>Ga0209751_10003284_pt1 | contig 15739 bp, 18 predicted proteins | sample RifCSP13_1_FD_184019 | JGI IMG/M metagenome (GOLD analysis project Ga0209751, IMG submission 184019) | Soil microbial communities from Rifle, Colorado - Rifle CSP2_sed 13_1 (SPAdes) (version 2) | ecosystem: Environmental > Terrestrial > Deep subsurface > Rock core/Sediment | place: Rifle... | reverse complement strand
CGAGAGCCTCGCAAGGCGCTCGAGCTCCGCCGGCGGGAGCCCGAGCGCCTTGCCCACGTCGCGGATCGCGCCGCGCGAGCGGTACGTCGCGAAGCTGGCGACGAGCGCCGCGTGCTCCCGGCCGTAGCGCTCGGTGACCGCGACGATCAGCTTCTCGCGGATGTCGCGCGGGAAGTCGAGGTCGATGTCCGGCACCGCGGCCAGCTCGCGGTTCAGGAAGCGCCCGAGCGAGAGCTCGTTTGCAACCGGATCGACGTGCGAGAGGCCGGTCAGGTAGCAGACGATCGAGCCGACCGAGCTGCCGCGGCCGCGCCCCGGCGGCAGGAAGCGTCGCGGGGAGTCGGGCCCGCGCACCTCGCGCGCCGCCTCGCGCGCGAGCTCGAGCACCTTGTGGTGCAGGAGGAAGAAGCCAGCGAGCCCGAGCTCGTCGATGAGTCGGAGCTCGTCTTCGAGCCGTTCGCTTGCGCGGCGACGGAAGCCTTGTGGCTCAGAGCCACAAGGCTTCCCATAGCGTTCCCGAAACGCCCGCTCGCAGATCGCCGCAAGCTGCCGGATCGCCGGCTCGTCGCCGTCCGAGAAGTCCGGATAGCGGTAGCCGAGCTCCTCCGTGAGATCGAACTCGAGCCGTTCGGCAAGGACCGCGCTTCGCTCCGCGGCGTGCCGGTCGAAGGAGAAGCGCTCGAGCATCTCCTCGGGCGGCCGGAGGAAGCTCTCCCGGTTCCCGCGCCGCTCCGGCTCGCAGCCCTCGAGCGAAGTGCGGCTGCGGATCGCGACGAGCACGTCCTGGAGGAGCGTCCGCCGCGGATGGTGAGCATGGACGTCGCCCGTCGCGACCGTCTCGACCCCGAGGTGCTCCGCCAAGTCCCGGAGAAGCACGTTCCGACGGGCGTCTCCCCGCTCGAAGGGCCGCTGGAGCTCGACGAAGAAGCGCGGCCCAAATGCGGCCGCGAGGAACGCGGCTGCATTTGGGTTAACAACCCCCAGCCCCTGTCGAGCGCAGCCTGAGAGGCAGACGAGCCCCTGATTGAGCTCCACGACGAGCTCGAGGTCAACCGCAGGTTGTAGGGGCCGGGCATGTCCGGCCCCTACGGGATGGACTCGTGTCTCAGCGTGCGCGGCGGTGAGCAGCCGGCAGAGGTTCGCGTAGCCGCGTCGCGACTCCACCAGGAGCGTGATGTGCGCACCACCCTCCAACGTCACCTCAGCGCCCGTGATCGGCCGCACGCCGAGCGCCTTCGCCGCGTGCGCGAACTCGAGCGAGCCGTACAAGCCGTCATGGTCGGTGAGGGCGAGCGCCTCGTACCCGAACTCCGCGGCGCGCGCCGCGAGCTCCTCCGGCTGCGAGGCGCCGTCGAGGAACGAGTACGCCGAATGGCAATGCAGCTCGACGTAGCCAGTCACGTTGCCGGATGCGCTCCTAGACTGCGTGTGTGCCTTGGAAACGCCTTTCGTGGGTTCCTCTTGCGCTCTGCGCGCTTCCTTTGACCGTCACTCTTCCGGCTGAAGCTGCGGCTGAGAGACCATCGCTCAGCATCAACAGCGTGACCGTCAAGCGATGGGCTCAGCCTTCGAAGAGTGGATTTGCAGGAACCGTGAACTTCAAGGTTCGACTCTGTGTAAGCGTCGGCCCGCGTGCCATTTTCAGCGTGCGCGAAAGACGATCGGTCGGAGGAAAGACAAAGGTGGGCTATCGATGGGTCGATCCACTCGGCGTCGATCTCACTCGCATCTATCCTCGCGAGTGTGTTTCCAATTACGTCATCGGGTGGGCAGTTAGGACGCGGCTCATCGCTGGACCGGGTACGTACTCCGTCACCATTCGCGTTCGAGACGGCTACGGGAAGTGGAGCAACACAGTGGCATTCAGTGTCAAGGCTGGGGCTCTCTAGCCGACTCTCGCCGCTGCCATACTCCTCCGCATGACCTGGGAGGAGCTCGTCGCGGACGTCACGGCCCGGCACCCGCTCAAGGAGTCGCAGATGTTCGGGATGCCGTGTCTCAAGCGGGAGAACGGCAAGGTCGTCGCCGGGTACTGGAAGGACGGCGGACTCACGGTCAAGCTCACGGACGAGACTGCCCGCGAGCAGGCGCTCCAGATCCCAGGCGCCGAGCTCTTCGACCCCGGCATGGGCCGGGTGATGCGTGAGTGGGTCCTCGTGCCCGCCGCGCAGTCCGGCGAATGGGAGCGCCTCATCGAGCAGGCGATCGGCTAGGCGTTCTGGGTGAACCAGCACCCCTCCTCTCGATCCCGGTAGACGCAGACGTTCCGGCCGCTTTCGAGGACGACCTCGAAGTAGCGCCGGTCGACCGGCTCGTCCGTCCACCAGCGGTCGACGACGCGCCACTCCTCGCGTACGAGCGTCACGAGCTCGCGGTTCACGACCCGCGGCGTCCCGTCGAATCTCTGCTCGACGAGCGCGGGCCGCGGGGCGTTCAGACGTCCCGCGGAACGACCAACGCGCGCGCTTCCGGAATCCGTGACCACGGCGCGACCTCCACCACCGCGCAGACCGACCCCGTCCCCGTGCTCGCGCGCACCTGCCGGAGACCCTCGCGCAGGCGCGACTCGGCCTCCTCCCCCGCCGGCTCGACGAGCGCGAGCTGCTGCCCCATATGTTTGGCGAGCTCGACCGCTTCGAGGCGAAGCTCGACGATCGGTGCCGGCAGCTCGGCCAGCTTCGGCCCGAGCGCCGCTCGTAGGCGCCCTGCCTCGGCGGTGGCGTCGCGGAGCGTCACTGCACGCCGCCACGAGCCTCCGTCGACGAGCCGGGCGGCCAGCGCGAGCTTCCGAAAGGGCCGCCCGGCCCGTTCTGGGCGGGCGAGCAGGCGCTCGAGGAGGGAGCCGAGCGCCCGTCGCAGGGTGAGCTCGTTCCCGACCGCATCCGGGAACACGAGCACCTCGGCAAGCTCGACCGCCGGCTTGCGCCCGCGCACCCTCGCCTTCCTCCCCCCGTGGGCGAGACGCCACGCCTTCCTCCCCTCGACGCCCAGCCGCTCGGCGACCGCACCGCGGGGGAGCTGCGCGAGCTCGCCGAGCCGGCGCAGCCCGAGCCCTTCGAGCTCCGCATAACGCGCTGCCGTCAGGGGGAGCAGCGAGAGCGGGAGCGGCTCGAGGAACGCCTGCTCCTCTTTCTCCGCGACGATCAGGATCTGGCCGGGACGCGCCACGCTCGCCGCGGCGAGAGCCGTGAAGCGGCGCCCTGCGGCGCCGATACGCGGATCCCACGCGGATCCGGCAGCGGCGAGCGCACGCTCGAGCGCCGGCTGCACCCCACCGTACAGCCGCTCCACCCCATGCGTCTCGAAGACGACGACGCCGTGCTCGACCGGCTGTACGGCGAAGCCCGCATCCTCGAGGCGGCGCAGCGCCTCCTCCCACTCCCGCTCGACTGCGGCCGGGTCGCGCTCGACGAGGGCGAGCGACGGACACGTGGCGAGCGCCTCCCCGAGGCGCATTCCCGGCTTGACACCCGCCTCCTCTGCGGCCGCGGTCACCGGGCCGAGGAGCGGCTCCTCTCCCGCCTCCGGCGCGAGCGCGGTGGGGACGAGCGCGAGGCGTGGGCGCGTCCGCAGTGCCGCTCTCAGCTCGAATCCGGGAATGAGGAGGCATGCGATCATCTGGAACACATGTTCTATACGAACGTACGTTCCCCTGTCAAGTTGCGACTCGCCCTTTTCTAGGTGACATAGGCTCAGGCTCGTGGTGACGCCCGCAACGCAAGAGATCGTGGGCGTTGCCCAGCAGCTCGCAGACGACGTTCTCTTCCCGAGGGCGCTGGAGACCGATGCTGCAGACACCGTCCCGCGCGACCTACTCGACCAGCTCGCGGGCGCCGGCCTGTACGGGCTCTCGGGCCCGACGTGGGCGGGTGGCATCGATGCCGGCTTCGACACCGCGTGTGCGGTCTTCGAGGCGCTCGCCGGCGGCTGCCTGACGACAACCTTCGTGTGGGCGCAGCACATCGGTGCAGTCAGGGCCGCGGCGGCGAGCGAGTCCCCGCACATGCGGGACTGGGTCGAACCGCTCTGCCGCGGCAAGCGCCGCTCGGGACTCGCCCTTGCCGGCGTGCTGCCGGGTCCGCCCCGGCTTCGCGCCCGTCGGGCCGACGGCGGCTGGTTGCTTGCGGGCAGCTCTCCGTGGATCTCCGGCTGGGGCCGCATGGACGTGATCTACACGTCGGCCCGCGACGAAACCGACAACGTCGTCTGGTCACTCGTCGACGCGCAGGAGTCGCCGAGTCTGCGTGTGGAGAGGCTCGCTCTCGTCGCGCTCAACGCGACCAACACCGTCCGCGCGGACTTCGACAAGTTCTTCGTCCCAGACGAGCGCGTCACCTCGATCGTGCCGCCCGAGCAGTGGACGAAGCCTGAGTCGGCCGTCCTGAGGATCCACGCTGCATTCGGCCTCGGCGTAGCGGGCCGGTGCTGCAGACTCCTCGGCCCGAGCCGGCTCGACGACGAGCTCGCGGCCTGCCGGTCGGCCCTCGACGCGGCTACGGCAGAAACGATGCCTCGCGCCCGGGCGGCGGTGTCGGACCTCGCGCTGCGAGCCGCCGCCGCACTCATGAGCACCGTCGGCAGCAGGTCTGTCCTCCTCGACGAGCACGCGCAGTGCCTCGCACGCGAAGCGCTCTTTGTTTCCGTCTACGCGTCGCGACCGCCGGTCCGCGCCGCGCTCCTCGAGCTCCTCGGAGCCGGGCCGTTCCCGAAGTGACCAAGCGGGAGCGTTCCGCTGCCGAGGTGACCGTCCGGCCCGCGACGCCCGAGCGCTGGGACGACGTCGTCGACCTCTTCGAGCGGCCGGGCCCGCGTGGAGGAACACCGCAGACCAGCGGGTGCTGGTGCCAGTTCTGGCACCTGCGAGGCAAGGCATACTGGTCGGGCCACGGCGCGCGTAACCGCTCGAGGCTCGAGGCGGAGATACGCGAAGGCGGAGAGCCGGCGCTGCTCGCGTATCTCGACGGCGCTCCCGTCGGCTGGTGCCGGCTCGGCCCGCGAAAGAGCTTCGAGCGCCTCGAGCACTCGCCGAAGCTTGCGCGGCTGGACGACGAGGATGTCTGGTCGGTGGTCTGTTTCTACGTCCATCCGTCTGCGAAGCGCACCGGCGTCGCCTCGGCGCTCCTCGATGCAGCCATGGCGCGTGCCGCCGGCCACGGTGCCAGAGTCCTCGAGGGCTATCCGGTCGCGGAAGGACACATGAACATCGACGCCTACACGGGCTACCTGCCGATGTTCCTCGCCGCCGGCTTCGAGGCGGTGCGTGCCGCGGGCAGGCGCACCATCGTCCGCCGCGCTCTTGCCTGAACCCGGGCTTGCCGCGGACATGGCCGAAAGAGCGTCTTCCGCGCGGGCGATCGCATCGCTACCGTCGATCTCGTGGAGGATCGTCTCATCACGAAGATGGAGATCGCGCGCCGGCTCGGGATCTCCGAGGAGCGAGTCCGCCAGCTCGCCTTGAAGTCTGACTTCCCGCGCCCGGCCGGACGAGTCGGCCAGGCCGTCGCGTGGTACAAGACCGACATCGTCGACTGGGCGCGCCGCAAAGGACGCACGCTCGCGGATCGCTAGGGCTCGCGCAGGATCTCGTGGGTGCCGATCCGGCGCCAGATGATATGCGGCTCGTCTCCGACGACCGATCGGCCATACGAGAACGTTGCCCGCCCGTCGGATGCCCACGTGAGCTCGTACACGCCGGCAAGCCCGCGCACGTCCTTCACCCGAAGCCCCGATCGGAATCCACGGCGGGCACGCAGGTCATCGACGAACTTGGCGAGAGCGAGCCTGAAAGCTCGCTGCTGCTCTTGAGTCAACCCCTCCCAGTCCCGAAGGAAGCTCGGGAGGATCTCACGTGTCGGCATCGAGAGGCTTCATCCGCGCGTCGAGAAACGCGAGCATCTCCTCATCGCTGTCGAAGCGGATGCCAAGCCCGGCTGCGATCTCGGCATCGGCCTGCCGCTCCCCTGCCTGCCACTCAGGCGTCCAGAACCACGCCTGCGCTGCGTCGATCAGCTTCATCGGCCGGAGGAGCACGCCCCCTTCGACGATCTCGACCTCGACCGGGTCGCCCTCCTCGAGCCGCGCCGCCTGGCGGACCTCGGCGGGGATCGTCACCTGTCCCTTCGCACGAACGGTTGTGACGTGTCCCTTTCTGACAGTCCTACTTTCCACCTGTCGGATGGTAGACGTCAGATCGGTACCCGTCAACCGCGACGGTCGGCCCGGAAGCACTCCGTGACGTACGGAAGACGCACCCCGTCGGGCCCGGCGGTCTCGTCGTACAAGCGCCCGACGGCTAGCAAGATCGGCTCCCGCTCGGCAGGTGGAAGCTTCGCGCAGTAGCTTCGGGAGAGGACGAGGTCGAGCAGTCTCTCCCGGTCGACAGTCTGCTCGAACGTGAACTCGGCGGCCTCGACTGGTCCGAACACGCCGCTGCCGTCGATCGGCGGATACACGATGTCGGGTGTCACGGTCTCGTTGCCGATGATCTCGCTCAATCGGGCCATCCACACGTCCCGGTCGTCGCGGCTGTTCCACACGAGGGCGAGACGACCCCCGGGGCGGAGCACACGCGCGATCTCGGGAAGCGCGACCGCGTGGTCGAACCAGTGGAACGACTGCGCACACGTCACAACGTCGGCGTGTGAGTCGGGGAGCGGGATGATCTCGGCGCTACCGAGAATCGCGAAGGCTCCAGGAGCCTCCGCAGGGAGGAGCTCGAGCATCTCAGGCAGCGGCTCGATCGCTGTCACACGGTGCCCGAGCGCGACGAGCGCACGTGTCAGCTTTCCCGTTCCGGCGCCGAGGTCGACGACGTCGCGGGGCTCGTCCCCGGTGAGCCAGCGGACGGCGCCCTCAGGGTAGCCGGGTCGGCCGCGCTCGTAGGCCCCCGCAACCTCTGCAAATGATGTGTACGGGCCGCGCGCGTGGGGGTCGCGGTTGACGATCACCGAGAGATCTCCGCGGCCTCGGCTCGCATCGCCACGAGGCGCGGGACGACGTCGAGGACGCTCTCCCGGGCGCAGAAAGGGAGGTCCTCTTCGAGCTCCGGGGCATTCTCCATGAGGTTACGGCCGCTCTTCGAGGCCCGGAACGCCTCTTCCGCACCGCTCCACGTCGCAGCGAGCCTCACAGCCGCCTCCGCCGCGTCCGATCGCTCCCAGCCGAGCTTGGAGACGATGCGCCCGGCGACGTACGCATCGTCCAGCGCCAGCGTCCCCTGAACTCCCGCGCACACCACGATGACATCCTCCCCGCTCTCGCGCACCGACTCGACGACCGCGGCGAGATTGAGCAGCGACCCGATGAGGACGCGCTCGCACCGCCCGGCCGCGGAGACGATCGCCCGCGTCCCGTTCGTCGTGGTCAGGATGAGCGTGCCGTCGCGAGGCTCGAGGTACTCGCGCGGCGAGTTCCCGAGGTCGAATCCAGGGATGAGGACGTTCTTGCGCTCCCCGCCCAAGGCACCCTCACCGAGCGCGTCACGCAGCGCACGCGCCTCCTCGACCTCGGCGGTGCAGAAGACACGCTCGTACCCCGACGCGAGCGCCTGGCAGATCGTGGAGGTGGCGCGGATCACGTCGACGACGATTCCGGTCGGGGCCGCTCCGGCCTCGTCCGGTGTGAACGCGACATGAACCTGCACCCCGGTACGCTAGCCGCCGTGTCAGAGCCGCTTCGCTGCTACCGGCACCCTGACCGGGAGACGTACGTCTCCTGCTCCGAGTGCGGCCGCGGCATCTGCCCGGACTGCATGACGTTCGGCCCCGTCGGGATCCGCTGCCCGGACCACGCGAGTGGGACGGTGCGGGCACCGTCACCGCGGCGAGCCGCCCGCCGCGCGAGCGCCTCCCTTTCACGGTCCGGGCCGTTCGTCACCTTCACGCTGATCGGGATCAACGTCGCCGTCTTCCTCCTCGAGCTCGCGACGGGCGCGACGATCAACGGTCAGGGCGGCACGATCTGGAGGAACGGCGTGCTCTTCGGTCCGGCCGTCGCAGACGGGGAGTGGTGGCGCCTCCTCACTTCGGCGTTCCTGCACTACGGGCCTCTTCACCTCGGGATGAACATGCTCGTGCTCTGGTTCATCGGGCCGGCCCTCGAGGACTACCTCGGGCACGCGAGATACCTTCTCCTCTACATCGTCTCCGGACTTGCGGGGGCCGCGGGCGCTCTGATCTGGTCACCGACCGCGTTCACGGTAGGCGCTTCGGGCGCGATCTGGGGGCTCATGGGCGCCGCGCTGCTGCTCGAGGCACGGCGGATCTACGTCTTCGGCGGGCAGGCGATGGGGCTCGTCGTCTTCAACCTCATATTCACGTTCCTCATCCCCGGAGTCTCCATCGGAGGCCACATCGGCGGGCTGATCGGCGGCGCCGTCGCTGCGCTCGCGTTTTCGAGCCTTCGCCGGATCCCCGCCCTTGCAACGCTCTCCGTCGCGGGAGTCGGTGTCGTCAGCGTCGCGCTGGCGCTGTCGGTCGTCTGATCCTCATCGCATCGATAACCGTCGGAAAGCCGTTAGATTCGCGCCAGCCGCTGATCGGAACGACTGTCCCAACCACGAACGGGCCGCTCGACCGGCCTAAGAGGCCGGCCCGGCAGATTGTCGCCTTCGTCCTACTCGCGCTCTTCAGCCTCCTCTGGCTGCCGTTGCTCATCGCCGAGCTGCGCGAGGAGTTCGGTGACCCGGAGCTCCCGCTCGCGCTCTTGGTCGTGTTCGCGGCTGCGGCCGTCGGCGCTTGGTGGTGGCCGCGCGCCACCGGGGTCGTGCTGCTCGTGCCCGTCGCTCTCCTGACGCTCGTGTTCGTCGCTCTTGGAGGGCTCGGCGGCCTGATCGTCAGCCTGCCTCTCTTCGTTCCCTCGGTCCTACTGATCTCGACGCGCCGGTCGAAGCCCGCAGCCCCCGTGGCTGACGATCGTGCGGAGTGACCCTCAGCCGCCGATGACAACCGCGGTGACGCCGGCCTCGGCGAGTGCGGCCTGCGCCGCGGCGAGCCGCGCGAGCGGCACGCGATACGGAGAGCACGACACGTAGTCGAGCCCGAGCTTGTGGCAGAAAGCGACCGAACGCGGCTCGCCCCCGTGCTCGCCGCAGATTCCCAGCTTGATGCCCGGCTTCGTGGCCCGGCCGCGCTCGACCGCGATCCGCATGAGATCGCCGACCCCGTCCTCGTCGAGCACCTCGAACGGATTCTGCTCGAGCAGGCCGTGCTCGAGGTAGTAGGTGAGGAACTTGCCCTCCGCGTCGTCGCGCGAGAACCCGAGCGTCGTCTGCGTCAAGTCATTCGTGCCGAACGAGAAGAAGTCGGCCTGCTCCGCGATCTCGTTGGCCCGAAGGCATGCTCGCGGGAGCTCGATCATCGTCCCGCAGAGGTAGGAGACCGTCGGCTCCTCGGCCGCGACGCGCTCGGTGAGCTCGCGGAGCCGGGCGAGCTCCGTGGCGAAGCCCACGAGCGGGTGCATGATCTCGACGAGCGGCGCCTCACCCGTCCGTTCCGCGACCGCCCGCGCCGCGCGCACGATCGCCCGCACCTGCATCTCGTAGATCTCGGGGTATTGGAGGCCGAGCCGGCAGCCGCGCGTGCCGAGCATCGGGTTCGCCTCGTGGAGCTCCCGGATCCGGTCGCGCATCGTCTCGGACGCGGCCTCCTCCAGCGGTGGCAGGAACTCGTGCAGCGGGGGATCGAGGAGCCGGATCGTCACCGGCAGCCCGGCCATCGCCTCGAAGATCCCCTCGAAGTCGCCCTGCTGCACGGGGAGCAGCCGCTCGAGGGCGGCACGACGCTCCTCCTCGTCGCGGGCGAGGATCATCTCGCGGACGATCGGAAGCCGGTCCTCGGCCATGAACATGTGCTCCGTCCGGCAGAGCCCGATCCCCTCGGCGCCGAACTCGCGCGCCTTGGCGGCGTCCTCGGGTGTGTCCGCGTTCGCGTGCACGCGCAGGCGGCGGAGCCCGTCGGCCCAGCCCAGTATCGTGTCGAAGTTCTCGTCGATCTTGGGCGGGACGAGCGGGACCGCGCCGATGATGACGGTTCCTTCGCCTCCGTCGATCGTGATGACGTCACCCGCGTGCAGCTCGTGCTCGCCCAGCTTGATCGTGCCCGCGGCGAAGTCGATCGAGAGCCCCTCGCAGCCTGCGACACAGGGCTTCCCCATGCCCCGCGCCACAACGGCCGCGTGCGACGTCATCCCACCGTGTGCGGTGAGCACTCCACGGGCATGGATGAGGCCGTGGATGTCGTCCGGTGTCGTCTCCCAGCGGACGAGGATGACGTCCTCGCCGGCCCTGCCTCGATCCTCGGCCGTGTCCGCGTCGAGGACGATCGCGCCCGACGCGGCCCCGGGGGAAGCGTTCAGGCCGCGCGCGACGACGTGGATCTTCGCGGCCGGGTCGATCATCGGGTGCAGGAGCTGGTCGAGCTGCCCTGGGTCGATGCGAGCCACCGCCTCCTCGCGCGAGATCAGCCCCTCGTCGACCATCTCCACGGCGATGCGCAACGCGGCGGCCGCCGTGCGCTTCCCCGTCCGGGTCTGGAGGAGGTAGAGCTTCCCCTCCTCGACCGTGAACTCGATGTCCTGCATGTCGCGGTAGTGGGTCTCGAGCCGGTCGAGCGTCTCGACGAGCTCTCCGTAGGCCTCGGGCATGCGCTCGCGCATGCGGTCGATCGGCTCCGGCGTGCGAATTCCGGCGACGACGTCCTCGCCCTGCGCATTCGGGAGGAACTCGCCGAAGAGAAGACGCTCCCCCGTGGCGGGATCGCGCGTGAAGCACACGCCGGTGCCGGAGCTGTCGCCGCGGTTGCCGAAGACCATCTGCACGACGTTCACGGCGGTGCCGAGGTCGTCTGGGATGTCGTAGGTGCGGCGGTAGACCTGCGCCCGCGGCGCGTCCCAGGAGTCGAAGACCGCCCGGTACGCACGTCGAAGCTGCTCGCGCGCGTCCTCGGGGAACGTCCGCCCCGTCTCCTCTTCGTAGATTTCCTTGAACGTCTGCACGAGCTCCCGGAGGTCGTCCGCAGAGAGATCGACGTCCTGCGCAGCCCGGCGTGTGGATTTCAGGTCGGCGAGCGTCTGTTCGAAGCGGTGTCCGTCCACGCCGTCCACGACTTCGCCGTACATCTGGATCAAGCGCCGGTACGAGTCGAAGGCGAAGCGGGCGTTCCCAGTCGAGCCGGCGAGACCCTCCACCGCAACGTCGTTCAGGCCGAGGTTCAGGATCGTGTCCATCATCCCCGGCATCGAGACGGCCGCCCCGGAGCGCACCGAGACGAGGAGCGCGTCACGGGGGTCCCCGAACCGCTTACCCGTCCGCTCCTCGAGAGCGGCCAGGTGGCGGTCGACCTCCTCGTCGAGCCCCTCCGGCACGTCGCGGCCCGCGCGCATGTACGCGCGGCACGCGTCGGTCGTGATCGTGAATCCCCCCGGGACGGGAATCCCGAGCTGGGTCATCTCGGCGAGGCCGATCCCTTTGCCGCCCAGCAGCTCGCGGCCGCCGGAGACCTCGTCGAAGTCGTACACGTAGCGCATTTGCGGGGGGAATCTACACTTGGCTCCTTCGAGCCGTCTCGAAGGAGCCAAGCGTGGCCGATCAGATGAGGAGGGTTGCAGTCATCGCGTCTGCGAGCGGAAACGGCAAGACGACCGTCGGCCGTGCGCTCGCGCGGCGGCTCGGCGTCCCCTTTGTAGAGATGGACGCGCTCCACCACGGCGCGAACTGGACCGAAGCAACTCCAGAGGAGCTCCGCTCGAAGGTGGAGCCGATCGTGAGGACGGATGCTTGGGTGATCGACGGCGCCTACCGCGGCAAGCTCGGCGATCTCGTGCTCGAGCGCGCTGAGCTCATCGTGTGGCTGGACCTGCCAATGCGCGTCTGGCTACCGCGGCTGCTCCGTCGCACGATCGGACGAGTCGTCCGCCGGGAGGAGCTCTGGAACGGGAATCGCGAGAAGCTCCGGACCGCGTTCTTCGACCGTGATTCGGTGATCTACTACGCGATTCGTATGCACAGACGCAGGAGACGCACCTACCCCTCCGCGCTTGCGCCCTACAACGTCATCCGCCTGCGCTCGACCGCCGAGGTCGACCGCTTCCTCAGCGACGTCGGGCGCGCGAGCTGAGCTCCGCGACCCAGGCCGCAGCCCTCAGCCCCAGCCAGATCGGCGTGAGCACCACGTAGAAGAGGACGTCGGCGGCGAAGAGCAGAAACCACCACAGGACCAGCCGGGGGAGCGGCACCCAACCTTTCTCCCGCAGGTCGCCGCGACCGCCGGGAGGAGGCCGCCACAGCTTTTCGAGCGGCGGCTCGCCGGGAGCCCCGTACGGCCTCGGTTCGGGAGGGCCGTCGCTCACGCTCTCGCCGCCGCTCGCCGGCGGCGCTCGACGAGGCGAATGATCCGCATCGCGGTCTCCTCGACCGAGAGCTCGGAGACGTCGATCACGGGGCACCGGAGCCTGCGGTGCACCGCCGAGGCCTCCTCGAGCTCGGCGTAGATCACCTCGAGCTCCGCGTACCGCTTCCGCGGTGCGCCCATGCTGCGCACGCGAGCGGTGCGGGTGGGGGGGAGCCGTTCGGCGGAGATCGTGAGACCGACGATCTTCGCAGGGTCGATCTCGAACAGCTCCTCGGGCAGATCGATCCCGCGGACGACAGGGATGTTCGCAGCCTTGTGTCCGAGATAGCCGAGGTAGATCGAGAGCGGCGTCTTGGACGTACGCGAGACGCCGACGAGGACGACGTCCGCCTCGTCCAGCCCGCGCCCCACGCCGTCGTCGTACTTGACCGCGAACTCGATCGCCTCGATCCGCTTGAAGTACTGGGCGTCGAGCGGTGCGCGGACTCCGGGTGTCATCCGCGCCGCGACGCCCGCGACACGAGAGATCGAGTCGATCGGGTGCCCGAGCAGGTCGCAGTAGTGGACGCGGGAGCGGCGGCAGAGCTGGCGCATCGCGTCGCGAAGCCCAGGCTCGACGAGCGTGTAGACCATCACGGCCGGCCGGCCGCGCGCCTGCTGCACCGCGATGTGCAGATCGTCGACGTTCTCCACGCGAGGGTGCCGGATCTCGACGAACGGCTGGTCGGGAAACTGCGCCTCGAGCGCGAGCACGAGCCGCGCCGCCGTCTCACCGGTCGCGTCGGAGACAATGTGGAGCTCGACGGGCTCGTGGTCGGGCTGCTCGCTGCTCATCGGCGGGAGGCTAGCGGCGCAGCGGCGTCGAGTAACGTCTCGCGGATGGAAAGAGCCCCTTTCAGAATGAGCGGCCATGCCGCGATGCGGCGCTGGGCGGCCCGATGCTGCGTCCTCGGTCGCACCCATATCCATTTCGATATGGGCGCTCCCTGCGTCCTTGCCTCGGGCCGCCCATCATCCGCCTCGCGACGGGCGATCATCCTGAAATGAGCTCCGACGCGGTCACGATGGAAAAGATCGTCTCACTCGCGCGCCGTCGCGGGTTCGTGTTCCCGTCCTCGGAGATCTACGGCGGGCTCGGCTCCTCCTACGACTACGGGCACTACGGCGTGCTCATGAAGGAGAACGTGAAGGCGCGCTGGCTCGAGGCGATGGTGCGGGAGCGTGATGACATCGTCGCCCTCGACTCCTCGATCATCCTCCACCCTCGCGTCTGGGAGGCGTCGGGCCACGTGACGGGCTTCACCGACCCGCTCGTCGACTGCCGCTTCTGCAAGCTCCGCTTCCGCGCCGACCAGCTCGGGGAGGCTCAGTGCGGGGCGAAGCCGAGCAAGCACCCCGGCGAGACCGAGAGCTGCGACCTCACGGAGCCCCGCCACTTCAACCTCATGTTCTCCACGCGGATCGGCGCGGTCGAGGAGACGGGTCTCGACACGTACCTCCGCCCGGAGACGGCGCAGGGCATCTTCGTCAACTTCAAGAACGTCGCCCAGATCGCGCGCCGCAAGCCGCCCTTCGGCATCGCGCAGATCGGCAAGGGGTTTCGGAACGAGATCACGCCCGGGAACTTCATCTTCCGCACGCTCGAGTTCGAGATGATGGAGATGGAGTTCTTCGTTCCGCCCGCGGAGGCGGAGGACTGGTACCGCTACTGGATCGAGGAGCGGATGCAGTGGTACCTCCGCTTCGGTATCCGCGAGAGCCACCTCCGCGTGCGCGCTCACGAGGCTGACGAGCTCTCGCACTACTCGAGCGCGACAAGCGACATCGAGTACCTCTTCCCTATGGGCTGGTCGGAGCTCGAGGGCATCGCGAACCGCGGCGACTACGACCTGAGCGCTCACACCGAGGCGTCCGGGACGAAGCTCGAGTGGGTCGACTCCGAGATGGGCGAGCGCTACACGCCCCACGTCGTCGAGCCCGCCGCCGGTGTGAACCGCTCCCTGCTCGCGTTCATGGTGGACGCGTACGACGAGGAGGTCGTCGCGGAGCGTCCTCGCACGGTGCTCCGGCTTCACCCCGAGATCGCCCCCGTGAAGGTCGCCGTGCTCCCCTTGATCCCGCGCAACGCCGAGATCGCCGGCCGCGCGCGCGCACTGTACGAGGAGCTCCGCCGCGCGGTCATCGCCGAGTACGACGACTCGGGCCAGATTGGACGGCGTTACCGCCGCCAGGACGAGATCGGTACCCCGTTCGCGCTCACGATCGACGAGCAGACCCTCGAGGACGACACGATCACGATCCGCGACCGCGACTCGCTCGCGCAGGAGCGGATCCCGATCTCCGGCGCGCGGGCAGTCGTCCTCGACAAGCTCGCGCAGGACTGGCGCACGCCGAAGCCCGGCTAGACGCCGCTACGCCGTGAGCGTTCGCAGGCGAAAGCCGCCGTGAAACTCGTACGACGCGACCACCAGGGCGAGTGTGTCCCGGGCCGCCCGCTCCCCCAAACCGAGCGCGTGCGCGTCCGCGAGCGGGCTCCACAGCAGCGCCGCTACTCCGCGAAGGCCCTCGGGGGAGAGCGTGACGGTCTCGGACGGCGCGCATGCAGCACACACCGCGCCTCCCGCGCGAGGGAGGTAGCCGACGAGCTCGTCCGTCCCCCCGCACTCCACGCAGCTCTGGAGATGCGGGACATACCCGGAGAGCCAGAGGAGCTTGAGCTGGAAGGCAAGCGCCAGCGGGTCGAGCGACGCCCTTCCTCGCAGCCCCGCGGGAATGCCGTCGAGCACGACGAGGAAACGCGTCAGCGCGTCGAACGCGCGCTCGTTCCGCTCCTCCTCGACGAAGAGGCGCAGCATCGCCTCGGCGCCGACGAGTCCCACCGACAGGCGGTACGGATCCTCCCGTGCCGGCCGGTGCGAGTCGACGAGCGAAGCGCCCGTGACCGTGTGGAGCTCCCCCGATCCCTGGTGGAGGAGGAGCTCGACGTGCGAGAACGGCTCGAGCCGGGCGCCGAACCGTGACGTCGTCTTGCGGACTCCCTTGGCGACCGCACCGACGCGTCCGCGGTCGAGCGTGTAGAGGTGGAGGACGCGGTCGGCCTCTCCGAACCGGAACGACCGCAGGACCACCGCCTCCGTCTTGTACGTGCGCCCCACGGGGCAAGTCTAGGCCGGACGGGGGCTAGCCTCCCTCGCCCTCCTCGAACTCGCGCTCGCGATCTTCGGCGTCGCAGTCCGGACAGAGGAGAAGCCCTTCGCCGACCTCGCCCTCGAGCGCGAGCTCGCCGTGCCGCCAGGTCGCGAGCTCCGCCGGGTCGGCGGGCGCCTCGCGGCCGCAGCGCGAGCAGACGAGCTTCGTCTCGATCGTCACGACCCAAAGCGTACGCCCTCTAC
>Ga0209751_10003281_pt1 | contig 15745 bp, 11 predicted proteins | sample RifCSP13_1_FD_184019 | JGI IMG/M metagenome (GOLD analysis project Ga0209751, IMG submission 184019) | Soil microbial communities from Rifle, Colorado - Rifle CSP2_sed 13_1 (SPAdes) (version 2) | ecosystem: Environmental > Terrestrial > Deep subsurface > Rock core/Sediment | place: Rifle... | reverse complement strand
AGGCGGCCTCTGGCCGCCGACCTCCTCACACGTCGCGGACGCCCTCGATCATCATCCACACCCCGACCGCGATCAACAGCATCCCGGCGACGGCGCCCAATGCGGCCAGGAGACGCCCCGCCCGCTCTCCCACCCGGGTCCGGGCCAGCAGGGCGAACCCACCCACACCCGCTGCGGCCGCCGCCACCGTGGTCCCGGCGCCTTCCTGCGAAACCAGGGCCAGCGACAGTGCGATGACCTCCGGGGACAGGATGCGCGGAAAGGCGATCGGCCACATTCCCTCCCGCCATCCGGGCAGCGGCGGCTCGTCGAACGGCCGGGGGAAGAACATCGTCCGGGCTCCAGCGACGATCGCCACGAGCCCTCCGGCGATGAGAAAGGTCTCCGGGGTGATCTGCAGCGCGCTGAGGAGGCCGGGTGCCGACGCGGCCAACACCGCCACCCCGGCGACACCTGCGCCGACCCCCACCGCCAACGGGAGGGCGGACACCGGTTCGGGGCGCAGCCCCAACCGGGACCGGAATGGATTGACTGCCACAACCATGGCCACGACGAGCAGCCCGACGCTCATCCCGCCTCCTCTCCCACCAGCACGGGGATCGCTGCCAGCAGCGACGACAAGACGTGTTGCTGGTCGTCCATCTGGGTGTAGCCACGGTAGAACCAGGCGCCGGAGATCAGCTCGGGACTCGGCCACGCCGCAGAACTCACCGGTGTCTCCTGACGCCGGGTCATGAACCCGGCGGTGCAGACGATGCGCTCGTCGACGTTGGGAACGATGTCGGCGAGCGCCGGCTCCGAGATCGCCAGCGTCCGCAGGGCGCCGATTCCTTCAGCGGCGGTGCCCGCCCCGGCGGGCGGCCCAGGGAACCAACGGAGGGCGAGGTTGATGCCGTTCCCGCGGCGCTGTGCCTCGAACCGCAGCCGCATCCCGAAGTATCCGGCGAGGTCCCGGGCGTAGTCGAGGCGCAGGCCGGTCCGCAGCCGCGGTGGCAATTCGGCAACCGTGTAAGCCGCCCAGTGATCCGGGAGCCGGGTGAGCCTGCCCTCCACTCTGTCGCGACGGGTCGCCATGTAGTCGAGGGTGTGTGCCGCCGCCTCACCCCATCCCTCAGCAGGGAACACCCGCTCGAGCAGGGCGAGTGCCCAGGCGGCCTCTCCCGTCGAGTAGAGGCCGAAGCCGGGGACCGGCGCACCGACGCTCCATGAGTCGAAGATGCTCCCATCTGCCTGTTGCTGCGAGAGGAGGAACCGGCCGATACCCCGCATCAGGTCGTCATGCACCGGGTCGCCGGTGTCGGCGCGGCGCACCGCGAGACCGGCGAGGAGCAGGGCATTGGCGCCGACCGGAACGATCCCGCCCGGCGACCAGGCCACCCAGTCCCCGTGATCGAACAGGTCACGGATGGCGTAGGACACGCCGAGGTCGGCTGCGGCCAACGCCGCCTCGGAACCGATGGCGGCGTGTGCCTGGTACAGCGACATCACCACGCCGCCGTGGCGCGCCTCGTTGTACGACGGGTTGACCCGGTCCTCACCGCGGTGATATCCGTAGGTGAACCGGCCGGACGGATCCTGCCCTGCCACCAGCCATCCGATCGCCGCCTCCGCGGCCACCACCACCTGCTCGGCGGTGACCGGGGGGCAGACCTCGGCCGGCACTACCGCCACACGGAGCACGGCGGCGCCGACCGTGAGCACACTCAGGTGAATAGCAAGCCGACGGCGCACTAGTGCCCCGTTCCGTGACGTTGGTGATGCTCATGGCGAGCCGGCGGCGTCATCCGGCAAGGACGCACGACGAAGGCGCACTTGACCGTGCGTCGAGGAGGAGGACGCCGCCGGGGGCGTCGGGGGCCGTCGTGAGCGCGCCAAACGTTGCGGGACGGGGCACGGTGCCCCGTTCCGTGACGTTGGTGATGCTCATGGCGAGCCGGCGGCGTCATCCGGCAAGGACGCACGACGAAGGCGCACTCGACCGTGCGTCGAGGAGGAGGACGCCGCCGGGGGCGTCGGGGGCCGTCGTGAGCGCGCCAAACGTTGCGGGACGGGGCACTAACAGGAGGCGCCCGGCTCCGGAGCGGTCCGGTCGCGGAAGGCCCGGTAGAACTGGTCGATCACGGCGTCGTCGACCGTATCGAGGCGCAGCTGCCGGCCCCAGGACGAGAGCACGATCGGGCTGTCCAATCCGGGATAGGGGCTGACGATCACCTCGGCACGGCGGGCGTACCCCTCGAGATCCTCGATCGACGCCGGGTCGAGGTCGGGCCGGTAGGTGATCCACACGGCACCGTGTTCCAGAGCGTGCACCGCGTTCTCGTTGCGCACCGGTTCGCCGTAGGCGGCACAGGTGAGCCACTGGGAGTCGTGGGAGCCGCCGACCGGGGGATCCTGCTCGTAGACGACCGTGTCGGGGGTGTGGGCAACGTCGCCGATGGCGAACTCCTCCGTGCCGGCGGGCGGCTCGGCCACCCCCTGGGGGTTGCTGGAGACGTCCCGGGAGATGAACCACACCAGCAACCCGAGGGTGGACACGATGACGAGACCGACGGCGTACCCCACCCACCGGGGCGAGGCGGCTCGCGCCGCCGGTGCGGTCGGACGGCGATCCTTGGCCCTGCGCACCTTTGGGGTGTTGCCCACGCTGTTCCTCCTGAGTCCCGTGCGGAGTCACAATCTATCGGACCCGCATGGGAACATGCCCCATGATCATCGACACACTGCTGCTGCTCGCCCTGCCGGCATCGGGGAAGTCGGAGTTGCGCCGCTACCTCGCCCACCTTCCCACGGAGGTGGCGCGCGACGACTTCCACCTCGGCACGACGATCCAGGTGGACGACTACCCGTACGTCCATCTCATGCGCCGCATCTCCGGGGAACAGCGTCGCATCGGGACACGGCCTGCATTCTTCGCCGGCGACGAGGAACCGTTTCGCGATCCACGCGACTGGCTCACCCTGATCCACCTCGTCGCCGAAGACGTCGCCGGCCTCGGGAGCATCGAAGAACACCCGACCGCGCCCGAGGCGCTGCTCGATCGCTTCGCTGCGGCGCGGGGCCGCGCCGGGATCCCCGACGCCGTGATCGAGGGCGGCGCCGCCCTGGCCGCGGCCATCGCCGGCGACGCCGCCGCCCTCGCCGGGGGACTCTCCGTGATCGACCGCGATCGTCTTGGCGGATCGACGATCGTGATCGAGTTCGCCCGCGGCGGGCCGGACGGGGCGGTGCCACCGCTCTCCGATCCGCTCGGATACCACGCCTCGCTCCCGGCATTGGGATCGCCCATCCTGGAACGGGCGTCGATCCTCTGGGTGGTGACCGATCCGGCCGAGAGCCGCCGCCGCAACCGGGAGCGCGCTCACCCCGGGCCCGACGGGGCGGCGTCGATCTTGCACCATGGTGTTCCTGAAGCCGTCATGGCTCACGACTACGGGATGGACGACCTGGCCTGGCTGGTCGAGTCGTCCCCGGTCTCGGGAACCATCGCCGTGGAGGCCGGAGACGAGACCTGCCTCCTCCCCATCGCCCGCTTCGACAACCGGGTCGATCACACCTCGTTCCTCAGGGATGAGCCGGAGCGGTGGCCCGCAGATACCCTGGCCCTGCTCCACCACGACCTGAAGGCCGCCTTCGACACCCTCACCGCTGCGGAGCCGGAGGGGTAGATTCCCCGGAAGCGGAGTGAGGGGCGCCACCACGGGCACCCTCGGCTCGAAGCACGCCCCCGGGCCAGAGCCCCGGGGGCGTGTCTGCAACGGGACGCAAGACGCGGGTGACCGCGGAGGAGGCGGGGTATGGTGGCCGGAATGCGATACCAGCCCGTTGCCGACTCCTTGACCGGGCTGCCGTACCTGCCGGTCTCGGAACGGGGACGGGCGCTGCTCGACAACCCGATCCTCAACAAGGGCACCAGCTTCACGGACGCCGAGCGTCACTCCCTCGGGCTGACGGGCCTGCTCCCCCGCCACGTCTCCTCGCTCGAAGAGCAAATCAGCCGCACACTCGACCAGCTGCGGGAAAAGGAGAACGACCTCCAGAAGCACATCTACCTCGCCGGCCTCCACGACCGCAACGAGACACTCTTCTACCGCCTCGTGATCGACAACCTCGAGGAGACGGTGCCGATCATCTACACGCCGACCGTGGCCGAGGCCTGCCGGCAGTGGAGCCGCATTTTTCGACGCGCCCGCGGCCTGTACATCACCCCCGACGACCGGGGGGACGTCGCCCGCCTCCTCCGTAACTACGGCACCCCCGAAGTAGCGGTGATCGTGATAACCGACAACGAGCGAATCCTCGGGATCGGCGACCAGGGAGCAGGCGGCATGGGCATCCCGGTGGGCAAGCTGGCGCTGTACACGGCGGCGGCAGGGATCCATCCCTCGCTGTGCCTTCCGATCTCACTCGACGTCGGCACCGACAACCCCGAGCTGCTCGAAAACCCGATCTACCTCGGGTACCGGGCGCCCCGACTCCGCGGCGAGCCGTACTGGGATCTGGTCGCCGAGGTGGTCGCCGCGGTGCGCACCGTGTTCCCCGGGGCGCTTCTGCAGTGGGAGGACTTCGGAAACTCCACCTCGTTCCGCAACCTCGAGACCTACCGCGAGGTGCTGCCCTCCTTCAACGACGACATCCAGGGAACCGCGGCCATGGTGGTCGCCGGCCTGCACGCGGCGATGCGACTGCTCGGGGCCCGCTTGAGCGACCAGCGGGTCGTCGTCGTCGGAGCGGGTTCGGCGGGCATCGGCATCGTGCGCCACGTGCGGGCCGCCATGGTCCGCGACGGCCTGGACGAGGAGATCGCTCGCAGCCGGATCCTGGTGACCGACAGCAAGGGGCTCGTCGTCGCCGGGCACGAACACGGCAACGAGTACAAGCGCGAGGTCGCAGCCGATCCCGCCCTGGTGGCGTCGTGGGGCATCACCGGGGATGTCGTCGACCTGGAGACGGTGGTGGCAGAGCACCGGCCCTCGGTGCTCGTGGGCGTGACCGGACAGCCCGGAACCTTCACCCCGGGAATGATCGAGGCGATGGCGAACGACCACGAGCGGCCCATCGTGATGCCGCTCTCCAACCCGACCGCGTTCGCCGAGGCGACCCCGGCCGACGTCCTGGCGTGGTCGAAGGGCCGGGCGATCGTGGCGACCGGCAGTCCCTCCGAACTGGTCACCGTCGACGGCACCCCGCGGGTGATCGGACAGGCGAACAACGTGTTCATCTTCCCCGGGATGGGCCTCGGCACGCTGGTGGCGCGCGCCGCCACGATCACCACCGGGATGTTCCTCGCCGCCGCCGAAGCGCTCGCGTCGCTGGTCGAGATGGAGATGCTCCGGTCCGGCGGCCTCTACCCCCCGATCACCCGGGTCCGTGAGGTGTCACGGAGTGTGGCGCTGGCCGTGGCCGCCCAGGCGGCCCGAGAGGGGGTCGCCATGCTGCTGCCCGATCCCGAAGGCTCGGTCGCGGCCGCGATGTGGGACCCGGTGTACGTGCCGTACCGGCCGGCGTAGGAGGGCCGGCTACGCCGGCAGACAGCAGACTCTGCAATTCGCAGTCTGCAATCTGCAATCCGTAGGCCGCAGGCCTACGAACCGCACTCGTCTCCGTCGATCACCGAGTCGCCGCTGCCGAGCCCGTTCATGACGTTTCGGACCGCGGCCCTGACCCGGTCGGTGTTGAGTACCGGGAGCCCGCGGTAGTTGATCGTGTCGGCGAGGTGCCCCGGTTGGATCGCCATGGTGGAAATGTCGCTCGTGTCCAGCTCCGCCACCACCTGGATCAGATCGGGGAGGATCAGCACCGGGATGTCGGTGCGGGCGTAGCGCTGGATGGCGCGGGCGATCCGGTCGAACCGGAGCACGACCGTGGAGGCCTCCACCTGTCCGACCACCTCGCGCACGAAGCAGCGTTGGCGCCTCGTACGCACCACGTCGCTGCTGCCGGTGCGGTTCCGCACGAAGACGAGGGCGGACCGGCCGTCGAGGGTGTGGCGTCCCGGGGTGATGTGGAGGATGAGATCCTCCTCGCCCTCCTTGGCCGGGGACATCCGGATGTTCATCGTCTCCCGGGAGGTGATTCTCACGCCGCCGATGGCGTCGACCAGGTCGACGAAACCGGCGAAGTCGACCAGCACGTAGTAGTCGATGTGGATGCCGAGGGCCTGCGACACCGTGTCGCGAAGGGCCGCCATCCCGGGCCGCGGATCGTCGGGGTACACCCCGGTGGCGGTGTAAGTAAACGGGTACAGGGCGTTGATCCGGTCCAGCCAGCAGCACGGATCCCGCTCCTCGGGCAACAAGTCCGTGGCCTTCGTGTAGCCGCCCAGCTCCGCGTTCTTGGCTGCGGCGAAGATGAGGTCCTGGCGCGCCACGACCCCCGACAAACCCTGCAGCTTGAGCGGGAGCGGAAACCCGACCAGTTCCCGGGAGATCGTGATGAGAACGCCTTCACCGGTTTCGACGTCGAGCGAGGCGACGATCATCGTGTCGGTGCGGAGGCCGCCCCGGCCCGGACCCGCATCGCCGCCGGCGAGCAGCACGGTGACCCGGTTCAGGTCGATCGGCTCCAGTTGCGGATCGCCCGGGTTGTCAAAGCGAGGCACGACGGAGCCGTCGGGCGAGCCGGTGAAGACCGGTGGGATCGTGGTCCCGGCGGTCGTGGTGTTCGGTCCCTGGGAACCGGCGGCGCGCTCTCCCTCCGCCTGGGTCCGTTGCTGCTCGAAGGCGGCAGCGATGTGCCCCTCGGCGGGAAACACGTCCTCGAGCACACCGAGCAGCGACAGGGCCCGCGTCATCACGAAGAGGTGGGGAGCGACCAGGACCACGGCGAGGACGGCCACCACCCCCGCGCCGAAAAATCGGTTTACCCGGGGACGCTCGCGCACGGCGAGGTCGACGGCGGCCGCGAGGCGGAAAAGGCCGAACGCGACGTTGCCGAACACGACGGCGCGGACCCAGCGGGGTTGAACGAGCAGTTGCAACAACCCGACGGTGCCCCGGGAGAGCAGCCATAGGGTGGCAACGGCGATGGCGGCGTCGATGGCGAAGAACACCGCAGCCCGGCGCCTACGGCCGACGATGAGGTGCCCGAGCCCGGGGAGGAACACGGACGCCACCACACCGAGCACGGCCAGCGCACCCGGGGCGCGCTTGATCACCGCTGCATCCAGTTCTTCATACACCGACAACGCCAAAACCCTCCACGTCCGGCGCCAAGGTAGCCGGACCACCGTCGTTGCCAATCTGACGCCGACGCACCGGTTCCCGGTTCCGCACCGCGGGCTCGCCCCGGGAGGGTGAGAACCCTGGAAGAATGGCGGGACGTGACCGACGCGCCTCCGCCATCAGCACTTTCTCGAGCGAACCTGCCCTATTGGGTGGCGATCCTGCTCGCCGGTTCGCTGCTCGTCTGGTTCTTGATGACCCAGGATCCGTTCGCCACCGGAGCGGGCGCGGACGAGTCGACCACGACGACGGCCACCACGATCGCCACCGACGGCTCGACGACCACCTCCACGACGACGGACGCGAGCGGAACGCGTGGCGGTTCGCGATCGGCGCTGTGGAGAACATGATCCACCTCGGCGACGTCGGCCGGAGCAACTGGGAGGAGATCGACGCGGCCCCGCTCGAGTCGGTCGGGTACAACTTCGGCCGGCCGCAACTCGAAGCGCGTTCGTGCTGGTTTCCGCCCACGGGGTACCAGACGGCGGGAATGACGATGCCGGTCGTCCAGTACGGCCGGGACGAGGGATGCTCGGTCACCGGCGGCGACGTGTACCGGCGAACCCAGATCCGGGAGCTGATAGGGCACTACTTTTTTGCCGACTGGTGCACCGGATCGATCCGGTCGTTCCGCCTCGAAAACGGGACCGCAGGCGAAGTCAAGGAGTGGACCGAACTCGGCAAGTCGGCCGGGTGTCGTCGTTCGGGCTCGATGCCCATGGCGAGCAGCTCGTGGTGAGGACCAACGGAGTGCTGGCCCGATTCGTGCCGGTGCACTAGAGGTTGCAGGTGGATCCGACCGAAACGTCACGCTGTCCCTCCTGCCGCGCCGAGGTCGAGCCCGGCGATCGGTTCTGCTGGTCGTGTGGAGCGGCCCTCACCGCGGGCTGCCGGGGGTGCGGGGCCGCGTTGCGTCCCGGGTTCGAGTTCTGCGCCGAGTGCGGAGCGCGGGTGCCGGGCGGCGCGGTCCGCCCCATCGAGCACCGGCTGGTCACCGCCCTCTACGTTGATCTGGTCGGCTCGACGGCAATCGCCGAACAGCTCGACCCCGAGAACTTGGCGGCCGTCGTCGGAACCCTCCAACAGGCGGTGCGCCTCGAGGTGGGGCGGCGAGAGGGATCGGTCGGCGCGTTCATCGGTGACGGCGTGCTCGGCGTATTCGGTCTGCCGGCAGCCCACGAGGACGATCCGGAGCGGGCGCTGCGAGCGGCACAGGCGATTCTGCGCCGTTTCGACGCGGTGAACCGCGACCTCGGTCGCAGGCTCGACGTCGCGCTGGCGGCTCGTATCGGCGTGAACACCGGGGACCTGCTCGCCCCCACCGCGGGCGACCTCGATCTCGGCACCCTTGCCGGGGATGTACTCAATGTCACCGCCCGGCTGCAGGAGGTGGCCAGCCCCGGCCAGATCGTGGTGTCGGAGCGGACCGCTCGTTCCGCTCCGTCCTTCCGCTTCGACGACCTGGGGGTGGTCGACGTGCGGGGCCGGGCCCGGCCCGTCCACGCCTTCCGGTTGGCGGGAGTCGGCGAGCGGCGGCCCTTTGTGGTCCGGGGACCCTTCCTGGGGCGTGAGAACGCGCTCGGCAGCCTGCGCAGCGCCTTCAACAAGGTGGTGGCTGAGGGCAACCCCGCTCACGTCGCCGTCGTGGGAGACCCGGGGGTGGGGAAGAGTCGCCTGGTGCGTGAGTTCGTCGACTGGGCGTCCGGTGTCGATTCCACGCTCACCACCCTCTCCGGCCGCTGCCTGCCCTACGGCGAGGACGTCACCTACCGACCCCTGGCGGAGATCCTCACCGAACTGACCGGCATCACCGCCACGATGGATCACGCCACGGCTCGCAGCCACCTCGAACAGGTGCTGCCGCCCGGGACCACCGAGGACGACGACGCCTCTGCCGACGCCCTCCTCAGGATGATCGGTCTCAGCACCGGACCTTCGCCCTCACCACGGCGTACCCGCGAGCTACTGCGGTCGGCGTGGCGCACCCTGCTGTCGCGGCTCGCCGACGACGGACCGGTGCTGGTGGTCGTCGAGGACGTCCATTGGGCGGGCGATGCCCTCTTCGACCTCCTCGACCACGTGGTACGACGCGTCGCAGGACCGCTGCTCCTGGTCACACCGGCCCGACCCGAGGTGTTCGACCGCAGACCGGCGTGGCGCGCCGAGGGGAGCCCGACCAAAGTGGTCGTGGTGACCCCGCTCGATCCGGACCAGGCCCGCCGGCTCGCCGGGCGCCTGCTCGCCGACGCCCGGCTTCCCGTCGCCGAGAGCGACGCCGTGGCCGGCCGCGCCGACGGCAATCCGTTCTTCATGGAGGAACTGGTGCGCCAACTCGCTCTGCAGCGATCCGACACCGGCCACGACGACGGCTCCGAACTGCCGGCCACCATCCAGGGCGTCATTTCTGCGCGCATCGACCTGCTGGGGCCCCCGGAGCGGCGGGTGCTGCAGGCGGCCTCGATCATGGGGCGGATCTTTTGGCCGTCTGCGGTCGCCCACCTCACCGGCTTCGGAGAGGAAGAGGTGGAGGAGGCGCTCCGTCGCCTCGAGTCCCTGCACATGGTGCGGAGGAACCTGCGGTCCTCCCTCGAGGGCGAGACCGAGTACCTGTTCCAACACAGCCTCATCTCCGAGACCGCCTACGGACGGCTCGCCAGGACCGATCTGGCGAGGATGCACGGAGCGCTGGCAGAGTGGCTGGAGCGTCGCGAGTCGACCGAGCGGCCCGAGAGCGCCGAGCGCCTCGCCTATCACACGGCCAAGGCTCACGCCGCCGCCGAAGCGACCGACGGTTTTCCCGACGACGAGGTGGACCGACTGCGCCGGTTGGCGGTCGACCGGCTTCTGGTGGCGTCGATGCGCGCCCGGGAGCGCGCTGCCTTCAGCCGTGCCGTCGAGATCGCCGCCGAGGCGCTGGCCATCGCCGCCGGCCCTGTCGAGGCGTGGCGCGCCCACGAGCAGCTCGGGCTGACCCACATCGCCGAATACGACGGCGACGCCGCCTGGGCCGAGCTCACCTCCGCCATCGACCTCCACCTGAAATCCGGAGGGGTGCAGAGCCCGGTCGTGGCCCGTCTCGCTGCCGCGGCATTGGCTTCACCCCTGCGCTGGACGGGAACCATGCGGCAACTGCCCGAACTCGCCGACGTGATGCGGATCGTGCGCCTCGGCCTGGAGCACGCCGGCACCGCCGACTCGGAGGCGCTCGCCTCCCTGCTCACCGCGATCGCCTTTCTCCCGTTCAGCGCACTCGCTCGGGACGCCGACCCGGGGGTGAGCGGCGACGAGGCGCGCTCGGCCGGCCTGCGGGCCCGGGAGATGGCCAAACGGCTCGGTCTCCCCCACGCCGAGTCTGCGGCGCTCGATGCCCTGATGAGTCATGCCCTCAACACCGGGCGGATCCAACAGGCGGCGGCGATCGTGAACGAGCGGCTCGAGCTCGCCGAGGCGGTGTCCGACCCGTGGGAGGTCGGCGACACCTACGCCATGGCGGCCTCGCTGTCGTTCGACCTCGGCGAGTACGAACTTGCCCGGGATCGGGCGGCGAAGGGCTTTGCCCGCACCATCGACGATGCCCCCGGCGTCGCCCTGCACACACTGTCCTGGGGAGCGGTGGCCCGGGTGCACACCGGGCAATGGGACGACGTCGCCGCCGCCCTGAAGACCGCCCACGAGCTGCTCGATGCCGAGCGCCGCACCCATCCCCCGGTGTATGCGGCTCCGCTCTACGCCGCGGCCGCCATGGTCGCCGAGTACCGGGAAAAGCACGGCGAGGCGGATCGCCTCCTCGAGATCCTGGCCGACACCTGGTCGTCGTCGGACCTCGCCAACGTCACCGAGCACCCGCACGCTGCCTGGTGCAAGCACACCGGCCCGATCTACCTGCGGCGGGGGCAGTTCGACGTGGTCGAGCGTCTCGTCGCTCCCGGTGAGTTGCGTCGGATCGGACACGAAGGGGACCGCCTCGGTCTGCTGTGCGACCTGGTCGCCGCCACCGGCTCGTGGGACCGAGCCGACTCCGTCGTCGCCGAGACCCGCGCCACCGGGCAGGCGTACGGTCTGCAGGCTCTCCAGGCCCATGCCGACCGCCTCGAAGGGAAGGCGTCGCTCGCCTCCGGGGATGATCGGGGAGGCCGCGCCCTGCTGGCGACGGCCCGGGATCGATTCTCCGGCCTCGGGGACAAGTGGGAGGCGGCACGCACGGTGCTCGATCTGGCCGCCGCCGGAGCCGACGCCGATGTCGCCGCCGCCGGAGCCCTGTTCACGGCCATCGGAGCCGTCGCCGAAGCCGCCGCGGCAAGGCGCCTCGGTGCGACCCGGCAACCGGCGGGGCGCTGAGGATCCCCGTTGCCTGTTTCCGGTTGTCCGTTACCGGTCGAACGCACGGAACGAGAGAGGAAAGACGGGAAACTCGGGGCCTTAACCGTCCGCCTCGATCCATACGTCCCAGGCGGGACGGAGAGTGCCGTCTGCGGCGATCAGCCCCATCGAGGCGAAGGGCTCGGGTATGGCCTGGTCGTAGAGGAACGACCACACGAAGAAGGCGACGTCGACGCTCGCGATCAGATCCGAGAACCTCTCCACGAAGCGAGCCTGCTTTTCCGGCGTGCCCGCGTACTCGCCGAAGTCCCCAGATGCGTGCCACCCCATCTCGGTGAAGGCGATCGGCCGTCCACCGGCCGCCTCACCGAGGCGGGAGTAGTAGTCATCGGGGATGTCGTCGGGCGTTGGGAACACCAGGCCCGGGTAGGTGGTGAACCCGATGACGTCGGCGCCCGGGAAACGGTCGATCAGCTGCCAGGCGGCGAGCGATTCGTCGTTGTCCCCGCCGAACAGGCCGCCCTGCATCCCGGAGAGGCGTTCGAGTTGGAACACGGTGAGGAGCTGGGTCTCCGGAGAAGCCTCGTGCACCGCGTCCGCCACCGCGGCGAACAGCTCCACGAAACGGTCGAAGTCGTCGGGATGGGTCCGCCACTGCGTGTCGATCTCGACACCGAGGCCGAGAAACCGGGGATGGTGCCGTTCGGCGTAACCGCGGGCCGCCGCAATGTAACGATCGAAGGTGGCACCGTCGATGGGGCGGAGCAGTTCGCCGTCGTCGACGTCGAAGACCCCGGCGATGCTGATCGGCAGATACCCGTACTGTGCGGCGAGACCCTCGACCACCGTGGTTCCCGACCCGGGCGCCTCCTCCCACTCCACGACGTCGGCCACCCGCTCGATCACATCGGCCTGGGGCGAGGCCGTCTCGAAGAACCCGGTGAAGCCGTCGGCCTCGTAGTTCTGCGGCGACAGCGAAAAGCCGCGGAGAGGGCGGTAGGGAAGGGTGGGAGTGGTGATCCGGGTGGTCGTCGTCACCGCGGAGGATCCGGTGATGGCTGAGGAGTCGTCGCCGCAAGCGGCAATGATGAGAAACAGCGCCGCGGTTATCGCACGCGTCACGTGCAGCCTCCTGCGTGCAGCCCGGTCACTTCTTGTGGGTGACTGGCGACTCGCGATTGGTGACTTACCCACCCTGATCAGGCGAGCAACTCAATCGCCTTGCGGAAATGGGCGAGGCCCTCGACGCGTTGGATGAATTCGGGCGAGGCCCGGAACCGCGGGGCGATCTCGTCGTACCCGAGACCGGCGGATCGCAAGGCGAGCACCCGGCGCTCCAGAGCGCGGGCCTTGAGCCGCGGCGCCGGCCCCGAGCGAGGAATGGCCGACCACGAGATCACGCGCTCGATGTGCGTCCGGCTGCGCTTGAAGGCGGCGGCGATGTCGTCGAGAGGAGTTCCGGCGTCGCGCATGGCGAGGACCCGGCGTTCGAGCGGTCGGAGGTGTTCCATCGCCATCACCGTAGTCGGCACTCGCAGACAACGGGCCCTGTTCAGCGGCCGGTGACCGACCTCACCGCGGCGAGCATGGCCTCCCGCTCGTTGGTTGGCGAGGAGAGCATGCAGCATGCAGCCCCGTCAGGGCTCGACTGGAGACTGGAGACGGGGGACGGGCGACGGGCGACGGGCGACGGGCGACGGGCGAGAGGAGCTTGCAGCATGCAGCCTGCAGCCCCGTCAGGGCTCGACAGGAGACGGGAAACTGGAGACGGGGGACGGGCAACCGGAAACGGGAAACGCGAAACGGGAAACTATTTCTTCCGCGCCATCCGCCGATCGCTCTCGGAGAGATGGCGTTTGCGGAGCCGGATCGCCGTAGGGGTCACCTCGACCAGCTCGTCGCCTGCGATCCACTCGATTCCCGTCTCCAGCGTCACCCGGCGCGGCGGAGCCAGTCGGACCGCCTCGTCGTGGGCGTGCGTGCGGATGTTGGTGAGCTCCTTGGTGCGGGTCGGGTTCACCACCATCTCATCGGGCCGTGACGACTCGCCGACGATCATCCCTTCGTAGACGTCTTCACCGATCCCGATGAACAGCTCGCCGCGCTGCTGCAGGTTGTCCAGGGCGAACCCGGTCGAGATGCCGGGCCGGTCGGCGATCATCGCCCCACCGATCCTGCCCGGGATGTCCCCTGCCCAGGGCTGCCATCCGTCGTGGTGCTGGTGGACGAGGGCGGTGCCACGGGTCGCGGTGAGCAGCATCGTGCGCAGCCCGATCAACCCCCGGGCCGGTGCGACCACCGTGACGATGGTGCGGCCGGCGTCGCCCGGGCGGAGGTCGGTGACCGTCCCCCGGCGGGGAGCGACCGCCTGGGTGACGGTGCCGACGTGATCGGAGGGCACGTCGATCACCGCCCGCTCCACCGGCTCGTGGGGCACCCCTTCGATCTCTCGGATGATCACTTCAGGCCGGCTCACCTGGAGCTCGAACCCCTCGCGGCGCATCGACTCGATGAGCACCGCCAGCTGCAACTCGCCACGGCCGGCCACCTCGATCACGTCGGGGGACGTGGTCGGGCCGATGCGGATCGATACGTTCCCACGCACCTCCCGCTCCAGCCGATCCCGGATCTGCCGGGAGGTGAGGAGCGTGCCCCCACGGCCGGAGAGCGGCGCGGTGTTTACCCCGAAGGTCATCCGCAACACCGGCTCGTCGACCTGGAGCCGGGGAAGAGGTTCGGGGTTGTCGGGATCGGCCAGGGTGTCACCGATCTCCACCTCGGGGAACCCGGCAACGACGAACAGGTCCCCGGCGACCCGTTCCGCGACATCGATCCGGGACAGGCCGGCAAACCCCAGCAGTTGAGTGAGACGCCGGCGAATCGGCGGCTCGTCCTCGTCGGCGTGGCACAACGCCACGCGTTCGCCGCTGCGCAAGGTGCCCCGGACCACCCGGCCGATGGCGAGCCGCCCCAGATAGTCGGAGGCGTCGAGGTTGGTGACGATCGCCTGCAGCGGCGCCGCCGGATCCCCGCCCGGGGCGGGAATGGTGGCGACGACGGCGTCGAGAAGGGCGGACAGGTCGGCATCCTCGGCCGGCACCCCCACCCCGGCCATCGCCCGCCCCTGGCGGGCGATCGTGGAGATGATGGGAAACTCGATGTCGTGGTCGGAGGCGCCGAGGTCGAAGAACAACTGCAGTACCTCGTCGATGACCGCATCGGGTCGGGCATCGCTGCGATCGACCTTGTTCAGCACCACCACTGCCGGGAGGTCGAGGGCGAGCGCCTTGGAGAGCACGTAGCGGGTCTGCGGCATCGGCCCATCGGCGGCGTCCACCAAGAGCAGGATCCCGTCCACCAGGGCCAATGCCCGCTCCACCTCGCCGCCGAAGTCGGCGTGACCCGGCGTGTCCACCAGGTTGATGCGAGTTCCCTTCCATTCGATCGAGGCCGCCTTGGCCAGGATCGTGATGCCCCGCTCGCGCTCTTGATCGTTGGAGTCCATCACCCGATCCACCCGTGCCTCGTGCGCGGAAAACACGCCGGCGGCGCCGAGCATGGCATCCACGAGGGTGGTCTTGCCGTGATCGACGTGCGCGACGAGGGCGACGTTGCGGAAGGAGGGGGCGGCCACGAAAGAACAATGGTACCGCCGGCGGCACGGCAATCCGCCGCCCCGAGCGAGGACGAGAATTCGTGACGGAAGACCCGGGCCAATCGACGGTTCCACCGATAGATTCACCCGATGAAGGTCGTCGTCACCGGAGCCACGGGATACGTCGGCGGCCGGCTCGTGCCGCGGCTCCTCGAGCGCGGGTTCGAGGTGCGGTGCATGACGCGGGATCCCAATCGCCTCCGGCTCGACCCGTGGCGCCAACACGTCGAGCTGGTCGCCGCCGACGCCACCAATCGCGAAGCCGTGCTCGCCGCGGTGCAGGGTTGTGACGCCGCGTTCTACCTGATCCACGCCATGGCGGAGTCGCCAAAGGACTTTCCCGAGGCAGACCGGCTCGCCGCTACCGCCTTCCGCGACGCCGCCGCCCGGGTCGGGCTGCGCCGCCTCGTCTACCTGGGCGGGCTCGGATCCCCGCACGACGGGCTGTCTCGCCACCTGACCAGCCGCCAGGAGGTCGGCCGCATCCTCGCCTCCGGCGCCACGCCGGTCACCGAGCTGCGGGCGGCAGTGATCATCGGCTCGGGTTCGA
>Ga0209751_10003279_pt1 | contig 15749 bp, 12 predicted proteins | sample RifCSP13_1_FD_184019 | JGI IMG/M metagenome (GOLD analysis project Ga0209751, IMG submission 184019) | Soil microbial communities from Rifle, Colorado - Rifle CSP2_sed 13_1 (SPAdes) (version 2) | ecosystem: Environmental > Terrestrial > Deep subsurface > Rock core/Sediment | place: Rifle... | reverse complement strand
ATGACCATGCGTCATGCGCTCAACCACCTGGCGAACGAGGGCTTACTCACCCGCCAGCGCGGCCGGGGGACTTTCGTCGCCCCTCCCCGCAGCCAGGTGCCCTTCGTCCGGGACCAGATCCGCAGCATGACCGAGGAGATGGCTGCCGAAGGACATGCGCTCCGCTCGCGGGTGCTGGCTCAGGCGTTGCTCCCGGCCAGCGCCGAGATGGTGCGCGAACTGGGGCTACCCGTTGGCGACCAGGTGATCTTGATCCGCCGCCTGCGCTCCACGGAAGGGGTGCCCCTGGCCATCGAGAACGCCCACCACCCCTACCGGCGTTTCCCAGAACTGCTGACCCGCGACCTGACCGATCGCTCGATCTATGAAATCCTGGAGCAAGAATATAATACCCGTCCAACAGAAGCGGCGGACACGATCGTGGCTGGCACTGCCACGCGGGAAGAAGCAGCTTTACTGGAGATCGAGGAGGGCGCGCCGGTGATGCGCTACAAACGGATATCACGAGATGCAAATGGCGGGCCATTGGAATATACCACCGCTATTATCCGGGCGGATCGATACCAGTTTGTGATTCGCTACCGCAAACCGATGGAGTGAGGTGGATCAATTATGGCACAACTGATCACCATCGTCGGCAACTCCGGCGTCGGAAAGACGACCTTCACCCAGCAGTTGTGCCAGCACGCGCCCTTCGTCACCGGTCTGGAACAGCACGCCGAGAGACCGTTCCAAAAGCTATTCTCTTTCGACCTGGAAAAATACGCGCTCCATAACCAGATCGACTACTTGCTATTGCGGGCCGAGCAGGAGCTGGCTATTCGGAAGAGCGACTCGATCGGCGTTGTGGATGGCGGCTTAGATCAAGATTTTTATGTGTTCACTCGAGGTTTCTGTAATAAAGGTTACCTGACAGAGAGTGAATATCAGCTATGTGAGCGGACCTACAAGTTCTTCCGGGAAGTCCTGCCTCCCCCTGACCTGATCATCTGGCTGACAGCACCTCTGGAGGTGATTGCCAAGCGCTATGCCCGGCGCAAACGTGACTTAGAGATCGCCAGATTAGAGGATCTGAGAGATATGGAGGTCCTGCTGGAAGAGTGGTTAGGGGGAGTTGTATCTTCACCCGTGCTGACTATCGATGCCAGCGCAGACGATGCGAGTTATTCCAAGAGCATCAGCCAAGCAATGAACCGGCTACAATCGCTTTTCATTTGACCCACCCCCACAGCAATCTCCCAGCCAGCAGAGCCAGGGCCGCCCCGAAGAAGAACGGCGCCGCGGGGCCAAAGCCAGCCCAGCGTCCGACCCCCTGCCACAATACTCCAGCGATCAGCGAGGCAGGCAGGGCGGCAAACCCCACCCCGGCGTGGAACAGCCCGTAAGCCGTGCCGCGCTGCGCCTGGGGCACCAGGTCGGCGACCAAGGCCCGCGCCGTGCCCTCCGTGAGGGCGTAGTAGACCCCGTACACCGCGTACAGCAGCCAGATCTGCACCCCGCTGCGCGCCGCGGCGAAGCCTAAATAAACCAGTCCGTAGAGCAGCCAGCCGGCCAACAGCACGCGCCGCCGCCCGACCCGGTCAGAGAGCGAACCGGCCGGGATGGAGAGCAGCGTGTAGACCGCGTTGAAGGTCAGCAGCATGCCCATCACCTGCAGCACGCTCAAGCCGCGCTCCTGGGCACGCAGGATAATGAAGGCGTCTGCCGAGTTGCCCAGGGTGAACAGAACCACCGCGACCAGGAAAGCCCGGAAGCGCCGGTCCAGGCCAGACAGGGTCAGCCTCGGCGCAGCCGTCTCGCCCGTGGGAGAGGCGATCTCGCGCGCCCCCAGCGCCAGTACAAGCACGCCCAGCGCGGCCGGGATAACGCTGGCGAGCACGACGATTTGGAAGGTCTGGCGGGTAAGCTGGGCGCTGCCAGCCTGAGTTGCCCAGATGATCAGGGCGGCGATCCCCAGACCGGTGAACGCCCCGGCTGTATCTGCGGCGCGGTGCAGTCCAAAGGCCAGGCCGCGCCGGTCAGGCGGGATGCTGCCAGCCAGCAGCGCGTCGCGCGGCGCGCTGCGGATCCCTTTGCCCACCCGGTCGCTGAAACGCACCCCGAGCACCCACCCCCAGCTGCTGGCAAAGTACAGGAACGGCTTGACAAGCGTGGAAAGGCCGTAGCCGAGCACGGTCAGGGTTTTACGCTTTCCCAGGCGGTCGGAAAGCGCCCCGGAGTAGACCTTGAGCAGGCTGGCGGTCGTCTCTGCGACGCCCTCGATCAGCCCGACGACGGCCGTGCCCACCCCCAGCACGTTGGCCAGGAAAAGGGGCAGCAGGTTGAACAGCATCTCCGACGAGATGTCGGTCAGAAAAGATGTGATGGAGAGAGCCCAAACGTTGCGAGGCAGGCGTTGTCCCATGGGCAGCAGGGAACGTTCAAACGTTCCAATGTTTTAACATTCCAATGGTCATCAAGTGGCGCACTGCATCGGCGACGATCTGGCTGTGGTCGAAGGCCAGTTGCGGCAGATCGTCGATTGGGAACCACCCTGCTCTGGCCGCGTCATCTGCGCCGTGCACGTCCAGCGCCGCACTCGGGGGAAGCACCGCCAGATAAGCGACGGTCACCACCCGCCCGCGCGGGTCGCGCTGCGGCTCACCGTAGGTGTGTAATTGCTCGAGGTCCATCCCGGTCAGCCCGGTCTCTTCTGCGAGTTCCCGCGCCGCGGCTGCTTCCAATGGCTCGTCGATGTTGACGAAACCACCGGGCAAAGCCCACTCTCCAGCAAATGGCTGCGCGCCGCGCTGAACCAGCAACACATACAACTTTCCTGCCTGCCAGGAAAAGACAACCATGTCGACGGTCAGCGCTGGACGGGGGTATTCGGACAGGTTCATTCCGCTGGCTCCAGGTACAATAGCTGGTAAGGCTCCAACTCCAGGTCACTAGAGGGGATTGTATGTTCGCTGACCAGGTCAATGAAATGGTAACTCAATCCATACAGGCGCAACTGGTTGCCAGCGATGACCTGTGGGCTTTCACTGAAGTTTGCCAGTACCAACACGCGCTGTTCTCCGTTGGAGCGGACAAAGCCTAAAACATGCTGGTTGCCAGTATCCATGACCTGCATCTCGCTCCCGCTGAACACCTGGTTCTGCTTGCGTAACGTGATCAGCCAGCAGAGCCTGTGAAAAATCTTCCATTCCACTGTCCCCGGTTGGGTACGGCGATCCATCTCCTCCCAGTCGATAACCGCCCGATGCACCCAACGGCTGTCGTTTGCCTTGGCCGGATCATTGCGATAGATGTAATCGTTCAACGTACCCACTTCATCTCCCAGGTAGAGCAAGGGAATGCCACTGGCGGTTAAGATGATCCCGTGCATAAGCAGGATACGCCGGATGGAGAGATCTACCTCTTGTTCTGTACCTTCTTTGATGGCTTTCTCCAGGCCAGTCAGGGAAGCAGCCGTACCTGAGATGCGCGCATCTCCGGTCCTCTGATTTTCCTGAAAAGGCAGCCCACAGGCAAAGCTGCCTGGGAAACGCCCGGTGTAAAAATTGTTCAGAAATTGCCGGTGATCGAAGCCGTTAATCCCTAAACGGCTTGCACTCTCGTCTGAAAAAGTCCAGCCGATGTCGTCGTGGCACCTGACATAGTTAATCCATGCGCAACCATCGGGAAGTTTTTGGCGTTCACGCAACGCCAGGTTAAGTAAGCCCACCTCCCGTGTGGCCAGGGAACTCCATAACAAGGCCATCAACAAGGGATTGTACGAAAGCTGGCATTCACCGGCATCGATGTATTTTATGACTTCATCAGGGTGGACGATCGCTTCGGATTTGAGAAGCAGGGCCGGCGCAGCAATGCGGGCGACGGCGTTAAAAGCCTGGATCAAAATGTGAGCCTCTGGCAAATTCTCACAAATCGTACCCAACTGTTTCCAGATGAAGGCGACCGCATCCAGGCGGAGCACCTCTACGCCCAGGTTAGCCAGGAAAAGCATCTCGCCCACCATGCTATTGAAAACCACCGGGTTGGCGTAATTCAGGTCCCATTGGTAGGTATGAAAAGTGGTCCACACCCAGCGGTCGATTTCTTTCCGGAAAGTAAATGCCCCTGGATGTTCGTCTGGAAAAATCTCTCTGAGGTTATTTTCGTAAGCGTCTGGCATCTCTCGGTTGGGGAACATGCGGTAGTAATCCTGGTAGTCGGGATCGCCAGACAATGCCTGCAAAGCCCATTGGTGTTCGTTGGAGGTGTGGTTAATAATCAAGTCCAAGACCAGGCTGATGCCTTCATGGCGAAGTTCCCCGGCCAGATCAGCCAGCTCTTGAATGGTACCCAACCTTGGATCGATCTCACGATAACTGCTGACCGCGTAGCCGCCATCATTCTCTTTGACCGGGACGCGAAAGTGCGGCATTAAGTGGAGATAGGTCAAGCCCAGCTCTTTAAAATAAGGGATCTTCTCGTGCAGGTTTTTCAGATCGCCTGCGAACAGGTCGACATAGCAAACGCCCCCTAGCATCCGGTTCGATTGAAACCAGAATGGATCGGCCTCGCGGGCTGCGTCGAGCTGCTTAAGCTCCGGCGACCGATCGATCCAGGATAGGGTGATCCGTCTCAATAGATCTTCCAGATGGTAAAAAAAGTCGTATTGGTTCCCATACAAATGGAAAAGGAGCTCGAAAAGACGGGGGAAAATCCTGGCGAGGCGTACCTTGTAGGATCGCCATGCGGGTGGATTAGCCTGGATGAAAGTCGAGAACGCACCTTCGAGGATTGGCTCTAATCTTGCGAACGATTTTTGCGCCTGTCTTTCAAGCCAGAGATCATCTATCTTGTGCTCCATCGTACCCATCAATCGATCCCGTTCCTAGCGATAACATTTTGAAACCAGTGGAAGCTTTGCTTGGGGGTGCGCACCTGGGTGGCATAATCCACGCGCACCAGGCCAAAGCGCGGCGTATATCCCTCAGCCCACTCGAAGTTGTCCATTAAGCTCCAGACAAAGTAGCCTCTCAGGTCCACCCCAGCCTGGATGGCTTCCCAAGCCGCTGCCAGGTGGAGACGCAAGAATTCCACCCGCTCGGTGTCAGTCACAAATCCAGTGCGGTCAGGAACGTCCAGGGCGGCACAGCCGTTCTCGGTGAGATAGAACTTCGGCACCTTGTATTTCTGGTTGAGATCGACCAGCACCTGGGTCAGGCCAGCGGGGTAGACGCCCCAGCCGATCTGCGTGTAACCCCACATGGGCAGGGTGCGGTGGGTTGCCCGACATTTAAGAAAACCACCTTGTGGGTCGAAGGCTACCAACGTGGCGCGATAATAATTCACCCCCAGAAAATCCAGCCGGCTGTTGATCAATTTCATGTCGCCTGGTTGCACGCGGGGAGCCATCGCTCCGATCCAATCCATCAGGGTTGACGGGTATTGACCGGCGAAGAGCGCATCGGTGAAAAAGGCGGTATCCAGCTCATAGTAGCGCTGCCAGGCGGCCTGGTCTGCTTCCGACTCGGTGGCTGGGGCAGAATTTTCGCTATCCAGGATGATGCCGATCTCCCCCCGGTAAGCTCCCTGGCGATAGACACCGACCGCCTTTCCATGCGCCAGGAGCAGGTGGTGGGCAACCTGGAAGGCAAGCATGTAATCCGCCACGCCGGGCGCCATGTTGGCCGAGCCATAGCCGATAAAAGCTGCGACCCGCGGCTCGTTATGCGTGTCCCAAACCTTGACCCGGTCGCCGAGCTGATCGAACATCAGGCGAGCATATTCGGCGTACCAATCTGTAGTCTCCCGATTTGGCCAGCCACCGGCTTCTTGGATCGCTTGGGGTAGGTCCCAATGATACAGACAAGCCACCGGCTGGACTCCGGCTTCCAGCAAGCGATCGACCAACCGATCGTAGAAATCCAGCCCTATGGGATTGCCTCGTCCGCGACCTGCTGGAAGGACTCGAGACCAGGAGATCGAGAATCGATAAGCCTTAAGGCCCAGTTCTTTCATCAAAGCAACATCATCCGGCATGCGGTGGTAATGGTCTGCAGCCACGTCGCCAGAATCATTGTTGCGGATATTCCCCTGCCGGTGGGTATAAACGTCCCAAATGCTTTCACCCTTGCTGTCCTCATTCCAAGCGCCTTCGATCTGGTAAGCGGAAGTGGCTGCCCCCCAAACGAAATCCTTCGGGAAAGTTTTTTCAATCATATGAGGTTCACTCTATCTTTTCTAGTTGGCACCAACGGTACCCATAGGGCCCAAACTCAAACTGGCAAGTTTCCACAGTGTTCACCACCAGTGGTTCGCCACTGAAAAGATCGATTACCTTGTGTGCCCCCAAACCGGATAGGCTCAGGTGGAACTGTTTTCCGTGCGGAGAAAGGTTGTTGAGAATCAGCAAGGTTTGTCCGGCATGCTGGCGCAGGTAAACCAGCACGGCCAGATCGTTCGTCTGGAGCATGCGCAGGCTACCGTAACCGAAGGCAGCGTGATCTTTGCGGATCCGGATCATCCGCCGCACCAGGTTGAGCAAAGAACCTGGGTCAGCCAGCTGGTCAGCCACGTTCACCCTCGCCTGGCTGTAATCCGGATCGGCGATCACTGGCGCGTACAGGCGATCCGGGGCTGCTTCTGAGAAACCTGCATTCGGGCTGTTCTCCCATTGCATTGGTGTGCGTACGCCATTGCGGTCCGGCAACCAGATATTGTCGCCCATGCCGATTTCATCGCCATAGTAGATGACTGGCGAGCCGGGCAAACTGAACAGCAAGGAGTATGCCAGCTCGATCTTGCGGCGGTCGTTATCCAGCAGGGGCGCCAGCCGCCGGCGGATGCCCAGGTTCAGACGCATGCGCAGTTCAGGAGCATACTCCTGCCAAATCCACTGGCGTTCTGTTTGGGTGACCATTTCCAGGGTCAGTTCGTCATGGTTGCGCAAGAAGGTGCACCACTGGCAGGTATCCGGAATGTCCGGCGTGCGCTCCAGCACCCAGGCAATGGAAGTAGCGTCGCCTTTGCGCAGGGCCATGTAGATGCGCGGCATGAGCGGGAAATGGAATCCCATCTGGAATTCGTCGCCTTCTCCAAAGTAGGGTCGCACATCTTCCGGCCACTGGTTCGCCTCGCATAAGAGGATGCGGCCAGGGAAAAAATCATCCATAAATCGGCGTAACTCTTTCAGGTAGGCGTGGGTTTCCGGCAGGTTCTCACAGTTTGTACCCTCCCGCTCGAACAAGTAAGGCACGGCATCCACCCGAAAGCCATCCACGCCCAGGTCCAACCAGTACCTCGCAATCTGCAGCATCTCGGCGCGCACGGCTAGGCTATCGTAGTTCAGATCGGGTTGTGAAGCATAGAAGCGATGCCAGAAAAATTGGCCGGCGGCTTCATCCCAGGTCCAGTTGGAGGGCTCGGTGTCCAGGAAGATGATGCGCGCTTCTCTGTATTTCTGATCGCTGTCGCTCCATACGTAATAATCCCGGTAAGGTGAATCGCGCCTGGCACGGGCGGCCTGGAACCAGCGGTGCTGGTTAGAAGTGTGGTTCAGCACCAGGTCGGTGATCACCCTCAAACCGCGCTGGTGGGCCGTCTCCAGAAGCGCTTTATAATCGGCGAGCGTCCCGTAATCAGGATGAACGCCATAGTAATCGGAGATGTCGTAGCCGTCATCCAATAAAGGTGAGGGATAGATCGGCATCAGCCATAAGCAATCTACGCCGAGTTCTTTCAGGTAGTCGAGCTTTTCTGCCAGCCCGCGCAAGTCACCGTGCCCATCCGCGTTGCTGTCGCGAAAGGCGCGCAAGTAGACTTCGTAAAACACGGCATTCTTATACCACAGGGGCTCAGGATTCATTCACATCTGACTATTTTCGCGCCCCATACAGTTCGATAAACCGGTACGGGTAGCTGTCTTCCAGGGCGCTGACTGCATCCAGTCTGGCCATCTCGTCCGGAGATAATTGTAGATCGGCTGCTCCCAGGTTATCCAGCAGCTGTTCCATTGTGCGCACACCCAGGACCACCGAATCAACTGCCGGCCGCGCCAACAACCAGGCCAGGGCAACTTGCGAAGGCGTGGCTCCCGGGTGGCCAGAGATGACTGTCTCAACTACCTCCATGATCCTCCAGTTTTTCTCATTGGACCGCCGGATCCAGGCCTCCTCGTCATGATCCGGCGTCGTCGCCAGGCGACCGTTGGCAGCATGTTGGGGTCGCTGAACGGGCCGGTATTTACCGCTCAAGAAGCCTCCCCCTAATGGTCCCCAGGGCACAATTCCAACGCTTTCGCTCTCGCACAGGTCGAGGAATTCGCGCTCGATGTCACGTACCACCAGGCTGTACTGGTACTGGGCGGCGATAAAGCGTGCCCAGCCGTGCGCGTCGCTGATCGCGAGTGCTTTCATTAACTGCCAAGCTTTGAAATTGGACACGCCAATGTAGCGTACCTTTCCGGACATCACCAAATCGTCGAAGGCGCGCAGAGATTCCTCCAGCGGGGTAAGAGGATCCCAGCAGTGCATATAGAGTAAGTCGATCGTATCGGTCTCCAATCGACGCAGGCTGTCTTCGACGCTCCGGGAAATGTGGTAGCGGGATAAGCCCTGGTCGTTCGGCCCACTGCCCATTGCAAAGCGTACTTTCGTGGCCAACACAACTTGCTCGCGTTTACCCCGTAGCGCCTGTCCGACGATCTCTTCAGAGCGTCCCGCAGCGTAAACATTGGCGGTGTCGATGTGGTTGCCGCCTGCCTCCAGGTAAGCTGCGATGATCCGCTCAGCTTCGTCGGGCGGGGTGCTGCGTGAACTGTCTTCGCCAAAGATCATCGTGCCCAGGCAAAGTTCAGAAACGAGCAGGCCGCTGCGACCTAGCGCCTTAAATTTCATCCTGAACATTCTCCCTGTGGGGTTTTGGATAGCGCAACAGCAGTTCCAGGGCGAACCCGGTCACCACACCCGCCATGACGCCGGTCAGGATTACACCCGGCAGCAGCGTCAGGCCCGTGGTCCACCCCACAACATTGATCACAACCCACCAGGCGGACCAATAGACCGCACGCCGCAGGACCAACCACTGGCCAATTCCGGTCGTGACGCCGATCACCATGCTGCCGATCAGGTCCAGGTTACCGGGGCTGAGAAAAAGATTGATAGCCCAACCAGCTGCCCACCCAATGGCGGTGGCCAGGATCCAGGTCCAGGGCCGGGTGAGGCGTTGCTGCAGGACCAACCACTGCAGGACACCGATGGCAAAACCGGCAAGCAACGGCCCAAGGCCAGGGAACAGGAGGCTACCCAGCACCCAGCCCAGGGTTGTCGCCATGATCCATTTGTACCAAAATGCCCAGTCGAAAGATAAATTCTTCGCTTCAGACATCCACCAGAAGCTTATCCTTTAACCGAACCAGCCAGCAAGCCACGCACGAAGAAACGTTGCAGCGAAAAAAAGACGAGCAGCGGCAGAAGCATGGTCAAAAAAGCGCCAGCAGTCAACAGTTGCCAGTCGTTTCCAAAGGTGCCGGTTAAGTCAGCCAGTCGCTGGGTGACCACTTTGTACGAAGGATCGACGCCAAGGAAAACCAGGGCTACCAGATAATCATTCCAAACCCAGAGGAACTGGAAGATGGCGAAGGAAGCCAAAGCTGGCACCGATAGCGGCAGTACCAGCCGGGTAAAGACCACAAACGGGGAAGCGCCGTCGATGAAGGCCGATTCCAAAGTCTCGCGCGGTAATGTGCTGATATAGTTGAACAGCAAGTACGTCGCCAAAGCCAGGCCGAAGCCAGTATGCGCCAGCCAAACAGCCAGGAAAGTACCATTCAGGCCTAAGCGGCTGTAATCGCGCAAGATCGGTACCAGGGCGATTTGCAATGGGACGACCAGTAATCCCACGATCATAATGAACAGGATACGCCGGCCAGGGAAGTTCATCCAGGCAAATGCATAGGCCGCAAAGGCGGCAATCATGATCGGGATGATCGTGGAAGGAATGGCTACACCCAGGCTGTTCAAAAAAGCCTGTTGCATATTTTGGCCTGGTATAGTCTCTACCGACCCGTCGGCTTTCGTGATGGTAACATTCCTCGCAGAAATAACCTCGTTATAGTTATCCAGGGTGAAATCCCAGGTGACGGTCCAGACCTGCTTCTGCACTTCGACCTTACCGAGGCGTTTGTTGCCAATCCAGGTCACGCGCGTTTTGCCGTCCGGTGATTGGATTCCCTCCCGCAGTTGTTCAAACGTTCCCTGCACGCCTTCAACGGACATCACACTGTTAGGATCCAGACCCAGCTGCTTGGGATCATAGGTGGAGACCATCTCCCATTGTCGGTGTGGAAAAATATTCCACCAGCCAGAGGATTGAATGTCAGTACGCTCGCGGAAGGAGGAGATAAACAACCCCAGGGTAGGGATACTCCAGACAATAACCAGAAGCAGCAGTGCGCCATTGACCAGCAGGACGCCAGTCCATTTTTGCTGTTTCATATTAAAACGCCTCCTGACGCCTGAACTGCCGTAAATTGTAGACCATCACTGGGATGACTGCAATCAGCAGGACGATGGCGATGGCCGAGCCGACCCCTGAGTTTCTGGCTGTAAACGATTGGCGATAAAACTGGGTAGCGATCACGTGGGTGCCAAACTGCCCGCCGGTCATCACCCAAACCACGTCGAAGATCTTCAGGGTGAAGATGATAATCGTCGTCCAGACAGTGATGATCGTGCCCAAAATGTAAGGGATCATGATGCGGAAGAAGGATTGGATTTCGTTGGCCCCGTCTACCCGGGCCGCTTCTAGAATCTCCTCCGGGATACCTTTCAAAGCCGCTGAGAACAACACCATGGAGTAGCCCGTTTGCAGCCAGATCACGATCAGAATCAGGAACAGGTTGTTCCAGGGAACGATCTGAATCCACTTATCCCAAGCGTGGGTGGTACCAAATAGGGGCACCATAATCGCATTCAGCACGCCGATCTGGGGTGATTCGATTGGCCGGACTTCGTATATGAAGTTCCAGATCACGCTGGCACCCACGAATGAGATCGCCATGGGCAGGAAAATCAGCGACTTGGAAACCCGCTCAAAACGGCTGCGATCGGAAAGCACAGCCACCAGCAACCCCATGACAACCGATAAGGTGCTGCCAAACACGATCCACATCAGGTTATTGCGGATCGCCTCTTGTAGCAACCGTTCCGTGAACAAAGACACATAGTTGTTGAAACCAACAAATGCGTTACTCTGCAAGGCTCCGATCAGTGAGGCACCCTGGGGTGGGCCATCGCGACCGAAAAGGCTTAACCAAAACGTACGCGCCACCGGGAAGGCCAGATACCAGAACAGAATAGCGATCGCTGGTCCAACGAAAACAAAAGGTTGTAAACGTTGCGTCCATTGACCAGGCAATCGTTCGACGATGCCGTTGAACACCCAATAGAGCAGGGTGACACCGCCGACTCCCCACACGATCGCCACGAGCGCCATGAGCCACCTGGGCGCGGCACTATCGCGCAGGAAGATGAAACCCGTGTAGATCACCATGAAGGCGATCAAGGGGATGATCACAGCCAGGAACATTCGGCCGATCCAGGCCACGAACCTGGCAACTACGCTTAGTTGGCGTTCTTCAACTGCAACGAGCTGTGTCATAATCCAACTCCCTACTGGAAAGGCTGCCAGTCGGTTCAAGACTGACAGCCTTTACTCTCGAAAAGTCAGGGTTACTTAGGCCAGGAGGCGTCGATTTCGGCCAGGACGGTGTCCAGGTCGGCTGCGCCGGAGACGTAGTCGGTCATGCCGGTCCAGAAGGAACCTGCACCGACCTCGCCCGGCATCAAGTCCGAGCCGTCGAAGCGGAAACTGGTCGCCTCGAGCACCAGCGTGGCGATGCCGCGCTCCATGTCCACACCGTACATGTCGGGGGTGGCAGTCTTGTGGGCCGCCAGGGCGCCGCCCTTAGTCAGCCAGCCAGAAGCCGATTGCGGGGTGGTGAAGTACTCCATCAAGGCGCGCACTTCGGGGCGGTCGGTGAACATCGACATCAGGTCTCCGGCCACCAGGAACGGCTTGCCATAGGCATCGTCGACAGGCGGCAGGTAGAAGAAGTCATAGTCCACCCCTGCCTGGGCGCCATCGGGGAAGAAGCCGGTGATGAAGTTGCCCTGCTTGTGCAGCCAGCACTTGGGCGGGTCTTCGAACATGGGCACCGGAGCGTCACCGAAGTAGGTGGAGACGATCCCGTCGGTGCCCCCGTAGACGTAATCCGGGTTGAACCAGACCTCACTCCACGTCTCGATGGCTTTCTTGACCTCCGGGGAGGAGAAGGGCAGGGTGCCAGCCACCCAGGCGTCGTAGTTCTCCAGCGAGGTCGTGCGCAGCATCATCTCCTCGGTCCAGTCGGTGGCCGCCCACCCGGTGGCCGCTCCCGACTCGATACCAACACACCAGGCCGGGTCGCCGTCATCGGCGATCTGCTGGGTCAGCGCCAGCAGTTCATCCCAGGTGGTGGGAACGCTGTAGCCAGCCGCATCGAAGTCGTCCTTCGGATACCACACCAACGACTTACCGTTGAAGCGGTGCCAGACGCCGCCCGTCATAGGTTGGCCATCCGGGTCTTCCATCATGCCCATGTCCAGCCAACTCTGGTTGTATTGCTGTGCCAGCCACTCTGCCGGCATCCAACTGGTGGGATCGATGATGTGCCCCTGGCGTGCGTAGCCAGCTGCCTTGCCCGGCTGCGGAAAGTCAGCTATATCGGGCGGGTTGCCCGCATCCACGGCGATGGAGAGACGCGCTTCAAACTCCTTGTCGCCGATGTAGTTGACTTTGATCCCGGTAGCCTCTTCGAAGGCTGCCATCGACTCGAAGAAAAGCTGGTCGTCGGGAGCGGTGAAGGGGCCGTCGACGGTGACGGTGGTGCCTGTGTATGCCCCGCCCAGGGCTTTCTCCAACTCGCCACCTGGCAGATAGGGGAAGCCAAACTCAGACATCATACCCATTTCCTCCCCTTCTGAAGGAGGTGTGACCTGACCGCTTACACCCGCTGGCCAGGAGGCGTCGATTTCGGCCAGGACGGTGTCCAGGTCGGCTGCGCCGGAGACGTAGTCGGTCATGCCGGTCCAGAAGGAACCTGCACCGACCTCGCCCGGCATCAAGTCCGAGCCGTCGAAGCGGAAACTGGTCGCCTCGAGCACCAGCGTGGCGATGCCGCGCTCCATGTCCACACCGTACATGTCGGGGGTGGCAGTCTTGTGGGCCGCCAGGGCGCCGCCCTTAGTCAGCCAGCCAGAAGCCGATTGCGGGGTGGTGAAGTACTCCATCAAGGCGCGCACTTCGGGGCGGTCGGTGAACATCGACATCAGGTCTCCGGCCACCAGGAACGGCTTGCCATAGGCATCGTCGACAGGCGGCAGGTAGAAGAAGTCATAGTCCACCCCTGCCTGGGCGCCATCGGGGAAGAAGCCGGTGATGAAGTTGCCCTGCTTGTGCAGCCAGCACTTGGGCGGGTCTTCGAACATGGGCACCGGAGCGTCACCGAAGTAGGTGGAGACGATCCCGTCGGTGCCCCCGTAGACGTAATCCGGGTTGAACCAGACCTCACTCCACGTCTCGATGGCTTTCTTGACCTCCGGGGAGGAGAAGGGCAGGGTGCCAGCCACCCAGGCGTCGTAGTTCTCCAGCGAGGTCGTGCGCAGCATCATCTCCTCGGTCCAGTCGGTGGCCGCCCACCCGGTGGCCGCTCCCGACTCGATACCAACACACCAGGCCGGGTCGCCGTCATCGGCGATCTGCTGGGTCAGCGCCAGCAGTTCATCCCAGGTGGTGGGAACGCTGTAGCCAGCCGCATCGAAGTCGTCCTTCGGATACCACACCAACGACTTACCGTTGAAGCGGTGCCAGACGCCGCCCGTCATAGGTTGGCCATCCGGGTCTTCCATCATGCCCATGTCCAGCCAACTCTGGTTGTATTGCTGTGCCAGCCACTCTGCCGGCATCCAACTGGTGGGATCGATGATGTGCCCCTGGCGTGCGTAGCCAGCTGCCTTGCCCGGCTGCGGAAAGTCAGCTATATCGGGCGGGTTGCCCGCATCCACGGCGATGGAGAGACGCGCTTCAAACTCCTTGTCGCCGATGTAGTTGACTTTGATCCCGGTAGCCTCTTCGAAGGCTGCCATCGACTCGAAGAAAAGCTGGTCGTCGGGAGCGGTGAAGGGGCCGTCGACGGTGACGGTGGTGCCTGTGTATGCCCCGCCCAGGGCTTTCTCCAACTCGCCACCTGGAATGACCGGGAATGGGGTTTCAACCGCCGGCGGCGCTTCGGTTACTACCGGGGCTTCGGTCGCCGGTGGCGCTTCTGTTGCAGGCAGCTCGGTAGGTGCTGGTCCGCCGCAGGCGCTGATGATCATCGAGAGGATCACCAGCAACCCCATTAAAGACCAGAAAGTAGTTTTCCTTGACATGGATTCTTCTCCTTATCAGATCGCTTATTAATTAAAGGTTGGTGATATTTACATCGCCATATCCGGCGAACTCTTCCGCACTTGTTGAATCAACCACCTCCTTTCTTGATTATTATATCTGCATTGTGGCGGCGAGGCAATTCACATTGTTTCATGTCGCCAGTTTTTAACGATCAAGCTGTTTCCCTTTCGATCAATTTTAAACCGAGCTGGACAGTCTGCGTCGGGCGGGTCGGATCGGCCAGGCGTGACAGCAACAGCTCGGCTGCCATGCGTCCCGATTCGTCCAATGATTGGCTAATGGTGGTCAAACCAATCTGTTCGGCCATATCGATATCGTCAAACCCGATCACCGCCAGGTCTTCAGGGACCTTCAAACCGCATTCCCGGGCCGCGCGCAACAGGCGAATCGCTAGGTCATCCGAGGCAGCAAAAACCGCAGTCGGCGGTTGAGGCAATTCCAGCCACTGTTTTAAATCCTGGGAAACATCTGGATGCGTCAGATCCGGGTGTTTGATATATTCGTCTGACAAGGTTAGACCATTTTCCTCCAGCGTCTTTCGAAACCCGGAAAGCCGTTTTTCCTCCGGTCGAAGGGAGTAAGCTGGCAGTTCGCCAGGTCCCATAAATGCATAGCGACGATGGCTTTTCTGGAGCAGATAGGCGGCGGCTTGCCTGCCCCCGCTTTGATCATCGATCTGGAGGTTGCTGAAGGCGGGATGATTGACCTCGATCAGGACGGTCTCCAGGCGATGCGCCAACAGTCGTGAGGCAGCTGCCTCATTAAAAGGAAGGGCCATGATGATTAAGCCATCCAATCGACGGGTGATCGGCAACATTGCCAGATAGCCATCCAGCCGGTTTAACGAATCTACCGGATAAATTACCAGTTCGAAAGGGGTATCAGCCAGAGCAGTGGCGATGCCGCGCATGCGTTGGATAAACGAGGGGAAAGTGAAGAACGGCGTCAGGATTCCGATCCGGCCGACCAATTTCCTGGCGCGGGCGGTAGCGTCGGCTTTAGGGACGAATCCGAGCTGGTCGATGGCGCTAAGAACTTTCAAGCGCGTTCCTTCCTGCACAATCTCTGGCGAATTCAACACGCGCGATACGGTGGCAATGCTCACGCCGGCTTTTTTTGCTACGTCGTACACGGTTGGACTGCGTGTGCTGGTCATGGACTGAATAAGGGAGGGATTCCGTGTTGTAAATTATTACATGAAAGCACTTACAGGTAATTTTATATCAATGTTTCCTCTTTGTCAATAGGCAATCGCGCTTAATCCAGGGCAATCCCAAAACGGG
>Ga0209751_10003277_pt1 | contig 15751 bp, 17 predicted proteins | sample RifCSP13_1_FD_184019 | JGI IMG/M metagenome (GOLD analysis project Ga0209751, IMG submission 184019) | Soil microbial communities from Rifle, Colorado - Rifle CSP2_sed 13_1 (SPAdes) (version 2) | ecosystem: Environmental > Terrestrial > Deep subsurface > Rock core/Sediment | place: Rifle... | reverse complement strand
GGCGGCCTTGCGCCATCAACCAGCTATAGTAGCCGAGCCACAGAAACGCGGGGATGTTGGCAAAGATCAGCGGCTCCAGAAAATACAACCCTGTCGCGGCCCGGGGCGTTGATTGCAGACTGGCCTGCGCCGCTTTGCAGTTGACAGTTTTCGGCAGCGAGGGTAGTCTGAGGTCGAAAGTTTTTCTATGTCTGCTCCAGACGGATACGCACTCGAGCGCCGCACGCGCGAACTACACGCCCTCACCGAGGTCGCCAAAACCCTCACGGTCCCCTTTGACCTCCCTGCCTTGCTGGGTGCCGTGATGAACAAAATCGAGCATGTCATTGACTCAGCGGAGATTGGCGTGATTATGCTCTGGGACGAGTCAGCCGGCCTATTTCGCCCGGAGGCCGCGTTTGGCTACGATCTCAAAATTCTGAGCGAGATGGGGCTGCGGGCGGGTGAGTCGATCACCGGGAAGGTGTACGACAAAGGCATCGCACAGTTGTTGACCACTCGGGCCGAGGTGGCCGAGGCCATGGCCGACATGCGACTGGCCAACCGCGCGACGATGACCCGCGCGCTCGGCTCCGAGGCGCTGCCACGCAGCGCCGTGGCCGCTCCGCTCCGCGCGGGCGACCGCAAATTCGGCGTGCTCGTGCTCGAAACGTTGAACGGCCCCGCCGAGTTCACCGACAGCGATTTACCCCTCGTGCAAACGCTCGCCGACCTCATTGCGTTAGCGATTGACCGGGCGCGGCTGGAAGCCGAAGCCGCCGCCATCCGCGACGCCCAGCAGGCCGACCGCCTGCGCTCAGAGGTGATCGCGACTCTCTCGCACGAACTGCGCACACCGCTCGCCGCGATCAAAGGTTACGCCACCGCGCTTCTGTTAGAGGAGGTGGGCTGGCCTGACGAGAAACGCCGGGAATTCCTGCACCTGATTGACGAGGAATGTGACAACCTGCAGACGATGATCAGCGACATCCTCGACTCCTCGCTCATTGACGTAGGCCAGTTGGTCATCGAGCGCCAGCCGGTGCGTCTCGAGCGGTTGGCTCAGGAGAGCGCCGGCGAAATGCAGCGCCGCACGGACCTCCACCGCATGGTCGTGGACTTCCCGTCCGGCTTTCCGCTCGTGGATGCCGATCCGCGCCGGATCACGCAAGTGATGCGGAACATTCTCGACAACGCGATCAAGTATTCTCCGGATGGAGGGCTGATCGTGATGCGGGGCGAAGTGCGTCCAAAGGACGTCGTCGTCAGCATCGCCGACCAGGGCGTGGGCATTTCACCCGAGGATTTGATCCCGCTTTTTGAGAAATACTTCCGGGTGAAAGCGCCGACGGGTTACCATGTCGCCGGAACCGGCCTGGGGCTGCCGGTCGCCCGCGCCATCGTCGAGGCGCACGGCGGGCGGATCTGGGCCGAGAGCAAAGCCGGACAGGGGACGACGCTGTATTTTTCGCTTCCCCGCGCGGGGTTAAGCTCAGAAGCGCGTGAGTAGCCGTCTGGCCGCCCCGCCAGCCGGGGCCCAGGAAGCTATAGATAGATAAGGATCACCACATGACCGAAGCGCGTATCCTTGTCGTTGATGATGAACCCAAGCTCGTCCGGCTGGTGCGCGAGGTTCTCACTGCCGCCGGCTTCAGCGTGCTCTCCATCGGCAATGGGGAGGCCGCGATTGAAATGGTCTCCCTCGAACAGCCCGACCTCATTCTGCTGGACATTGTCCTCACCGGCAAGACGGATGGGTACGAAGTCGCCCGGCGCGTGCGCGAGTATTCCGACGTGCCGATCATTATGCTCACAGCCAGGGCCCGCGAGTCCGACCTGCTGCGCGGCTTCGACGCGGGCGCAGATGATTACCTCACCAAGCCTTTCAGTTCTAAAGAATTGCTCGCGCGCGTGCGGGCGGTGCTCAAGCGGGCGCGCCATGAGCCGATTGCGCCCACCGAATCGGAAATCGTCTGCGGCGAGTTGCGGATTGACCTGGCCCGCCGTCGCGTTACGGTGCAGGGCCGTGAAATCCAGCTGACCCGCACCGAATATAACCTGCTGCGCGAACTCGCCGCGCACCTCAATCAAGTCTTGCTCCACGAACAGCTGCTCACGACCGTGTGGGGCGCGGAATACCGCGATGATCTGGACTACCTGCGCGCCTACATCCGTTACCTCCGCAAGAAACTCGAAGCCGACCCGGCCAATCCCAAGTGGATCGTCACGAGTTCAGGGGTCGGTTATATGCTAGCCTGTCCAGAAAGCTAGGCCTGACCGGCGCTTTCCCTCCTTGTAAAACCGTGACGACCTTCCGGGGCGTCTGATCCCGGCTTTTTCATGCGTTTTTCATTTCCGTCAGCCCGTCTTGTATGCGTCTTTCATGGTTCTTGGAGTAGAGTGTTCTTGGCACAAGGAATCCTGAGCGAAGGAGGCTGAACATGACTACCACGATTCGAACCCATGAAGTCACCGTGCCAGAGGCCGATTTCCGGGTATCGCCTCTGGATGAGGCGGTCGAGAAGATTCGGGATGACGCGCTCACGCAGGCTCGCAAGAAACTCCACATCCGCTATCGAGGTTTAGACCTGGAAAGCCTGCTCCGCCATCCCCACTTCGTCGGGCAATTCATGCATGGTCTGATATCTGGCGTGGCCGAGGCGTTGGCCGTGAATGATCAACGGGTGCAGGCCATCTATACCTACGATCCTGCGCTCAACACCGATAGCGAGTCGGGTGAGGCGTCGCCCCTGGACACAACGCTCCACCTGCTCGTGCGGGTCGCAACGTCTTCCGCCGCCCTGGAGGCCTTCATCGCCGCTCTGGATCGCGCGCTGACCGATAGCCTGAAGGGACTGCCCTCGCCGCTGTTCGCGGAGCGCAAGTTCACGCTCGACGTGAGTCTGATCACCGAGAAAGACGTGCGGCTGGGTCTTGGCCCAGCGGGGTTACTCTCGGCCATCTTCACGCCGCCGATCAAAGTCTGGCAGCGCAGGGCATAAGTCCGCCCTATCCAGAAAAAAGAGGTCACGCTTGAAGCGTGACCTACTCTGGCCCTCTCCTGCGGATTCCTCACTCCCCACACGCCGCAAGAGGGGTGCTCCACGGAGCGACCCGCGTTCCCGCGCGGGTCGTTCCTATGCCCAGCCGCGCAGGCGCACCGCATCGGCCACGCGACTGACGGCCACGAGATAAGCGGCCAGCCGGTTGTGGACTTTATGCTCCTGGGCCGCGCGATGCACTGCGTGAAACGCGGCGGTCATCTTCTTATCCAGCCGCTCATGCACGAGAGCCTCGTCCCAGTAATAGTCGTAGGCATTCTGCACCATCTCGAAGTAGGAAACCGTCACCCCGCCGGCGTTGCACAGGAAATCCGGGATCACGTACACATCGTTCTGATACAGAATTCTGTCGGCCTCGGGGGTAGTCGGTCCGTTCGCCAGTTCGGCGCTGAACTTGGCCTTGATGCGGCCCGCGTTGGCCTCGGTGATCACATTCTCTAAAGCTGCGGGGAACAAAACGGTCACGTCCAGTTCGAGCAATTCCTCATTGGTGACGGCCTGGCTGCCAGGGAAGCCGACCACCGAACCGGTCTTCTCCTTGTGCGCTATCACCTTCTCGTAGTCCAGGCCCTCGGGGTTGTGGATGCCGCCCCTTGAGTCAGACACTGCGACGACCTTGAGTCCGAGCAACTCCGTTCCTAGCTTGTGGGCGAAGGCGCCGGCATTCCCATATCCCTGGATGGCGGTCGTGGCGCCCTTCAGGTCAATGCCCAAAACCCTGCTCGCCTCGCGCAGGCAGTACAGGCCGCCCCGGGCTGTGGCGTCGCCCCGCCCGGCTGACCCGCCGAGCGCCAGCGGTTTGCCGGTGATCACGCCGAACTCGTTATAACCCCTCAGGAAGGAAAACTCGTCGGCCATCCAGGCCATGATTTGCGGGGTGGTGTAGACGTCAGGCGCGGGCACGTCTTTCTCCAGGCCGAGGATGCGTCCCACCTGGCGGATGTAGGCCCGGCTGAGGCGCTCGATCTCACCCGGCGACATTTCTTTAGGGTTGCAGATAATGCCGCCCTTGGCGCCGCCCAACGGGATATCCACCACCGCGGTCTTCCACGTCATCCAGGCCGCCAACGCCCGCACGGTGTCAATCGTCTCCGCCGGGTGATAGCGGATGCCCCCCTTCGTCGGGCCGCGCGCATCGTTATACTGGACGCGGAAGCCATGAAAGATTTTGGTCGCGCCGTCGTCCATCTTGACCGGCAGCGTGACGTGCAACTCGCGCATGGGCCAGCGCAGGAATTCGTGCAGGGCCGGGTCGAGCTTGAGCAGAGCGGCCGCCTCATCGAGTTGACGTTGGGCAATCTCGAAGGGGTTGAGCCTCCTCCCATCAGACGAAACAGTCGGGGTCATAGTCGGTGCGGAAGTTTCCATAGCATTCTCCTTGAGTAAAGGACGAATTGGGTCCCCAAGCACAGCGCCGGAGACCGGGGACAATAGGGATAGCGGACAGATCGCTCCCGGCGTAGAACATCCCGTCGAGAGCCGTCAAGCGCCAGCGCCAGTTTATTACCGAAAGGCGGAATCTTTTAGAGCGCAATATCATTCTATGCCGGGGATAGATGTCATCACCTCCTTCAAAGCGCCCGGCGCCGGGACATCTGCGCGCCGTTGTCGCCGGCCCGGCAGAAAAAGCAGCCCCTGTAAGTAGGGGCTTCTTTGTCATTATTCCCATTTACACCCAGCCGCGCAACTCCATCGCCTTGACCACCCGATCAATGGCGACGATATAGGCCGCATCGCGCATATATACGCCCTGTTCAACGGACACGCCGAGCACACCGCGGAACGCTCGCGTCAGCTTTTGATCCAGGCGGCGCAACACGTTATCGTGTTCCCAGTAGTAGTTGGCGTCATTCTGGACGCTTTCGAAGTACGAGACCGTTACCCCGCCTGCGTTGCACAGAAAATCCGGGACGAGGAAGACGCCGCGCGCCTTGAGCACCTCGTCGGCCTCGGGAGAAGTGGGGCCGTTCGCGCCCTCGGCCACGATCTTGACCTGGGGGCTGATCTGCTCCACCGTCTCTTGGGTGATCTGCCCCTCGATGGCGGCCGGGATCAATACATCCACGTCTTTGCACAGCCAGGCTCCGCCGTCTTCAAGCAGATAACCAGCCTCTTTGGCCTTCGTCTTGTCAATCGTACCGTACTGGTCAGTGATGGATTGCAGGAAACGCGGATTGATGCCGTCAGGCCGGAAGTAGGTGTACGAAGTCTTGTCGTTCCGATCGTAACACGAGACGCACAACACCTTGCCGCCCAACTGCTCGATAAAGCCGATGGCCGCATACTGGGCCACGTTGCCAAAGCCCTGGACGGAGGCCGTGCAGGTCTTGGAATCCAATCTCAGATGTTTCATCGCCTCGCGCACGGTATAGATCACGCCGAATCCGGTGGCTTCCGTGCGCCCCATCGAACCGCCGCTGCCCACCGGTTTGCCGGTGATCACGCCGGGCGTGTAATTGCCGGTAAGCTTGGAATACTCGTCCATCATCCAGCCCATCATCTGTGGGGTGGTGCCCACGTCCGGGGCGGGCACGTCAATGCGCGGCCCCAGGTTCTTCCAGATGCCGTCAATCCAGCCCCGGCACAGGCGCTCCTTCTCGCCGACCGAGAGCGTCGCGGGGTCCACCACCACGCCGCCCTTGCCGCCGCCCAGCGGAATATCGGCCACCGCACACTTCCACGTCATCCACATCGCCAGCGCGCGCACCGTGTCGGGCGTTTCGTCGGGATGGAAGCGGATGCCGCCTTTGGCCGGGCCGCGTGCATCACTGTGCTGCACACGATAGCCAAAGAACACGCGCATGCTCCCGTCGTCCATACGCACCGGGATCTGGAAGCGAAACTCGCGGAGCGGCCAGCGCAGAATCGACCGCGCCTCCTCATTCAGCTGGAGTTGATCGGCCACGGCGTCGAACTGCCCCTGCGCGACATCGAAGGGATTGAAATCGATGGTCATTATTTTCCTCCAAGGGATGCTTGCTGAGTGTGACGTATTGCGTCGCGCGTATTCCGTTACGCAATACGGACTACGCACTATGTTTCAGTTTCTCCAAAGCCTCCGCGAGCGTCTGGCGTATCACCTGGGGGTTGCCGCGCCCTTGCAGTTTCTTCATCACCTGGCCGAAGAACCACTGCTCGACCGTGGCCTTGCCCCCCAGGTAAGCCGCCGCCTGATCGGGGCTGCTCCGCAGGACCTCGGCGATGAGCGCTTCGATCTCGCCGACGTCGCTGACCTGCCCCAGGCCTTTTTCCTCCACGATGGCCTGCGGCGCGCGGCCCGTGCGGTACATCTCCTCGAAAACGGCTTTCGCCGTGTTCAGGTTGATCGCGTTCCCGGCGATCATTTCCGTCAGAGCGGCGAGGTTCGCGGGCGTGAGGCGCGTGCGCGCTGCGCTGATGTCCTCCCCCGACTCCTTCATGAGCCTGAACAACTCGCCCGTGATCCAGTTGGCGATGGCTTTCGGGTTCCGGGCTTCGAGTCTTTGGGCGATCACCACCTGCTCGAAATAAGCGGCGACTGTCTGCTCTTCGACCAACAACTCGGCGTCGTAGCGCGTCAGGCCGTATTCCGCTTCAAAGCGGGCGCGTTTGGCGTTGGGCAGTTCCGGCAGTCGGGCTCGGACGCGGGCGACGCGCTCCGGAGCGATCACCAGCGGCGGCAGGTCGGGTTCGGGGAAATAGCGGTAGTCGTGCGCGTGCTCCTTGCCGCGCTGGGGCACGGTCACCCCTTCGGGCTCGCTCCAGCCCACCGTCTGCTGGGTCACCGTCCCGCCGCTCTCCCAGACCTGGGTCTGCCGCGCGATCTCGTAGGCCACCGCCCGCTCCATCGCGCGGAACGAGTTGAGGTTCTTCACCTCCGTGCGGGCGCGCAGCTCGCCGCTTCCCGCCGGGCGCACCGACACGTTCGCCTCGAAGCGGATGACGCCCTTCTCCATGTCGCCGGAGTTGACGCCGAGGTAGCGCAAAATCGCGCGCAGCTGCGCAGCGTAAGCCTTCACTTCCTCCACCGAGCGCATGTCCGGCTCGGTGACGATCTCCAGCAGCGGCACGCCGGAGCGGTTGAGATCCACGAGGGAGTGCTCGGGCAGGCCGTCGTGCGGGTCGTGGTGGAACAGTTTACCGGTATCCTCTTCCAGATGCACGCGGTGGATGCGGATGCGCCTGGTTGCCTGTGAAGTCTCCACGTCCATCCAGCCGTTCACCGCCAGCGGCAGCTCGTATTGCGAAATTTGAAAGCCTTTGGGCAGGTCGGGGTAAAAATAATTCTTGCGCGCGAAGATGTTAACGGGCCGCACCTCGCAGTTCAGCGCGAGCGCCACGCGCAGGCCATACTCCAGCGCGCGCTCGTTGATCACCGGCAATGCCCCCGGCATTCCCGCGCACACGGGGCAGACGACGGTGTTCGGCGGCGCTTCCGTGGAGTCCACCACCGCGCAGCCGCAGAACATCTTGGATTGCGTGAGCAATTCGGCGTGAACTTCCAGGCCGATTACGGGTTCAAACTTCATTGAGGAATTCTCAACACGTTTTACTCAGTAGCCTCCACATGAAGACGTTGACGCTCTGATCCTTTGCCATTGAAACGTTCGCGCGATTCTGCCAGTGCGAGCGACAACTGGATACACTCCCTAAGGAAATCACTTGCGATCTTGCTTCCTTATCACGAACCTCATCCCGCTCTCGCTCTCCGAAACCGAGCACGTCTTGTTGTCCACCAATCCGGCGGCGAGGCCGAGCGGGATCAGGTCCGTCTGGTTGAGGTACTCCATCCCGCTCGCGCTCTTGCGTCCTTTCTTGGCCGTCATCACCCAGATGCCGCCATTTTGAACGATGGTTGCGCGCAGTTCCGTCAGCGTGGGCGTGATCTCCTCGACGGTCTTCGGCCAGTAGAGAATCACGTCGGCGAGTGTTCCATCACTAACCATCTTGCGTCCGGTCTTCTCGCGGACACGGGCGAGCAGGGCTTTGTCCCCTTTGCCGACGATGCGGAGGGAGTGGCCGAGCTTGAGGTCGAGCTTGTCAGTCACATCACGGTGAGCGTAGTTCTTCTCAGACATGCATCCCGTCCATACAAAAGCCACGTATTCAGCCGAAGCCGTGGGCTTTGGGATCGGCAGCTTATCTTCGCGCAAACCTCGCACATGCATCTGGATCGCCCGATACATATTGCGCGTCACTTGCTCTCTGGTTTTTCCAGTTGCCACACAGCCAGGCAGGTCAGGCGAGTAAGCCGAGTAATTCCCTATCCGTCAATCCGCTTCATCCGTTGACCCACTAGCCATGCCGGCGCATGAAGCGTTCCATGCGGTTCAGCGCCTCTTCGATCTTCTCGTAGGCGGTCGCGTAGGCCATGCGCACGAAGCCCGCGCCGCTCTCGCCGAAGGCCGAGCCGGGCACGACGGCGACTTTCTCCTCCTGCAGGAGCGCCTCGGCAAAGGCGTTCTCGTCCATGCCGCTCTTCGCCACCGAGGGGAAGGCGTAGAATGCGCCCTTCGGCTCAAAGCAGTCGAGGCCGAGGGTGTTGAGGCCGCTCACGAGCAACCGGCGGCGGCGGTCGTACTCGGCGACCATCTCCTGCACGAACTTCTCGCCGCCGCTCAGCGCCTCGAGGCCGGCCGCCTGCGCGGTCGTCGGCGCGGACATGATGGTGTACTGGTGCACCTTGCGCATCGCGGCCAGGATTTCCGGCGGCGCGGCGGCGTAACCCAGCCGCCAGCCCGTCATCGCATAGTCCTTGGAGAAGCCGCTGAGCAGGATGGTGCGCGGGTGCATGCCCGGCAGCGCCGAGAAGCACACATGCGCGCCATCGTACACCAGCCGGTCGTAAATCTCGTCGGAGATGACGAGCAGGTCGTATTGCTCTGCGAGCTGGCCGATTTGCGCCAGATTCTCGCGGCTCATCACAGCGCCCGTCGGGTTGTTTGGGTAGCCGATGAGCAGGGCCTTGGTCTTCGGGGTGATCTTGCTTTCGATGGCCTCGGCGGTCACCTGAAAGTTGTCCTCGACGCGCGTCCCAATGGTCACCGGGACCCCGCCCGCGAACGTGACTTCGGCGGTGTAGGCGACGAAACACGGCTGGGGCACGATCACTTCGTCGCCCGGGTCCAGGATGGCCGTGAGGGCCAGGTACAAGGCTTCAGACACGCCGACCGTGATCAGGATTTCGGTCTCGGGGTCGTAGTCCACGTCGTACAGCCGCTTAAGGTTGCGCGACACGGCCTGCCGCAGTTCGAGGATGCCGGAGTTGGAGGTGTAGCCGGTCTCACCCCGATGGAGCGAAGCCATGCCCGCTTTGAGAATCGGCTCCGGCGTCACAAAGTCCGGCTCGCCGATGCCGAGCGAGATCACGTCCTTCATCGTCGCGACGATGTCGAAGAAGCGGCGGATGCCGGACGGAGGTACAGATTGAACGCGATGGGAGATGAAATTGCGCATGTGAATCTCTCTGTATGCTGCGGCCGGATTACGAGACTCAACGCCGCGATTGAGTTCTTAAGACCCAAACTACTACCAACACCAAGTTCAATCCGTTGACGCACTTACGGTTGATGAATGCTCCACGCATCGTACACTTCAACGTACGCCAACACAAACACCTGCCCACCTTTCGTCCGCACGCGGAAACGCTTGCCCTCGGGCGTGCGCCACGCGGCTTCGACGGCCTCCACCTCCAGCCACTGCCCCTCCCACCACAACGCGGTCGGGCGCTCGGCGTACTCGACGCCGGAATAACACTCGACGACGGGCATATTTCAATCCCGGCGCATGGGCCGACCGCCGTCGGCCCCTACTCGAACCCGACTTCCGAGGCCTCCCCCACGTTGAACGCGCGGAAGCGCCCGCCCACTTTGGCGTCCCGGCCGACGAGCGAGGCCGAGAGCAGCGCATTCTGCACGACCGCTCCCTCGTCCAGAATCGAGTCGCGGATGATCGAGTTCTCCACCCTGCACCCGGCGGCAATCGTCGCGTGCGGGCCGATGACGGAATTTTTGATCTGGGCCGTGGGGTGAATATTCACGGGCGGGACGACGACCAGACCATCCGCCTTGACGCTGGCGCTGTTGTCGTGGCCGTTCTCCAGCAGATAACGGTTGGTCTCCAGCACGGTCTCGGTCTTGCCGCAGTCCTGCCAGGCATCCACCGGCTGCACGCGCATGCGCACGCCGCGCTTGAGCATCAGGTTCACCGCGTCGGCGAGGAAATATTCGTTCTGCGTGCGGATGTCCTTCTCGATTTGCTCGCGGATGCAGTCTACGAGCAGGGCCGAGTCCTTGAAGTAGTAAAAGCCGACCACGACGAGGTTGTTCTTTACGTCGCTCGGCTTCTCGATCAGCCGGGTCACGTAGCCATCCGGGCCGACCTCGGCCACGCCAAACCGCCGGGGGTCCTCCACGGCTTTCACCCACGTCACCGCGTCGGCCGGCTCACTTTTCAAGGCTGAGAGGTCGGTCTTCACAATCGTGTCTACGAACACCATCAACATCGGGCCGGTCAGGCGGTCTTTGGCGAGGTAGATGGCGGTGGACTGGCCGTTGAGCTCTTTCTGCTCGAAGTAACTCGCCTGGATGCGGGGGTATTCCTTCGCCACGTACGCTTCAATCTGGTCGCCGAGGTGGCCCGTGATGAAGATGATCTCCTCGACGTCCCCGAGCGCCTGGAACATGTCGAGGACGTGCCCGAGCACCGGCTTGCCCGCCACGTTGATGAGCGGCTTGGGCTTGGTGAAGGTGTGCGGGCGCAGGCGTTTGCCGAACCCGGCGAGGGGGATGACGATTTTCATCTTGTCGGTTCCTCCGGCGGTGTAAGCAGGTTTCGCCTCGCGGATGGCGGTCTCCGGCTCGGCTTCGTACACCACGATGCCGGTGTCTTTCACCTCGCCCAGCAAGCCGAGCGGGCTCGCATTCTCGTATTCTTCCGGCGTGAAGCCGAGTGGCTGGATGTAATCCGTCTCGGCTTTCCAGGCAATCCAGCCAAGTTTCTGGTGACGCTCCAATTTTGGGGTCCCGCGGAAATCAGGAGAAATAATCACCAGATCAATGTCGCTGTCCTCGTGTGGCATGCCCCGACTGTAAGAGCCGTAGAGAATCGCCTTCACCACACGGTATTGCTGGCGGACGGCAGACAAATATTTATCTATGTGGCGTCGAAGGTGATCCGGCTCAAAAACCATTGGAATACCTCGTCCGTCCTCTGGACTGCCGACTCTGCCAAAGGCTTTTTGAAAGTGCCCTCATCAACCACATCAAGGGGATAGCGCGTCGCGACATAGTAAGCATCGATATCGCGAATAGTCTGCGCCAACTCGTCACCGACTTGAAGATTCCTGACTTTCCGCAGGAGCGTGGTCAGGTCATGGATATGCGGCGGCTTTTGTTCCGTTTGCTTGACGATGATGGCCTTGAGTAATTTTTCAACCGCCTGCTGGCAATGGAAAGCGCACGGCTCATACTCGCTGCTTTCCAGCAGGGTACTGGCGGCGCGGCGATCTACTTTAGCGTGGCGCAACCACTCTAGCGGATTGCCTTCCCGGCTCATAGTGTCGGTCCTTCTCTATGCCACTCCGTCGCCTGCTCATACGCATACCCCACGCGCAAGACTTTATCCTCGCCGAACGCCGGGCCGAGCAGCTGCAGGCCGATGGGCAGCCGCTTGGCGTCGAAGCCGCACGGGACCGAGAGGCCGCAAATCCCCGCCAGGCTCGGCGGGAGCGTGAACACGTCTTCGAGGTACATCGCCAGCGGGTCGTCGCCCTTCTCGCCGATCTTGAAGGCGGTGGTCGGCGCGACGGGGCAGGCGATCACGTCCACCGTCTTGAAAGCCTCGTCGAAATCGCGCTTGATGAGCGTACGAACTTTTTGCGCCTGCCCGTAATAGGCGTCATAGTAGCCGGCCGAGAGCGCGTACGTGCCGAGCATGATGCGCCGCTTCACCTCCGGCCCAAAGCGCCCGCCGCGCGTGTCGAGATACACCTCCCACAGGGAATCGCCTTCCTCTCGCGGGCCATAGCGCACGCCGTCAAAACGGGCGAGGTTCGCGGACGCCTCCGCCGGGGCGATGAGGTAATAGACCGGGAGCGCATAGTCGGTGTGGGGGAGCGAAATTTCCACCACCTGCGCCCCCAGTGATTCGAGCACCCGGATGGCCTCGCGCACCGCGCTCTCCACTTCCTTCTGCACACCCGCGATGAAATATTCCTTCGGCACGCCCACCCGGACGCCTTTCATCCCCGCGCCGTTCAGCGACGCCTCCGGCGCCGGCAGGGGCATCGAGGTCGCGTCGTGCGGGTCGTGTCCGGCTAGCGCGCCGAAGATGAGCGCCGCATCCGCCACCGTGCGCGCCAGCGGGCCAATCGAGTCGAGTGACGAGCCGTAGGCGATCAGTCCGTAGCGGCTCACGCGCCCGTAGCTCGTTTTGAGGCCGACGATGCCGCAGAACGAGGCCGGCTGCCGGATGCTCCCGCCCGTGTCGGTGCCGAGCGCGCCGAAGGCCATGCGCGCCGCAACCGCCGCCGCGCTCCCGCCGGACGAGCCGCCGGGGACCCGCGCGGCGTCCCACGGGTTGCGCGTGACTCCGTAGCCCGAATTCTCGGTGGACGACCCCATCGCAAACTCGTCGCAGTTCGTCTTGCCGACGACGACCACGCCCGCGTCGAGCAGTTTCTGGACGGCAGTCGCCGTATATGGCGCGACGAAATTTTCGAGGATGCGCGACCCCGCCGTGGTGCGCGTGCCTTTCAAGCAGAGCACGTCTTTGACCGCCACAGGGATTCCAGTCAACGGATTGAATGGATCCGCTGACGCGGGATTTTTGCGCCATGCGGCAATCCGTTGATCCACTTCGCGAGCGGCAGCCAGGGCGAGATCGGGGGTCATCGTCAGGAAGGCCCGGAGGCGGGGGTCGAGCCGCTCAATCCGCGCGAGGCAGGCCTCGGTCAACTCGAGGCTCGTGGTCTTGCCTTCACGTAGGAGTGCGGAGGCTTCGGTGAGGGTGAGGTCGGTGAGGGACATTGGGTCAGTAGCCAGTAGCCAGTAGTCAGTAGTCAGATTTGTCGGTGCACGTCTGGCTACTGACATCCGATTACTGACTACTCCAGCACTGGCGGCACTCTAAACATCTCCGCTTCCACTTCCGGCGCGTTCGCCAGCAGTTCGACGGGGGTGAGCGAGGGCGTCACTACGTCGGGCCGGAGCACGGTGCGCAGCGGCAGGACCGTGGCAGTCGGCTCGATGGCCGAGGTGTCCAACTGCCGGAGTTTCGCCATGTAGTCGAGGATGGCGGAGAGCTGCTCGCGGTAACGCGCCTTTTCTTCGTCCGTCAGCCGCAGGCGCGCGAGCGCGGCAATGTGTTCGACTTCGGCAAGGGTGAGGGCCATGAGACGAATTATAGCATTGAGATTTGTTTCCGATTGGCCGCGAGCGGACAAAAGGATGGGCCGGCAGTTGAATTGCCGGCCCAATCAAGAGGGACTCACTCAAGTTTTCTGGCAGGGATTGGCGCAACGGCTCAGGGCAGCGCCGCAATCATCTTGCGGTATTCCTCCTCGGTGAAGGCGCGCAGAGTCTCCGTGCGGACGTTGCCTTGCGAGGCAATGGCGAGCACGAGCTTGCCGACGACTTCATCATTCGGCGCTTCCGAGATCACGACCGCATCGTACTGGCCCAACACCAGATAGAATGCCTTGATCTCCGCGCCCATAGACTGAAAGGCTTGCCTGGCCCGATCCAGCCGGGCGGGACTCTCCTTGATCTTCTCGACGCCTTGCTGCGTAAAGCGAAGCAGAGTGAGGTAAGTGGGCATGGGGTTTTCTCCCTTCGATTGACGAACTGTTACTCTGACAACGTTACATCGGCGGCATCAACCCCAATTGGATCAACAGGCTGGACGTATCCCAGAACGCCCAGGCGCGGGTGATTTTGCCGTTCTTGATCTCGACGGTGCTGCTGCCGGACACCGTCCCCTTCTTGCCAGTGGGCGGGACGGTGTTTCCGGAGGCCGTTCGCATCGGCCCGGTGTGCGTGCCGGTGGTCATCCAATGGAGGACGACGTAGTCGCCCTGGGCGATGGTGCGCGTCACTTCGAAGTGAAGATCGGGGAAGGCCGTCTGGAAGCCTTGCTGAAGCATCCGGGTCTGTTCCTTGTTCATCGTGCCCGGCCCGGCGGAGTTGTCGGCCATATAATCGTCGGCCTGAAAACTGCTCCACTTGTCCAGATCGTGCGCGTTGATGGCCGCGAAGGAGGCCTGCGCGATTTTGATGTTGTCTTGCTCGGACATGGTTCGTCTCCTTATTCCGACCGGCAATGTGCCGGTCTCGTGTTTGGACAGCCGTCCCGTGGAGCGGCTCTACGGTTGAACGGCTGTCCTGATAACGTTGAAGGCGGCTAACGCTTACATGGGCGGCATCAGGCCCAGTTGGGTCAAGAGGCTGGTCATATCCCAGTAGGTCCAGGAGCGGGTGACCTTGCCGTTCTTGACCTCTGCCGTCGTGCTGCCCATCACCGTTGCCATCTTGCCAGTGGGCGGAATGGCGCCCCCAGAGGGTGTGCCCAGCGGCCCTTTATGCGTGCCGCTGGCCTTCCAGTGCGTGACGACGTGGTCGCCCTGGGCAATGGTGAGCGTCACCTCGAACTTGGAGTCGGGGAAGGCCGTCAGGAAGTTCTGGGTGTACGCCCGGTTCTGTGCACTGTTCATCGGGCCGGGCGCGCCTGGCCCTTCGGCCATGAAGTTGTCGGCCTCGTAGGCGTCGCCCCTGCTCAGGTCGCCGGCATTCCAGGCCTCGATAAAGGCCTGCGCGGCCTTGATGTTCTGTTGCTCAGACATGGTTTATTCTCCTAATATAGTGTTCAATCTCGTACTGGTGCGGAACGTGCATGACCGGGGCCTGTTGCACCTGAGCAAAGTCGCGCTGCGCCCGCGCGAAATCGCGGCGCACCTGCTCGACGTCGAAACGCTGCGCCAGGCCATCCACCTCGCCCCTGGTCACCTGCCAGACCAGCAGGCCGAACGCGGCCAGCAACTCGTCCGCCGTGAAATTGCAGTGGCCGTACCGGAAGACGGGGATGGGCAGGAAACTCCCCTGGCCCGAGGGGTTGTTACCCTGTTGATGCCTCCTTTCTGGTCCAAGCGGTCATCCTAACATTTGGCGGCGAAGAACAAAAATCGTCCCACAGCGCTTTAGCCAGCGCCAGTGAGACGACTTGTCGGGGCGACCGAGCGGCCCATAAGAGCAGATTGACCTTATATGGTGAAACGGCTGACAACGCTTATACTACTACAAAGGGCTGAATTCTCCAACAGGTTCTGACCTGCGCTTTCTTTACGTCCCCTTAAAAACGGACCGGCGCGCGCAAGGAGGCCGAGGCTGCCTTCTAGCGCGCGCCTGATCTTCCAGCGGCGCTTACGAATCTAGCCGCCGAGCGCGGCGATGATCTGGTTGGCCGCGTCAATCAACGGCTGTCCCTCCTCCATAGGCTGCGAATCTTTGATTCTCTTTAGCGCGACGGCTCTGGCGTCTCGGTTGGCTCCGGGATCTCCGTCGGTTCCAGCGTCTCGGTTGGCTCTGCGGTGGGTGGGATCTCGGTCGGCACCGGCGTCTCCGCCACGAACGGCGCGCCGCGCACGGTCGTGAGCTGCACTGCGTCAGCCGCAAAGCGAACCTGGAGGCGGAAGCGGGGCTTCTCATCCCGCGCCAGCGTCTGCTCCAGCGCCACGC
>Ga0209751_10003276_pt1 | contig 15753 bp, 8 predicted proteins | sample RifCSP13_1_FD_184019 | JGI IMG/M metagenome (GOLD analysis project Ga0209751, IMG submission 184019) | Soil microbial communities from Rifle, Colorado - Rifle CSP2_sed 13_1 (SPAdes) (version 2) | ecosystem: Environmental > Terrestrial > Deep subsurface > Rock core/Sediment | place: Rifle... | reverse complement strand
CCCCGCCGCTGTCTTTCGTTTCTCAAAGATCGGAATGCCGAGCAATCCCCCCAGCGTGGCGAAAATCACCAGCAGTACTGCCGTAAAGATACCATTCAGAATTGCCCCGACAGGCGATTGGCTCGCCTCCATTTGTCTCCTCATCGCTTCGGCCTGACCCGGATTCAGGCTTTCCATCATACTGCTCATGAAGCCAGTCATCACACTACCCATCAACAGGCTAATCGGGATGCCTATGACCACGAAGATGGCCGCCCCGACGACCCCCGCGAGCACACCCAGAATTGCTCCTTCACCGGCACCGACGGGCGTGGGTGAATTTTTCACGTACAGGTAAGTGGCCAGAACTCCGCCCAGCACGGCCCAAAGGCAGCAGCAGATATTTGCGAAATTCACAAATGGGATTGACGACAGAACGCCGACCACCACACCGCCAATCATTGCCGGCTTCAGTTTGTTATTCATCAGAAGAGAAGCTCTTTTCTCAAAAATATCTGGAAAACAACAACAAAAGGGAAAGCTGGATGGCGCTGCATAACTAACAAAGAGAGGCTTGATTGTCAATAAAATTACAAAGAAACCGGCGAAAACGGCAATATCTACTAAATCGCACGGAATGGCACTCAGAGATGGTGGAGGCTCGTGTGATCTGATGGATCTGGCCGGACTGCAGGTTGGACTACGGTGACACTCGGAGGGCCCGGCTTACGTTGGAGTTCGTAATTAGCGGACGATCTCGATCCGGTCGCCCGCTTGAAGTTTCGGATCCGGGATCTTTCCTGACTTGATCTCTTTCAGCACTATCTTTGTGGTTGTGAGATGGCCCTCAGCGCTTTCACGCGATAACTCTACCGTGCCTTCGCCTGGCCGACTCAACCCGCCGGCAGCGAGAATGGCTTGCAGGAGGGTTATACCCGCCTGAAAAACTTTCTGGCCGGGATAGTTGATCCGCCCGGCAATGTAATAAAACTCCTGTGGCCGAGCAGCAACGTTGATCACATCTCCGGGTCTCACAATGCAATTCAACGTCCCCACGTCACCAAGGTTGAAAGAGCGCGCAGCGGCGCCCTCACGAACGATGACGGCGACTGCAGCGTCAAGGTGCGGCTGCGCTTCCGCCATGATCACGTAAAGCGGAACTGCTTCACGGCGCAGAACCTTTCTACCCGGATTCCCTACCAGGCCGGTTATGAGAATGCTGTGGCTGACATACTGTCTAACGCCAACTGTTACTTGCGATCCCTCCTCGACTGCGCGTCTCTTCAGCTCCGCCGTGATTCGGGCCTGCACAGCTTCGGTTGTTAACCCGCCCACGGCAACGGAGCCACCAGCGATCGGGAGATCGATAATCCCGCCATCAAGCACTGTATAAAGAGTCGAGCGATTCGATGTGGAGTTAAGAAATCGGATATCCAGCACATCGCCAACGCCAATTCTATAAATACTTGTTAATCGAGCATCCTCGTCGGCCCCTGCCGCGGTCGCTGAGCTGCTACTTGTTTTTTCGGAGCTGCGTGTGGTCTCGTCGCCGGCAGCTTTCTGTGTTGCCGACGAACTTGAGGTATCGCCAGTGGAAAGTGCTCCCATTGAGGCTGAGACAGACGCTACCTCAGCTGAACTTGCTGCCGGTAATGCGCTCGGTTCTGACTGTATTCCTTCAACAGGACCACTCTCATCCTTGATTATTTGGTAGAGCGCTTTGGCCAGTGGAGAGTTGAGTTCGACTAAACGACGATACTCTTCTATGGAGTCGTTCCTGCGGCCCAGGACGTACGACATTATTCCCGACTGGAAATGGGCTTCAGGCCAATCAGGGTTGAATTTAGCGGCGCGTTTAAACGATTCAGCCGCTTCTTTATAGGATCTGGATTTTGAATAGACAATTCCCAACATGTAGTTGGTTTGGGCGTCCTGTGGCTGGAGTTTCTTTGCTTGCTTGAGGGCTTCGACGGCCTCTGGAAGCTTGCCAGCGTCGTATAATGCAACACCAGCCTCATAACTCTTCTGGGCCTCCACAGTTCCTGCAGAAGATTTTTCAGAGACTTTCAATTCCTGTGCGTTGCCTGCGGACACGACGATCAGGGAAAGGATGCCTATGAGTAATATGTTCTTCATGAAAATCTTCCAGCTCTTACTGGCTTATTTAATTCTCAGGGAAGCGGTATTTCTGGTGCGGTTGCGGTGGGCGAATTATACACTAGATCAGGAAAACCATAAGCGCCCAATACACGCCGACCCCCAACAGTCGAACTTCAATACTGACAAATCATGAATTGACCTGTTTTTCCACTGTTTGTCACGAGGGAAGACCAAGCGAGAATCATATTGAGCCTACAAGAAGCATAGCCGCCTTGCAGCTGAGAATTCCACCAAGCGCGGTTGGTTCATACTCAGCCTAGAAATACGCAGCTGAGAACTGCAGAATCCCACCAACCGCAGTTGGTGGATTGTTCATACTCAGCCTACTAGCAGCGGCGACAATGATAGCCCGCAAATCCCACCAACCGCAGTTGGTGGATGGTTCATACTCAGCCTACAGAAGCAACGTCCCCTGACAAGCGGAGAATCCCACCAACCGCAGTTGGTGGATTGTTCATACCCAGCCTTCAGTTTTTGCGCTGGAGCGAGTATGCTCACACTCGTGTTCCTCACGCCTCTCACGTCCCTTACCTGGGCTTATCAACTTCATCACTACATCTGCTTCCGCACCTACAGACGCCGCGACTTCTTCAGCGACGAAGCCAAAATCCAGGCTCTCTCCTCAGCACTTACGTCGCTGTCGAGTGCAAATGATTACCATCTTCTGGAAATGAAAGTGCGACCAGCCGACGTCCAGTTGGTGCTCAGTTTGCAGCCTCACCACTCTATTGCTGATGTCCTGAAAAAGCTCAAGGGGAGAAGTTCGACATTTCTCTGTCCTCAATTAGACATTTCGCCATCTTTGTGGGCGCGAGGCTATCTGGCTCGCAGCATTGGAAAGGTACGGCTGCAAGCGGTCAAAAGTATCTGGAGCAACAGGCCGAACATCACGGCTACATCGGCCGGGCCTTGCCACCCATATTCCGATTTCGCGCCTCCAACCCGGCAGTGTTGAGTGTGGCTCATGCGAGTTTTGATCTGAAATACCACCTGGTTCTGGCCACCAGATTCAGGCACGGCACTTTTGACTCCAAGCTGGGTGGGGCCTTAATTGGTTACTGGACCAGGGTGGCCTCCAGGCGCGACTTTGCCATCGATCAAGCAACCGTGTTACCCGACCACGTTCACCTGCTGGTGCGCATCACTCCCAAAATGAGTATCGAGCAGTGTGCGCTGTTACTGATGAATAATGGGCAGTATTTTGTAGGCAAGCATTACCCGCAAGCGTTGGTAGCGGCAAAGATCGATCAACTTTGGCAACCGTCTGCCTACGCGGGCACTTGTGGAGAGTTAACGACGGCACTTGTCAAGTCGTTTCTGCAAAGCGCGGGGTAGGCTGGGTATGAACCATCCACTAACTGCGTTGGTGGGATTCTCCGCTTGTCAGGGGGCGTTGCTTCTGTAGGCTGGATATGAAGCATCCACCAACTGCGTTGGTGGGATTCTCGACTTTTAATTAGCCGTGCTCTTAGGACTCAACCTGAACAAACGGAGCATCTGACCATCGGAAGGTGCTGCGCTTGATGCATTAATCTCTCAAGGCTTGTTATAGTATGAGTTTTTCGGGGCAGGCACCATTTAACCGCCTGATAGCTCTGGAGTAAGCAATCAATGTACGAATTTGCAGTTGCGCCAGCAGTAACTAACATCAGGAGACGCGGCGTTACGATCACTGATGTGGCGCCAGCCAGCCTGGGTGCGGAACTCGAATTGGTCCCCGGCGATCGCATCACCAAGGTTAATGGGCGCGGCATTCGTGATTATCTGGATTTTAGATTTCATGCGGCTGGGGAGACGGAGCTCACAGTGGAAGTCCGCAAGCTCAGCGGCGAGGATTGGGAGTTGCAGATCGAGCGGGAGGAGAGCGAAGACTTCGGGCTTGAGTTTGAACAGATTGTTCCGCGGCAATGCGCGAATGAATGCATCTTCTGTTTTTGCAAAGGCAATCCCACGACAGCCCGTCCTTCATTGTTTGTGCGCGATGAAGATGTGCGGCTTTCATTTCTTTACGGAAATTACACTACACTGACTTCGATCACCGAAGACGAGCTGCACCGCGTAATTGAGCAGCGTCTGTCGCCGCAGTATGTGTCGGTACACGCCACGAACCTGCAGGTTCGCGCCCATTTGTTAGGCATAGATGAGCGGCGCGCCGACATATCTAGTAAACTCGCCCGCCTGCTCGATGCCGGAATTGAAGTGCATGCTCAGGTGGTGCTTTGCCCCGGCATTAACGATGGCGCTGTTCTGCACCAGACCATCAACGACCTGGCGTTGGAATATCCACGCATTACAAGTGTGGCCATCGTCCCACTCGCATTGACGCGTTATAACCATGACCCGCGGCTCACTCCTGTTACTGCTGATTTTTGCCGGCAGACGATCCTTGAAGTGCGCAAGCTGCAGCGCGAGTTGCGCGAGCGGCTGGGAACAAACTTTGCGCTGCTGGGTGACGAGATCTACTTGCGCGCTGGCCTCCCTTTGCCAGCCAGAACTCACTATGGAGACTATCCGCAGATTGAGGACGGCGTCGGCATGGTCCGTTCCTTTGATGATGAATTCGCGGCACTGATGAAACGGCTGAAGAGAATGAGTAAAGTCAGCAGTCTCACCGCAACGATTTTGACCGGAACACTATTCGCTCCGGTGCTCAGTAAGAGAATGGAAAAATTGAACAGCCGTTTTGGAACGCAGTTCTATGTGGAGGCTGTGGAGAACAATTACTTTGGCGGAGATGTCTCTGTGGCAGGCTTGCTTACAGGGGGAGATCTACTTGCTGCCCGCGAACGCGTCAAAGGGAATTTTGTCTTAATCCCGAAAGCTATTCTGAAGAGTGATGAAGAGATCATGCTGGATGGTATGAGCTTGCCGGAGTTGCGGAGGCAGTTGGAGCTACCTGTTCATCCGGTGGATCTAAGATCCTTCGGCGCTCTTCTCGCTCAGCCGTAATTATTATAGTGACGGTATACTCAAGCGACCTGGTAAGTCTTTGAAAGACACTCAAGTAGCCGTGTCAACTCACCCGTTGAGCTATTCAATAGAAGCTGGTCCAGACAAACACTAATAGTGCTTTTTGTGCTAGGACCCAAATCGCCGGTGCGACCGCAATTAATTCAGAGCTTCTACCGCTCCCGGTACTGACATTGATTGATGCGTCGCTCGAATTGGTAATCAATCATTGTTGTGTAAAGCGAAGAAGGGGATAGGAAACCAGTTCGATGACCGCCCCCCATCCACAACCGGTGGCAACATTGTCGGATCGAAAGATCCTGGACGTCGGGTGCGGCAAAAATAAAATTCCGGGCGCCACCGGTATCGACCTGAATCCTCTCACCGATGCCGATGTCATTCACGACCTAGGACTGGTCCCTTATCCATTCAGTGATAACGAGTTTGATGAGATAGTCTGTCGTCACGTAATTGAACACGTGCCGGACGTGATGGCTTTGGTTACTGAACTTCACCGAATCACCAAACCAGGTGGTCGAATTCGCATCCTGACTCCTCACTACACTAATCCGGATTGGGCAACAGACCCGACACACCGGAACCACTTCAACAGCTATTCCTTCAACTGCTTCATGCCCGAGCGCACACCCTTCCCTTTTTACACTGCGGTGGAGCTGAAGCCGGTACGAACTTACGTCACCCTGGCGAACCTCTGGCGTCTGTTGGGAATAGAATTCTTGACTAACCTCGATCAGCGCTGGCCGCAGCTTCGTTTCCTAAGGAAGTTCTGGGAGTTCTATCTCAGCAGCATCTTCCATGGCAAGGAACTGCAGTTCGAACTTGAGGTGGTGAAGAATCCCCGGTAGCTGCCTGGTTGGCAGCAGCCATGCTTCCGCGATCGAGATACGAATTTCTGGTCGAATATTATCGTTCGATTTCCGGGATCAGGTACGCTGTTTATCCTCAACAGCAGTTGCAGGTCTCCAGGCCGCCAGGGGCTGTTTCTCCAGTGGCTTTCCTTAAAGAAGCTCGCCAATTCGAAAGATCCGTTTTGTCTTCTTACCCTCCGCGTTGCTCTGGTAAATCCTTAGTTACTAGTCCAATTTTTGATTCAGGAACTCGGATGAAAATCCGAAATCTTGGGAATTCCGATCCAAAGATTTGGTGAATTTCCCAAATAACAAGAACTTAGCAAGCCAGTGGGTCAAGGAACAATGATTGCATTTTGGAAAGTGGGTGTGCGAATAAGGCGGTCAATGTAGCCCTCACGGAGACGTTCGAGACGACTACCTTGGTGATACTTCGGATAGTAAAGAATGTCCTGCCTCTGGTCGTGTTTGCAGGTTCGAGTCTTGCACAAATCCCTAGGCCGCCGGGCGTGCCTGCTGTCCCTCAGCCGACCTCCGAAAGCACGTCGCTTGGAAGCATCCGTGGCAGAGTGGTTTTGCCAGGTGGGACATTCATAGCTCAATCCGCCAAGGTTACTGTACAGAGCTTACGCGGAACGCAGACCATCACCTACACAGATAATCAGGGACAATTTGAAATTCGCAGTCTTTCCCCAGGTGAGTACACGCTGGAAGCTGAGGCCGACAAGCTGCGATTTGATGCCAGCATTGAACATGTACAGGTCTATAAAGGAATGCCTTCAACGGTAACCATCACGCTCAAGGAGAAGTCAGCTTCTGATGGATCCAGGCCCGCCAAAGGGGTCGTCTCGGTCGGTGAGTTTGACAAGAGTATTCCGGCGAAAGCCAGGAAAGAGTTTGACCGCGCGAGCAAGGCTTCCAAAGAAGGGAAGGCTGTGGAGGCTATTGACCATTTGAGAAAAGCTATTGCTATTTACCCCGATTTCGTGATGGCGCACAACGATCTGGGGGCACAGCTCCTGGAGCAGGGTAATTTGGAAGAAGCGGCGTTGGAATTACGTCGCGCTAGCGAGCTTGATGACAAGGCTTTTAATCCGTACCTGAACCTGGGAATTGTTTTAGTTCGACAGCAGAAATTCTTCGAAGCGATAGATATTTTGCGAAAGGCGCTTTCGCTGGATTCCAGCTCGCCTGCCGCAAGATTGTATTTGGGCTTGGCCCTAATGGGCCAGAATGATTTGGAATCGGCGGAGAAAGAGTTGAAAACCGCCTACAATCTTGGCAGCACTCCTTATGCCCTGGCACTATTCCATCTTGGAGAAGTTTATATGAACAGGGGAGACAGGGTGCGCGCCCTTCAAGCGCTTGAAGGTTATTTGCGCGAAGCGCCTAACGCAACCTATGCGGCTCAAGCACGAAAATTGATCAGCATGCTGCGTTGATTCAACCACAAATCACAAGGCTTCTGCTCTCTGAAGACTCAATTATTGCTTAAACCCGATTCACATTCTCTAGGAGGAAAAAATGAGTAGTTCTGGCTCACGCAAACCCGTGTTGTTCACGGCCTTTGGCCTTGCTTTTCTAATCTTGCTTTCAGGCCTCACAGTCTCTGCTCAAGTAACGACGGGAACGATCAAAGGCACGGTCACGGACGAAAGTGGTGGAGTCGTTGCCGGGGCGTCAGTGGTGGCGAAAAATGAGGCCACAGGCGTGACAACTGACGAATTCAAAACTACAGGTGAAGGGCTCTATGTAATTCCTAATCTGATACCAGGCAAGTACGAGGTGTCGGTGACGAGTACGGGTTTCAGCAAAACGACCACAACGAGCATCGATGTGAGACTCGGTCAGGACACAACCATTAATGTCACTCTCAAGCCCGGTGACATAACAGCTGTGGTGACTGTGACCGCGGGCACTGAGGAGATAGTTAACCGAGACCAGTCACAAATCTCCGCTAGTTTCGAGACGCGCAAAATTGAAGAATTACCCTTCAACGTCGCTGGTGGCGGCATTGATACTCTCGCTTTGCTTGCACCTGGCGTCATCAACAACCCGGGCGCCTTTACCAACACAAACGGGGCAGGCTTATCAGTCAATGGTCAACGTGGTCGCTCGAATAACTTCCAGATTGATGGTTCCGACAACAACGACTTGAGCATCGGCGGTCCAACCTTCTTCGTTGATAATCAGGATCAGGTCCAGGAGTACCAGATTATAACGAACAACTTCTCGGCCCAGTATGGCCGGAATCAAGGTGCGATCATCAATCAGGTTCTTAAGGCCGGCACGAACGACTTTCACGGCACTGCCTTCGAGTACTTTCGTGATCGGAAAAACCTCGATAGCCTGAATAACATCGAGAGGCGCAGTGGACAGGAAGATCCGTTACCGCGCCTCCGTCACGTTTTCGGAGGAGTGTTGGGCGGACCGATAGTAAAAAACAGGGCTTTTTTCTTTGGCACCTATCAGGGCATCAGGCAGAGTGAGCAAGCACTCGCCCGCTCGGGCTCAGTGTCCATTCTCGCTAGTGAGCTTCCCCGCCTGGCAGCGGCCTTTCCGGGTAACCCGGCGATTGACGCAATAGTCAAGTACAGCGCTTTTGCGATTCCGTTTGGCACCGTTCGCCCGCGCACTGACGTTTCAAACCCATTTGATTCAGTAACAATCGGTGGGCAGAGCTTTCAGGCAGCTTTGGTTGAGCGCGTCTTTCCCACGCCTTTCACCCAAAATGAGTGGAGTATTCGCGGCGACATGAAAGCGACCGACCGCGACAACTTCTATGTTCGTTACCTGTTTCAGGATGGAAACTTCAAGAACAGCCTTGGATCGACTAATGGCTTCACCGGAGATATTCCTTTCAAGAGCAAGAACTTTGGTGGAACTTACAACAAGCAGTTGTCTACCTCGATGGTCAATGAGTTCAAGGCCTTTTACCAGAGTCTGTTTGTAAAATTCGGCGGCGGCTGCGAAACGGGTTCGGCAGGATGCATTGAAGATCCGGTAGACATCGAGGACCCCAAGGCATTCGTTGAGAACCTCGCCTTCACGTTTCTAAGCAGCAGGCTAAGAACAAGTATGCGTGCTATAGGCGTCGGTGTCGGCTTACCCCAGGGCCGGCTCGTCAAGGTTTATCAGTTCGCGGACACTCTTTCGTTAACCCGTGGCGCTCATTCGTTCATGTTTGGCGCCGAGTATAAGCATCTGAAGAATGAAGTTCCGTTTCTTCCCAGATTCAACGGTGACTTTACCTTCAACAGCGCGACGCGCTTGGTCAACAACGCACCCTCGGCAATCAACCTAGCGGTCGGCCCACCAATCATTAGCTATACCGAGAACGATCAGTACTACTTTGTCCAGGACGACTGGAAAGTTCGTCCGAACCTGACTCTGAACCTGGGTATTCGCTATGAATACACAGGCCAGCCGATTAATGACTTGAATGATTTGACCGTAGCACGCGAGAGCGGCTCTTCCCCGCTTTTCAATACTTCCGTGCCAATAGCAGATCGCGTCGTTCCACGTCTTAAGAACGACAAGAACAATTTTGCTCCGCGTTTTGGTTTCGCGTGGACACCAAGATTCTGGAAGAGCCTTTTGGGCGAGGATGCAACGGTAATCCGCGGCGGCTATTCTATCGCTTACGATCCGGCGTTCTACAACATCCTGCTCAACATCTCGAACTCGGCTCCGGTCTCTGCCTTGATCAGTCTTGGCACTGGCTCTTTGCCGTCGTCTGGCTCGCCCTTCCCGTTTCCGAGTGTATTCGGCGCAGATATCCGGTCTACCGCAGCCAGTAGCGGGATCGTTCCCATTGGCCAACTCGACCCGAGATTCCTGACTCAGTCGGTGGTTAGTAGGGATTTCCACGCCCCCTACGCTGAGCAGTGGTCACTGGGTATTCAGCGCCAGATCAATAGGAACAACGTCGGCGAAGTGCGTTATGTTGGTACGCATGGCGTCGGTCTATTTCAGACGGTGAACCGCAACCCACGCTTTGGAAGCCTGTTTCGCGGTATTCCGGGCCAGGAAATCCCATTCGATAACGAGGATGGTTTCGTTGTGGTCGACTTCCCAGCGTTTCCGCAGTTTATTCCCAACGGAGCAGTTCCTGTCACATGCACAAACATTGCATCAACCCCGGACATCGAATCAGCCTGCAATGATCGATTGCTTGCGGGACATGGTCGCATTAGCGCGCGCGAAAATACCGCCCAGTCAACTTATAACTCGCTGCAAGCTCGTTACAATGGTCGCTTTCTGAATAACTCGCTTACATTTGGAGCGTCCTACACCTTCAGCAAGACCATTGACAATGCCAGTGAGATCTTTGCCGACTCGGAAGCCTCCGTAAACGCACAGAATCCATTTGACATTGGCAGGGCGGAGCGCAGTCTCTCGAGCTTGGACCGCCCACACGCCTTTGCCGCGAACTTCCTCTATGATGTTCCGTTCATGAAGGACCAACACGGGATTCTAGGCCATATTCTTGGTGGCTGGCAGATAAACGGCACCCAAATTGTAACCAGCGGCCGGCCTTTCACTCCGGCCCAGTTTGAGAACAGCTCCTTCCTGGGCGCGGGTTTTAGCTATTTGCCCGACACGGCCGGCGAACCGCTTCGACCCTTCATCGGTAATCCGACTGCTGATCCTCATCTGGTGGCTATCAGCCAGGTTGATGCGGCTTTCATGTTCGGTATTCCGGCCAGCGACCTGAACGGCTTCTGGTCGTACAATGAACTCAACAGAAGCTTCAGCACCGTCGCAGTCACTCCCAGTCAAGTCCGGTTTATTCTTAACGGACCGGGAGCCGCGAGGATTTTCGGCACGCCATTTGGCGACATGCCCCGTAACTACTTGCGCGGACCAGCCATTAACGCGCTGAATCTGGGTGTCTTTAAGAACACCAACGTGACCGAGGGAATTAAGATCCAATTCCGGGCGGAGTTTTTCAACGCCTTGAATCATCCATCACCTGGCTATGGTGATGGCTCGCTCGCCGGCGCTAGCCTTCCAGACATCTTCATCGGTGATGCATCGTTCGAAGGCTCCGCTTTCGCCGATAAGAGAGATATGGAACTAAACCGCCGCGTTATTCAGTTTGGGCTGCGTATTATCTTCTAAGTAAGCGAAACTGGCAGAAGCAGTTTCCTTTTCGGGGAGAGTTTGCAAGTACTCTCCCCCTTTTTCTTGTTGTCCCTTGGGTGTACCAGACTTGCTATAATTAGGATTTGATCCCCGGATTGTCCATGAATTGACCAGCTTTCATCTAAGCGCGATGAAAAGGAGTATGCCTTTATGAAGAGAACATCGTCCGCCTGTCTCTTGCTCACCCTGCTTCTGGGCATCGTTCTCGGGCAAATTCAACAACCTCAACCTAAAAAAGAACCTGTGCCTGAAGATATCCTCCGCATCACTACCGAGTTGGTGCAAACAGACGTTGTGGTCACTGACAAAGATGATCAGATTGTCAGCGACCTGAAACTCAGCGATTTCGACCTTTATGATAATGGCAAGAAGCAGGACTTGAAGTTCATGGAGTTTGTTAGTATCGACTCAGAGCGACGTGCTGAAGGAAACGTTCCAGCTCGAGTTGCTGCGATCGAGGGAGAGACTGCCGGCATCTCCGCCAGGGAATTAAAGCGTGTGGTCGCCTTTGTGATCGATGACCTAACAATTCCTGACGCAGATATTCCATCCGTACGCGATCTGCTGCTGGACTTCGTGAATAACAAGATGCTAGATGGCGATCTCGTGGCCATCGTGCGCACGGTTGGTGGCAAAGGCCTGTTACAACAGTTCACTTCGGATCGACAACTCCTCCGGCGCGCCGTTGCCACTGTGAACACCATAACTCATCCTTTCAAGACCGTCGATAATCCCGATGCCGGCCCCCAACGGTCAATCCCAGTGCCGGCTCGTGCTGAGGGGGGAGGCGACGCTGAGGTACCCGATCTGGTTGATACTGATACGCAAGACATCTCCAGCCCCACCGATGACGTAAACCGTCTCTTCCGCGGGCTGACCGCGTTATCCACGGCCAATTTCATCATTGATAGTCTGAAGCAGATACCGGGTCATAAGAATCTTGTGATCGTCTCAGGCGGAATCCCGATTTTTGAAGCAGGAACCGGCGCCACAAGCACAGGATATTCGAATCTTTCTTATCTGCTGAACCAGTTAAGCGACAATGCCACTCGTGCTGGAGTCACAGTCAACACACTCGATCCGCGTGGTCTAAAGGCCACACCAGGAGTGGTGAGCTTCCTAGCAACCCCCGGTAACAGCGGACTGGGGGCAGTTGATCCTACTTTCGGACGCGGGGGCGCACAGAACCAGGCGATCTTTGGCGGCCTACTGGCAGGTGGAGAGGAACATCTCGGTCTAAGCACGGTTGCAGCCGCTACCGGCGGCATTTCCGTCATCAACACAAACGACTTCAAGGCCGGTCTTAATAAGATATTGTCCCGCAGTAAGGGCTACTACACGCTGGCCTATACACCAGGCGAAAAGTTTGATAACAAATTTCATAAGATCGAAGTGAAGGTGAAACGGAGCGGCCTGAGAGTCCTTACTCAGTCAGGTTACCTGGCGAGAGAAGAGAGGACTTCCAACAAGCAGCGCACCAAAGAAGACGAGATCGCAGCGGCCGCGCGCTCTCCGTTGGCCAAGCGCGATCTTGAGGTGACGCCAACTATCACTCTCAAGCTGCAGCCTGATAAAGCGTTTGTTGACATAAATCTCCTAATCGATGCCAGGAAGCTGCACTTCGATCAAAGTGCCGAGGGGAAATACGAGACGACTTTTGATGTGGTAGGGTTCGTCTTCGATGAGATTGGCAGGCTAAGAGGAGGATTCAGCGAAACGGTTCACATTAATTTAACATCCGAAGAGTATCGCCGCGGCCTACGGGAAGGATTAGTGTATACGCGCAGCACAGAACTTCCATCTGGGTACTTCCAAGTGCGCGCCGTTGTGCGCGAGGAGGCGACCGGCAGCCTGGGAACGTTCTCCAAATACCTTGAGATTCCTAATCTCAAAAACGGCCGGCTGGCAATGAGCAGTATTTTCCTGTTTGGCGTTAGTCCGGTTTCCAATGGCCAGCCGACTCCGTTACTTGCGCTGCGGCAGCTATCACGCGGTCAGGAGTTGCGCTACGCCGCTGTTATTCACAACGCTAAAGTAAAAGATGGCAGGCCGCAGCTTCGTTCGCAATTGCTGATTAGTCAGGGAGGGAAAGTTCTCTTCCGCGAAGCCGAGCAAGTTATTGAGGTCGGCAATCCCTCGCAGGTGGCCAAGATTGGGCAGTTAGGACTCTTAAAGGTGAAACCGGGCCGTTACGTCGATTCTTTTTATTGAACTTTCACGCTGGCCGACAAGAAATCGAGCACGGTTTCCCGCAGCATCGACTTCAATGTTACAGAGTAAAAGTTCAATAAAAAGAATCAAAAAAGCAATCTACTTCGCCTCCTTAGGTTATTGACTGACGTGAAGAGATAACCCCTTATGCTCCTGGCCATCTGCGCGCCGGGGAAACGTACTCCTGCAACTTGTAGGACTGCCTGCCAAATGGACCCTTACCTCAACTAATTGTTTACGCAATTACGATCGGGATTCGAGGGAGCTGGCTGACTTGGTAAAGGATGTTAGCTTCGCAGTCACATCCCTCTGTGAGCGGCCTGGCTCAAATGAAATTCCGAAATTTCGTATGAATGGTTGAGCGCAATTTCTGTTCCTTATCTGTGGATAATATCCAAGCTTTTGGATTCAATTAAAGTCGATTCGTCTGTCCCGCCTTACAACTCTCCGAAAAGAAACAGCACCACGAGATTGGCGCAAAACTTGCTCCTTAGGGATAAGCCTACGGCCGTCCACGGCAGGCTGAATCTACCAAGGTAAAGAAATCCGAGATTTTGAAGGAGCCAAAACATGCCCAAGATGAAGTATATGCTCGTAGCTACATTTGTGATTGTGCTCGGACTGATCGCGCCAATTTTGGCGCAGACCAGTAAAGGTTTTGTGGTCGGGACGGTTATGGACCAGAACGGTGCCGCCATTGCCGGCGCTACGATCAAAATAACGAATACTCAAACTGGGGTGAGCCGTTCTACGGTTAGTCAAGCTGATGGAAGCTTTCGTCTGGATGCAGTCGATCCCGGCACATATACCGTAGATATTAACTCTAGTGGTTTCAAGACCGCCACGTGCAGCAACGTTCTGGTGGCGGCGGCTCAGACTGCCGACGTTTCCAGTCAGCTTGAAATCGGCAATCCTAATGAAGTCGTAACTGTCAGCGCTGATAATCTGATTGAGTTGCAAACGTCGGATGGAACGCGGGTGAATACACTTACCTCACGTGAGATTACTGAGTTGCCTGTTGTCGGTCTGAATCCTGTGAATCTCGTCTTCACGCTTCCGGGAGTTGTCGATCCAGGCGCTCTGGCAGGCGGCTTCGTTCAGGGTACAGAGTTTTCGGTGAACGGGTTACGCCCGCGCGCAAACAATCAGCTCATCGACGGCCTCGAAAATAACGATAACTCGATCACCGGGCAGTCGTACCAGCCTACGGTCCGCGACGGTTATTCGGAAGTGACCATTCTGGGTAGTAATTTTTCAGCTGAGTTCGGACGTGCGGGCGGCGCCGTGGTGAATGTTATCACCCGCTCAGGAGCAAACGACTTCCATGGATCTGTCTACGACATCAACCAAAATTCAGTATTCTCCTCCCTCACCCCCGGCCAGAAGGCGATTGAGGAACTGACCGAGGTTCCTAAGTTCAATCAAAATACGTTCGGCTTTTCGCTGGGGGGTCCCATTAAGCGAAACAAGCTGTTCTTTTTCGGCACGTCCCAGGCAGATCTATACCGGGCCGGCGGCGTGTCGAGTACGGCGATTACTCCAACGGCCGAGGGTGCGCAGGCGCTACGCGCCCTTGTTCCCGCGGGAACCAATCCAGCGTTGGATCAATATCTAGCGATCGTCAACACGTTCCTTGCAACGGCAGCTGACAGGAATATTGGCATCGAGGCTGCCGGCACCCCGAACCGCACGCTTATCCCCTTCGGCGTGGCTGCGCGCCAAAGCGCCCAGCCGGTCAACACCTACGACTACATTGCCCGAGTCGACTGGACGCCTACCACGCAAGATAGCCTCTCATTCCGTTACCTCCGACCAGGTTTTCAACAACCAGTTCCCGTCAGGAATTGCCGGCGGGCAGTTTCCTGGCTTCGAGGTTGATGTTCCGGGGTTGGCTGATAGCTTCTACGGAAACTACACGCGCAACTTCTCTCCAAATACAACCAACGAGTTTCGCTTCGGCTTAAACAGATTTGACGTGCTCTTTGGACCTCGTGATGAAGCGTTGTCTACTTCAGGTCCGCAGATAGCCATCAACACAGGCAGCATTTCGACGGTCGGCCTCTCAGCAACGTTTCCGCAGGGTCGTAATTTTAAGAACTACCAGTTTCAGGACACCATCACGCACACAATCGGAAGCCATACGCTCCGTTTCGGTGCTGATATTCTCGCGCAACGCGGCACTCAGTTAGTGCCAATCAATACGCGTGGTACTCTGTCCTTTACTTCTGGCGGCGGATTTAGGGCGCTGGGTAACTTTCTTTTCGGCTTCTCAGGGCCGGCTGGCTCAGCCAGCAAAGTTTTCGGCAATGGCGCCGAAGTCTCAGACGTTACCAACCAGGCTTACTTCGTCAACGACCAATGGCGTATTCGGGAGAATTTTAGTCTAAACATCGGCCTCCGTTACGAGAACTTTGGCGTTGTGTCCAACAACGCCCAG
>Ga0209751_10003275_pt1 | contig 15755 bp, 9 predicted proteins | sample RifCSP13_1_FD_184019 | JGI IMG/M metagenome (GOLD analysis project Ga0209751, IMG submission 184019) | Soil microbial communities from Rifle, Colorado - Rifle CSP2_sed 13_1 (SPAdes) (version 2) | ecosystem: Environmental > Terrestrial > Deep subsurface > Rock core/Sediment | place: Rifle... | reverse complement strand
GGAAGGACCTCCGCCGCTCCCTTTGGCCCTGGATCAGCGCCATCGTCACCGCGACGATCCTGGGCTTCCTCCTCGCCCCCGCCGCGTTCGCGATCGCCCTGCCCCGCCCGACCGCCTTCGTCTGGTTCGACTCGACCCTACGGGCCTTCTACGCGATCGCCGCCCTCCTCGCGACAATCACCCTGGGCCTCACGTTCTACGCGGGGTACAGCGGCGAGGTGACGAAGGGCACGATCCGCTCGATCATCCTGTATCCGGTGGACGCGAACGACGTGCTGATCGCGAAGCTCCTGTCGAGCCTCGTCCTCTCGCTCGGGTTCTCCCTGATCCTCTTCTTCGGCCCGATGGCGGCGTTCTTCGTGTCCGGCCTGTACCCGTTCGGGCCGTTCCTCGCGGTCCTCCTGATGGCCGTGCTGATGGCGTTCCTCGCCCTCGCGACGGGCGCGTTCCTGGCCCACGTCCTCGCCCGCTCCCTGCGGCGGATGGTCGTGTCCCCCACCGGCCTCGGGCTGCTGTTCATGGTCTTCGCGATCCTCCTCACGGAGACGGTCGCGACCCAGATCGGGCTCCAGATCATCACGATGGGCGCGCAGTCCCAGGGCCGGATCCTGACGCAGCAGGACTTCCTCTCCGTGGTGGCCACCGCGCGCGCGATCAGCGTCCTGTCCCCGTACCACCTCGGCGCCCAGCTCCTCGCGGGCGCGTTCGGGATCCCGACCGGGTTCCCGGACGTGTACGTCGTCGTGCCGGTCGCGGTCCTCGTCCTGCTGGGCGGGTACCTCCTCGGGAGGAAGCTGTACCTCGACCTCCTGATCCAGTAGGGCCCCTCCTCTCCAGGCGGCGGATCGACTTCGTGGCCCGCGTGAGGACGCCCATCAGGGCGTGGAACTCCCACTTCGACGGGACGGCGCGGCCGACGAGCCGGCGGAACATCACCGCGTTCCGGGCCCGCTTGTGCGCCGGGACCCGCGAGGCCTCCATGAGGTCCGCCAGGGCGCGGTGCAGGACCTCCTTCTCCCGCGCGGACGCCTTCCGGCCCCGGATCGCGGGCGCCCCCGCGGTGAACAGCTCGGACAGGACGATCGCGGCCGCGTGGGAGAGGTTCAGGATCGGGTACCGGGGGCTCGCCGGGATCGACACCAAGAGGTCGCACCGCGCGAGTTCTTCGTCCCGGAGGCCGAAGTCCTCCCGCCCGAACAGGACCGCAAGGGTGCCGTCCATCGCCCGCACCCGCCGCGCGAACTCGGACGGGGTCAGCGCGATCCGGAGGAACTTCTTCTCGTTCCGCGTCGCGATCCCGGTCGTCCCCGCCACCAGGTCCGCGCCCCGGAGCGCCCCGTCCAGGTCCGGGACCGTCCTCGCCCCCGCCAGGATGTCCGCGCCATGCATCGCCCGCTTCACCGCCTCGTCCCCAATCGCACACGGGTCGACGAGGACGAGCCGGCGGAACCCGAAGTTCGCCATCGCCCGCGCGACGGCCCCCACGTTCCCCTCGTTCTTCGGCTGGACGAGGACGACCGCGACGTCGAGCATCCGGGCGCGGCCGAGGGGCGGACTTCTATATAATACGTCGAATACGCAGGGCGTGCCCCGGGTCGCCCTCAAGATCGCGTACGACGGCACGGCGTTCCACGGTCAGGCCCGGCAACCGGGCCTCCCGACCGTGGAGGGCGAGGTGATCCGCGCCCTCACGCGGGCCCGCGCAATCCGCGACCCGCGGGCGTCGCGGTTCCAGAGCGCGAGCCGCACGGACCGCGGGGTCAGCGCGCTGGGGAACGTGGTCGCCTTCGACACGGCCCTCGCGCCCGCGGCGGCCGCCCGCGCGTTCAACGCGAAGGCCCGCGAGGTGTGGGCGTGGGCCGCGGCGGCGGTGCCCGAGGGCTTCAGCGCGCGGCGGGCCCGCGGACGCTGGTACCGGTACGCGCTCCCGCCCGGCCACGATCCGGAGCCTCTGGACGCCGCGCTCCGCGGGTTCGTCGGCGAGCACGACTTCCGGAACTTCACCCGGGACCGGACCCGGACGGTCGCCCGGATTGACGCCGCGTCGGCGAGCCGCGACGGGGTCCGGGTCGTCCTCGACTTCCGCGCCCCCAGCTTCCGGTGGAACCTGGTCCGCCGACTCGTCGCGGCCGCACTCCTCGTGGAGGCGGGCCGCGCGGGGCCCGAGGACCTGCAGCGCGCACTCCGAGAATCCCCGCGGGTCGACTTCGGCCTGGCGCCGCCCGAACCTCTCACCCTGATGGACATCGAATACGACGTCGCGTTCGAGCCCGTGCGGGACCCGACGACCGCCGCGCGGGTCGCGCGGCTCCTCCAGGAGAGGACGCGGGCGCTCGCGTTCGTCGAATCCCTGCAAGACCGGCTCGCGGAGGGCCGTCCCCTCCCTTAGAACCGCTTCCCGATCCGCGGTCTGGAAAACCTATTTATACGGTTCGGCTGATGGTGGCGCGCTTTATTTTGTATTACTGGTAAGGAGGAGAAAAGGATGTCGAACGCCTCAAGGCGCAGACTCGCAAGTCTGCTCGTTCTGTGGGCGCTCGTCTTCTCGGGCTTCCTCGTCGCGACGAGCACCGCCCGCGCAGACGCCCCGGCCCTGCCGGCCCTGGCCGCCCCGGACAGCAGCACCTCAGTGACTCACTCGGGGGACTCACTCACCTCGACATCGAGCGCGGTGGACGGATCACCGCTCCAGCGCGCGCTCGACAAGATGGACCCGTCCCTCCAGCAAATTGCCTCGAGACCGAACAAGGGGTACTCGGCCGTGATGATCTACACGTCCGACATGCCCGGGCTCGCGAAGGTCCTGGAATCCGTCGGGGCCGAGAGCGTGTTCACGGTGGACGGACAGGCGCGAACGGCGCCCTTCACCGCCCGCCCGTGGGGCGCCCGAGGCCAGATGACGAGCGTCCAGATCCAAGTCCCCAACTCCGCGCTCGTGACGATCGCGTCCCTGGACGGCGTGGCGTACATCCAGCAGAAGAACTCGTACGCCCCCGCAACGATCCAGGACGAGGTCACCGCGGAGGACACGGCCGCCTTCGACTCGGTCCGGGACCGGATCCGCTCCAGCGGATGGGAGCCGCCGGGCGTCACGAAGACGAACGGCAACACGGTCTCCCCGACGAGCTGGGCGGTCGCGCGCGAGCACAACGCGTACGACGTGTGGCGCACCTACGGATACGAGGGCGGTGGCGTGAACGTCGCCGTCGTCGACACCGGCGAGGACTTCGGCCACCCGTCCCTGAGCGGCGCGTGGGCAGTGGACGAAAACCCGGCCTCCCCGTACTTCGGCTGGCCGATCATGTTCCATCCCGCCTCCATGGAGGGGCTGATGGGACAGGGCTGGTGGACGGCGGGTAGCGATTGGGACCGGCTGCCTCTGCCGTTCTGGCTGAGCGCGAACGACGGCGACTCCTGGTACTCGAACACGGACTTCCGCGCGAACGACACGGACCTCGACGGGTCCCTGACGTACGCCCAAGGCTCGCCCGACCCCCTGAATGGGCTCCCGCAGTACACGCCGCGGGCGAACCCCCAGCAGTACGGGAACTGGCGGGCGAACTACTTTTCGCGGATCAACCGCCAGTACTACGTCGGGTGCGCGGGCCTTCCGGGGCCGTGCATTCAGAGCCAATCCGGCGTGTACCATCTCGGCGTGGACCGGGACGACACGCTGACGGGCCTGTGGGGCGAGAAGGTCGGGATCCTCGTCGTGGACTCCACGACGCCGTTCGTGTACGACACGGTCTATGTGGACCTGAACTTCAACTTCGACTTCACGGACGACAAGCCCGTGACGCGGGCGGACCCGATCGCGGTCGCGGACCTGACGGGCGACGGAGTCCCGGACGTTTCCGGCGGCCTCCTGTACTTCATCGCGAGTTCCTCGTCGATCACCGGCGAAGTTGTGATCAACTCGATCACAGGCACGGAGACCACGGCGAATCTCGCGAACGGCGACGTCGCGGTGGACATCGACTGGGCGTTCAGCTTCCAGCCGCCGACCCGCCTGTGGCTCCGGCCGCCCGTGGGCCCGGACCTCTATCTGCCGGGCGCGACGGAGGACCTCTACGAGGAGTACACGGCGTCCGGCATGGACACCGGGACGCAGTGGGCCCTGGGAGGCCCCCTGACCTCCTTCGGGGCGATTAACATCATCACGGGCCAACCTATCGACAGCGCGACCCTGCTGCGTGGACCCGGTCCGGACTACTCCATCGGCCTGATCTACGACTTCGAGGACTCGAACGGCGTGCTCGTCGAAGGCACGGACTTCGACATCGACATGGCGACCGGCACGATCACGTGGCTCCGGGACCTCGCCGCCGGCGACACGATCTACATCATGTACCAGCTGGACACATACACGCTCGAACCCGTGAGCGGGACCCTGACGTTCCTGGCTCCGCTGCCCACGGGATGGAGGCTCCTCGCGGACTACGATACGGGCCTTCCGATCCCGTACAGCGACATCTACGGGCTCGCGCACGGATACGACGTGTTCATCCCGGCGAACGGCGACCTCATCGCGATGCACGGCGACTTCGACTACGGCCAGAGCCACGGGTCCTTCGTCTCCTCAACGATCGCGGCCCACCCGTTCGGGAACCTCGCGAGCCCATTCTTCGAGGTCTTCGGGACGGCGCCCCGGGCGAAGATCATCGGAATCGCCGCGTGCTGCAATGTCCCGGGCCCCGTCGGCCTCTTCGGATCGATCGAGGACCAGCGGGAGTTCGCCGCTGTCGGCTACGACGGCGTCCCGGGCACCGGGGACGAAGCCGTGATCATGAGCAACAGCTTCGGGAGCACGACGACCGTCAACACGGGCTTCAGCTTCGAGGATCGCTGGCTGTACGACTTCATGCAGCGGTACCCGACCCTGACGACCTTCATCGCGTTCGGCAACAACGGCGCCGGGTACGCGACGGGCGCTCCCGGAGGGACCTCGCCGGGCGTCGTGACGGTGGGCGCGGGCACCTCCGGCGATTACCGGGTCGAGTTTGCGTTCGACGGCGGCGAGGGGAACTACGAGTTCCCGTTCTGTCCGGGACCCCCGCCCTATGACCCCGCGAACTGCGTCGGCGTCGGTGCGGGCTCGGGGGACGGTCCGGGGCCCTACGGGGAGGTCGCGTACTTCTCCAGCCGCGGTCCGACCCTGCTCGGGCAGCCGAAGCCGGACATCGTGAGCATCGGGTCCTTCGCCGTCGAGGCGGGGCCGATGAACGTCCTTGCCGTGAACCCGTTCACGGGCGCGCTGGACCCGGCGTGGGCAGACGGCAACTTCGCCTTCGACATCTTCTCGGGGACGTCCCAGGCGACCCCGGTGACCGCCGGCGTGGCGGCGCTGGGCGTCGAGGCGTACCGGGACACGCACGGCGGGGCGAACCCCACGAACTCCCAAGTGAAGACGGCCATGAAGGCGGGCGCGGACGACATGCACCGCGACGTCCTCCAGCAGGGCGCGGGCTGGACGAACGCGCTCCGGACTGTCCGGATCCTCGCGGAGATGGACGGCATCACGCCGAGCCAGAACTTCTGGATCCCCGGCGGATACCTGGGCGTCGCGCGGCCCGCGTTCGTGAACCTCCTGCCGGGCGGCGGCTCGTCCGCAACGACGATCACGGTGACGAACCACAACCCGCTGTCCGCGAAGTTCGTCGGCGTGTCGGACGCGGTGTACGCGCGGATGACGGCGACGCCCCCGGGACCGCCAAACGGGGTATTCAACTGGTCCCTGAGCCTCGGGACCGGCACGAGCCGGAACTACATCCTGAAGTCGAACGGCATCTACGCCGCGGACGGGTCGACCCTCCTCCAGGCGGAGCCGTGGGCGACCCAGTGGAACACCGCGGACTTCGCGAAAATCACGTGGACCTATGACTCCGCCGCTTACACGGGCGCGACGAGCCTCCGGGTGGACATCTTCGACTGGTACGACTACCAGCACCCGGTGGGCGCCCCGCTGGGCGTGTACGACGGGTCCGAGGAGTTCGTCGCGGAGGCGACGCAGACGGACTACGTGGCCCGCCTCCTCGCGACGGGCGTGCTCGGCGAGACGAAGGCCCCGCTGTTCGACTCCGTCACCGAGGGCTGGGTCGCGAACCCGTACGCGTTCACCCGGAGCATCGCGGGACCCCTGACGGAGGTCCCCGCGTGCCTGATCGCGGACCCGACCCTGTTCGTGCTCGACACCGTGAACGGCTGGATCACCCTGTGCGCGCCGCTCGCGGACGGCGAGACCCTGACGGGCGACTACAGCGTGTACGCGCTCGTCTCCGCGGGGGACAGCTTCTTCCTGGTGAACACGGGAGTCGTCCCCGGCAGCGAGACCGTGTACCTGGATGGCGCCGTGTGGGCCCCGACGGACTACGCGATCAACTACGCCACGGGCGAGTTCACCTTCAACACCGCCCTCGCCCCGACGGAGATGGTCGAGATCGACTACCTCTGGGACCACCCGGGCATCTACGACGGCTTCAGTGAGCGGAACCGGATGACCGTCGCGACGTACGGCTCCCGGAGCAACAGCGTCCACGACTCGTTCGGGCTGCTCCCGTCGAAGATCCATGACGGCCTCGTCCTGAACATCCGGTCCGGGGCCTCCGCCGCGATCCCGGCGACCCTGCTCGTGGAGTTCTACGCGAAGCAGGACTGGACCTGGGTCACGACGTCCAGCGCGGGCCTGAACATCCCGGCGGCGGGCGGCACCCAATCGTTCACCGTGACGGCGACCGTGCCTGCGGGCGCGGCGCCGGGCCTGTACGAGGGCGCGGTGTACCTCGCGGACGGGCCGGCGACGACCACGATTCCCATCGTGATCAACGTCCCCGTGACGGGCTTCCCCGTGAACCTCGGAGGCAACGTCCCGACGACGTCGCTGTACGACAACAACGGCGTGATCCAGGGCGCGCGGAGCGGCTGGCGCCAGATCGGCGACAGCCGGTACGTCTGGGCGGACCTGAACCTCGCGACGAACGTGCCCGGCCGGCGGATGATCTACAACGCGATCCTGCAGGGCCAGCTCTCGGACCCGGACATGCTCGTATTCAGCTGCGTGACGGACCCCGACGGCTTCACGGCGGACGCGACGTACGGGCCGTGCCGGATGGACCAACTCGCAGGCAGCAAGGAGCAGATCGGCGCCACGGACACGCTGTTCCCGAACAAGGAGTTCATGCACTCGCCCATGGTGACCGGACTGATCGCCTTCCAGGCGAAGGCGTACGGCTCCCTGGGCTCCGCAGCGAACGGCGGCACGGAACCGCTGGTCGCGAACATCGGGATCATGCAGGCGACCCTGAACGGACCCGGCAACCCGCTCGGAGCGACGGAGGTCGCGACGGCGACGAACCGGCTCACCGGCGGCGTCCCGCTGACGGTGTGGGCGAACGTCCCGATGTACGGCGGCCTCGGGTCCGCGGTGACGGAGACCGTGAGCCAGTCGTGGACCCTCGCGGTCCCGGCGTACGGGTACCCGGGCGGCGACTTCGAGACGTATCTGTACAACGCCCCCTCGACGATGTCCACCACAGTCGCGCCGAACACGATCAGCGCGACCTGGTCGGGCGGATTCCCCGCCGGCCTGGACATCGACTATGGGATCTTCTACGACGGCCTAACGTGCGACGGGACGTACACCGTGGCAGACTCCGTGGCGGGCACCTCGATGGCGACCTCGGCCAACCCGGAGACGTTCACGATGGGCTTCCCGGCCGAGGGCTGCTACTGGGTTCACGCGGCGGGCTATGCCGTCGGGGGCGGGACGACGACGACGATCACCTTGGGCGTGAACCGGATTGGCGTGTCGCCGTTCTCCCTCGTGAACCCCCCGACGACGGACGTCGCCCCGAACACGAACGTCCTGACGAGCGTCGGTTGGGCGTTCCCGTCCAGCCAGCCCGAAGGGGTCGTGAGCGGGCAGATGTTCCTGAGCCCGGGCTACGCGCCGTTCGCGCTCGCGATCGGCCTGACGTTGAGCGTCCGGTACGACACGACGCCGGTGACGATCCAGGACTTCTCGCCCCTGCCGGGCTCGACGGTCCGGGACGTGCCGGACGCGCGGATCTCCGTCGTGGCGAACGTGTACGATACGACGGTCCGGATGATCGACATCAACCGGGCGAAACTCTGGGTCGACGGGGCGGACGTCACGCAGCTCGCGAAGCGGATCCCCGTGTTCACGGATGCGGTGACCTGCTGCTACAACCTCCTGACCGTCGCGTACGACAGCGTCCTCCCGATGACGGACGGGCCTCACGGCGCCGTGCTCGAGGTGTACGACGTCGCGGGCAACGTCCAGCGGGCGACGTGGAGCTGGACCGTCGACAACACCCCGCCGACGATCACGATGGCGAACCCCGCCGGGGACGGCGTCACGCGGACGGCGGCCCTGACGGTTACCGGGTCCGCGCCAGGAGCCGCGGGCGTGACCGTGAACGGGAACGCCGCCACCCTCGATGCGGTGACGGGCGCGTTCTCGTACGCGCTCACCTTAGCGGAGGGCGCGAACGCGATCGCGGTGGTCGCGACGGACGCGGTCGGCAACTCCGCTTCCGCGGACCTCACGGTGACCCTCGACACCACCGCCCCGACTCTGATCAACGTACGGTCCAGCGAGCCCGCACGGACCCGTGCGACCAACACGATGATCAGCGGCTCCGTGGGCGAGATGGTACAGAGCGTGACCCTGAACGGCCTCGACGTCTTCGTGCGGGCGGACGGGAGCTTCTCGTTCCGGATGCCGCTCGCGGAGGGCGTGAACACGTTCACCGTCGTCGCGACGGACCTCGCCGGGAACACGGCGACCGTGGCGGTCACCGTGACGCGGGACACGCAGGCGCCGACGATCACCCTGCTACCGCCGGTGCCCGGCACGTACATCACGGAACTCGCATGGAACAACGTGACGATTGGCGGGACCGTGTCAGTCGACACGAACCTCGTGACAATCAACGGCGTCGCGGTCCCCACGGTCCTGGGCGTGTTCGCAAGGAACTTCCCACTGTCAATCGGCACGAACACGTTCGTCGTGGAGGCCACGGACGGCGTTGGCAACCTCGCGACGGCGACGGTCAGCGTGACGTACGCGCCCGTCGTGGAGAACATCCAGCGGAGCTACACGTCCGTGATCCTGATCGCGGTCGCGGTCGTGCTGCTCGTCGTCGGGTTCCTGGTGGGCTGGGCGATGTGGGGCCGAGGCGGCGCCCCGCCGACGCCCGAGGCGGCCCCGCCGGAGACCCCGTCGGCCGGGGAGGAACGGCCTCCCGAGCCGGAGGAGATGCCGGCTGAGGAGGAGATGACGACGGAGGAGGAAGAGCTATGAGGCCCGCGGTCGCAGCCCTGGGCCTCGCCCTCCTCATGGTCGCCGTCGCCTTCGCGCTCCCCTCGGGGAGCGCGCGGGCGGCGGACCTCACGGGCAAGTACGGCGGGGACCTCCACATGGCCCTCCTCGCGGCCCCGAGCTGGAACCCCCTGTCCACGAACCCGGCGGACGCGAACGCCCACAACCTCGTGTGGGACACCCTGGCCCGGCCCGACCCGACGACGGGCGAGCCGAAGCCGTGGGCCGCGTCGGGCTGGACGGCGGACAAGGTCCCGGGCACGAACAACGGGACGATCACCGTGTCGATCCGGCCGGGTCTGACCTGGTCCGACGGCACGGCGATCACGACCGCCGACCTGCGGTACACGTTCGGGACGCGCTACGGGTTCGCCGTGAGCGCGTCCGGGAGCGACCTGGTGTTCACGTTCACGGACCCGGACGGGCCCAGCGGCCCGTTGAACGGGGACGCGGGACGGTTCTACTCCGAGGTCCTCTACGACTGGATCGCCTGGGACTCGGGCGGGACCGTGAAGTACAGCGGGCCCTTCGCCCCGGGCGGGGTGACGAACGTCCTGAACGCGAACACCCACTACTGGGCGGGCCGGCCGTACCTCGACTCCGTGACGATCGTAATCGCCTCGTCCGTGGACGACGCCGCGTGCCGGCTCCTGAAGAACCAGAACGCGACGGCGCAGGGGACGGTCGACTTCATCGGCTTCCCGCTCTTCCCGACGGACCTGTCGGACGAGCGGGCGTGCACGGCATACGGGGGGTTCGAGTACCCACCGCTCTCGGGGAACTTCATCAACAAGTCCCTCGTGAACCCGAACGGGACGCGGTCGGAGCCCCACGTGAGCGCGGTCCACCACCCCGGGCCGAGGTTCCTGTACTACTGGGTCGACGTGGCGGGCGGCGGCGTCATGGGCGACGTGAACTTCCGGCGGGCCCTGTACCTCTTCGTGAACAAGCAGCTCGCCGGGCAGATCGAGCCCAGCTCCGCAGTCACGCATTCGCTGGTCAGCCGGGAGAACTACTTCTGGTTCATGCCCTCCTGGGAGGTCGTGCGGGACGCGGGCTTCACGACGATTCGGGACCCGGCAGGGACCCCGCGCCAGGACACGAATCCGTTCGCGGGGGCCCAGGCCCTTGACATGGCGGGCTATCTGGACCGGAACGGGGACGGCTGGCGGGAGACCCCCGCGGGCGCGGCCTTCACGGTGAACGTCGGCGTCGTCGGGTTCAACGTGGACCCGCGGAAGACGACGATCGTCGGCGCGTACGCAGACGTCCTGCGGCGTCAGGGCGTGGACGCGAACGTCGTGACGTTCGCCTCGTGGACGGACCTCCGCGCCGCGGAGGCCGCCGGGAGCGTGGATGTGGCGATGGAGACCGCGGACACGGCGACGGCGAACCCGCGGTTCATGGAGACGTTCCAGCCGATCCTGGACGCGAACGACGCGAACACGCGGACGCACCTGAACCTCGGGAAGAACGCGTTCACGCTGGCGGAGCGCGCGCTGCACTTCAACCACGTGACGTACTACAACAGCCTGTGCGCGTGCGTGCTTCCCGTCCTGCACTACCAGACGCTCGAGGCGTACGACCGGGTGAGTTTCGAGGGCTGGGTCGACATGTTCGGGGGAATCAACAACGTGTGGTCCTTCACGGGCCTGATGCTGCCCCAGCTCGGCCGCATGAAGATCGCCGTGTCGTCGTTCGCGACGTCCGTGGCGTCCGGCGGGTCGACGACGATCCAGGTCGCCGTGACGGACGCGAGCGGCGCGACCCCGGTCGCGGGGGCCACGGTCGCCCTCACGGCGTCGGGCGGGACCCTCGGTGCGCTCACCGGGACGACGGACGCGAACGGCCGGTTCTCCACGTCGTGGGCCGCGCCCGCCGTGTCCGAGGACCGGGACGTCACCGTGTGGGCGACGGTCAGCAAACCGCAGTACGTGGGCGGCACGGTGTCGACGGCCCTCACGGTGCACCCGCCGTTCCAGCGCCTGGACGTGACGATCGTCCTCGGGTCGAGCATCCTCGGGGCGGGGAACTCCACGAGCGTCACGGTCACCGTGACGTCCGGAGGCCAGCTCGTCGCGAACGCGAACGTGACCCTGTCCGTCTCCCTGATCGGCGGGAGGCTTGGGGCGTACACGGGCAACACGAACCCCAGCGGGGTGTTCACGACGACGTTCACGGGGACCCCGAACCAGCGCTCGATCTACCGGATCGACGTCGCCGTGAGCCGCGCGGGCTACGCGCCCGGGAGCAGCACGGCGTCCGCAATCGTCACGGCGCCGCCGACGCTGCCGTCGGACTACACGCAGATGAATGTGACCCAGAACGTGCCGGGCTTCGAGGCCGTCGTCGTCCTCGCGGCCCTCGGCGCGGCGGTCGCGATCCTGCGCTGGCGGAACCGCAGGGAAGGCTGACGCCTTCCCCCCTTTCCCTTTTCTCTTTCCCTTCCGCGAGGCGGAGCCCTGACCCTTAATATAGGACCCCCGGGTTCTGCGCGCGCGTGCGCGTCGCGCTGACGGGGACCCCGGGGACCGGGAAGTCCTCCGTCGCGTCGGAGCTCGCCCGCCGCGGGTACCACGTCGTCTCCCTGGACCGGCTCGCGGAGGAGCGGAAGCTGATCGTGGGGATCGACGCGGCCCGCGGGACCCGGGAGGTCGACGTGGAGGCGTTGGACCGCGAGATCGACGTGCGCGTGAAGCTCGGGTTCCTCGTGGGCCACTACGCCCACCTTCTCACCGCGGACCTCGCGGTCGTGCTCCGGTGCCACCCGAAGGTCCTCGAGGAGCGGCTCCGGGCCCGCGGGTGGGCGGAGGCGAAGGTCCGCGAGAACGTGGAGGCGGAGGCGATCGACGTGATCACCCAGGAGGCCGTCGCGCGCCTGCCGCTCGTGTTCGAGGTCGAGACGACCCACGCGACGCCCGCGGCCTCCGCGGACGCCGTCCTCGGGATCCTCCAGGGCCGGACCGCCGGGCACGAGCCCGGGCGCCTGGACTGGAGCGCGGAGGTGCTCTCGTGGTACTAGACGCGTACCGCCACGTCGCGGACGCGATCCTGGACCCGATGGCCCGCGGCCTCCGGAGCGTGAGCCCGGACGCGCTCTCGTGGACCGCGCTCGGGTTCGCGGCCGCGGCGGGGGTCGCGTTCTACCGCGGGGGCGCGACGCTGCTCCTCCTCGGGACCCTGTTCGTGTTCCTGAACGCGCTCTTCGACGCGCTCGACGGGAAGGTCGCGAAGCTCACGGGGCGGGCGTCCCGCCGCGGGGACTTCCTGGACCACGTCCTGGACCGGTACGCGGACGTGCTCATCCTGGGCGGCATCGCGCTGAGCGGGTACTGCCCGCTGTGGCTCGGCCTGCTCGCGCTCCTCGGGGTCCTCCTGACGAGCTACATGGGGACGCAGGCCCAGGCCGTCGGGATCGGCCGCCACTACGGCGGGGCGCTCGGCCGGGCGGACCGCCTCGTAATCGTGGTGGCCGTCGCGGTGCTGCAGGCGGTCGCGGACCCGCTGGGGCGGAGCCCCTTCGGGCTCGACCCGCTCCGGCTCACGTTCCTCGGGTGGGGGATGGCCCTGTTCGCGGTCCTGGGCCACGTCACGGCGATCCAGCGAGGGGTCGCGACGTGGCGGCGCCTGACCTAGCCCACCAGGGCTTCCGCTTGTAGTACGTGAGGGGGTGCCGAATCGTCAGGCACAGGGCGTCCGGGCCCGGGCACAGGCCGTACGACTTCATCGTCGCGCACTCCGGGGTGGAGTACTCCGTCGCGCTCGTCGTCCCGGTGATGTGGTCGATCTGATACCGCGTGACGTCCGCGGCGAAGTCCGGGACGTCCCCGAAGACCCGGAACACCTCCTCGTTCGACAGGCCGATGTGGTGGAGGAACGTGACGATCGCGAACCGGCCCGTGTGGGGCACGTTCTCGTGGTTCTGGATCGCCGCGAGGAGGTTGTACATGCAGGGCGGGAAGCGCGTGATCGAGACCTTCCCGAGCTCCGCCGCCTTGAACCGCTCCTTCCGCGCGGCGAGGAGGGGGCGGACCTGGGACGCCTCCGCGCGCAGGGCCTCGATCACCTCGTCGTTCACCTGGAGCGGGAGCTCGCTCTCGATCCGCCGCTGGACGGCGTTCCGCATCACCCGCAGCGCGCGCTCCCGCGGGAGCCGGACGTACCCGCGGTCCACGGTCTGGTTGATCAGCTTCCAGTCCTTCTCCCGCATCGTGCTCGTGTGCCGGAGGAAGTCCGTGAAGTGGACCCGGAACCCGCCGTCCGAGGGCTGCAGGTCGAGGCCGAGCTCCTGCGCGAGGGACGCGATGAACGGCGCGTCCTCCCGTTCGAGGCGGGCCTGGGCCCACACCGCCTCCGTCAGCGCGTACCGGCGGATCAGGTACTGGTCCGCGAGGCACGAGACGATCATCCGCGCGACGGGGTACGCGAGGATCTCCGGGAGCACCTCCTCGTCCCGGTGGAGGGGCGGGTCGTCGAGGGGCGCCCGGTCACCCTTCTCGAGGGCGACGAGCACGCGGTACAGGCCGCGGCCGCGGGCCCGGCGGTACGCGTCGTCCCGAAGCAGGTCCGAGAGGAGGACGCCCCGCTCCCGGAGGTACGCGGACGCATCCTTCACGTACGGGTAGCGGGCGAGCCGCCGCGGGTCCATGCGCCCACGGAAGGGCCGCGGGCGGGGATAAGGCTTGGCGGGAGGTGCTCGAAAGTACGGGTGGTACCCGGCCCCCTACGGTAATGACCGGTATGGAGGGAACCCCTTTCCGCAGCCCCGCCCTCCCGCCCCCGAGGCAGAAGGCCATGAAGCTGTGGCAGACGCTCTACGCGATGATTTGGATCGTGTTCATCGAATTCCTGCTTGCGATGGCGACCCATGTGGTCGACGCACCGGTCCTGATCTACGTGCACGCCGCGCTGGGCGTCGGCCTCGTCGCCCTGGCGTTCAACAACTTCGACGGGGTCCGCAGGTCCACGATCGCAGGCCGCGTGAAGCGCACCGCGAAGTCGACGTTCCAGCTGTCCATCCTTACGGCGGTTCTCGGCGTCGTCCTGCTGTTCCCGGACCCGCTCTCCTGGACGGTCCCGGTGATCAACCTCTCCCTGTTCTACCTGATTCTGTTCGTCCACGTCGTGAACGCCTTCGCGATCATCACCCAGGCGGCCGCCGTGGCGATTGCGTACGACATGTGGGAGGACAAGGAGTTCCAGACGGAGACCGCGCCCGGCGAGGTGCCGGCCATGCCGATGCCCGCGAAGGCCCCCGCCCCGGCGCCGAAGCCGTGAGGCGGACCCCACAGCCAAGGTCTTTGTAGAGCCGGGCCATCGACGGCCCGCGATGGCGGGGGTGTCCGGGTACGTCGCGGTGAACTCCCTGGGCCTCGGCCACGCCGCCCGCGCGATCGCGGTCGCGAAGGAGCTCCTCCGCCGCCATCCGGACCTGTACCTGTTCTTCCTCGCGGGCTCGCCCGCCCTGGACCTGGTCGTCGCGCACGGCTTCGACGCGATGCCCCTCCCGCCCACGCCGGAGTGGTTCCACGAGCGCGGGCAGATTCGCTCCATGGGCCGATGGTACCGGGAGTACGCCCGCTACCTCCGGTTCGCGCGGCGGTTCCTCCGCAAGGAGGGGGACTGGGACCGGTTCCGGTTCCTGATCTCGGACGGCGAGCTCGCGTCCGTGCGGGAGGCCGTGCGGCACCGCGTGCCGACGGTCGCGCTCGTCCACTCGGTCGGCCAGGCGTTCGCGCGGGACCCGCTCGGCCGCCTGCTCGAGCGCGTCGGGACGCGGTGGATGCGGTCGCTCCTGGTCCACGAAGGCGTCCGGGTCCTCGCCCTCGAGGCGGGCGTCGACCTGCCGAACGCGCGGACCGTGGGCCCGATCGTCCGGCCGTTCTCCCGGGACCGCGAGACGCTCCGGGACGAGCTGGTGTTCCGCAAGAAGACCGTCCTCGTCGCGCCCGGCGGCACGACCCTGGGGGGGTTCCTGATTGAGGAGGCGGTGCGGGCGTGGCGGGACCTTGCGCTCGAGGACGCCCAGATGATCCTCGTGAGCGGGCCGAAGCTCAAGCCGCCGGAGGCGGGCGGAGTGTTCAACAAGGGGTTCGTCCCGAACCTCCAGGACTACGTCCTCGCGGCGGACCTCGTGATCACGATGGCGGGGAAGGGCACGATGATGGAGGCCCTGGCCGCGGGCACGCCCGTGATCGCGATCCCCGCCAGGGGCCATCCGGAGGCGGAGCGGAACCTGCGCGCCTTCGCCCTCCGGTACCGGTACGAGGACGCGTTCCGGCTCCGCGAGCTGATCCCCGAGATGCTCCGCGTCGTCCGCCCGCCGCCGGTCGACCTCGGGCCCGGGAGGGCGGTGGACGAGATCGAGGCGTTCCTCCGGGAGAAGGGCGTCCCGCTCTAGCGGGAGTACCGGGGG
>Ga0209751_10003274_pt1 | contig 15758 bp, 13 predicted proteins | sample RifCSP13_1_FD_184019 | JGI IMG/M metagenome (GOLD analysis project Ga0209751, IMG submission 184019) | Soil microbial communities from Rifle, Colorado - Rifle CSP2_sed 13_1 (SPAdes) (version 2) | ecosystem: Environmental > Terrestrial > Deep subsurface > Rock core/Sediment | place: Rifle... | reverse complement strand
CGCGATCTTCGCGCAGGTCGTCCGCCGCGGGGACTGCTTCTGCTCCCGGTCGAGCCTCCCGCGCACCGAGGCCGCCATCGCGCCGGCGCCCTTCGATCCGCTCGAGAGCCTGATCACCAAGGCGCACGCCCAGGGCATCGAGGTCCATGCGTGGATCATCGCGACCGGCATCTGGCGCGGGACGACACCGCCGAAGGATCCGGCGCACGCATTCGTCCAGCACGGCACGAGCGCGAACGGCGCGGCGTACTGGCTGACGAGGCGCTCGGACGGCGCCGACCGTCTCGAGACGGAGTACCACCTCGATCCCGGCCACCCCGACGCCGCGGAGTACGTCGTCCGCATGGCCACGAGCATCGTCCAGGGCTACGACGTCGACGGCATCAACATCGACCGCATCCGCTACCCCGACGGCAACATCGGCGGTGCGCCCTCGTGGGGCTACAACCCGACGGCGGTCGCTCGCTTCCAGGCGGCCACGGGGCGTGGCGACGTCCCCGCCCCCGGCGATGCGCAGTGGGCCCAGTGGCGCCGCGACCGTGTCACCGACCTCGTCCGCCGGATCTACGTCGAGAGCTACGCCATCCGCCCCGACGTGCGCATCAGCGTCGACACGATCGTCTACGGCTACGGTCCGCAGACGACGGGCAGCTGGCTCGGCACGCGGACGTACGCGGAGCTGCTCCAGGACTGGGTCGGCTGGATGCGCGAGGGCATCGTCGACCTCAACGTCCCGATGAACTACAAACGCGACGGCAAGGCCGACCAGCGGCGCATGTTCCTGGAATGGAGCGACTACGCGAAGGAGCAGCAGTACGGCCGCGCGGTCGCGATCGGCACGGCGCTCTATCTGAACGACATCGCCGGAAGCGTCGGCCAGGTGCGCACTTCCGTGGAAGCGGCGGCCGGCCGCTCGAGCGCGGGATGGGTCGGGTACTCCTGGCGCAATCCCGACGACGCCGCGGCGGCGTTCACGCGGTCGGGCGCGGCGAGCCGCGCGGAGCTCGACCGCGCGCTCACGGAGTGGAGCCACTACGACCCCGACCGCGCGCCGGTCTTCGAAGCGCCCGCGCGCGTGCCCTCGATGCCGTGGAAGGCGGTCCCGACGACGGGGCTCCTCCGCGGGACGACGACCGCATCGCACTCCCCGGTCGACGTGCGCACCGCGGCGGGCGCGCTCGTGCGCGGTGGATCGACGGACGGCTCCGGCTGGTTCGGGTTCGTCGACCTCTCGCCGGGCACCTACACCGTGACGGTCGCGGGGAGGAGCTACACGGCAACGGTCGAGGCAGGTCGTGTCGCGACGGCCAGCGCCGCCGGCACGGTGGACTGCGCCAGCTCGAACAGCGTCGGCCCGGGCATCCCGCCGCCGGCGTCGGTGCCGTCGGGCCTGCCCGGCTTCCACGCCGCGTGGTACGGCCAGAGCGGCTACACCACGCTCTGCCCGGGCGAGCGATCGGTCGCCACGGTCGCGTACTACAACTCCGGAACCCTCGGATGGTCCTCCGGACGCATGGGCGAGGTCGCGTACCTCGGGACCTGGGAGCCCATGCCGGGGCAAGACAAACCCAGCATCCTCGGGGGCGACGGCACCTCCGGGTCACCGAGCACGGGCTGGCCGCGCTACGACCGCGTGGCGGTGCAGCCGCACGAGTTCGTCGGCCCGGGCCAGGTCGCGTGGTTCCAGTTCACGGTCCAGGCGCCCGCGGTGCCGGGCACATACCGCCTGGCCATCCGTCCGCTGATCGAGGGCGCGACGTGGATGGAGGACTACGGCGTCTTCTGGTACGTGACCGTCAAGTAGCGCTTCGCTGGGTCAGGCGAGGGGGCGCGGCAGGGCGAACAGGAGCGCCAGCGAGATCGCATTGACGGTCGCATGCGCCACGATGGGCGCCCAGAGGGTCCCGGACCGCCGGTAGATCCAGGCGAGGCCGAACCCGAGCACGAAGATCGGCGCGAGCACCCCGATGCCGTGCGCGAGAGCGAACAGGAGCGCGCTGACGGCGGCCGCGACGGCGAACGGCAGCCGTTGCGCCAGCCCCCCGAAGACGATCCCGCGGTACAGCGTCTCCTCGGCCAGCGGCGCCACGACGGCCCCGGTCAGCAGATCGAGGAAGAGCGCCTCAGGACCGCGGTGGGTGCCGAAGCTGACGACGAGGGCCTGTGGGCGCGCCCCCACCAGCTGGATCCAGAGGACGTTGACCAGGATCGACGAGATCCAGAGAGCCACCGCGCTGGCGACCGCGAACCGGAGCTGGCCGAGCGTCGGCCGGCGCAGACCGAAGTCATCCGGCGCGAGATGGAGGAAGCGCCGTCCCACGAGCGCGAGAACGACCAGGAGCGCGACCGCACCCGCGGCCGTCACGGCGAGGATGTCCGCGGGCGAGCGCTGGTCAGCGTCCCGGCCGGCGACGCCTAGCGCGAGCACGGTGACGAGCTGCGCGCTGGTCATCGCGAAGAATGAGGCCACGGCGGTGATCAGGAGGCCGAGGACGCTCCACCCGGGGACCGCGGCAGGTGCCGGCGCGGCGGTGGAAGGGTCGCCCGCGAGCTCGGGGAGCGGCTCGGCTAGCGGAGGCCCGTCCGACGTGCGCGCAGCGCCGCCTGGAGGATCATGTCCGTCCACTCCGTCAGGAGCGGCCGGGGATGGCGCTTGAACACCCCGACCTCGGCGACGCCTTCCGGCAGCTCATAGCTCCACGGCAGATTGTGGACTTCCGACATGTATACGTAGGACGTGACGGGCTTCGTCCCGTCCTGACGGATCGCGCCCAGAAGGTCGAGCCTGGCGGGTACGAGGCGCGCGGACCCCCAGAGCTCGCGCTTCGCGACCTCGATGATCGTCTCGCCGCTGCGCCGCGTGCTCGAGGGGAATTCCCATCCGCCCCGGTCGGGACGCCGGATCCACACGGTGAGGTCGCCGAAGAAGGGGATGACGAGAGCGACCTGGGCCGATGCCGGCGGGAACTCCCTGAAGGCGCTGTCCCTGCGGGAGACGAAGCTCACATCGGCCATCGCCTCAGATCAGAACACGCTCCCCGGGTGAGCGTCAATAGGTCGGCGGTGTACCTTTCGGGTACGAGCGAGCCGTGACCGGCTCGCCGTCACGCGCGAAGCGCGTCGGCGACTCGGAACGGATCGCTGGCGATGACGCTCGCCGCGTAGAGCTCCATCGCGCCGATGTCGCTCGTGCGGTTGCCTGGATCGCCGCGGTCGACGACGCGCGCATGCGGAGGGAAGCGCTGCCAGTCGTCGCCGTCGGGTGCGAGCGGCGGCAGGTACAGGGCCATGTCGAAGGCGACCACCCCGAGGGAGCGATGAGCCGCGAGCGTCCGCGCGATCCCGCCGGCGAGCGAGCTCTCGTCGTCGCCCGGCCGCCCGAGGACGAGGACCTCTCGCTCCTTGACCGGCGTCAGGGAGGCGAGCACGCGCGCGCGCCCGGCCGCGATGCCCAGGCCGAGGGCCTCGTGGACGGCCCACAGATCGTCGAAGTAGTCGCGCTCGTACCGAGCGCGGTACGCGAGCGCCTGGCGACGGAGCGCCTCGACCTTCGGGTAGTGCATGCCGCGCGTCGTCGTCATCTGCATGTGGGCGTGGATGATCGAGCCACCGGCACGCCACGTCGAGTTCCACATCAGGAAGTAGTAGCGCGCGCCCGGATCCGCCTCGAGGGCGGCCTCGGCCCAGCGCCGCGCGGTCGCGAGGTGATCCCGCAGCTGATCCTCGCCGATCTCGACGAGCGGGTCGTGCGCGTCGAACACGAGCACGCCGTGATAGCCATCGTACTTCGCGATGTTCGAGGCGGTGCGCCCGCGTTCACCCTGGATGCGGCCGAACGTGTCCGCGGGAGTGCCGGTCTCGACGTGGCAGAAGGGGTCGCCGACGGCGTCGTCGATGGTCCGGCGCATCTCGTCCGCGCCCTTCACCTCCATGGGCCGGCGGGCCCGCAGCTCGTTGAAGAGCGCGCCCTGGAGGGTCACGAGGTCGGTCACTCGGACGATCCGCTGCTCGCGCACCGCCTCGACCGAGCCGAAGAGCTTGACGATCCACTGCTCCATCTCGGGAGGCTGCTCGAGGCGCCCGACGGTCGACGTGACCAGGTAGAGGCGCGTCGCGGCCGCCCGGGCATCCGCCGGCAGGCGGGTGAGCAGATCCTCGAGGTCGGCGATCTGCGCCGGGGCGACCAGCGTCATGCCGCCCGGCGCGCCACTCGGGCGGCCTCGTACATCTCGACGTAGCGCCGGGCCGATGCGGCCCACGAGTGGTCGAGCTTCATGACCCGCTCGACGAGCGCGGCCCAGCGCGGCTCGTCGCGGTAGGCGTGGAGGCCGCGGCGGACCGCGTCGAGGAGCGCATCGGAGGTGTAGTCGCCGAACGAGAACCCGGTCCCGCGGCGCGGGTCGGCGTCGGCGTCGCGCACGGTGTCGGCGAGCCCGCCGACCGAGCGCACGACCGGGACGGTCCCGTACCGGAACGAGATGAGCTGGCCCAGTCCGCACGGCTCGAAGCGCGAGGGCATGAGGAACATGTCCGCGCCCGCGTAGATGCGCTGGGCGAGAGCGGCATCGAACCCGAGCGTGAGCGAGAGGGTCCCGGGGTGCTTGGCGGCCAGCTCCTTCCAGATCGCCTCGTACGCCGGCTCGCCGGTACCGAGGACGGCGATCTGCGCTCCGGTCCGGAGGATCTCCGGGGCGACCGGTGTGAGGATGTCGATGCCTTTCTGCTCGACGAGCCGGCCGATGACGCCGAAGAGCGGCGTCCGCGCGTTGATCGCGAGACCGAGCTCCTTCTGGAGCGCGGCCTTGTCGTTCACCTTGCCACGCGGATCGGCGGCGCTGTAGCGCGCGGGGATGTGGCGGTCCGTCGCCGGATCGAACACGTCGGTGTCGATGCCGTTCACTATCCCCCAGAGGTCGGCCTTGCGCTCCCCCAGGAGCGCGTGGAGGCCGGCCCCGAACTCCGGGGTGAGGATCTCCTCGGCGTACCGCTCGCTGACGGTGCTCACGATGTCCGCGGCCGCGATCGCTCGCGCCATCGGGTTCAGCTGGCCGGCGGCCTCGACCTTGAGACGCCGCTTCGGGAGACCCGCGAGGTCGAGGATGTCGGCCTTGCTGTGCCCCTGATAGGCGAGGTTGTGGATGGTGAACACCGTGGCGGCGCCGCCGAGCTTGCGCCGGTAGGGGCCCGCGACCATCGCCACCAGCAGGGCGGAGTGCCAGTCGTGCGCGTGGACGATGTCGGGGCGGACGCGGGCCTGCGCCAGGTCCTCGGCCACCGCGCGCGCGAACGCGGCGTAGCGCTTCGCGTCGTCCGGCGCGCCGTAGACCTTGGCGCGTCCGATGCGCTGGTCGTTCCTGACGAAGATCGTGCGCACCCGGTCGCGAACGAGCGACGGGTACGACACCTTGATGGTGGAGCGGCCGTACGGAACGGATCTCGTCGCCCCGCCGTCGGGGATGCCGAACTTCGCGCGGTCGATGCTGCCGTGGAGCGGCATGTACACCGCGACGTCGTGGCCGAGGGCGGCGAGCGCCTGCGGGAGGGATCCCGCAACGTCCGCCAGGCCGCCGACCTTCGCGTAGGGAGCGACCTCAGCGGCCGCGAACACGATCCGCACCCGCGCGACATCGTACGGAAGGCGGGTCGGCGGCGCCATGTCGGAGCGGCATCCGTTGGACGCGCTCCGTGTGTATGCGAAGTGTGAGATCCGGCCCCCGAGCGTTTCGGAGCGCGTCACTCCGGCGTTAGAACGGCAGTAGAGATCTTGGGTAGGCGAGCGCGGATCCGGCTCCGCCGGCCCGAGCCAGAGATGCAGAAGGAGCGCATGAGATGTTCACGATGACCAAGCTGGCCGCCGGCACGGTCGCCGGTGTCCTCAGCGTCGCGCTGACCGGGGCGGTCGCCTTCGCGGCGTTCCAGCCCGCCGAAGGGGTCGCCACGGCGGCGACGGTCGGACAGCCGGCACAGGAGCGCGGCACCGAGCGGCCCGAGGGCAAGGGCCAGGTGCGGGCCCTCGCGGCGATCCTCGAGCGGCTCGTCCAGAACGGGACCATCACGGCCGAACAGAAGGAGACGATCCTCGAGGCGGTCGGCACGGCCGCGCACCGAGAGGCGCGCGTCAAGCGGATCTGGGCAGGCCTGATGCGCGTGTCCGTGGAGTACCTCGGCCTACCGAGGCAGGACGTCGGCGCGGCCCTCCGCGCCGGTACGTCGCTCGGCGAGCTCGCCGACGACACCGACGGGAAGAGCCGGGACGGCTTGATCGACACCCTCGCCCAGCAGGTGACCGAGCGCATCGACCAGGCGCTGGCCGACGGCACCATCACCGAAGAGCAGGCCGACAAGGCGGAAGAGGACCTCGTCGAGCGGATCACCCGCTTCGTGGACCACGAATACGACGGTCGGGTCGGAGGCCCTGGCGGCAAGAAGACCCACGGGAAGCCCCGCGCTTAGAACCCGGAGCAAGATCTCGCACCCGACGCCGGATCCCTTCGGGGGTCCGGCGTCCCGGTATCTAGAGGGTGTCGGTCGGCATAACGAGGGCACGCGAGCACCCGTTCTTCTGTCGGACGACGAGGCGACCTGATCAGACGGGGGAGGCGAGGCCATGACGGGGCCGCTTTCGCGATCGATCGGCGTGGCGCGGGGTGCTATGTTCGGCGCGCCCGAAGGCCTCTCGGTCAGTGGCCAGACAAGGGTGGAGCTCGCCGTGGACCGCGTCCTCGACCAGCGCTACCGCGTCTTGGAGCCGCTCGGGGTGGGCGGATCCGCCCAGGTCTACCTCGCCCGCGACGAGTCGCTCCACCGTGACGTCGCCGTCAAGGTCCTGGACCCGCAGGCCGCCGGCGATCAGGGCCTGCGCAAGCTGTTCGTCCGCGAGGCCCAGGCCCTCGCGAAGCTCTCCCACCCGAACGTCGTGACGGTCCACGACGTCGGCGAGGTCGACGGGCTCCCCTACATCGTCATGGAGCACCTGCCCGGCCACTCGCTCAAGCAGCGCATCGACCGGGACGGCCCGCTGTCCGTGAGCGAGGCCGTTCGTCTGGCGGTCGAGATCGCGAGCGGCCTGGCATTCGCGCACTCGCGCGGGATCATCCACGCCGATCTCAAGCCGTCGAACGTCCTGCTCGACGAGGACGGCCACGCGAAGATCGCCGACTTCGGCATCGCACGCATGCCTCAGGAGGACGCGCAGACCCCGCAGCTCTTCGCGACGGCGATGTACGTCGCGCCCGAGCGCGTCGAGGGCAAACCTGTGTCCGGCGCGAGCGACATCTACGGCCTCGGCCTCGTGCTCTACGAGATGCTCGTCGGCCGGCCGCCGTTCACGAGCGCCAACCCGTCGGTGCTGCTCCGCGACCACGTCGTGCGCCAGCCGGTCCCACCGAGCCACCTGCGGCAGTCGCTGCCGCGCGAGCTCGACAGCGTCGTGATGAAGTGCCTCGCCAAGGACCCCGGCCTGCGCTACGCGCGCGCGAGCGACGTGACCAAGGCGCTGCTGGCCCTCGAGAACGTCGGCTCGGCCCTGGGGACCACGAGGATCAACACGCAGATCATGACCGAGCCGCTGCAGGGCTTCGTGCCGCGCGAGGACAGCCCGGTCGTCGCGCTGCTGCAGGCGTACGGAGCGCCCATCCGCCGCGGGTTCTTCGCGCTCCTGGCGGCGGTCCCGGTCTTCGCGCTCGGGACGATCGCCGCGTTCGACGTCGTCGCCTCGCTGGTGGCGGCCTCGCTCGTCGCGGTCGTCGCGCTGGCGGGCCAGCTCGGGTTCGCCCTCGCCCTCGCCTGGCTCATCGAGACGGTCATCGTCTTCATGTTCGTCCCCGGCCTGGCGGTGCTGTTCGCGTTCATGGGCCTCTGGGTGTGGCTGCGCGACATCCCGGCGGAGCGCACCGCTGTCGCGCTCGCGATGCCCGTCGCCGCTCCGCTCGGGCTCGCGCCGGCGCTGCTGCTCGCATCGGCGTCCATCCATGGGCTGGCCGGGGTCGTGAGCGCCGGGTGGGGCGCGGTGCTGACCGTGCTGTTCGCGGTCTCCGCCGGTCGCCAGACCCTCGGGGCCTACGTGCAGACCGGTCTCGCGTTCGACCCGGGCTCGATGTTCGAGGCGTCCCGCGCGATCGAGATGAGGAGCGCCGTGCTGCAGCTCTTCCGCCCGGCGGACTCGGATCGCACCGGAGCGCTGCTCGAGGTGTTCGAGCCGGACCGGATCGTGGGCCAGATGGGCACGTTCGTCTCGCGGGTCGTCGCGGCCGATCTCTCCGCGCTCGCGACCATCGGGACCTGGGTCGTGACCGCGGCGATGGTCTGGGCCATCACGCGGCTGCTCCGGAGCCTCTTCGACACGCTGTTCGCTCCGAAGCGGTGGTTCGCGCTCTACGTGTTCGCGACGGCCGTGGGCGTCAGCGCCGGCGCCGCGATCCTCTACATGACGTTCGTGACCTGGTCGCCCCTCGCGAGCGCGCCCGGCCGGCCCGCGGACACCGTCCTCTTCGTGGCGGCCGCGGTCGGCGCGGTGCTCGCGCTGGCCTTCGGGGTCGTCATCAGCGCGACGGAGGCGCCGGAGCCTGACGAGGAGCCGCTTCCACAGATGACCGGAGCGCGGAGCCCGGTCCGCTAGAGGACCGCGTCACGCGTCGCGGCCCCGCCGTCGTCGAAGCCGCCCATCCAGGGCGCGCTCCGCGTCGATCGCTTCCCACGCGCGGTCCACGCTCGCCGCGATCCCCTGCCTCTGGAAGTACGCCGCGAGCCGCTCGACGTCGCGGCGCAGGAGCTGGCGCGCGCCCGTGTGCGTCACGACGTGGACCGTCTGCGAGAAGTCGATGAGCACGGGCCGCTCCCGCCAGTACAGGACGTTGTAGGCCGAGAGGTCGCCGTGGACGCGCTCGGCGCGGAGCATGAGGGCGATCTCAACGAGCATCAGCCGCCAGACGCGCTCGGCCTCGTCCGGCGCGAGCCGCACCGCTGAGAGCCGCGGCGCGGCGACCGGCGCGTCGCCGATGAAGGCCATGCGGTAGCCGCCCTCGGCCGCTTCGACGCGCGTCGTCCGCGACGCGCGCTCGGTGACCTCGATGCGCCCGACGGGCGGCGGGACCGTGACGCCCGCCTCGTAGAGCTCGTTGAGCGCCTCCCACTCGTGCCCCATCCAGGAGCCCTCGAGCAGGGCGTGGCCCGCGGCCCGTTTCCGGCGGATCCCGCGCAGCACGCGGGCGCCGCCGGGGCCTCGATACCGGTCCTCCCGGTAGGCCGTGTCGCCCTGGAACCCGCGGAACAGGCGTGACTTGAAGCGCTTCTCGGCTATGTAAGACACGCGGCGTTCGCCGCGGCTGTACACCACGGCAGACGCTTCGCGTCCGCCGATGTTGTCGCTCGTTCGCCCCCCGGCGATACGGGCGATGAGGCTGACCTCGCTCTCCTTGCCCGACTTGAGCATGCCGACCGTCTCTTCGCGGTACTCGCCGTCGACGAGCCAGTCGGCTGCGAAGAGCGGCGTACGCGTGGTCGATATCGACACCGGCGATCTCCTCCAGCTTTCTTTGGCAGGCGGGTGCGCGGGAGCTGGATGCCGGAGGACCGCCTGGACGCGTCGCGCCGGGAGGCGCGGGCTAGTGCCTGGCTACGCCGAGGCGGAGGCCGGCATCGCTGCAGCGGTCGTCACACGCATTGCGGGCCTCCTTCTGCCGCTCTCGGCGGCCATGTGGTACCGCGAGTGTCGCCGAAGTTGGCGCTGCGGTCCATATTGACCGGCACATTGTTCGGCTCGGTCAGGCCCAGCCTCATGGCTGGGAGCGTGCGTACGATCCTCCGGACATGCACTCGATCCGGATCGCGCGGCCAGAGGACGCGCCGGCGATCGCCGAGGGCGTAGATCCGCAGCTGGCAGGTCGCCTACGCCGGCCAGCTGCCGGATGGCGTCTTGAAGGCCCACGACGGGCGTCGCGAGCAGCGGACGCAGCAGACTTTGGGGCGAGATCGCTAGCGGCCGCGCCTCCGGTACGCCGATCCCGCGAGAAGGATCGCGCCGAACAGGACCACCGTGCCGATGTATGCCCACGTCGGGTCGCCCGACATGAACGAACCCGGCAGGTACCCGATGCCTTGAAGGATCCAGACGATCCCGGTCAGCCCAAGGACCGCAGCGATCCATAGGCGCCTCTTCACTACTCCAAGGTAGCGCCGTACTCGAAGATCCAGACTCTCTCAGTGCGTCACGCGGACCACGTCGCGCTTCTTCGGGACGGCGTGATCCCTGGAGGCACATGGGCCGATCTCGGCTCCGGCGAAGGAGCGTTCACGCTGGCGCTCGCGGAGCTCCTCGGGCCCGGGGGACACATCCATTCGGTGGATACGGACGCGAGCGCGCTTCGGGTCCAGCAGCGTGCGATGAAGGAGCGGTTCCCCGAGGTCACGCTCGACGTGCAGCGTGCGGACTTCACACGCCCGCTGGAGCTGCCGCCGCTCGACGGGATCGTCATGGCGAACTCGGTGCACTTCCATCGAGATCACGTGGCCGTCGTTCGTCACGTCGTGAGCTTCCTCGATCCCGGAGGGCGCCTCGTCTTGGTCGAGTACGACACTGATCGCGGCAATGCGTGGGTGCCCCATCCTCTCTCGTACAAGGCTTGGGAGGGGGTGGACGCCGAGGCGGGACTCGCGAGAACGCGGCTGCTGCATCGCGTCCGAAGCCGCTTCCTCGGCGCAATCTACTCGGCCGTTAGCCATGTGGACGAGCCATGATGCGCGGCGTGAGACCGCTGCCGATCGCACTCGTGGTCACGCTTGCCCTGTCAGCTTGCACCGCACGCGTTGATCCTCCGCCACCGACGACCTCTCCTGCCGCGTCGCCAGCACCGTCCATTGCCGAACTCACACCTGTCGCCACGTCGATCCCTACTCCGACCGCGACGGCGACCGCAGTGGCGTAGACGGCGCCATCGGAAGCGGACAAGGCTCTTATCGATGCTCTTGTCCGATTCGCCCGCGCGCCCGGCTCTAGCACGGCGGCCACGGTCCCGTTCGCGGACGAGGTATCGCTCGGCCTGAGTGAACGGATCCTCGTCGCGCGTCCACGGGGCGATCTGGTTGCGCCCGATTCGTGGGTGCTCCACGCGGACCACTTCCGCGGACGCTCGGGGCCGTTCTCCGCGCTAGAGCTACTGGCCCGACGGGAGCCGACCACGGTCTGGGTCGGACCTCATCCGCACTGCGCCTCGCCACCGGCGCCGCCTCCGACGGATTTCGCGAGCCTGCGCCGCGTCAGCGTCCAGCCGAGCCAGCCGCGCGATGACACGTGCCTGTCCTGGTGGACGGTCGATCTATTCGTGTCGGTCGACGGTCGCGTGGCGGCCGTGACATTGGACCTCTGGGATCCGTAGCCGCAGTAGTGATCGCGAGCCAGCGCGCGCCGCGCTGTATACCCGGGAACGCGTTGACTGAGCGGGAGACGGGTCTCGAACCCGCAAAACCTTCGCCTTGGGAAGGCGACGCTCTACCAATTGAGCTACTCCCGCGTGCCCTCATTCTACCGTAGCGAGTCGCAGGTGAGCGCGGATACGATCGCCATCAGATCAACGAGATCTTGAGTATCACGAGGGAGCGTCGCGATGAGTGGCTCGCAGCGTGGCGTCAGTTCTTCGGTCCGGATCGGTGAGCCGGCTCCGGCGACCGCCGCTAGCTGCGATGGCGAGCAGATCCACGTGACCTTGACCGACGGCCGGATGGTGTCGCATCCCGTGCCTGACTGGGTCCGCCGCGCGCCGTTGGCGCAGCGAAGGAATTGCGAGGTCCAGGGCTTCGGCACGGCGATCTACTGGCCGGACCTGGACGAAGAGATGGGCGTCAACGAGATCTTCGGGGTGCCCGAGGACCTGATCGACGAGCTCGCGGGCTTCACGAAGGGGATGCCGCAGGTCTAGGCCGGCGCGGCGACCTTCTTCCGCTGGCCTGCGAGACGGTCGCGGTCGTGCTTTGTGAGCACTCGCTTCCGGAGCCGGTACGTCACCGGCGTCACCTCGAGCAGCTCGTCGTCCGCGAGGAACTCGATCGCGTCGTCCAGCGACAGGTCGCGGACCCCGTCCAGCCGGACCGTGATCTCGGAGGTGCTGCTGCGCATGTTCGTGAGGTGGCGCTTGCGCGCGACGTTCACCTCGAGGTCGCGCTCGCGCGCGTGCTCCCCCACCACCATGCCCTCGTAGACCTCGACCCCCGGGCCGATGAACAGCTGGCCCCGCTCCTGGGCCTGAGTGAGCCCGAACGTCGTGGCCGTCCCGTCCTCGAAGGCGACCAGCGAGCCGTTCGTGCGCGACGCGATGGGGCCGGCGTCCGGCCCGTACGAGTCGAACAGGGTGTTCATGACGCCCTGGCCGCGCGTCGCTGTGAGGAACGCCTGCCGGAAGCCGAGGAGCCCGCGCGTCGGGATGCGGTACACGCAGTGGGCCGTCCCGTCGTCGCGGTATTTCATGTCGACCGGCGTCGCGCGCCGCTGCCCCGCCAGCTCGACGACGCGGCCCAGCAGGTCCTGCGAGACCTCGATCTCGAGCTGCTCGTACGGCTCGAGCCGCTGGCCGCTCTCCTGGTGGAAGATGACCTCCGGCCGCGAGACCACGAGCTCGTAGCCCTCGCGGCGCATGTTCTCGATGAGGATCGCGAGGTGCAGCTCGCCGCGGCCGCTCACCACGAACGTGTCCGCGGTCTCGCCCTCGGCCACGCGCAGCGCCACGTCGCGTTCGAGCTCCGCGTAGAGCCGCTCGCGCAGCTTGCGGCTGGTGACGTGCGTCCCTTCGCGCCCCGCGAACGGGCTGTTGTTCACGCCGAAGGTCATCCGGACCGTCGGCTCCTCCACCTTGATCGGCGGCAGCGGCCGCGGGTCCGCCGGATCGGCGATGGTGTCGCCGATGCCGATCTCGGCGACGCCGGCCACCGCGACGATGTCGCCCGCGCGCGCCTCGTCGATGGGCTCGCGCGACAGGCCGGCGAACGTGAAGAGCTGGGTGACCTTCGCCGGCGTGACGGCGCCGTCATGGTCGATCCGCGCCACGGGCTGGGCCCGCCGGAGCGTGCCGCTCTGGAGCCGGCCGATCGCGATCCTGCCGATGTGCGTGTCGTACGTCGTCGCCGTCACCAGCAGCTGCGTCGGCGCGGTCTCGTCCACGTCGGGCGCCGGGATGTCCTCGAGGATGGCCTCGAACAGCGGCTCCAGGGAGGGGCCGATGTGCCGGTGGTCGATGCCCGCAGAGCCGGTGAGCGCGTTGGTGTAGATGGTCGAGAACTCGGCCTGCGCCTCGGTGGCCCCGAGATCCAGGAACAGGTCGAAGGTCTCGTTCAGGACGTGCACCGGACGGGCGCTGGGGCGGTCGATCTTGTTGATGACCACGATCGCGCGGTGGCCGCGGCGCAGCGCCTGCCGGAGCACGAACTTCGTCTGCGGCATGGGGCCGTCGACCGCGTCGACCAGGAGCAGGACGCCGTCGACCATGTTCATGACCCGCTCCACCTCGCCGCCGAAGTCGGCGTGGCCCGGCGTGTCGACGATGTTGATCTTCACGTCGCGGTAGACGACAGCGGTGTTCTTGGCGAGGATCGTGATCCCGCGCTCACGCTCGAGCGCGTTCGAGTCCATCACGCGCTCCGTGAGCTGCTCGTTCTCGCGGAAGACGCGACTCTGCCGGAGCATCGCGTCAACGAGCGTCGTCTTCCCGTGGTCGACGTGGGCGATGATCGCGACGTTGCGGATGTCGGTGCGGGCCATCCCTAGTCGGCCGCGGTGCTTTCGCGCTCCCGGCGCGTGGCCCGACGCTCCTCGAACTTCTTCGCCGAGGCGTCGAGCTTCTCGAGGAACCGGGCGAGACGCTCGCGGGCGTGCTCCGCCTCGCCGTCGAGCCCGGTCCGGTCGAAGACCTTCCAGTACCGGAGGAGCGGCCACAGGATGTCGTCGTGGTGGATGCGCAGGTCGTAGATGCCGGCGTCCGCCATCTGGGCGGCCTTCCGGAGGAAGCCGCTGATGCCGGCGCCGGGCATCTGGAACGTGAGCACCTCCTCCGTGATGGCCTTCATGGCGGCGGACGGGTCCGCCTCGAAGATCGCTTCGAGCGCCCCGCGGTAGAAGACCATGTGGAGGTTCTCGTCGGTCGCGACCCTCGTCATGATCCTGTCGGCGACGGGGTCGGCCGAGTACTTCCCCGTGTTCAGATGCGACACCCGCGTCGCAAGCTCCTGGAACGACGTGTATGCCAGACCCTGGACGACCCCGGCCGGATGCTCGTAGCCGCGGAGCGTGGTCTGCATGCGTCCGCGCTCGAGAGCGACCGGATCGATGTTCCGGGTGACCACGAGGTAGTCGCGGATCACGATGGCGTGGCGGCCCTCCTCGGCGGTCCAGCGATGCACCCACTCCTTCCACGGGCCGTCGCCCTCGTGGAACATCGCGTAGATGAGGCGGTGGTAGGAGGGCAGGTTGTCCTCGGTCAGCAGGTTCACCTCGAACGCGGTCTGCGCGACGCCCGTCAGCCGAGGCTGGTCAGGGGTCCACGGCTCCTTGTCGTAGTCGCGGCCGAGGCTGTAGGGGATGTAGTCGTGAGGGAACCACTCCTTGGCCACGCCCAGGTGCCGCTCGAGCAGCCTGCCGACGGCCGGCTGGATCTCGGCGAGAAGGGCGTGATCGGGATGCCGCGGGGCGCTCATCCCTGCCTGGACCCTGTCGGGATCGGTGGTCTCACTCGTCCATTGTGATGCGGTGCGTTGACCGACGCTCCGTTCGGCCGCCCGGCCGGATCAGCGTGGCCGCCGCGACGTGCCTCCCCGTGCCGGGCTCCGCGAGGCAGCGCCGGACCGCTGAGACCACCGCGGCGACCTCGAAGGGCTTCGAGATCGATCCGGCGGCCCCGAGGCGCTTCGCGTTCTCCTCGACGTCCCGGATGGCGCTCAGCAGGAGGATCGAGGCGGGCGGATCCGCGACCCGGCGGTATTGCTCCACGAAAGCCCAGCCGTCCATGATCGGCATGCGCAGGTCGACGAGGATGACGGCGGGCTGGTGATGGCGCACCAGCTCCAGGGCCGCGGCGCCGTGGGGAACCGTCGCGACCGCGTAGCCCTCGCCCGTCAGAGCGTCACGGAGCAGCTCGCAGATCGCGTCGTCGTCGTCCACCACGAGCACGCGCGGCCTGGGGCCGTGGCCGTCGCGGCCAGCCGGCCCGTCGTGGCCGTCGCGGCGCGCGGCCCTCACTTGTCGCTCTGGCCGCTCTTCAGATGCTCCCTCGCGCGCGCGAGCGCGCCCGCCTGGAGCATCGACAGGGTGAGGCCGCCGTTCGGCTTCCACTCGTGGCTCTCGGCACGCGCATCGAACGGACAGAACGCCCACTGACCCTCGTGGATCGTGAGCTTGTCCGGAGCGCCCTCGCCGGCCTGGTGCGCCGGCGCGACGCAGGTGAACGCGACAGAGGATCCCACGCCGCTTCCCTTCCATCACCCGGCGCATCCAGGTGACCTCGCGTCCAACGTACGCCCTGGTGCGCCTACATGAAAGACCCCGCCGCTTACGCGGCGCCGCAACTAGTACGTCCCGGCGCAGCCGGCTACTACGTCTCGGCGCAGCCGGGCGGAGCAGGACGGTCAGGTACTGCGCAGCAGGACCTGACCACCTACCAGATCGCCGGTCGCATCTCCTCCGCGCGGAGCATCGGCGATCCGCCGCCGCAGGCGAACGCCGCGTGGAATTCCGGGAGATTCGAGAGCGGTCCGATGACGCGGTAGCGGCCGGGCGAGTG
>Ga0209751_10003271_pt1 | contig 15762 bp, 15 predicted proteins | sample RifCSP13_1_FD_184019 | JGI IMG/M metagenome (GOLD analysis project Ga0209751, IMG submission 184019) | Soil microbial communities from Rifle, Colorado - Rifle CSP2_sed 13_1 (SPAdes) (version 2) | ecosystem: Environmental > Terrestrial > Deep subsurface > Rock core/Sediment | place: Rifle... | reverse complement strand
TGTCGCCGCGTACAACGTCTCCCGGCCTGGCAGTCGCCGGGCGACGTGGCGCATCCTCGCATCCGAGATCGTCAGGATCCAGCGGGGGGCGTGAGCAGCAAAAAGGCGCCGGGGCTGGCTGCTGCCCCGACGCCCGGCACGGGGGCAGACCTTCCCGCGCCTATGCCTTGCTCTTCGCCGTCGTGGCGGCGATCTTCTCGGCGCTGCGGCCGATGAACTTCACCCCGACCAGCGCGCCCGTGAGCCACCACAGGTCCTCAGGCAGCTCGTGGGGCACCTTCCCGAACATGGGGAAAAACCCGAAGTCGACGACGATGATGCCTACCAGGGCCACGATGCAGATGGGCCGGTAGTTGCGGGTGAGCCAGCTGTCGCTCGTCACCTCCGCGGCGCGCAGGGCGTTGAGGCTCTTGTCGCGCTCCAGCTCGACCTCGGCCAGCGCGATCGTCAGCTGGTTCTCGACCTTGGCCATCTCCACCTTGGCCATGACCTTCTCGGCGCTGTCGGGCAGCAGGTCGACGGCGGCCTTCGCGCCCTCGAAGAAGCTCCCGACCTTCTGCGCCACCTTGGTGAGCAGCGTGATTCCCTCGGCGATCATGTCAGACCTCCTGGAAGGTGAGCGGGTCGCAGAGCGCCCCGTGACTCGTCAGCGTGACGCAGGCCCAGGCCTCCTCGAGCTGGCGCGCCGTCCACTCGAGGTCGCGGGGCAGCACCGCCCCGGGCCGCAGACGCTCCCGCGTGAGCCGGCGCCGGAAGTCGTAGCCGTCAGCGTGGTGGTGTAGGCGCGCCGCCAGCTCGGAGCAGATAGCGTCGTCCGCCCGCTGCCGGCTGACCAGCTCGGCCAGCGGCCGGCCGACCAGGTGCGCGAAGAAGGTCGGCCAGGAGTAGCGCTGGCCCTGGAGCTCGCGGCCGAGGCTGATCAGGCGCTGCCGGGCGCCGACGTCCAGGAAGCGGCGTACCACGGCCAGCGAGTAGCGCTCGCTGCCCCAGCTCTCGGTGGGCCTGAGCGCGATCCCCCGGAAGCCGGCATCGAGCACGCGGCCGCCGTCCACCTCGACGGCGACGTGGCCGTAGCCGGTGTGCCGGCCGCTCTTGATCAGGGTGATCATATCGTGCAAATGGCGGGCGAGCCACCCGCGCACCCCGGGGCCGCCGTGGTCGCGGACCAGGTAGACGTCACCGATCATGCTGGGCCTCTTTCTGCTGGAAGCCGCCCACAGGACAGTTGGGGTGCGCGCAGGCGCCCTTCTTCTCGATCCGCTCGATGGCGCTTTCGACGTTCTTCAGGCGCCCCCCCTGGCGGACATGCGACGCCGTGACCGCCACGAGGATTGCACCCGTGCTGATGAGCAGCTCCGGCGTCGTCGTCACCGATGCCGATGCCAGGAAGCACCCACCCGCCACGAGGAACATCGGATCGAACATTCCCTCCTCCTGGGCTGTGACTAGGCCACGCGCTTGGCGACGAGCTGCATCTCCAGCGGGGTGATGCTCTTGCTCGCGCCGTTCGCCGAGACCTCGATCGTGACGACGTCGGCCGCGGCCAGCGAGAGCAGGGCGACGAAGCTGCAGCTCGCCACGGTTTGAGCCGCATCCATCGCCACCTTGCAGCTCGCACGGTCCTGCCGGGTGCCGTTCACCGAGGCCTTGAAGGCGAACTCGGTGGAGGCCGTCCCCGTCACGGTGGCCTGGAAGTGCAGCTGCCAGACGCCGCCGGCGCCGCTACCGATGGTGATGGCGTCGGCCGTGTAGTTCGCGTCGGCCGCGTCCTCCACGCCGTTGGCGCCCGCGGCCCAGTCGAGGGTCTGCCAGGCGGTGCCGACGCTGATCGCGCTCGCGCCGGCCGTCAGATAGAGCTGGGCGTAGACGCCCATGATGCTCATCAGCACGTCCCGATCGTCCTGCTCGCTGATCTGCTGGGTGCTGTTGTCGGCCAATAGCCCGATTAGGGTGGCGCGCTCGCGCACGGTGTCGGCCATGATTCCTCCTAGCTGGTCTGAGCGACCCGATGGCCGCTGCTGAATCCATTGGAAAAGCCGGGGCCCTGCACGTCGAATCCCTGGCTGTGGCCGTCGCTGAAGCCGCCTTCGCCGCGGACGACCGTGTAGAGCCCGTACTTCTTGCGCAGCTTCTCGCGGATCACGCGGCGCGCCACCTCGTCGTAGACGTCGCAGAGGATCGCCTGGGCGATGCGGCCGACCAGGCTGTTGCCGGTGGCGTAGGTCGAGCCTAGGGTGACGGGCTTGGTGCCCCCGGTGCCCAAGGTGCTCGGCGCGTCGCCGTCATCGTTGCCGGCCTCGGCCCCGTTCAGTGCCGCCCGGGCGATCTGCTTGGGCATGAAGACGATCTCGAGCAAAACCGGCGTACCCGTCGGCAGGCCGCTCACGGTGATGCTGGCGAAGGCGCTGCCTGCGTAGTCCTTGTAGATCACGGCCGTGGCTCCGCGGATGTAGAAGAGCCGCTCGGTGCCATCGTACTTGGCAATGAAGGTCTGCGTGCTGGCGGTGGTGCCGATCTCCCCCACGATGAAGAGCATGCCGCCGGCGGTCGGGCTGAACGGATTGAAGCTCGCCGCGTGGAGCGTCTTGTTGGCCCCGTCGTAGACCAGCACCGGCAGGTCGTTGTAATCGGCGTCGCTGTCATCCCAGGTCGGCCGGCTGGCATCGCTGTACTTCGCCAGGTCGTTGCCGTCGGGCCCGGCATCGGCGAGGGCGTTGACCACGCCCCCATCAGCCACGATGCCCCGCAGCGCGTGGGCCTTCCAGTTGGCGCTCACGCTCACGTAGTCCTCGGGGTCGAAGTCCGGATCCCCGTCGATCGACACTGCGGCGGCCGCGTTGCCCATGCCGTCCAGCGCGAAGAGCGAGAGCGAGTAGCGGTGGCCATTGGCGAGGCCGGTGAGAGTCAGGGTCTGGGCGCCTGGGGCGGCGAAGCCCGCGGCCGTGCCGTCGGCCACCGTCGCCGGCGCCGTGCCGTCCAGCGCGTAGCGTACCATGACGCCGGCGAAGTCGCTGGTGGCGGGATCCGTCCAGGTGAGGATCAGCGTCTCGTCGCCGGCGGCCACCGCCAGGCCGGTGATGGGGCTGGGGTCGGCGACCGGCGTTGCGCTCGCCCAGGCCCACGGGGAGTACTTGCCAGCGGTGGTCCTCGTGAAGGCCGTGTAGAAGTAGGGCGTGCCGTTGGCGAGGCTCGAATGCTTCGTGCTGTAGACTCCGGCGGGATATTCGCCCAGGAGCATGCCGTCGGTTGGCGTCTTGGGGAAGCCGCCCAGGGCCCAGCGCACCATCATCACGTCGAAGTCGTCATGCTCGGGCTTGTCCCAGGTGAGCAGGACTTCCCCGTCATCGCCCAGGGCCTGGAAGTCGGGCCGCGCCGGCGCGGTCGCGATTTCCGAGTAGCGGCTGCCCGGGCTCGTCACGTCCAGCTCCTCGAGGTCCAGATCCACAGAATCATTCGCCTGATCGTACTTGTGGCCGAACACGAGGAAGCGGCCGCGGCTGCTAGGGAAGCCGCGCAGCAGCTCGAAGTCGACCACGTCGACGACGTCGAAGAGCTCGAGCGTCAGCAGAAGATCCTGCAGCGCCGGATCCTGGAAGCGGGCGCCGGCGATCGCCAGCGCCGCCCGCGGCCAGGCTTCCCGCCGCACCTCGCGAGAGGCCATCAGCAGCGTGAGCTCGTGGTCGGCGTAGCGGTTCTCGCTGCGCCGGCGGGGCTTGCGCTCCCCATAGCGGGCCAGCGATTCCGCGTCCCGCACGGTCACGCGGTTCTGCTGGTTCTTCGCCGCCTCGAGGCCGGGGTAGCTGAGCCGGATCGTATCGCCCTCGGCGATGGGCGGCTCGGTATCGTCCGCCGGCGAGCCGGCCTGGCCGACCAGGCCGAAGAGGATCCCGCTCTGGCCGATGCGCTGGCTCCGGCCCACCGGGGGCAGGTTCAGGTAGGCGGTGATCGCGTCGCCCTCGGCGATCTGCTCGAGGAGGCCGCCGCCCTCAATCGCCTCGATGTCCAGCGTGTTGTAGGCGTAACCGTCGTCGACGCCATGCAGGCGCACCACCTGGTAACAGTCCAAGTAGTCGGGCGAGCTGGCGCCGCTCGCGAAGCCCGAGCCCTTCGGGTGGATCCGGATCAGGGTACCCTGGGCGAAGGGCTCGAGGCTGGAGACGCGGATGCTGCGCGAGCCGGCGACGGCCGCGGTCGTGACCTCGGCGATGCCCACATAGCGATCGAGCGTGGTGTCGTAGCGCAGCGCGTGGCTCCACTGGCCCTGGCTTGCTGGGTCGATGAGCACGGCAGCGCCGGCGTCGTAGGCCTGGGTCAGCGGGCTCTCCAGTACGATCGTTCCGGCGGCGGCGTCGAGGTAATCGATGCGCAAGTCGACGTCGCTCAGGCTCAGCGTCACGGTGTCCGCGGGGCTGATGCCCTGCAGGTCCTCCACCGCCAGCGTAGAGCCCCCGGCCAGCACGGGTAGCCGCAATGTGGTCTTCAAGCGCGAGCCGGTCAGGCGCCAGCTCCAGAGCGTATGCGCCCGCCAGCTGTCCATGGAGCCTGCGGCGACCACGTCGCTCGGCCGGCCCGCAAGGATGCAGCGCAGCTCAAGCTCGATCGGGTAGATGCCCAGGCCGCTAAAGGTCGGCGTCGCGGCGAAGCGGCTCTCGGGCGCGGCGATCGTCGTCAGGCTCACCTCGCCGGGCTTGACGTCGTAGACGCTGCGCTGCGAGGAGTTGACGATGAGGGTGTTGGTGCGCCTGGCCTCCTCATAGTCGGTGGGGCCTCGCAGCGTCAGCACCGGCGGCGTGCTGCTCGACGGGTAGGGCCGCAGCTCGGCGACGCCGGCGCGGGTGAAGGCGAAGAGGTGATCGCCTAGGTCCGCGGCTCCGCAGATCGCCTGGTACTTGTCGCGGTCCTTGTTGTCGAGCAGGGGGATCCGGCCCGAGTGGCGGCCGCTGTAGATCCAGGCCTGATAGAGACCCATCGGCCAGGCCTCGAGGGCCGAGCAGGGGAAGACCGGGCAGGAGATGCCGGCCACCAGCGGCAGCGCCACGTCGCCGCCCTCATTACCGACGGCCAGGTTGCCCATGCCGAGCCAGAGATCCGAGTGCGGCACGAGGCCCAGCAGGCGCGGCTTGCCGAGCCCGGTGTCGCTGGCGTCGAACTGATAGAGCCCGCGATCAGCGGGGTTGTACCCGAAGACGACCTCGGCCGTGTTCCAGCTCCCTTCGTCGCCGGCATCGCCGCGCAGCACCCGGGAGAAGCCCATCCAAGGCAGCGGGTTTTTGCTCTGGATGTCGTAGCCCGGGCCCCGCGTGTCGGTGATCGACGTGGCGTAGGGATAGGGGTCGGTGACCGACGTCGCGAGGATCGTGATGTGCAGGTAGAGCAGCCGGTAGGTTGAGGTGCCTCCCCGCTCCGACTCGGCGCTATTGCCGCCGGTCAGTGAAGGCTCCAGCTCTGAGCGATCGATGCAGGACAGGATCGCGTTGTAGTGCGTGAAGCGTTCGGCGGCGATCGTCTCGTTGCGGCGCTTGAAGCCCATGGCGATCGGCGTCCAGCGGCCGCTGATGTGCGGGTTCGCGCCGCCCCGGAAGTAGCGCGACTCGACGTCGAGCTGCCGCTCGCGGAAGTTGACCACCGTGCGGCCCTGCGGGGAGAAGGTGACCGCCGCGCCGGGTGCCGCCGCGGTGACGGGGTAGACGTCAATACCGCTGGCTGCGGTCCAGACCGAGCCGGTCGTCCCGGAGAGGCGGTTGATCGCGGAGTTGCCGGGGGCGTAGTCGATCCAGCCGAAGATGACCGCGCCTCGGCGGCCAGAGACGTCGGCGGGCCGCGTGATGTCGCAGACCACGAACGTCGGGAGCTTGTGAAAGCCCAGCGTGGCGACGACGGTCGCGAACAGCGTGGTCCCATCGATGAATCGGCAGATGATCTGCCAGCCAGCGGCCGCGCTCCAGGCAGCATGCGCGCAATAGACCTTGCCGTTGTAGGTCGCACTCCCCGAGTGCTCGAAGGAGAGATCGAAGAGCGGGCCCTGCCCGATGCTGTGCACGAGACCCGTCAGGGGGCTGCGCCAGGACGCGGCCGGCAGCGCCGTCCAGGAGTTGGCGCTGTCGCGCAGCATCCAGACGTAATAGCCGGCGCCGGCCTTCAGCTCGGCATCGCGGAAGCGGGCTTCGGACACGGTGCCGGCGATCGCGTCGACGACCCAGCGGTTCTCATCGTCGGGAGTGTAGGCGTTCAGCGGCACGAACTCCCAGCCGCCGCCGATCCGCAGGCGAAAGCACTCGAGCTGATCGGCCTGCCCACCAATGGTGGCGTCGCGGCTCTCCAGGGCAAAGGGAAGTTGGGCGAAGGGGATGAGCAGCGCCTCGCGCCGATCATTGATCGAGGAGCTACCATAGCCGTCCCATCCGTAATACTCGCTGCCGTAGAGGACCGCGCCCTCGGCGCCAGAGGGGCGATCGTTCACGATGTCCCGGACAAGCTGCGGCGCGATCAGTGCCGAGTAGTCCGTCGAGATGTCGACGGGCGCGGCGTTGTTGTGGCGATACAGCCGGAGTGAGGCGCCCTTCAGCAGCCGCCGCGGGCCGGCGTAGCCGATGCCGTCGTGATTGCTGGCCAGTACCCAGTAGACGCCGATGCCCGTGCTCTCCCGCTTCCAGAAGATCCGCAGCGCATGCCAGCCGGTGGGCAGGGTGAAGCTCACCGTGACGGGATCCCAGCGGCCCACGCTGTCCGCGTACTCGTAGATCTTGCCGTCGAGCGTGATGGCTGCGTGGACGGCGCTCACCTCGTTCCAGCTGATGTCGACGGCCTTGCTGCGCACGTCATGCCAGCCGTCGGGCTGGAAGTCGCCGGGCCGGCCGAGCGAGCTGATGGCGCGATGGAGGTCCTCGTAGGGGATCGACGCGCTGGGCAGCACGAGCGCACTCGCATCCTCGGGCGTGCGCAGGCGATCGATGGCCAGCGGCCAGGGGAGGTTGGGGAACCAGCCGCGGCCGAAGCTCACCTCGCTGGCGTCGCCGCGCTTGAGGGCCTCGGTGAGCGGCTCGAGCTTCAACGAGGCCCAGCCGTCCCGCGTCGCCGCGAGGCCCTCCTCGTTCTTGACGCGGAAGGTGCCGAGGACCAGCGGCGTGAGCGGGGCGCGCTCGAGGCGGATCTGCACGCGCCGGCTCTCCCAGCCGCCGGCGAAGAGCGACCCGCTGCGGTCCGGCTCAGTGAGCCAGTAGCCATCGCGGTTGTCGACGACGAGCGTGCTGGGCGGGCCGACCACGGGGTGCCCTTCGCTCGAGGCCTTCAGATCGATCGCCCCGATGCCGCCGGCGACGCGGTCGGTGAAGTCCACCCAGGCGGCCGCGTCGTCCTCGAGGTAGACCAAGTGGCGCATGGCCTACACCTCTGTGAAGCCGAGCGAGATGTCGTAGCCGCCACCGGCCAGCGTCCAGTGGATGTGGAAGGTGCCCGCGAAGGCGGGCTCGAGGTGGAAGTAGCCGAAGAAGGGCGCCTGCCCGAGGCCGAAGTCCGCGCAGATCGGCACCGGCTCGGGCACGTGGAGGCCCAGGCCCTGCGTGCTCAGGTTCCAGAGGGTGAGGAGCTGCTGGTAGACGAGCGGGCCGACCTTCGTAAAGTTGGCCTGGAAGCGGAACCGCAGCGCGTCCTTGGTGAGCGCGCTGCGCGCCAGGCGGCCGTCGAGCATGCGGCGGTCGACGACGTTGGCCGCCTCCCACTGCATGCCGGCGCCGGCGCGGATCGTCTGCGGATTTAAGTCCACGAAGTAGACGGGGCCTGCCTGCGCGATGGTGCCGTCGGTCGGGTTCACCATCAGCGAGCAGTCGCCAAAGATGAAGCCAGTGTTGGCGCCGTCCGGGCTGTTGATGCCGATGTGGATCTGCACATAGGCCGTGTCGTCCGGCATCACCACGGCCGAGTGCGCGAGCAGCCGCTGCCAAGTGGCGTTCCCCGACGTGCCCGCGTTGGTGAAGACCAGCTCGATCGGGTTGCCCTCGGTTAGGCCGTCGTGGGTGCTCGCGGTGATGAAGGCACCGGCGGCGTTGTAGCAGGAGAAGTAGGCCTTGAGGTTGGTGCCGATGACGCAGTCGGTGGGGATCACGGCGGCGAGTGCCAGTGAGAGCGCCTTGTCGTAGTGGGCCGCGAAAAAGCGCGAGTAGGGGAGCTGGTCGGTGTAGATCGTAGAGGCCAGCACCCGGTGGTCGGTCGAGATCGACTGGCCCGTCGTGGTGGCCGTGGCCGCGATGTAGCAGCTCACGGCGTCCATGAAGCCATAGGGGTTCTTGGCGCCGGCGCTGCCGTAGTTGTCGCTCGGGTTGTAGCCGACCCAGTACCAGCCGCGGTACTTGCTAAGGTTCCAGACGAGGCCGTCGGGCCCGATCTTCGTGCCGGCGTAGAGCGAAGGGTTGGCGTCGCGGAAGGCGTGGTTGGGCACGTAGATGCCGGCCGCGGCGCGCAGCGAGGTGATGCTGGACGGCGGGACGAGGATGCCGAAGTGAGAGCCGATCGGCATCAGGCGACCCCCTCCTCGATGAAGAGCGTGCCGGCGTCGAGCTGCTCCTGGATGCTGGCCGCGTCGGACCGGCTCTGGCTCCCGTAGTAGACGTTGCCGTAGTAGACATGCGTGACGTGGATGGTGGTCGGGCTCGAGGCGAGGGCCGTCGACGTGGAGCCGCCGCCGGCGCTGCGGCCACTCGGTCGGTAGCTAGACCCTCCTTCATCATAACCGCCACCGTCCCCAGAACCTGAGGATGCAGACCCGAGAAGGGCCGCCGACGCAACGATGCCAACGCCGGCAACCAGGGCATACTTGCCAGCTGCGGCGAAGTGGGCGCCCGCGCCAGGGTTTCCAGTCGCAACCGCCGCCAGGCCCTGAGCCATCTCATAGATCGCCTTGACCGCAGCGCTCGAGGCGAGGGCCTGAAGCTCTCCGGCCACTGCCTGCTTCATCACCTGTTCGAACTGTTGCCAGGCATTCTTGTTGCCGCGTAGCGCTTCGACAGAGGCGGAGACCAGGTTCTCGACGGCCCCGACACCCAGCTCGTCGAGGCTTATGAGTGCCTGTCCCAGCAGGTCGGCGTTGTTGGCCATCATCCAGAAGCCGTCGGAGGCAAGCTGCAGCTTACCGGGTAGGTCGTCCAGGAAGTCGGGCTCTTCGATCTTCTGGAACGTCGTCAGCGCATCTCCGACTCCGCCGGGAGTCTCGTGCCCGCCAGCGATGCTGCTGGCGGATCCGACGGTGATCGCCGGCGGCGGGATCTCGGGCCCACCGGGCGCTGCGGCCGGCGGCGTTTTCCCCGTCTGGGCCTGATCCATCAGGTCCTTGCGCTGCTGCTCCAGCTCGATGATCTGCTCGAGGATGCCAGCGTAGCCCCCCAAGCTCGTGCGGTAGAGGTCCAGCTTCTCGGTGAGCTGGGTCCAGACGTCGGCCGATACCTCGCCCTTGAGGAAGCTGAGGTTGACCTCACGCTGGGCCTCGTCGAGCTGCTCGAGCAGGCCTTTCGCCTGCGCGAGATTGGCCGTGTCGAAGGGGTCTCCAACGGCGGCCAGCTTCCTCATTTCCTCCCAGAGTGGCTCGATCGCCACGTCGACATCCTCGAAGAGGGCAGCCGTCGCGCTCAGGCTGCGCTGGTGCTGGTCCCACTGGCGCGTGCCTTCCTTGATCGAGCGCACCACGTCGTTGTCGACGATCTTCGTGGTCTGATTCATCTGCGCCGATAGGTCGTTGTAGCTCGTTCCGTAGCGAGCAACCTTGTGGACGCCGCTGGTCAGCACGTCGCCCACCGCAACCACGCGCCCATGAAAGACCCCGGCGGCTGTCGCGACCGCGGCCAGTGCGGTCTTTGCGTCGATGCTATCGCGGGCGAGGTCCTTCTGGTTCTCGGCCAGGTCTCGAATCGCCGTCATGCGATTGATGTCTTCGACGCTGTTACCCAGCTCCTCCATCTTCTCGATCGCCTTGTCGATTGTCGAAGACGTGAGTTCATCAATCCACTCGCGGAAGCCGCCAACGGCCCGCACGACGACAGCGGCCATGGTCTCGACGGGGCCGGCGGCGAGTAGCGCGAGGCTCGTGCCGAGGGCCGTCGATGCGCTCTTGAGGCGGTCGATCGCGTCGCCGGCGTCGGCCAATGCCTTCGCGTCCTTCGTCGAGAGGGTAAGCCCCAGCGCGTCCGCCTCCTCACGCATGGCCCGGATCCCGGCGCTTCCCTCGGACATGATCTGCAGCATCTCGGCGCCGGAGCGGCCCATGGTCGCCATCGCGAAGGCCACCCGCTGGCTCTCGTTCTGGATGCCCATCAGCTCGTCGGCGAGAGCCTCGAGCTGCTCTTCGGGCTTGAGCTGGACGAAGGCGCCGACGTCGATGTTGAGCGCCTTGAAGGCCTCACTCGCCCCGCCTAGGCCGCGGGCAGCATCGCCGGTATTCCGGCTGAGAATCTGGACGCTCTTGGCGACGGTTTCGAAGGAGACGCCGCTGAGGCCGGCGACGTGGCGCAACTGGCTCAGCGATTCAGTGGTGGCGCCCAGGCGGACGTGGAGGTTCCAGACCTCGTCGCCGGCGTCAGCCGCGCTCTTGATGAGGGCACCGATCGCCACGCCGCTGATCAGCGTGGCGATCTTGGCCTTGACGCCGCCCATTGCGGAGTCGATGCCGAGCATGTTCTTGCGGAAGCTGTCGAGGGCAGCCTTGCTGCGGTCCTCGGCAGAGATCCGGTAGCGTGCCTCGGCGCCCACGATGGCCTCCTACTGGTGGCGGCGCTCGGCATCGAGATCCGCCTTTGCTTCCCAGGCTCTCAGCTCGTCGAGCGTGCAGCGCTCGAGTAGCTCCTCCACGAAGATCCCCATCCGCTGCGCCAGGGCGAAGGCATTGAGGATCCTGGCGGCGCTCACCGTGGTGAGCATCCCGATGGCGGCGGCGAGGCCCGCGATACTGAGGGCCAGCTCGCCGCCCTCGATCAGTTTGGGCGGTCGAGCTCCTCGCCGTCGTCGTCGCGGAGCTCCTCGTCCCCGGCGAGATCGTCGCTGATCAGGCCGGCGATCTTGGAGACCAGCGCCGGGTCCGTCTCGCGCATGAAGATCGACCGCTGGGCAGTGCTGAAGTAGGGGCTGCGATCGTGGTTACGGGCGCGGACGATGAGTGTCTCGGCGAGTACGGCGAGGTCACCGCCGCCCGGGCCGCCGCGACGGCGGATCCGGTTCATCTCGTCCAAGGTCGCGGGCCAGACGTAGATCTCGGCGGGGCGCCCGTCCTCGTCGGCGAGCTCCGGGATCTCGATCCTGCGCACCCGCTTCGCCTTCTCGCGAAAGTGCGCGGTGAGCCTTGCCAACAGGTCTGCCACTGCTCTCTCCTCCTGCCGCTCTCGCGGCTGCTAGGTGACGGTGCCCTCAGCGAGCATCCCCTTGTAGGTGACGCTCAGCTCGCCGACCTTGCTCAGGTCCGCGCTGCGCTTCACGTCAGTGATGACGACGGTGCCGGTGTACTTCACGTTGCCCGACGTGTTGCCCACCGGGTAGAGGTTAAGGGCCGCAACGGTGCCGACGTCGAGCAGCGCCTGGCCGGCGTCGGGCGTGGGCGCCGGCGAGTGCCGGCAGGTCAGCGAGCCGCCGCCGTCCGGGATGCCCGCCTTGTAGCTCTTGGCGGCCGCTCCCATCCCGTGGTCTTCCGCCAGCTCGACGTTCTCGTCGTAGTCCCAGGCCGTGACCTCAGCGATGGCCGTAGGGCCGGCGCCGAAGGTGATCACCCCGGACTTGCCGTGGTACTTCGCCATGCTCTCTTGCCTCCTGCTAGACCGCGCCCTCGGTGAGGATCCCCTTGAAGGTGCAGCTCAGCTCGCCCACCTTGCTCAGATCGGCGCTGCGCTTCACGTCGGTGAGGATCACCGTCCCCGTGTACTTCACGTAGGTGGCCGTGTTGCCCGCGGGGTAGACGTTCAGCGCCACGCTGGAGCCCACGTCGAGCAGGGCCTGGCCGGCGTCCGCCGTCGGGGCGGGCGAGTGCCGACAAGTGAGCGAGCCGCCGCCGTCCGGGATGCCCGCCTTGTAGGTCTTGGCGGCCGCGCCCATCCCGTGGTCTTCCGCCAGCTCGACGTTCTCGTCGTAGTCCCAGGCCGTGATCTCAGCAATGGCCACTGCGCCGATCATCAGGACCCCGCTCTTGCCGTGATACTTCGCCATCGGTAGGCCTCCTAGACCTCAGGGTTCATGCGGCTGACCGAGTAGAGTGCCCCCCAGCGCATGGTCAGCCGGCCGTGCGGGGTCTTGCTGTCCTTCACGAGCTCCAGCTCGCTCTCGACCAGCTCGAGGTCGAGCGTCAGGCCGTCGAGCGTGGCGTCTGCCATCAGGGCGACGTGCACGTCGGCGGCGATGTCGTCGAGCAGATCATCGAGCCCGGCCGTCAGAGCGCCGCAGAGCTTGACCTCAAGGAGCAGGCTCTGCGCGTCGGTGTCATTGCTCGATGCCTCCTCGATGCGCTGATCCCGCGGCGTCATCACGCGGATCGCCGGCAGCACGGCCAGGTCGTAGACGCTGCCGCTCTCGACGTTGGTACCCGCAGCGGTGCCCGCGGCCGCCAGCACGGCGACGACGCGGTCGCGGATCTGCTGCCGCTTATGCGCCACGGGACAGCCTCCAGGCCAAGTCCCTCTCGAAGAGCTCCTTGAAGCGAGCCCGCGCCTTGTCTCGCGTGTAGCGCTCGAGCACGGCCTGCCCGGCTTGGGCCACGGGGATCTTCACCGCGTCGATCGGGTGCGCCGTGCTGCCCAGGCGCTTGAAGATCATCTCGCGGCCGTCGGGGTCCGAGGCGATGAAGGCGCTAGGGAAGCGGTGCTTGCCCGCGGTCACGCCCGTCCTTGTCTGCCGGTGCGGCAGGCGCACGGCCGGAATCGGGCGCAGCAGCAGGCCCACCATGATGGCTCGATTGGAGAGGGTGCCCTTGCGCTGGCGCATCCAGCGATTGGCGAGGGCGATGGGCACGCCCACCTCGCTGGCGATCTCCCGCTTGGCCTTTGTCCGCATCCAGGCCAGCGTGCGGTTCAGCGCCCGCACCGTGGCCAGTGGCACGTGCCGGTTCTGGACCCGCTCCAAGTCGGCGAGGATGGCCCTCATGTCGCCCTCGATGTTGATCGTCAGGCTCATGCGAAGATCACCTCCACGCCGATCAGGTCGTCGAGGATCCAGGGGTTGGCCAGCACCGGCGGGATGGCTGGCGCCGCGGCCGCGCTCGAGCCGACGGCCGCGTACTCGCGGAAGGCGTCCAGGCTGACGCCTAGCACCTTCGTCGTCAGGTCAGCCACGACCAGGCGCACCTGGGTGCCGACGAGCGGGGCCAGGTCCCAGATCACGCGGCGCAGCACGTGGCTCCCGTGGCCCGTGGCGATGTGCAGGATGGCGTTGTCGCTCATGCGCACCAGGGCGACGAAGCGCTCCTGGATGGCCTCGTCGCCGGCGACGAAGAGCTCGGCGCGGTCCTTGGTGATCGTCCAGGCGTCCGAGTAGATCCAGCCGGTGGCAGTCAGGGTCGCATTGGTGCCCACCGGCCAGCCAGGGTAGTAGCGCTTGTAGGCCGTGTTGATGTAGCTCACGCCGCTCATGCCCGAGGCGGCAAGGCCGTCGCCCACGGGCTCATCGCCGATCACGGGTTGATAGTAGAAGGCGTCGCTCACGCCGCCCGTGCTGCCGAAGTGGAAGCGCAGGCTGCGATCAAGAATGCCGGCGCGCAGGCCGACGAGGGCGCCGATCTGGGCCGGGCCCGTTTCCGCCGGGTAGTCACCGTTCGCGTGGGTGGTGAGATTGCCGAAATCGAGCTCGGCGATCCTGTAGTAGTAGTAGCCGCTCTCGACGATGTGCCCGCTGATCGCGTAGATCAGGCTCTCGATCTGGCCGACCTCATTCGCCTTGCCGGTGCCGGGTGGCGTATCGTTGAGCAAGACGCCGGCATTGTAGGCGTCGCTGAACGGGTCAGTCGTCGGGTGGCTCAGCGTGCTCTGATGTCGCGTTCCGGTCTGGCCGCCGAAGGTGAAGAACCAGCGCGAGCCGACAAGCTGCAGGGTGGGGCTCTCGTCATAGAGGCCATCGGAGCTGCACGCCATGACGGCGCTTGGCATGTGTACGAGCTTCGCAAAGTCGGGCAGAACGCCGCCCGTAAACTTCGCGAGGCCCACGCTTTGCCTGGCCGTGTTGCCGGTTTGCTTGGTCGTCAGAATCAGGTACCAATCGGCGCCGTCGTAGAAGACGCAGGGGTCGCGGGAGGCGCCGCCCCAGGCCGAGTTGTAGGTGGCGGCGTTGCACCAGGGCGCGCCCGCGGCGTAGGCGCCACCGTTGGGCGTGTCGTCCATGCCGCACCAGTAGATCGCGGCGTCCCCGTTCAGGACGGTCCAGGCATCGAGCGCATCCGAGGTGCAGCCGGCCAGACCGATCTTCTGCAGCTGCGTGCTGCCCGACTGATGCGTCACCCCGACGAAGAACATCAGGTACTTCCAGGCTTCCTGCGCGGAGCCGGGAAAGCCGAAGAACGGGTTGCGGATGATGAAGGGCGCGTAGACGATGAAGCGCCAGTCGCCTTGCGCGCCGGCGCCCAGGGTGAGCTCGGCGTGCTCGGTCCAGGTGCGCAGGTCCGGACTCGAGTAGTGGGAGAAGTTGGCGCTGCCCGTATCTGCCGTCGGGCAGCGGATCCCGATCAAGTGCCAGGTGCTCGTGGCCGTGACGTGGAAGAGGGCGTGGTCGTTCTGCTTCTTGTTGGCCGGGCCGATCAGATAGGGCAGGTTGAACGTGAAGGCGACGCCGTCCCCCGCCGTGGCCACCTCGCCCTCGAGGACGAGCTCGACCAGGCCGGTGCCGTCGGGTTTGCGCTCGACCACCTTGAAGCTGGCGCCCGCGACGCTGATACTCTCGCCGACAACCACCCGGGCGTCCGCTTCCCGGCAGAGGAAGCGGGGCCCGGTGTCGGCCATCTCCAGGCCGTCCGCGTAGGCATCATCGAAGATGCCCACGACGGCGGCGCCGGCGATCACCGCCGGCGTGCCGTGCTCGGTCGGCCTGAAGAAGGCGCTGAGGTCCTCGGCGAGGGGCATCGCTACCTGCCCTTGCCCTTGCCCTTGCCCTTGCCCTTGGTGGGCGCGTCCTCGGCCGGCGGCTCCTCGCCCACGGGGGCAGTCGCGGGCGCGACCTCGGCCGGCTCGAGCACAGGGATCGGCACCACCTTGCCCATCAGGTGCAGCACCTTGTAGTCGGCCAGGCTGATGTAGGCCTCCGTGCCTTCCGCCAGCGTGACGCCCGAGGCGATCGTGGAGCGGAGCACCTTCACGTGCACCGTGTTCTCCGGCTTCATGGAGTCCCCCTTCTCTCGGCGGCCGCTGCGGATGAGCGCCCGCGCTGATTCGGTCGATAGGGCCATGGCGACGTGAGCGGCTCCGCGGGCGCCCGGAGGCGCCCGCGGTTCCTCTCCCCCCTACGCGGCGGGAAGCACGCCGCTCTTGTGGCGGATCGCGACGACCTGGTTGATCATGCCGTTGGTATGCGTGCCGGTCAGGTTCACGATCGGCCGCACGTAGCGCTTGCTGCCGATGTAGGTGGCCGCGTACGAGAGGCTGGCCTCGCCGTTCGCGTCCACCTTGCAGATGGTGCCGGTCGTCGCGCCGTCGACGGCCGTGGACAAATCGGCGTCGGCGACATCGGTGAACGTGCTGTTGTCGACGCTCTCCTCGAGCTCGACGGTGACGTAGACCGAGCCGCTGAGCGTGTCGCCCGGCGCGCCGAAGCTCGCGA
>Ga0209751_10003270_pt1 | contig 15763 bp, 11 predicted proteins | sample RifCSP13_1_FD_184019 | JGI IMG/M metagenome (GOLD analysis project Ga0209751, IMG submission 184019) | Soil microbial communities from Rifle, Colorado - Rifle CSP2_sed 13_1 (SPAdes) (version 2) | ecosystem: Environmental > Terrestrial > Deep subsurface > Rock core/Sediment | place: Rifle... | reverse complement strand
GGGAGGGCATGAGCCCTCCCCCTTCACTGCGTACCGGACTGTCGTCCGGGCTATGGGTCAATATCGATAGTGCAGGTGTAGACCCCCGGCTTGAGGTCGGTGAACACTTCGTGCCGGTCAAGGAGGTCGTCATCGTACGGGTGGTTGAGGTCCGTGCCGTCTGAGTCGGCGTCGGTGTCGTCCGCCGCGACCGGCTCACAGTCGATTGGCACGGTCAGCTGGGTGACGCCGTCGCCGGCCAGCGAGCGGAAGATCACCTCGATCTCCGACAGCGGGATGTTGACGAACACCAGTGGATCGTGGGGCTCGGCGTCCTCCACGTCCGGATCATCGGAGGTGCGAGCCGAGCAGCTGCTGGAAGTGGTCACGGTGACGGGGCCGCGGACGGGGTCTTCATCGATGGCGTAGGCCGGGTTGTTCGAGGCGATCTCCTCAATCGTGAACTCAACGAAGAGGGGGATGCCATCGAGACAGATCCTGCCGTCGGCCAGGAAGAACTCGTCGTAGGCCGGGTCGCCGTCCATCACGTCCAGGAAGCCGGTGAGCGTTGTCGGGTCAGGAGTGATCCTGAACGTCGCTCCGCCCTTCAGCTCCTCCCCGAGCGCCCGGTTCTTGGCCCGCTTCTCCCAGAGGAGCGTTCCGCGCCGGTTGTGGAAGTCGGATTCGTTGGTGTTGCCGTCGTCGTCCACTCCCTGCGCGCCGATGGTGGGGTTCCGCTCTTCGGGATTATCGATGACCGTGTCGCCGTCGTCGTCGACGCCGTTGTTGTCGTCAGCGACGGTCTGAAGGCGCGTCGGGTCGTCGTCCAGCGCGTAGCCGGCCGGCGGGACCTCTTCGGTGATCGTGTAGGTGCCCATGCAGACGCGCTCGAGTCTGACCTGGCCGTCGTCAAGATCGACGTCCGGCGCGGTGTTGTCCTCGAAGGTGCCCGGGTCGGCGCCGCCGTAGCAGTCGAAGGGGTTCGGCGAGACGGAGAACTGGGCTTCACCCTGAAGGGGGTGCCCGGCGATAGACTCGTCGCGCTTCTCCCACTGGAGGCTGCCGAGGCGGTTGCAGAAGTCGGTGTTATTGGCGTCGCTGCCGCCCGTAAGGTCGGGGCAGTCGTCTGCGAGGTCCTGCTCACCGACGACCGGGTTGAGGTTGTCGCTGGTGACGTTGGCCGGGCGTGTGGTGTCATCGTCGAGAGCGAAGCCCGTGGGGGCGACCGTCTCGGTGATGATGTAGTTGCCCAGGCAGACGCGGAGGAGCTTGAGTTGCCCCGCGTTCTCGTTCTCGTCGATGGGGTTGCTGTCCGGCAGGGCCGGGTCATCGTCGTCGACCACCGTGACGGGATTGTCGTCATCGGCGTCGGTGTCGTTGGCGTCCAGGCAGGCGAAGGGGCCGTCGCCGTCCCCATCAGACCCACCGGCGGTGCCAACTGTGAAGGTGGCGCCGCCCTGGAGCGCGCCGAGGTCGTCGCGCTTCTCCCACTCGATCGTGCCCAACCGGTTGTGGAAGTCGGACTCTTCGGTGACACCGAGGTCGTCGTCACCGGAGTCGCCCACGGAGGCGTCCAGGTCAGAGCTGCTGACCGTCACGACGCGATCGGGGTCGGCGTCCAGCGCGAAGCCGTCCGGCGGAACCGTCTCCGTGATGGTGTAGGTGGCGAGACAGGCCGGTCCGACCTTGAGGGCGCCGGGGGCAGGGTCGTCGTCGTTAGCGCCGTTGTCCACGACTGTGATCGGGCCGGGATCGTCGCCGACCGTGCCATCAACGCAGTCGTCGGGGTCAGGCGTCACTTCGAAGGTGGCGCCGCCCTGGAGCTCGCCCTGGTCGTCGCGCTTCTCCCACGAGATGGAGCCCCTGCGGTTGCAGAAGTCGCGCTCGTTACTGATGTCGTTGTCGCAGTCGTCGTCGCCCTGGCCACCGACGACGCAGTCGAGGGTGCCGCTGGAGACGGTGCAGGTGCGATCGGTGTCGTCATCGAGGGCGTAGCCGCTGTTCGGGCTGGCCGTCTCGGTGATTGTGTAGGAAGCGAGACAGGCGGGGCCGACTTCGATGACGCCCGGCGTCAGGTTGTCGTCGTTTGCGCCGTCGTCTACGACTGTGATGGGGCCCGGGTCGTCGCCGACCGTGCCGTCAACGCAGTCGTCGGGGTCGGGAGCGACGGAGAAAGTAGCACCGCCCTGGAGCGGGTGCGCGGCAAGCGACTCGTCGCGCTTCTCCCAGGCGAGCGAGCCCCTGCGGTTGCAGAAGTCCTGCTCGTTGGCCGTGCCGTTCTCGCAGTCGTCCGTGCCCTGGTCGCCAACGACGCAGCTCAGGGCGCCGCTGGAAACCGTGCAGGTGCGGGAAGTGCTGTCGTCCAGCGCATAACCAGAGTTGGGCGCGCCCGTCTCGGTGATGGTGTAGGCAGCGAGGCAAGCCGGACCGACTTCGATAACGCCGTCTGCCGGGTTGTCGTCGTTAGCGCCGTTGTCCACGACTGTGATCGGGCCGGGGTCGTCGCCGACCGTGCCGTCAACGCAGTCGTCGGGGTCTGGAGCGACGGAGAAGGTAGCGCCGCCCTGGAGCGGGTTCCCGGCGAGCGAGTCGTCACGCTTCTCCCAGGCGAGAGAGCCCCTGCGGTTGCAGAAGTCCTGCTCGTTGGCGGTGGCGTTGGCGCAGTCGTCCGTCCCCTGGTCGCCTACGACGCAGGCCAGAGCGCCGCTGGAGACCGTGCAGGTGCGGGACGTGCCGTTGTCCAGCGCATAACCGCTGTTCGGAGCCACCGTCTCGGTGATGGTGTAGGTGGCGAGACAGGCGGGACCGACCTCGATGACGCCGGCGGCGGCGTTGTCGTCGTTGGCGCCGTCGTCCACGACTGTGATCGGACCGGGGTCGTCGCCGACCGTGCCGTCAGTGCAGTCGTCGGGGTCAGGCGCGACGGTGAAGGTTGCGCCGCCCTGGAGCGGGTGTGCGGCGAGTGATTCGTCGCGCTTCTCCCAGGCGAGAGAGCCCCTGCGGTTGTGGAAGTCCGACTCGTCGGTGTCGCCCGCGTCGTCAGTGCCCGGAGGCGCTCCGAGTGGCGACGTGCCGATTACAGCGTTGAGCTCTTCGGCGTCGTCGACGATAGTGTCCCCGTCATCGTCCACGCTGTTGTTGTTGTCGGATACGGTCTCCGCCCGTGTGACGTCATTGTCCAGTTCGTAGCCTGCCGGGGAGATTGTCTCTGTGACCGTGTAACTGGTGAGACAGACTCGCTCGACCTTGATCTGACCGGGGTCGGGATCGCGGTCCTCATCGGCGGCGGCGGTGGCGCCGTCGGTGTCGTCCACCACGGTCAGCGTGCCGTCCACGGCGGCTCCCGGTGTGGGCGAGCCGAGCCGGGTGTCGGTGTGGCACCAGTAGGGGTTAGGCGCGACCGAGAATGTCGCTCCGCCCTGCAGGTTCCCCAGGTCGTCACGCTTCTCCCACTCCAGCGAGCCGAGGGGGTCGAAGATGACACCGGCGTTACAGTCCGGGGTTGAGGAGCTGACGGTGCAGGTGATGGGAGTCGGGTTGAGGGCCCACCCTGTGGGGGCCACGATCTCGGTGATCGTGTAGGCGCCGACGCAGACGCCGGGGAGGGCGATCTTACCGTCGGCCAGGCCATCGGGATCGTTGATGTCCTCGGTGTCGACTGTCGTCGCCGCGTCCGTGGCGCCGTCCCGGATGCGGAGGATGGCCGCCGTGCCGACATTCAAGGGGTCGCCGGCCGGCAGGCAGGCGTAGGGGTCGGGCTCGACCTTGAAGGTGGCGCCCGGTATCAGTTCGTTGGTGACTGCGTCGCGCTTCTCCCAGCGCAGGCTGCAGCCGGGGAAGCGGCCCTCGCCGATGTCGCTCAGGGCCGAGGTGACGCTCTCACCGGAGGCGCGGCTCTGGACCTGGAGCACGGCGAAGCAGGAGTTGATCAGGTTGCTGCTCAGTTGCACCGAGATGAAGCCGCGCTGCATGATCCGGGTCTCCGCGTGCCCGCCGCCGGGCGGGAGGATTGTCTCTTTTGTGCTGGACAGGCGGCAACCGGCGGCGTTCCCGGACGGGTTGTCGTAGGTCCCGGCACATATCCGCGAGCGCCAGAAGCCGGCCTTGATCTCGCTGCCGTCATTGTTCCCTGAACCGCAAACGACCTTGTTCTGCTGCTGGATCGCGTTGCAGTTGGTCAGCGAAAGGGTGGCCGGCACGGGGCCGGAGCAGAAGTTGTCCACTTCCAGGTTCGTCAGCGGTGACGCCTGGCAGAGGTCGGCTGCGCCGATGTCGGCAGAACCACCAAGGCTACACGGTATCGACGCGGTCTTCACGCACTCGACCTTAAATAGCGATATCGTCGGCTGGGCCACGCCGCCGCCGTAGTTCACGTTGGCGATGAGGTCGCCCACGGTCCACTGGGAGCTGATTGCCGTAGCATGCGCGGGGCAGCCCAGCCCCTGAAGGAGCGAGCCCTTCTGCTTGAAGGCGAAATTGAGATGCGTGTCGCCGTTGTTCGTTACACGCTCGAAGCCGACGGCGATGGACCGCGGCGAAGTATCAAGGTTCAGGCCGTAGAAGTTGTAGATGTCGGCCTTGGGTTGAGCGCCACCCTGGACGATGCTGTAGATTCCATCGTCCACCTTGTCGCCGTTCGTGTGCGTGCTGCAGTCGACAGCGCCCGACAGGGCTTCGTCGTCGCAGCCGAAGGCGGAGTTGGGGAAGGTGGAGTTGCGGGCGATCGGGTTGCCGACGTTGGCGTTGTTGCCGGCGCAAGCCGCGATGTCCGGGGTACCGGAAACGAAGACGGCCTGCTGGCCGCCGCTGCCGGCGGTCCCGTTCAGGGTGCTCCAGTCGCTGCCGGGGCACATCGTCCGGGGCGCGCCGCCGGTGGGCACCGTGCCGGTCTGGATATCGGCGTCGATTTCGAACCCGCCCGGGTCGCAGGATACCGTTGACGCGCCGACCGTTGTGTTGAAGGGCTGTGGCAACAGCCCCGTGGTGACATGGTTCGCCGAGGCGTCCATCTGAAACAGCAGCGCTATCGCTGCGATAAGCCCGAGCAGGACGAACGCCGCCAAGGGCTTTGCCCCGCGCGATGAGGCTTGAGCAACCATTCGCATGGAAAATCCTCCCTGTTGAACTATTGCGAGGTTATCTAGGGTTACACCGGCAGTTATTGAGTCTCCTCCACCTCCTGTGCCGAAATGACCGGCCTGTACCCCGACTGCGGACTGTTGCCGCTGTCGGCATGGCACCGGGGAGGTGCCTTCGCCGTGACGTCTCTCCTGCCGCCGGCAGTGGCGAAGAGCACGCCCGATAATGAATGCACCCCCGATTAGCAAGATTGGTTAAGGTCAGGTTAAGGTGCGACCCGCGACGTGTCAGTTAACAAACGGTGAACGCAGGAGAGATACGACTACCGATAATTTACTAAGTTCTCCTCCCTTCCCAGGACTAAGGGCGATCAAGTGACGAATAAAGAAAGCGGACCGGCCACACCTTGGGCCGGTCCGCCTGTGTCCGCGCAGCGGACCCCAGTCAGTCGAGCGTAATCGACTGCGAGTATTTCACGTTGCCGCCCGACTGGTTCACGACGTCAATCGTCCACGTGCCTTCGGGAAGAGGGGCAGGCTGGAAGTAGCTCTCGCTAACAGTCTTCGTGTGGTCCACCCAGTGAACGGTGCCGTCCGGTTCGGTGACACGGAGGGCGAGGTCCTTCCTGGCGTTGCTCCAGTTGATGAGTACCTGCATGTCGAGGGTTAAGTCGCTGCAGAAATCGAACTGGTAGGTCGAGGAGGGCGCGGCGCTGCCGGTCATGCCAATGCTTTCAGGGGAATCTCCCATGCACACCGCGTGGGCGTCCTGCGAACGGGAAACGCTGACCACGGTAACGATAAGTAACGCCGCCGCCAGCGCGAAAGGCGCGACCGGCTTTATCCAGTCCTTCATGAGGTACCTCCTTGTGTTGGCTGGGGGCTTCAGGGGCGATCAGGGTTTGCCCGCGCAGTCGATGTAAAGACGCGCAGTGCCGACGGGCCGTTACGCCAAGGGAGCGTCAGGGTCCCGCTGGTGCTGAGCCGCGGGGCGGCGGACGGGGCTCCTCCGTGTGCTAAAATGGCTTCTCGCACCCCGAGCCCTTGCATTTGACCCGGAGCGCCCAACCGTCCCCATGACTTCAATCCTCACCGCGACCATCGACCAGGAACGCATCGCTGCGGCGGTGCGGGAGATCATTGCGGCGGTCGGGGAGGACGCGGGACGGGAGGGGTTGGCGGAGACGCCGAGGCGGATCGCGCAGCTGTACTCGGAGATGTTCTCAGGGCTGGCGGAGGACCCGCGGGAGGTGCTGTCGAAGAGCTTCGAGGAGAGCCACAAGGAGATGGTGATCCTCAAGAACATTCCCTTCTATTCGCTGTGCGAGCATCATTTCCTGCCGTTCCACGGGCAGGCGCACGTGGGGTACGTGCCGGAAGGGCGGATCGTGGGGGTGAGCAAGATCGCGCGGGCGGTGGACATCCTGGCGCGGCGGCCGCAGATGCAGGAGCGGCTGACGGGTCAGATAGCGGACGCGCTGATGGAGGCGCTGTCGCCGGACGGGGCAGCGGTGGTGATCGAGGCGGAGCACCTGTGCCTTTCGATGCGGGGGGCGCAGAAGGCGGGGGCGGTGATGGTGACGTCGGCGACACGGGGCGGGTTCCGGCGGCGGGGCGTGACCCGGAGCGAGTTCCTGGCGCTGGTGCAGGGGAGGGAGTTCTCAGTTGTCAGTTCTCAGTTGTCAGTTAATCCTAGATGGGAGATCCCGGTGGGCTTGACCGTCGAGCGGGTTCAGGCTGTGGCCGTGGAGGGGGAGTGGCGGGAGCTGCTGGCGCGCTGCGACCCGGCTTACCCGTTTCTTTCGCCCGCCTGGCACCGGGTGTGGTGGGAAGAGTTCGCCGATTCTTCTCGCGAGGCGTTGATTCTGAGGGTGCGAGACGGCGAAACGACGCGAGCGGTCGCGCCGCTAATGCGCGACGGAGACCGGCTGACCTTCGCCGGGGACACGAGCATCTGCGACTACATGGACCTGGTCTCTGCGGACCCCTCCATCCCGGCGCGACGCGCGGTTCTGGAATCGCTGCTCCGGGCGCTGGGAGAAGAGCGGTGGTCGGAACTGGTGCTCTGGGCGCTGCGGGGTGACTCGCCGACGTTCGAGGCGCTGCAGTCCGTGTGCGGTGAGCTGGGATTGACGTGCGAGACGGAGGTGGAGGACGTCTGCCCGCAGCTGGACCTGCCGGGGGACTGGGAGGAGTACCTGGCGGGGCTGGGTAAGAAGGACCGCCACGAGCTCAGGCGTAAGCTGCGGAAGCTATCGCAGGGGGGCGAACCGGAGCTGGAGGTGCTGACGACCCCTGATGAAGTGACGGCGGCGATGGACGACTTCGTCCGCCAGCACAAGACCTCACGCGCGGACAAGGAGACGTTCATGACGCCGAAGATGGAGGGGTTTTTCCGGCGGGTCGTGCCGGTGCTGGCGGCTGAGGGCGCCGTGGAGATGATCTTTCTGCGGCTTGGAGGCGTACGCGCGGCCTGCGTGCTCTGCTTCCGCACGGACAGCGAGTTGCTGCTCTACAACAGCGGGTACGAGAAGCAGTACGCCCAGCTTTCGGTGGGCCTGCTCTCCAAAGCGCTGGCGCTGAAACGGGCGATTGACCTGGGGCTGAAACGCTTTGACTTTCTGCGCGGCCGCGAGCACTACAAGTACGACCTGGGGGCGAAGGATGTGCCGGTATACCGGTGCGTGATCCGGCGGTCGTAGTATTATCAGTACCACTATGCGAAATGCCCCCAGCCGTCCATGTGCAACATAGCCGTCATCTCCGTTCACACCTCGCCCCTCGCGCGCCCCGGCACGCGGGACAGCGGCGGCATGAACGTGTATATCCGGGAGCTGAGCCGGCAGATGGCCCGGCGGGCGCACACGATGGACATCTTTACCCGCCGCGTGGACCGGGTGACGCCGGCGTTGACGCAATTGGACGAGCGTACGCGGGTGATCCAGGTAGAGGCTGGGCCGCCGGATGCTGACAAAGCAGCGCTGAGGCGTTACCTGCCGGAGTTCACGGACGGCGTGCTGGCCTTCCAGGAGGAAGACGGGCGGGAGTACGATCTGGCGCACAGTCACTACTGGCTGTCCGGGTTCGTGGGCCAATCACTTAAGAGCGAGTGGCGGGTGCCCCACGTAGTGATGTTCCATACGCTGGCAGAGGCGAAAAACCGGCATCACCTGCTGGAGCGCGAACCTGAGTACCGAATTCGCGGAGAGCGGGAGGTGGCAGGGGATGCCGACCGCATCATCTGCGCCAGCGAGGGCGAGAAAGAGATGCTCACGGGGCTGTACGGAGCGATGCCCCAGCGGGTCAGCGTGGTGCCCTGCGGCGTAGATACGCTGCGTTTCCGGCCGATGAATCGCGACCGCGTGCGCTGCAAGCTGGGACTCCCCGAGAACGAACCGATCGTGCTCTTCGTCGGCCGGATTGAGCCGCTAAAAGGGATCGATGTGCTGATAGAAGCGGCGGCGAAAGTGGACGGCGCCTTCCGGGTGCTGGTGGTGGGCGGAGACGGCAAGGACGCCGAGCGCATCGAGTCGCTGACCGTGCTGGCATCGGTGCTGGGGCTCAAAGAGCGGATAACGTTCATGGACGCCGTGCCGCACGCCGAGCTGCCGCTCTATTACAACGCGGCGGACGTTTGCGTCGTGCCCTCGTATTACGAGAGCTTCGGCCTGGTGGCGTTGGAGGCGATGGCCTGCGGCGTGCCGGTGGTGGCCTCTCGGGTCGGGGGGCTGAAGGACACGGTGATCGACGGGCGGACGGGGTACCTGGTGCCGTGGCGCTGCCCGGAGCCGTTCGCCGAGCGCCTGGAGCTGCTGCTTAGCAACGAGCCGCTGCGCCGTAAACTGGGCCGGGAGGCCCGCGCCGCCGCTGAGCGCTTCCGCTGGTCGGAGGTCGCCGCGCGGGTCGAGGACGTGTACCACGACCTGGTGTCGCAGAACCGCGGCGTGGCTGTCGGCGCGCACGTGGCCTAGGCTGTAACCTGTGCCGAGACGGAAAGCACCGAAGCACGCCCTCGTGATCGTCGCCCACCCTGACGACGCTGAGTTTGCCTGCGGCGGCACGGTCGCCAAGCTCTGCGCCGAAGGCTGGGAGGTGAGCTACCTGCTCACGACCAGCGGGGACATGGGATCGCGCGACGAGAAGATGAGCCGCCCGGCGCTGTCGGCAATCCGGGAGAAGGAGCAGGTGGCGGCGGCGAATGTGCTGGGCGTGAAGGAAGTGGTGTTCCTGCGCTACCCAGACGGTTTCTACGAAGACACGGCGGAGGCACGCGGGCGGATAGTGCGGGAAGTGAGGCGGCTGAAGCCGGACCTGGTGATCACCTGGGACCCGTTCCGGCGCACGTTCACGCACCGGGACCACCGGCTGACGGGGCAGTCAGCGATCGATGCGATCTATCCGCTGGCGCGCAACCCGCTCGGGTACGCGGAGCATTTTCTCGAAGGGTTGGACGTTCACCGGGTGAATGAAGTGTGGCTTGCGGGCACAGCAGACCCTGATCACTGGGTCGACGTGACGCCGTACTTCGAGACGAAGATTCAGGCGCTGCGCAAGCACAAGAGCCAGATCGGCGGCGCGCCGCTGCGGATGCTCCGCAAGCGCCTGCGCGAGCGGCTGCGGGAGGTGGCGAAGGACCAGGAGTTCGAGCTGGCGGAGGCGTTCCGGCGAATCGCCTGGTAAGCCGGCAGGTGGCTGTTTGATGGAAGACCTCTCTCAACTCGCCTTCTGGCTGGCGCTGGCCGTCGCGACTTTCGGCACCCTGGTTTCGTGGGCGCACCTCCTCGGCGTCCGCGTCGTCATGCGCAGGCTGGCCACAGGTGCAGGTGGAGGGCCGGTTGTGGCCACGCTCGAGAGCTCCGGACCGGCGTGGACCGGCCGGTTGGGGCGCGCCTCCGCCGCCGCGGCGTGGGGTACGGCTGGACTGCTGATCGTCTGGGTGTTCGCGCGTTGGCTGGCCGCTGACCACGCGCCCTGGTCCAACATGTACGAGTTCACGGTCGCCTTCGCGGCGGCGATATCAGCGTCCTACGTGATCTTCGATCGGGTGTTCGCCCGCGACGAGGACGCGGGTGGCATGCGCCCCCTCGGCGCTGTCGTCTTTCCGACGGTGCTGACGATGCTGGTCATCACCGCTGTCTTCTTCCCCGCGGAGATCAAGCCGCTCGTGCCGGCGCTGCAGAACGCCGACCTGCTGGCGATCCACGTGGCGACGATGATCATCGCCTACGCTGCGCTGAGCGTGTCCTTCGCGGCGGCGGTGCTGTACCTGGCACAAGCGGCGCCGGACCCGGAGCGGCGAGGTGCAGTCCGCAGCCGGTACGAGCGGCTGCCGAAGGCGCGGACGCTGGACGATATCGGGCTGAAGGCGGTCATGATCGGGTTCCCTCTGCTGGCGCTGGGAATTGCGCTGGGAGCGTACTGGGCGGATCACGCCTGGGGTCGCTACTGGGGGTGGGACCCGAAGGAGACGTCGGCGCTGGTGACCTGGCTGATCTACGGCATCTACCTGCACATGAGGGGCCTGCGCAACTGGTCGGGCCGGCGATCGGCGTGGACGCTGGTAGTGGGGTTCGGGGCGGTGATGTTCACGTACTTCGCAGTGAACCTGTGGGTGAGCGGCCTGCACAGCTACGCGGGGGTGTGAGCAGGGAACTCCGCGCTGGGAAGTAGTCCCGGTGAGGGATTTCCGTTTGACATTGACGCGTCTCGCTGCTATTCTTTTCCATTGGCGTCCGGGTCTTGTGGCCCGGGCGTTACAACGCGGTCGGAAGACTGGCCGATGGGGCCCTCTCCCTGCGGCGCGATAGACAGCCGCTCGCCACCTCCCGGGGTTCCGTTCGGATGGCTTTCGGCTTTTTGTTTGGGTTGAAGAAGTGGCGGCGCCGGATTGAAACCTGGCCCGCGAAGGATCAGAAGAGAGACGCAGTGCCAACGATAAACCAACTGGTACGAAAAGGGCGCAAGCCGATGGTCAGGAAGACCAAGGCGCCCGCTTTGCGTTTCAGCTTCAACGCGCTCACCAACCGGACGAGCCGCGGCGGGGGTAACCCGCAGAAGCGCGGGGTCTGCACGAACGTACGTACGCAGACGCCGAAGAAGCCGAACTCGGCGCTCCGGAAGGTCGCCCGCGTACGGCTAACTAATGGCATCGAAGTCACAGCCTACATCCCCGGTGAGGGGCACACGCTGCAGGAGCACTCCGTGGTGCTGATCCGCGGCGGGCGTGTGCGCGATCTGCCGGGTGTACGCTACCACATCGTGCGCGGCGCGCTGGACACGATCGGCGTCCAGGGCCGCAAACAGCAGCGTAGCAAGTACGGCACTCGCAAGGGCGAGGGCGCCGGCTAAACATCGGAGTCCAGTAATGCCGCGACGCGGTAAAGTAGTCCGCCGTCCCACGCCGCCCGACGCCCGGTACAACAGCGTCTGGGTGCAGATCATGATCAACAAGGTGATGAAGGACGGTAAGAAGAGCACGGCGGAGCGCATTGTCTACAACGCGCTGGGCCAAGTCGGCGAGCGCACGAAGGAAGACCCGCGCACTGTGTTCGAGCAGGCAATGCGGAACACGATGCCGGTGCTGGAGGTTCGACCCCGCCGCGTGGGTGGCGCCACCTACCAGATTCCCCTCGAGGTGCGCCCCGCCCGCCAGATGTCGCTGGCGATGCGTTGGATTCTGACCTCAGCCCGCGCCCGCAGCGGCCGCCCGATGGCGGAGCGGCTGGCCGCGGAGATCATGGACGCCTACCGCGAGCAGGGGTCGGCGATCAAAAAGCGGGATGACACGCACCGGATGGCGGAGGCCAACAAGGCCTTCGTCCACTACCGGTGGTAGTGCAGGCAGGCCCGCAGCGATGGAAACCAACTAGTTCCCGCCCCGGGAAGAGTGAGATGGCTGATTCAAGCAGTATTGTGCCTAAAGAGCGCGTCCGAAACATCGGGATCATCGCGCACATAGATGCCGGGAAGACCACGGTCACCGAGCGGATCCTCTATCACACGGGGATCACGTACAAGATCGGCGAGGTGGACTCCGGGACTGCCGTCATGGACTGGATGGCACAGGAGCGTGAACGCGGCATCACTATCACTGCCGCGGCGACGACTACTACCTGGAAGGACCACCAGGTGAACATCGTGGATACCCCCGGCCATGTGGACTTCACCGTAGAAGTGGAACGCAGCCTCCGTGTTCTGGACGGAGGCGTTGTTGTATTTGACGCGGTGGCCGGCGTGCAGAGCCAGTCAGAGACCGTCTGGCGGCAGGCCGACCGCTACCACATCCCGCGCATCGGCTTCATTAATAAGATGGACCGTGTGGGCGCGGACTTCTGGAACGCGATCGAGATGATCCGCGAACGCCTGAACGCGCGGCCGCTTCCGGTGCAGATCCCGATGGGCGCGGAGGACGCCTTCAAGGGCGTTATCGACCTCGTCGAGGAAGTGGCCTATTTCTTTGAGGACGAAGGTGGAATCGCTGACGCCGTGCGTATCCCAGATAAGTACGTGGCCGAAGCGAAGAAGCGCCGCGACGAACTACTGGAGGGCATCGCCGAGGCCGACGACCAGATGTTGATAAGCTACGTCGAGCACCACCCGGTGACGGCGGCAGAGCTGAAGAAGGCGATCCGCCGCGCGACGATCGCCGGTATCGTGAACCCGATCCTCTGCGGCGCGGCGCTCCGGAACAAGGGTGTGCCGCCGCTGCTGGACGCTGTTATTGATTACCTCCCCTCTCCAATGGAAGTGAAGGCCGTCACGGGTATCGACCCGAAGAACGGCGAGGTCATCTCGCGAGAGCCTAAGGACGACGAGCCGTTCTCAGCGCTGGCTTTCAAAGTGGTGGCCGACCCCTACGTGGGCCGGCTTGTTTATTTCCGCGTATACTCAGGCGTCGCGAAGCAGGGCGCGATGCTCTACAACAGCACGCGGCACGAGCGCGAGCGCCTGGGACGCATCCTGCGCATGCACGCTAACCGGCGTGAGGACATCGATTCAATTGAGACCGGGCAGATAGCGGCGACAGTAGGCCTGAAGCACACGTTCACGGGGGACACGCTGTGTGACGAGAGTAAGCAGGTGCTCCTGGAGGCGATCAAGTTCCCGGAGCCCGTCATCGCCGTGGCCATCGAGCCGAAGACGAAGGACGACCAGGAACGGATGGGCGACAGCCTGACACGGCTGGTGGAAGAAGACCCGACGTTCAAGGCGCGGTACGACAAGGACACCGGCCAGACCATCATCTCCGGCATGGGCGAGCTGCACCTGGAGATCATCGTCGACCGGATGCTGCGGGAGTTCAACGTGCAGGCGCATGTAGGCCGTCCCGAGGTTGCATACAAGGAGACGATAACCCGATCGTCGAAGGCGGAAGGGCGCTTCGTGAAGCAAACGGGTGGCCGCGGGCAGTTCGGTGTGGTAGAAATTGAGGTCGAACCGTTGCCGCGCGGCAGCGGATTTGTGTTCGAGAACAAGATCATCGGCGGCTCCATACCGAAGGAGTACGTGCCCGCAGTTGCGCAGGGGATCAAGGAAGCGCTGGACACGGGCGTCCTGGCCGGCTACCCGGTGATAGACGTGAAGGTTGCGCTGGTGGACGGGCAGTACCACCCTGTGGACTCTTCTGAGATTGCGTTCAAGATGGCGGGCTCGCTGAGCATCCAGGAAGGGATGAAGCGCGGGAAGCCTGTGCTGCTGGAGCCCGTTATGAAGGTGGAGGCGGCAACGCCGGACCAGTTCTTCGGCGACGTGCTGAGTGACATCAGTTCGCGCCGGGGCCAGGTGACCGATGTGGACCACCGCGGCCACTTGAGGGTGATCACGGCCCATATTCCGCTAGCGGAGACGTTCGGTTATGCTACCGTCTTGCGGTCTCTGACCCAGGGGAGGGCCAGCTACACCATGGAGTTCGACCACTACCAGGAGTTGCCTGCCTCTCTCGCTGATCAGGTTTCCGGCCGCATGCAAGGGGCCGTACGGAGATAAGATGGCGCGTCAGAAGATACGAATCCGGCTAAAGGCGTTCGACCACCGCATACTCGACCAGTCTGCGGTACTGATCGTCGAAGCCGCGGAGCGAACGGGTGCGGCTGTGGCCGGGCCGGTGCCGCTACCGACCGCGATCGAGAAGTTCTGCGTCATCCGCTCCCCGCACATCGATAAGGACTCCCGAGAGCAGTTCGAGATCCGCACGCACAAGCGGCTCATTGACATCCTGGAGCCAACGTCCAAGACCGTGGACGCGCTGATGCGGCTGCAACTGCCATCGGGCGTTGACATCGAGATCAAGCTATGAGCGCCACGGCGAAGGACCTCCAGTTGTTCTACGAGGAGACCGCCCGTGAGTTTGCCGAGCGGATCCGCGCGCGGTTCGGCGACCATGTTCATTCGGTAGTGCTCTATGGATCGGTGGCTCGGCAACAGGCTGCAGCCGAGAGTGACATCGACGTGTTGGTGCTCTCCGATGCGCCGAGCGCGTCGGACCAGGCAGTGAAGTACGTTGGATATGAACTGGACGATGAGCGGGGTTACAAAAGTCATCTTTCGCCGCTCGTCATCAGTCCCGGTGGACTAGAAGAATTGCGAATAGGTGGGTTCCCAATAGCCCGCCACATTATTGACGAGGGCATTGTTCTCAGCGACGATGGCTCGTTCCGTCGTTGGAAGAATAGGGGAGCCATGCCTACGCCAGGTGAGTCGTATATCACAGACAGGCTAAACCGATCCCGTGGAATGTTGCGAGACGCCAGGATCCTACTAGAGGCGAACAGCGTTGAATCTGCCGCAGACCGGGCTTACTATACGATGTTGCATGCCGCCGAGGCGGCCGTAGGTTTCCGCGGCGCCGAACCGGCGCGGAGCCACCAGGGTATCGTCAGTCAATTGGGCGAACAGCTGATCAAGGCGGGCGCACTCCAGAAGTCCTTTTCCGAGTACCTTACTCGGGGACACAACCTTCGGATCATCGCAACTTACGGCTCGCCGGAGTTGACGAAGCGGGTCGAACGTACCGACGCTGAGCGGCTAGTTGCGAACGCTCAGGAGTTCGTGGACCGGGTCGCAGCTCTGATCGGGATACCGGAATGACAATCGAAGGCATTCTCGGCCGCAAGGTCGGCATGACGCAGATATTCGAGAGCGACGGCACGGCGGTGCCCGTTACTGTGATCGAGGCTGAGGCCAACATTGTCGTCCAGGTCAAGACGAACGAGAGGGACGGGTACGAGGCCGTGCAACTGGGGTTTGGGACGCGAAAGCGCCTGAGCTCGCCGGAGAAGGGCCACGCGAAGGGGCTGGGCCAGTTCCGGCACCTGCGCGAGGTGGCCGTAGACAACATCGGCGATTGGGAGACCGGGGCGAACGTAGGCTGCGAGATATTCGAGGCCGGCGACCTGGTTGACGTCTCGGGTCCGTCGAAAGGCCGCGGGTTCGCGGGTGTGATGAAGCGCCACGGCTTCCACGGTGGTCCGAAGACGCACGGCCAGTCGGACAGGGCGCGCGCGCCGGGCTCGATCGGCTCGGGGACGACGCCCGGCAAGGTGATCAAAGGCATGAAGATGGCGGGCCACATGGGCACGAACCAGGTGACGGTGAAGAACCTGAAGGTGGTGCGCTCAGACAAAGACCGAGGCATCTTGCTGGTGCGAGGGGCGGTGCCCGGTAACGAGGGAGTGCTTCTTAAAGTGCGCCGCTCCAAGCATGGCAGG
>Ga0209751_10003268_pt1 | contig 15765 bp, 14 predicted proteins | sample RifCSP13_1_FD_184019 | JGI IMG/M metagenome (GOLD analysis project Ga0209751, IMG submission 184019) | Soil microbial communities from Rifle, Colorado - Rifle CSP2_sed 13_1 (SPAdes) (version 2) | ecosystem: Environmental > Terrestrial > Deep subsurface > Rock core/Sediment | place: Rifle... | reverse complement strand
GTATCGGGGTAAAGCGCTATCGGCGCAACCAGCTGATCGAGCTGACCGGCATCGAGCAGTTGCGGTTGTTGCGGCGGGGCGCCGGCGGCGGACTGCTGGTCTTGAGCCCAAGCTGCGCCCCCGGTCAACGCCAAGGCAAATGTCAAGACAATCGCCAGGAGCCTCATTGCCGCCGCCTCCAAGATGAACAGAGCAACCGACTAACACCACGCACTATGGCCCAATTTGTGGGTCCGATTGTGACGCTCGCCAGACGCGCTTAAGGGCTTGCCTTCAGTTGCGGGAGATCGTCGTCCAGTCGTTCTTCATACCGACCACGGTTCAGTCTTTGGCGGTAGCCTCGTCGAGCGCCCTGGTCGAGGTTGCCAACCAAAGCGTCCATTTCCGCTTGTCCGCTTTGGGTCACCAACGGACATGCTCGAAGGACAGCGATACCTTCCATCGCGACGCCCACTATGAGGCTGGTTGCAGCGCAAGCGTCACGTGCAGAACACCTCCGTCGCGCCCAAGCTTCATGGGCAGGCCGCTTCTCTGAAGAACAGCCAGCATCGACTGGTTCTCCGCGAGCACATCCGCCTGGAAGCGTGTCACGCCAGAATCTTGGGCGATCTGCACGAGATGCCGCAGGATGTGAGACGCGATTCCGAGACCCCGATAGTTCCCGTCAGTCACGAACGCGATCTCGGCTTGCCCTGAAACAGGATTGTCTGTTGCGTAGCGGCCGCCGCCCATCACAACTTCGCCCTCGCCAGTCTGTTTCGTCACCAGCAATGCTACCACCTGTCTGAAATCCACGTCGGTGAGTTGCGCGAGCTCGTCATCCGTCAATTCCTTCTTTGGACTGAAGAAACGCCGGTACACCGATTCCCGGTCAAGGTTTTTGAAGGCCTTAAGGAAAGCATCTGCGTCCTTGCGACGTACAGCCCGAACGGTGACCAGGGTGCCATCGTTCAAAGTCTCGCTGGCGGTGTAGTTTCGCGGATCCATTCTGTTCAATCGATGATATGATAGCCGCCGTCGATATAGAGAGTCTCACCGGTGATCAGCTTCGCTCCATTCATGGAGAGAAAGGCCACAGCGACGCCGACATCCTCGATCGATACGAGCCGCCGGGACGGAGCTTTCTCCTGAGCCTTGGCGATCAACTCATCGAAATCGGTGATGCCGGATGCCGCCCGCGTCTTGAGCGGACCGGGCGAGATCGCGTGCACCCTGATACCCTTGGGTCCTAGCTCGGCAGCGAGATAGCGCACGGAGGCTTCCAGAGCGGCCTTTACCGGGCCCATCATGTTGTAGTGCTCTACCACCATCTGGGAGCCGTAATAGGTCATGGTGGAGAGCGTGCCGCCGTCCTTCATCAAGGGTTCGGCGAGCTTCGCCATGCGGATGAACGACCAGCAGGACACGTCCATGGCGAGGAGAAAGCCTTCCTTCGAGCAGTCGATTACGCGGCCCTGCAGGTCTGCTTTTGGCGCAAACGCAATGGAATGGACGCAGATGTCGAGCTTGCCCCACTCTTTCCCAATAGTGTCGAACACCGCCTCCATCTGACCGTCGACTTGAACGTTGAGAGGCATGAAGATCGATGCCTCGACCTCCTTGGCGAGAGGCTCGACATAAGGCTTTGCCTTGTCGTTCAGGTAGGTGATGGCGAGGTTCGCTCCGAGCGCGCGGAATGCCTTGGCGCATCCCCAGGCGATCGATTGATCGTTGGCGATGCCGGTGACGAGCGCCTTCTTGCCCTTGAGCAGCGGCAAGGCGGATATATCGGTCATGCGCTCTCCTCCTTGAGCTGGAATGCCGGCTGCGTGCGCAGGACGCGTAGTGTATGGCGGGCGATCATCAGTTCCTCGTCGGTCGGGATGACATAGCAGGCGACCCGCGATCGTTGGTTCGAGATGCGGCCGTTGCCCTCAGCGTTCGCCGCGGGGTCAAGCTCAAGCCCGAGCCAGGAGAGGCGCCGCGCCACGGCATCACGAATGGCGGGTGCATTCTCGCCGACGCCGGCGGTAAAGACGAAGCCGTCGATGCCGCTCAAGGCGGCCGCCAGCATCCCGGTGAAGAGGGCGATGCGGTAGATAAAATAGTCGAGCGCGAGCTTGGCGCGAGGCTCGGAGCTTGTGAGCAGGTCTCGCACGTCGTTGCTTGCGCCGGACAGCGCCTTGAGCCCGCAGTCGTAATAGAACAGATGCTCGATCTCATGCGCGCTCATGCCCTTCTGGGTGAGGAAATAGAGCACGATGCCGGCATCGAGCTGCCCCGGGCGCGTTCCCATGGGCAGGCCGTCAAGTGCCGTGAAGCCCATGGTGCTCTCGACGCTCTTGCCGGCGTTGATGGCGCACATGGAAGCGCCGCTACCAAGGTGGGCGACGACTACGCGGCCTTGCGCAATCTCCGGCGCCAGCTCCGACAACCGGCTCGCGATGTATTCGTAAGACAGCCCGTGAAAACCGTAGCGTCGCACGCCTTCTTGATAGAAGCGCTCTGGCAGCGCATAACGGTCGGCAATTTCGGGATGGCCGCGGTGAAATGCCGTGTCGAAGCAGGCGACTTGCGGAAGCCGCGGCTGTCTTTGCAGCAAAGTGCGGATGGGGCCAAGATTGTTCGGCTGGTGGAGAGGCGCAAGGGACGCAAAGGCTTGCAGACGATCGACAACAGCATCATCGATGAGGATCGGCGCGCTGTAGTCGGGACCGCCATGAACCACGCGATGACCGACCGCGACGGGCAAACTTCCGATCTCTGCGCGCAGGAACTCCACCACCTTGCCGAGGGCTGCCGGCACGTCGCCCGCCTCTGTAGCAGGCCAGGTCTTGTCGATGAGAACGTTACCCTTCGCGCCCTTGGCGACGAGATGCGGATGGACGCCGATGCCCTCGATTTGGCCTTTCAGGAGGCGCTGCAACCTTTCGCCGGCGCCGATTGAGAACAGCTGGAACTTGATGCTCGAGCTGCCGGCGTTGACGACAAGGATGGTCTCGGACATGGGCTTCACGCCCGGATTGGCTGCTTGGCCATCTGATTGTGCTGGTACAGCGCCGCCACGGCGCAGGAGGCCAGACGCGTGCGTACATGGTCCGCGCGCGAGGTGAGGATGATGGGCACGCGTGCGCCGAGCACGATGCCCGCGGCGTCGGCATGAGACAGGAAAGTCAGGTTCTTGGCCAGCATGTTGCCGGCTTCCAGGTCCGGCACTACAAGGATCTGCGCTTGGCCTGCAACCGGCGATTTGATGCCCTTGATGCGCGCAGCCTCGGGGCTGATGGCGTTGTCGAAGGCAAGAGGGCCGTCGAGCTCGCCGCCGGTGATTTGGCCGCGATCGGCCATCTTGCACAGCGCCGCAGCCTCGATGGTCGAAGGAATGGTTGGCGTCACCGTCTCGACGGCGGAGAGGATGGCGACCTTCGGCGTGCCAAGCCCAAGCCCGGCATAAAGGTCGATGGCGTTCTGGATGATGTCGCGCTTTGACACGAGGTCTGGTGCGATGTTCACCGCGGCATCGGTGATGAACAGGGTCTGCGCATGACCAGGCACGTCCATGACGAAGACGTGGCTGACACGTCGTCCCGTCCGTAGTCCGGTCTCTCGTTTCATCACCTCGGAGAGCAGCTCGTCGGTATGCAGGCTTCCCTTCATCAGGAGATCGGCCTTGCCTGTGCGCACGAGCTCGACCGCTTTCGCGGCGGCTGCCTGGCTGTGTGGCACGTCGACGATCTCGATGCCACCGAGGTCGAGCGAAAATTCCTTGGCGACCGCGGCGATCTTGTTCTTGGGACCGACCAGGATCGGTTTGATCAGTCCGGCCTCGCCTGCCTCGACAGCGCCTCTCAGCGAGGTCTCATCGCAGGGATGCGCGACGGCGGTGGCAACGGCTTGCTTCCCCTTCGCCGCGGCGATCAGGCGGTCGTACTTTTCGTGCCGACGCAAGGTCGACGCCGTTGAATTCTCGTTCATGGCTCGATCCTCTCCTCAAATTGCGCTAGTGGGCCCTATGCGGCTTCGCCGCTGGCGCCCGGGCTGGTCGAGGAGGCTGCATGCGACTTTCTTTCGGCGCACCATTCTTGGGAGCTCTTGCGGCCTTTCTCGATTCGAACATCGAGGCCATCTCGGCGAAACGGCTCTTGCCGAGCTTGCTTTCCACGCCAATGACGTCAGTGAGTTTGCGGAGCGTGGTTGCCATGCGCTGGGCGAGTTCAGGATCGGTATCCAGCATCGCAGGGATAGCCTCGACCGCGTGGCGCTCGTCGAGAAGAAGCGTGAAGAACTGATCGCGCACCATTGTCTTGAATTCCGCGAGCGAAAGTCCGCTACCGGCATCGTCGCGCATGTGCTCAAGCAGGCGGAAGCTGCGTTCGTCACCTACACCGTCGGGCATGCGGATGTAGAGGAGAGCGCGGATCGCCGCCTCGCGCGGGCCGCCCTGCGCAATGTTCCTGGTCAGCTCCTCGATGCGTTGGGCGACGAAGGCGCGATAGACCGCGTCGATGCCTGGGCGGTGACGCGGGGGTACGTCGGACGCCTTCAGGCCAGCCAGCGCTTGCAGGAACGGCGAGCCGTAAACAGCGTGGAACGTCGTCTCAAGGAAGCGGTCCCGCATGTCGCCGTAGGCCTTCAAGGAGGACTCGATTGCCTTCCCCATCTTCTCCTGCGCCTGCCAGAAGGCGTTGTCGGGGGAGAGGGGCTGGCGATTTTGGCGCACGTGTTCCGCCGTCGAGGAGACGGGTTTGAGGAAGGGGTTGGCAGGGGTGAACATCTCATAGGGCAAGCGGAGAGGGTGCATCTTACGCATCCACTCGGCGAAGCCGGCATTGGCCCACGCCTTCACCCAAGGCTGCACGAAGGCGCGATAGAGACCGAGATTGATCTCGGAGATGCGCGCGACCGCCGCGAACTTGCGCTCGTCATCAAGACTGTTGACGCCGAGGGCGCGAATGTCGTCGAGGGTTCTCGCCTCGAAGCGAACGAGATAATTGCCGCCAACCAAGTCGTCGTCGCTTGGACTGGCAGCCTCCTTCGGCGTCATCACCGCCTCGTAGAGGCCGGGCGGCAACACGTCGATCAGATCGATATTGCTCGCGAACTCATCGTGCTCCTTCTTTGCCACCGAGCCTGAGACGAAGATGCCGAGATGGCCGATCGATTCATGCACGGCGTAAATGATGGTCTGTCCGTGGGCGCGGATGTCCTCGACGCTGCCGTAAAGGTCAAGGATCCAGTCGAGCGCCTGCGACGGCGGAGTAATGTTGTCGGCCTTGGAGCAGAACACGATGATCGGCGAGCGGATGCTACGCAAATCCACGCTCTCGCCGTCAGATGTGACGATACCGGCAGTCGCGAGCCTGTTGCCGATGAACAGCTCATCGGCGATGAACTGCATCTCCTCGGCGTTGAGGACGATATGCCCGCCCCACCATTTCTCGAATTCAAGGTAGCGGGGAGCTTCGGTGTCGATCTTTGCATAGAGATTGTATTGCTTGGTCCAATACGTGTTTGCAGGGTTGAGGTTCTCGAAATTGCTGACGAGCCAGGCCCCGTCGAATTTGCCGGCACCGAGATCGCCCATCAGCGCGGTGAGCCAAGTGCCTCCGAGCAGGCCGCCGGTATAGCGCATGGGATTTTCGCCGTGCACGCCGGCCCAGTAAGACAGAGGCGAGCCGGCAACGATGATCGGACCAAAAAGCTCGGGCCGCTTGGCGGCGACCATCATCACTGCCCAGCCTGCCTGACAATTGCCGATGACCGCGGGCTTGCCGTCGGCTTCGGGGTGGAGCGAGATTACTCGCTCGAGAAAGGCAGCCTCAGCAGTGCTGATGTCCTCAATTGTCTGTCCTGCTACGGGCTCCGGCAGAAAGCCGATGAAATAGCAGGGGTGGCCGGCCTGAAACGCCACACCGATCTCGCTCTGGGCCTTGAACCCGCCGATGCCGGGCCCGTGACCGGCACGCGGATCGACGATGACGAACGGCCGCTTCTTCTCATTGACCTCGACGCCTTTAGGCGGAATGACGCGGGCCAAGAGATAGTTCACGGGACGCGGAAGCTTGCGGCCGTCCATAACGAGTTCGACGCCGAACTTGAGAACGTGCGGAGTGGGCTTGGCGGCGTGCTCCTCGTATTGTTTGCTTCGTTGTTGCAGGACGTCGAGGAAAAGAACCCCGCGTTGCCAAGCATCCACCCAATATGACCAAACATCCAAGGCGGGATTGGTCCAGGAAACAGAAGGAAGTGGAGCTGCTTGGAGCTTGGCTGGGGCTATTTGGTTGGTCATCGGACGAGTCCTCCTCGGAAACTAAAGAACAGGCCGGCGCGGAGCGCCAGCCCCCATCTCAAACCCCCAATCTCAAAATCCTGCGAGCGATTTTCGTTGTATAGCGCGTTGGTCAGCGCAACTGTGATCGGAGTTAATTTTCCTGCCGACCTCGACCCAAGTCAATCGTCCTAGCTGCGCCCGGCTCGGATCAAAGCCTATCCTATTCGTATTGAATCGGCGATAGCATTTCCGCTTTGGGTCAGAAGCGGATATAGCCACCTTCGCCAAAGGTCCGCTTTGTGCCACAACCGGACGTTTGGGCGATCAGAATAGAGATTGGTCAAGAGGAGCAGCGTGGCGATGGTCCCCGCGACGCGCCAGCACGATTCAAGGGGCAGCGGGATCTTTCGCCTTACCCCGCAAGCGCGCGAGAATTGCCTCAAGCGTGCTGATGGCCTTCTGTTTGTCTTGTTTTTTGAGGTCAAGCATGAACTTGAAGCCTTCCTGCTCCTCGCGGATGAGCTGGCCCTCCCGTACGAGGTCGTCATAGAGGCCAAGCACCTTGTAGCAACGAAGGGGCTCGGCGAATCCCTTCACCTTGATCGGACTCTGCTCCGCTGTGGCCACCACGTCCTTCACCAGCGAATAGGTCTCGTGACCCATAAGGATGCCGTCGACCTCGGCTTGTGACTGCAGCCGCGCCGTCATGTTTACCACGTTGCCGATGATCGTATAGTCCATGCGGTCCGCGCTGCCGAAATTGCCGACGGTGCAATAGCCGGTATTGATGCCGATCCGAAGCTGGAATGGCCGCTCGGCGCCCAATTCCTGCCACTCCGAGCGCAGTTCCCGCATGCGCCGTAGCATGGCGATGGCCATGCGCAAGCAGGCTATAGCGTCCTCCTTCACGCCCTTCGATTCCGGGTCGCCGAAGAACGCCATGATCGCATCACCGATATATTTGTCGATGGTGGCGCCAAACTCCAGCGCGATTCTCGACATCTCGGTCAGGTAGTGGTTGAGGAGGTTGGTAAGTTCCTCGGATTCAAGGTTGTCCGTGGTCTCGGTGAAATTGACCACGTCGGAGAAGAAGATGGTGAGCTTCTTACGGCTCGATGCGATCTCCACGGCCTGCGCGCCGGTGAAGATCGAATTGTAGATTTGCGGCGAGAGATATTTCGACAGCTTGGTGGACAGTGCCTCGAGCTCCTTGTTCTTCTGGGCGATGACCTCGGCAGCGGCGTTGAGCCGCTGCTCGTTATGGTCGCTGAGGCGCATCAGCCGGCGCGTCGTGCGGAACAGCTTCTGGTAGCTCTTCAAGAGCTGCTGGTAATGCTGCTTATCTTCCGCGCTGCCGAAGCCGCCATTGGCGACCAGCTGCTCGCCTAAGGCGATGACCTCCTCTTCGGCCACAAATAGATCGTCACCCGACATCAGCTGTCATCTTCTCGAGGTGGAACTTGGCGTTCTCCAGGTCCTCGCCGAATTCCTCGCCGAGCTCCTGCATGGTGTCGTCCTCCGCGTCGTAGAACCAATAGACGTCGACTGCGGCGCCCTTGGCCGCCGCCGCATCGAGCTTGTCCATCAGCATCATGACGGCCTTGGCGCTGCTCGAGTTGAGATAGATGAGCTCGAAATCAAAACGGCAGCTACCCGATCCAAGCGTGGAGAGATAGGCGTCGAGCGCAGAGAACACCGGGTTGTAGAACTCGGTCACGTCCTCCGGGTAGGACTCACCGGAGAGCTTGAGGTGGTTTTTGCCGAAGTCAAAATCTATGGCAGGCGTACGGGCGGTGGCCGGGATTGTGAGGTTCTGCATCGATCCGACTCTTCTTTATACCGAGGCCTTCAGTGTGAAGAACGCATATTTGTCGTCGACGTCGGTAAAATCGAACTCGATCGGCTTCGACGCGCGGCGCGCGATTTCCATCAAGCCGAGCCCCGCTCCCTTGCTGCCTTCTTCGGGACCAGCCCGGAGCCGTTCCTTGTACCGGGCACGGAGTTCCTCCTTGTTCATGTCGCGGATCTGGCTGAGCATTGCTCGCAACCGCTCGACGTCGGAACGCGCGATGAGGTTGCCGGCATGAACAACGTAATCATCGCCCTCGCGGCCGATGGTCAGGACGCCGTACCGCATCTCGCTGAAAGGCTGTTCGGCGACACTATTCGGCACCTTTTCAGCTGAGTAGCGGATCATGTTCTGCATTGCTTCGACGAACACGGCGAACACGCTGCGCAGGGTCTTGGTATCGGCATCGTCGAGGGCGAGCTTCTGCTTGATCGCGTCGCCGACCCCGCTCAGCACGGTTTCGGTGACGTAGCCGCTATAGGCGAAGTTGATCCCTTGCTTCCGCAGGACCGAGCGGATGTCAAACAGGTCGCGCGCGAGCATGGGTATCTCCTCCCCCAAGCGGCACAAACCCCATCACCGTGAGGTCGTCGCGCCTTAGTTGCTGACCCTGAAACTTCTTGAACGACCGCTGCAGCGACTCAGCCTGCTTCTGCATCGGAGCCCCGTGGTTACGCTTGAGCAGCGTCCGGAAGCGGCGCTTGCCGAAGGAACGGCCACGCGGCCCGCCGATCTGGTCGATGAGACCGTCGGTGGTAAGATAGAATGCGTTGCTATCGTTTAGCGGAAGGGTGAAATTCGTGAACGTGGCTTCCTGCGGGTAGCCGCGGTAGCCGAGCCCCTTGCGGTCGCCTTTAATCTCGATCACGTCCTTCTGATTGGCCTTCCACAGCGAGAGGTGGGCGCCGGCAAATGTCATCTCCTGCTTTGAGGGGTTGATGAAGCACACCCCGGCCTCCAGGCCGTCATTGGTCTCGCCGGAGCCCTGGTCCTGGCCGAGTAGGCTTTGCACACCGCGATGTAGGCCGGTCAACAACTGGCTCGGGCTGCTGCTCTGTGCCCGCGCTAACATGCGGTCGAGCATGCCCCAGGCGATCAGCGTCATGAACGCGCCCGGCACACCATGGCCGGTGCAGTCGCCGACGATGATGGCATAACCGTCTTTAATTGGCTGGAACCAGAAGAAGTCGCCGCCTACAATATCGCGCGGCTCCCAGATCAAGAAGTGGTCGGCGGTGACCGAGGCGAGCTCCTCGCGTGCCGGTAGGATCGCGGACTGGATGCGGCTCGCATAGCGCAAGCTCTGTAGGATGAGCTGGTTGGCGGCAGCGGTCCGCTGCTCGCTCTCCTTGATCTCAGTGAGATCGCTATAGACCGCAACGCTGCCACCGCTGGCGATGCGCCGCTCGCTGATCTGCAGCCAAGTCCCATCGGCGCGGCGCTCCAAGAGCGGCTCGGTCGGGCTACGGTGCTGCGCCAAACGCTGCCGGAGCCAGCCCGAGCTGCGGCCTCTGGCGTCCTCGATCAACCCTCGCTCCACGGCGCCGCGGATGATCTCCTCATAGGTCATGCCGGGTTTAGGCGCCCCCGCGCCATAATCGAACAGCTCGGCAAATTTGTAATTGCCCAACACCAGCCGGTCTTCGGCGTCGAAGAGGGAGAAGCCCTCGGAGATCGATTCGATGGCGTCTGTGACGCGCTGGTTGGCCTGCAGGGCTTCCTGTTCGGCGGTCTTCCGCGCGGTGATGTCGCTCCACGAGCCCACCACCTCGAGCGGATGGCCGTGGTCGTCCTTGATCAGAAATTGCTCGTCGCCCACCCAACAATAGGTGCCGTCGTTCTTGCGGAAGCGATATTCCACTGTGTGCCGGCCCGCCTCGAACAGCTTGGCCTGCTCGGCCTCGACTGCATCGAGATCCTCAGGGTGCACGCGGGCGCGCCAGAAGTTGGCGTCCTCGAGATACTCCTCCGCTCGGTAGCCAAGCAGCCGTTTGATGTTCTCGCTGACGAAAGTCGGTGCAAAGTCACCACTTGCCTTGAAGCTATAGACCACGGCCGGTGCGCTTTCGAGCAAGGTAGAAAGGCGGTGGCGTGCCGCGTCCACGGCCTCTTCTGCTTGTTTTCGTGCCGTGATGTCGCTCCACGAGCCTACGATCTCGACAGGCTCGTCCGTCTCGTCGCGGATTACGTGCTGTTCGTCATTCACCCAGCGATAGGAACCGTCCTTGTGGCGGAAGCGGTATTCGACCGCGTGCTTGCCGTTCTTCAACAGTTTCGTGACCTCGGTCTCTGCACGCTGAAGATCGTCTGGGTGCACGCGCTCGCGCCAGAAATTTGGGTTATCAAGATATTCGCACGGGGTATACCCGAACAGCGTCTCAATATTGGTGCTGACGAAGGTGGGCGCGTAGGTGCCCGTCGCCTTGAAGCTGTAAATAACGGCAGGTGAGGCACTTAGCAGTTGCGTGAGCCGCTCCCACGCATTGGCTTGTGCCTCACCCGATCGCTGCTGTTCAGCCTTTTCCTGCTCGCGTGCGGCCATGTTCAAGACCTGTTCGATGATATCTGCAATCGCCGTGAGATAATGTCACCAGGCGTGGCGTCTGGTTTTTCTGCCAGGACAACCGCCGTCCCGGCGCAATGTCTGCCCAAGTACTTAGGCATCCCCATTCTCAATGAGAGCTCCGTAGGCTCCAGCAACGCGTCCTGGGCAACTGCCGAAACAGGGAACACCAAAAGGGTAAGCAGGGGAGACACCGTTGCATTCCCGTAGGCGAACCACGCAGCAGTTTTACATCCGCGCCCAGCGCCATCTGCTGCGACCAATTAACATGCGCCACGCGGCGTGGGATTAGCCGCGGGACTTTGAGCTACCCCAAGTCAAGCAAAAAGGGCAACGCCCTCCTTGATCCATGTCAAGGGAGGCAATCCGTACCAGATCACGCCTGCGTGTCAGAAGCACCGCCTAAGCCCTGCGAATCCGCAATAAATGACTATGCGACGGACGCCCTCATGGCCGCGAATGTGCATCACCGCAAATGTCAGTTTTGGGTCAGAAGCAGACGTAAGGCTAAACAGCCGGCATGTCAGCTAAATGCCAACTAGCTGACTTACGTACATCCCGGCGTCTCGGAGCGAAGCCTTCGCAGCTCGGGCGACACGCCTCGCTCCTTGCGCAAGAAAATTCCCTGTTCCAAGCATCAAACTAATCGGACGACGCACTAAGAGGCAGGTGCTGCGGGCACTCATCGAACTTCCGAGGCCTGTACGTCTCGTGCAAGGCGGGCATGGTAGGCTTTCCTCTCCGCCTCGATCTTCAATGGGTCCGACCACGGGAAGCAAACCCAGATGTTGGGGTCGACGTAGCGGTGATAACCAATCCGCGGCAGAAGAGTTTTTGATACCCAAACCCAGGCGGCCCAATCGAGGGACTGCCCTGAGTCCTGAGCAACGCTTGACGGGCATCGCGCGGCGGGTAGACTTGCCGCCAATAGGAAATCCCTTGAGGCGGCCGAAGGGCGGAAAAAGCACCGATCGGGTGCTCAACCAGCGGGACAGCGTGCCTCAGTGGATTTCTCGGTCATCAATCTCGCCCTGATCGCCAAGCTGCTTCTGCTCCTGCTCATCGGCATGGGTCCCAAGATCGCGCTGGTGCCGTTTCTCGAAAAGACCAAGCACTTCGATGCCGAGACGCAACGCGCCGTAGGCCGGCAAATGGTCGTGACGGCCGTGGTTACCGCGCTCGTCATGTTTGCCTTCGGCGCACTGCTCATGCGTCTCCTCCACATCACCGGAGGCGCCGTTGCCGTTGCCGGCGGGATCATCCTTGCCATTTTGGCAGTCAACATGGTGCAAGGACCGGGCAAGAAGATCTCGGAAGAAGTGGAAGCCTTGGAGGATCCGAAACGGATCGCGGTCTATCCGCTCGCGGTACCCTATCTGCTGAATCCGGTCGGCATCACCGTCCTCATCATCGCGTCGAGCGAGGTGGTTTCGGTAGCGAGCGTCGGGCTCGTCGTCGGGCTGGTCCTCTTGGTCGGGGCCTTCGACTATTGGATCTTCGCCAACATCGATAAGCTGTCGAAGCGCCTGAACCCCACCGGTCTGGTTATTTCCGAGGTGGTGTTCGGAATTCTGTTGACCGCGGTCGCCGTCCAATTGGCGGTCAGCGGACTAGGTATGCTCGGAATCATCGAGATGGCCCCTGGCGCGGCGCACTAGAGTCTCAAGCTGCAACATCTCGCTCCGGCCATGCCCAGGAGTCGATGAGCCGTTGATTTTGGGCTACAAAAGTTTAGGCGAAGGCGCAAGGAGAGACCATTCATGCAGAAACGGCTAGCGGTCTTTGTGGCGATGGCACTAAGCACGAGTTTGCCACTGAGCGCGCAAGTCACAATCGATGTCGCGAAGATCGATTGCCAGCAATTCGCTACTTACAAAATTGCTCATCCAGATCGCGTCGCGATCTGGCTGAATGGGTACTTCCATGGCAAGCGCGGGGATCTGATTGTAGACACCCAGGAGCTTGCCGGAAACACCGACAAAGTCCAGGAGTACTGCCTCAAGAATCCGGACGTTCCGTTGATGCAGGCGGTCGAAACACTTTTCGGATCGGGGAATTGAGAGCGATAGCCGGCTGGCCGAAACCTATCTGCCAGTGCTATGGCCCGGATGATGGAGGAGGTCATGGTCGCAAGTACGGAGAAGTCCTCGAAGGGGCTGCCCACGGCTCAGGAGATGATGGAGAAGCTCGCTCTCGCTGAGGCCAAGAAGGCGGAAGAGGAATCGCGCAAGCATGCCGTGGCGGAGGCCGAAAAAAAGCAACTGCTCGACAAGCTCACCAAGCCGTCAGGGGTTTCCGACGAAGAGGCCTTGAAGCGCGTGGCAATCATCGTCGAACGCGCGGTGTCCAATGGGCTCACCGAGGTTCAAGTCTATCGCTTTCCCAACGCGCTTTGCACCGACCACGGCCGGGCCATCAATCAACAGGAACCCGGTTGGGAATCGACGCTGACCGGCCTGCCCAAGGAGATGTACGAGTTCTGGGACCGACAGCTGCGCCCGCTCGGGTACAAACTAAGGGTCCAGATCATCGACTTTCCCGGCGGGATGCCGGGTGACGTCGGCATCACGCTGAAATGGGTGTGAGCAGACGCTCCGGGTATCAGAATTTCTCATCGATCCAACGGCGGTCCTTGATCGTTGCCTCGTCGTCATAGGCACCGTTCTTGTCGCGGGTCGGCAGCTTGATCTTGTCGTGCTTGGGCTGCTCGTAAGGAATTAGGCTGAGAAAGTGCGACAAGACATTGAGTCGAGCCCGCTTCTTGTCGTCTGAGCGCACGATGTGCCAGGGCGCAAACTCGGTATCGGTCGCGTCCAACATCTTGTCGCGGGCGCGGGAGTAGTCGTACCAGCGCTCGCGTGAGGGGAGGTCCATGGCGCTCAGCTTCCACTGCCGCATGCGATCGTCGATGCGCGCCTCGAATCGGCGTTTCTGCTCCTTGTTGTTCACCTCCAGCCAATATTTGACCAAGCGTATGCCGTTATCGACGATGATGTTCTTTTCGAATGCGGGGCACATTTCCAGAAAGCGCTTATGCTGTTCCTTGGTGCAGAACCCCATGACATGTTCCACGCCGGCGCGGTTGTACCAGCTGCGATCGAAGATCACGATCTCCCCGGCCGCCGGAAAGTGCGCGAGGTATCGCTGCATATAGATTTGCGATTTTTCGCGATCGGACGGCGCCGGCAGCGCCACGAGACGGAACGTGCGCGGGCTGACGCGCTCCGTCAGCGCGCGAATGGTGCCGCCTTTGCCGGCGGCGTCGCGGCCTTCGAAAATGACGATGATCCGCTCGCCGGTCGCCTTCACCCAGTCTTGCAACGAGCAGAGTTCTGTCTGCAGCTTGCGTAGCTCTTTTTCGTATTCTTTGCGCTTGAGCTTAGGTCGGCCGGCATCAGCGTCACCGACAGAAACCTCAGCTTGGTGGTCATCAGAGCTCTTTTGATGGCTCATTGCCGGGTGCCTTTCTCGCCGCAAAATACTGGGTGACCGTTTCTCGAAATGATAACCTAGAATGAGCTGCCGCGGCTGGTCCTCGATAAATAGCTAGGGCCAGCCAAGATTCTTCGGAAATTCGCCGGATTCCGCATCATGCCGAAACCTCGGATAGCGCATTGACCATGGCGACTGGGGCCGGCAAGTCCCAAACGACGCGTGACCCTGTCCGGCGATGGACCCTCATCGTTCTCGGCCTGATCACGGTCCTATTCCTCTATTCGATCATCGCCGACCGCATGACGCCTTACACGTCGCAAGCGACCGTTCAAGCCTTCGTGGTGCGCATGGCCCCGGAAGTTGCCGGGCGGGTGATGGAAGTCAATGTCATCGATAATCAACGCGTGAAGGCCGGGGATGTATTGTTCCGCATCGACCCACAGCCCTTCACCCTCGCGCTTGCGCAGGCAGAGGCTAAATTGGCCGGTGTGGGCCAGACCATTGGCGCCAGTACTGCTGCAGTCACCTCGGCCCAGGAGCGCCTGATCGAGGCCGAAGCCAAACGGGACAACGTGCGCGAACAAGCAAACCGTGTCCTACAGCTAGTCGAAAAGGGTGTCTACGCCAAAGCCAGGCAGGACCAGGCCAATAAGGAAATCGAGGTCGCCGAAGCTGGTGTGCGCGAGGCGGCATCGGAGGTGGAGCGGGCTCGACAAGAGCTCGGTCCGCAAGGAAGCGACAACCCGCAAGTTCGCGAAGCCTTGGCCGCCGTCGAGCAGGCTAAGCTCGACCTCCTACATACCACCGTTCCGGCCCCCTCCGACGGCGTCATCACCAACCTCCAACTCACCGAAGGGGAATTCGTCGGCGTGGGCCAGGCGGCGCTGACCTTCATCGATACCAGCGATGCCTGGATCAACGCCAACTTTCGCGAGAACAGCCTGGAGAATGTCAAGGCAGGGGACCCGGTGGAGCTTGTGCTTGATACGCTTCCTGGACGCGTTTTCAGCGCCAAGGTGGAAAGCGTCGGCTGGGGCGTGTCGCAAGGATCGATCGATCCTGAAACTGGCTTGCCGAAGATCAATGAGCCGATGGGTCTCGTTCGCGCACCGCAGCGCTTCGCCGTCAAGATTGAACCCAATCGCGAGGACTACGTCCCAGGCAGCGTCCGTTATGGCTCGCAGGCCAACGTCATCGTCTATGCGACCGGCAATTTCGTCGTGAACGCCATTGGGGCGTTGTGGATAAGGCTCGTCGCGATTCTGACCTATGTCAGTTAGCTCCGTCACCGATCCGGCAGAGCCTGATCGTGCCCGCGAGGCACGCGCACTCGCTTTCAGGATCGCCTTCGCCACATCGGTGGGGTTTACTTTTGGATATGTGCTCGGCTGGGACTTTCCTTTCGTGCCCGCTGAGACCTGCCCCGGATACTTAGGCTAAGGACCTGACCCGCTGCCGGCCGGCGCGAGTCCGCGACCGCTGGCGCGGCGCGCGCGCCTTGCACCGGCACGAAACCCCGTCGATGAAGGCGTCGACCGACGCGTCGAAGGCTGCATCGCGGTCGAGCGCCTTGAAGGCCGGTATGAGCGCCAGCGTCGCCGGGCAGGCCAGCGGGTCGAGTGCCCGGAGCTCTGCCTCGTCCTCGTCGCTGATCGGGCGCAGGAGCCC
>Ga0209751_10003267_pt1 | contig 15771 bp, 15 predicted proteins | sample RifCSP13_1_FD_184019 | JGI IMG/M metagenome (GOLD analysis project Ga0209751, IMG submission 184019) | Soil microbial communities from Rifle, Colorado - Rifle CSP2_sed 13_1 (SPAdes) (version 2) | ecosystem: Environmental > Terrestrial > Deep subsurface > Rock core/Sediment | place: Rifle... | reverse complement strand
TGGGCGTGATCCACGATCCGTCGCGCGGCGAGTCCTTCGCCGCGACGAGCCACGGACCGGCGACGCTCGACGGGCGACCCATCCGTGCCTCGGAAAAACCGAATCTCAGCGACTTCGTCATCTCGATGGCCCTCGGCGGCCGAGCCGCCGCGACCCGGGCCCGCGAGGTCCGCAAGGCCATCCGGGTGCCTCGCTCGATGGGCTCTGCGGCGCTCGCCCTCGCCTACGTCGGGAACGGGCGCTTCGACGCTTTCGTCCAGCAAGGCGGCCTGTCGACCTGGGACATTGCCGCGGCCGGCCTCATCGCCGAGCGGGCCGGCGCGACCATCACGAGCCTCGACGGGGGACCGTGGTTCGAGATCGCCGCGAAGACAAAGTCGATCGGCGTCCTCGCCGCCCCGCCGGGCCACCACGGGGAGCTCCTCCGACGTATCGCGGATGGCTGACGCCCGGCCCGGCGTCCCACACTGTGCTACGCTGTGCCACACCATGACCGGGCGCCGCGTCCACCGCTCCTTCCGCCTCCGACCGGATACCTCCGAGCGCCTGGCCCACCGTGCCGCCGAGACAGGTGAGACGTACACGGCGTTGGCCGAGCGGTTCATCGACGAAGGGCTCCGTCGGCTCGATCACCCGGCCATCGACTTCGTCGACGAACCCGCCGGGCGTCGGGCGAGCCTCGTCGGAACCGGCCTCGGCGTCTGGGAGGTCGTCGAGGTCCTTCGGGCCCACGATGGCGACGCCTCGGCAGCCGCTGCCTACCTGGAGATCCCCGTCGGCACCGTTGAAGCGGCGGAGGCGTATCGGGCTGCCCATCCGGCCGAGATCGAGCGCTGGATCGAGCGTAATCGGGCGGTCGCCGCGCGAGCGCGGGGAATCCCAGGGACCGCCGGCCGGCCCGGGTGAGGCTCCTCCTCGACGAGCATCTCTCGCCAAGGGTTGCGAGCGAGCTTCGAAGATCGGGGTTGGACGTGGAGGCCGTCGCCGATCGCCGCGACCTTCGCGGACGAACGGACCTCGGGATCGTCGAACGAGCCGCCGCGGAACGCCGGACGATCGTGACGGCCGACGTCGTCGACCATCTCGGCTTGTTCCGCGATCGGCAACGCCTCGGGGCGCGCCATCCCGGACTCGTCCTGCTCGCGCCCGGCCGATGGCGCCTGTCGACGGTCGAGATCGGCGCGCTCGTTCGAGCCCTCGCAGCACTGCTCAGCGCCGAGGCCGGCATGGACGGACCGGCAGATCGCGTCGTCTGGCTCGAGCGTCCGGCGTAGCGTGAGGGTCATCGACATTGCCACCGGCGACATCGTGACGCTCGAAATCGGCGGCGACGCCGTCTGGCAGGGCGCGGCGCGGGGTCGGCCCCGGCGCCGCCTCCGCTCCAGCCGATCGACACGCCGACGATTCGCGCGAGCTGCTCGGGCGGCTCGTCAGCGCCCGAGGCCGGCCGCGACCCGATCGATCGGTGGGATCAGTGTGCCAGCAGCTGGTCGAGGATGCGGGTGATGAGCCAGATCGCGATCGGGAGGAGCAGCGCCGTCAGGAAGCCTCGGATCAACGCGGGTGACCACGGCCAGGTTGGCAACTTCTCGATCTCGGCCTTGACCTTCGTCAGGCTGCTGATCGCGTCATCGAACTCGGCCATTCCCTCGAGCGTAACGCGGTCGACGGCCGCGTAGAGCGCAGCCGTCACCCGTTCGATCCGGGTTTCGGCGGCGTCGAGGAGGCCGCGCTTCGCGACCACGAGGCGCCCGTGCATGCCCCGCAGCGGGAGCACGAAGCAGGCCACGGCGAAGCCGGCGAAGAGGGCATTGAGCGCCAGGACCATCGGGTCGCCGGCATACGTCGGGCCGTTCGTGACAACCGAGTAGTAGACGACTCCGAGGTAGGCGAGGCCCGTCCGCGCGGTCAGCCGACTGAAGCTGAACAGCGGCTCGGGCCTCGCGGGGTCGATGTGCGACGCGGCGGCGTGGATCGCGCTCACTGCCCGCAGCTGTCGCCAGCTCTGGTACAGGAGGACGGCGCCGAGGGCGAAGCCGGCCATGGCAATCCACCCGACGAGCACCGCGAGCGTGAGGAGGTCGGGCGCGACCTGGCGGTAGATCGATGGCGGGAGCTGGGCGAGGGCCACGCCGCCGAACGCCAGTCCCACGATCGCCGCCAGAACCGTCGGTCGAGCCGGCAGCGTTGTCAGTCGTCGCCTCCAGGCAGTGATCGTTGCCTCGTCGCCGCCGAGGGCCGGGGCGAAGCTCCGCAGCGCGTCCGCCGCGACGTCGCCGAGATAGTGGAGCAGCGCGAGCGCAACGACCGGGTACGGGAAGTACGCGAGGATCCCGGGGTCGACCTGGCCGATCGCCGCCGCGCCGGTCAGCCAACGGACGACGGTCACCCACGCCCCGGAGAGGACGATCAGGATCGGGTAGATCCACCACCCACCGAAGGGCAGGCGGCGAATCGCATCGAGGAGGCGGTCGACAACGCTCTCGCCGCTACCGAGTGAGGCGTCGAGCTCCGCCGCTCGTGCCGACGTGCCGGTTGAGACGCCGTCCACCCTCGGTACCTCGTTGTGCGATGTCGCGCCGCCGGTGGCGGCCGCCTGCCCGTCGGCGACGACCCTACATCGCCCGCGTGGGCTCCGCGAGCCATAGATGCGGGCGCGCCCGCAGGCGGTCCAGGGCCCAGCGGTCGCAGAACGCCTCCCAGCGCGCCCGCGGCGCGCCGCGCCACGCCAGCTCGGCGGCGGTCTGCTCCGGGATCTCGACGCCGTCGTCGACGTACCGGAGCCGCGCCAGCGAGCGGTAGAGGACTGCCTCGTCGCGGTGGTCGCGCAGCGACGCCGCGAGCGACATCGCCCGGGCGCCGCCGACGCCCGGAATCTCCCAGGCCGACGCGCGCTCGGGGATCCCTTCGAACGAGCCATACACGGCGAGCACGGCCGCCGCGCCCTTCGCGCCCCAGCCCGGGATCCCCGGGTAGCCGTCCGACGAATCTCCGACGAGCGCAAGCCAGTCGGGGATGGAGGCCGGCGCGACCCCCCACTTCGTCCGCACCCCGGCATCGTCGTAGGTGATCCGCCGGCGCCGGTCGAGGAGGACGATCCGCTCGTCCTCGACGAGCTGGGCCATGTCCTTGTCGGGCGTGCAGATGAAGATCCGCTCGACGTCCGGGTCTGCCGCGAAGCGCCGGCAGGCGGCGGCGATCGCGTCGTCGGCCTCGAACTCGACCATCGGCCAGAGGACGAGCCCGAGGGACTCGATCGCCGCCTCGACGATCGGGAACTGGCCGAGCAGCTCGGGCGGCATCCCGGCCGACGACTTGTAGCCGGGGAAGAGGTCGTTCCGGAAGGACTCGATGACCCGGTCCGTCGCGCAGCCGACGTGGGTCGCACCCTCATCGCGGAGGAGGTACAGGAGCTGGTCCACGACCCCCGAGACACCCGAGAGGTTGACGCCGTCCCGGCCGAGGACCGGCGGCCGCGGCGCGTAATGGGCTCGGAACAGCTCGTACGTCGCGTCGACGAGGTGGACCTGCACGGTCGGTCAGTCGGCCTCGACGAGGGCGGCCAGGCGCTCGAGATCGCGCTGGAAGATCGGGCCGAAGACCGCCGCGATCACGAGGCTTCCGAGGTGGGGGAGGACGCGCGGGACCAGCGTCTCCTCCCACGTGACGAGGGTCGTCGAGGCGTCGCCCTGGAGGACCAGGCGAATGTCGCCCGTGCCGCTCACGAGGCCGTCGTGGCGGATCGCGTACCGCACCGGCGGCTCGAAGACGGTGATCTCGATGGGATCCTCCACCGCGATCCCGAAGGCCTGCACCCGGCCGATCGCCCGCGTCCCGACGCCGACCGGCGGCGGTGTCAGGAGGCGGACCTCGCGGAGGTCGTGCATCCACTCGGGCTGGCGAGCGAGGTCGGCGAGGACCGCCCAGACTCGCTCGACGGGCGCATCGATCTCGATCGACGTCCGGATTGGCATGGCTCCGGACGCCGACGACCGCTGGCCCAGCCACCGATCGACGAGCCAAGCGCCGACCGACCCGGCGATCGCGAGGCGGACGAGCAGACCGAGTACCCGTCGCACGTCAGTCCCCGCCAGGCCCGCCCGAGGTCTCGAGCGTCGCGCCCGCGGACCTCAGCTCGTCGAGCGCCCGATCGCCGTCGCCGAGCGCGAGGTTCACCGCCGCGATGGCGTCGAGGAGGACGGTCGTCGCGTAGCCGAGGCGGACGGCATCGAGGGCCGTGCTCTTGACGCAGTAGTCGGTCGCGAGGCCACACACGACGACCCGCTCCACCCCGCGACCTTGGAGCAGCCCGTCGAGCTCCGTTGGCACCTCGGCCCCGGAGACGGGATCGCGCATCGTGAAGCCGGAGTAGCCGTCCTCGCCGTTGGTGCCCTTGTGGACGCTCGGGCCGACGACGTCGAGGGCCGGGTGGAAGTCGGCTCCCCATTCGTCGCCGACACAGTGGACCGGCCAGATCCCGCCGTCCTGGGCGAAGTGCGGCGTGTGGGCCGGATGCCAGTCCTGGGTGTAGACGACGAACGCACCGGCGGCGGTGGCCGCGGCAGCCTGGCCGTTCACGACCGGGATCGTCGCCTCGCCGCCCGTGACGCTCAGCGAGCCCTTCGGATCGGCGAAGTCGTTCTGGACGTCGACCACGACGAGGGCCGTCCGGGGACCGTAGCGCTGCATCGCCCGACGCTAGCACAGGTGCGGGGTCGACCCTCGTTGCGCCAGCTTGGCATCCGTCAGGCCGAACCATCGGCGCTGCCGCCGCCGAGGGCTGTTCGTCGGAGCGCGACGAGCGAGAGCATCTCGTAGGCGAGGTTCGCAGCCAGGGTTGCGGTCTGCCCGGCCGGGTCGTACGCGGGGATGACCTCCACGACGTCGAAGCCGAGGAAGTCGATCCCGGTCAGGCCGCGTACGATCGAGAGCGCATCGTGAGCCGAAGGCCCGCCGGCCTCCGGCGTCCCGGTGCCGGGAGCGAAGGCCGGGTCGACCACGTCGATGTCGAAGCTGATGAACGCCGGTCGGTCGCCCACGCGCTCCCGGATCCGGGCCGCCACGGCGGCCGGTCCGAACTTCAGGACATCCTCGGTCGTGAGGTAGTCGAGCCTCAGCTCGGTGCGCAGCCCGGTCCAGTCCTCGGCGGCGTAGATCGAACCTCGCAGGCCGACCTCGATCGAGTGGCCGACATCCACGAGGCCCTCCTCGATCGCCCGGCGCATCCACGTGCCGTGGTTGTACTTCTCGCCGAAGTAGCTGTCCCAGGCGTCCGTGTGCGAGTCGAAATCGACGACCGCGACCGGCCCTCGCGATCGGGTGGCCCGGAGGTGCGGCAGCGTGCAGGCGTGGTCTCCGCCGATGAGCAGCGGCACCACCCCGGCCTCCACGATCGGCGAGACCGCGGCCTCGATCGCGGCGTAGCTCCGCTCGGTGTAGCCGGGCACGATCGCGACGTCGCCGAAGTCGACGCATGACAGGACTTCGAACGGGGCGACCTCGAGGTTCGCGTTGTAGGGCCGGAGCATCACCGAGGCGTCACGGACGGCCCTGGGCCCGAACCGCCCGCCGACGCGGTACGTCACCCCGGTATCGAACGGAACCCCGACGACGGCGAGGTCCACGTCCTCGAGCGTCCGAACGTGCGGCAGGCGGGCGAACGTGATGGGTCCCGTGAACCGCGGTGACTGGAGCGAATCGGCGGGCGTGTAACGAGGCACCGAGCTCAGCCCTGCGGATCGGAGACCAGGACGGCGTCGTCGACCGCCCAGACCAGGCCCACCCGGTCACCGGGCTGCCATTCGCGCTCGCCGCCACCAAGTTGGCGCCGAACCCTCGCCGCCCGACCGTCCATCATCGTGAGCTCGTACTTGCGTGTCGAGCCGAGATAGAGGGCGTCCCGCACCGACGCCTGGATGGTGTTTGTCCCCGCCGTCGCCCCTGTCTCATCCGGTCCGACCATCCGCAGCCGTTCCGGCCGAATGACGAGCGCCGCCGCCGAGCCGGAACCGAGTGCTGCCCGCTCGACCTGGGCGGCGCTCACCCGCCAGCGCGCGTCGTCCCGGACCAGCCAGCCGCCGCCGCCGTCACGCTCGAACCGCCCGCGCAGGATGTTCGACTCACCGATGAAGTCCGCCACGAACAGCGAGACCGGCCGGTCGTACAGGTCCTCGCCCCGGCCGAGCTGCTCGATCCGGCCTCGGCTGAAGATGGCGATGCGGTCGCTCATCACGAGCGCCTCTTCCTGGTCGTGGGTGACGTAGATCACGGTGGCACCCAGCTGCCGGCTGATGTGCATGACCTCGAGCTGAAGTGCCTCACGGAGCTTCTTGTCCAGCGCTCCGAGGGGCTCGTCCATGAGCAGCAGCTGCGGATGAAAGACGACGGCCCGGGCGAAGGCGATCCGCTGTTGCTGCCCGCCGGAGAGCTGCCGGGGGAAGCGATGACCGAAGGCGTCGAGCTTGACCAGGGCCAGCGCCTCGGCAACGCGTCTCGTGATCTCGGAGCGCTTCGCGCGCCGCATCTCGAGCGGGAAGGCGATGTTCTGGGCCGCGGTCATGTGCGGGAAGAGGGCGTAGTTCTGGAAGATCATCCCGACGTCGCGGCGGTGGGGCGGAACATGGCTCATGTCGACGCCATCGATCTCGATCGTCCCGGCAGTCTGGCCGGTGAACCCGGCGATCATCCGGAGGGTCGTCGTCTTGCCCGAGCCGGACGGCCCGAGCAGGGTGACGAACTCACCCTGGCGGACCTCGAGGTCGACGCCGTCGACGGCCGCGACGTCCCCGAACAGTTTCTGGAGGCCTCGCAGAACGAGGGCGGGCCGGCCTTGGCGATCCGGAGGCATGGCGGAGGTGCGGCTGGTGGCGCTCACCGAGCCGGCCCCTGACGGCGCGCCACGAAGGCGAGCAGGAGGAGGGTGGTGGTCACCGCAAGGAGGGTCGTGGAGACGGCTGCGACGGTCGGATCGACCACCTGGCGAACCTGCTCCCACATCTCGACCGGCAGGGTCCGGAATCGGGCGCTGGTCAGGAAGATCGCCACGACGACCTCGTCCCAGGACGTGATGAACGCGAACAGGCCACCGGCCAGCATGCCGGGCATGATCAACGGCAGGGTGATCCTGCGGAAGGTCCGGACGGGCCCGGCACCCAGGCTCTGGGCCGCCAGCTCGAGGTTGCGGTCCATCGTCCGGAGGCTGGTCGTCACGTTGACCACGACGAACGGCACGGCCAGCGCCGTGTGGGCCATGACCAGGCCGACCATCGACCCGGCGATCTTCCAGCGCACGAAGACCGAGAACATCCCGATGGCGATGATGATCACCGGGACGATCAGGGGCGAGAGGATGAGCGCGTTGACGGCGCTCCGGCCGGGGAATCGTCCGCGGGCCGTCCCGATCGCCGCGAGGGTCCCGAGCACGGTCGCAAGGAGAGCTGCGAGCAGGGCCGTCTGGGCGCTGTTGATGAAACCGGTTGACCACTGGCGGTCCGTGAGCATCTTCTCGTACCAGCGAGTTGAGAAGCCCTCCGGCGGGAAGGTCAGGGCGTTCGACGACGTGACGCTCATGGGCACGACGACGAGGGTCGGGACCATGAGGAAGAACACCGTGAGGCCGCCAATGGCCAGGAGGAACAGCCGGCGCGGCTGACGCCACGAGTCGATCGCCACTCAACCCTCCTCGAGGCTGCCGAAGGCGTCACGAAGCCGGATGAACCGCGACGCGACGAACAGGACCACGAAGGTCAGGCCCATGAGGATGACCGCCATGGTGCTGCCGATGCCCCAGTCGAGGCGTTGCTGGACGGCGCTGGCGATGAACTGGCTGATCATCGTGTCCTTCGGCGAGCCGAGCAGGGCGGGCGTGATGTAGAAGCCAAGTGCCAGGACGAAGACGAGCAGGGATCCGGCGATCACACCGGGCAGCGAGAGCGGCAGGAAGACTCGGCGGAAGGCCGCGAACGGCGACGCCCCGAGGTTCGCGGCAGCCCGCGTGTACTCCGGATCGATCCGGCGCATCACGGTGTAGATCGGCAGGACCATGAACGGCAGGAGGATCTGGCTCATCCCGAGCATGACGCCGAGCGTGGTGCGGATGAGCGGGATAGGTTCGTCGATGATCCTGGCGCCCAGCAGGAACGAGTTGATGATCCCCGTGTCCCGCAGGATGACCTCCCAGGCGTAGGTCCGGACGAGCAGGCTGGACCAGAACGGGAGGAGCACGGCGATGAGCAGGAGGCCGGCCACCCTGGGCCGGACGATGTTCATGAGGTAGGCGTATGGGTAACCCAGCGCGAGGCAGACGACCGTCGAGAGGCCGGCGACCCAGAACGTGTTGCTGAGAACTCGGATGTTCGCGGACGAGGCAAAGAAGCGCCCGTAGTTCGCAAAGGCGTCGCCGGTCGGCTTGGGGAAGTCCGTGACACTGCGCAGGCTGACGACGACCAGCGGGACGAGGAAGAAGGCGACCAGGAAGGCGATCGGGGGGATCGCCAACAGCGCCCAGCGGTTGACGATCGGGCCGTCGCGAGGGCGACGGCCCGATCCACTGGTGGTCGGACGGAGCAGACGCACCGGTCCGAGCAGGTCAGTCGCGGACGGCTGTCCTCAGCGGGTCTTCCACTCCTGGTATGCGTCCTCAAGCAGCTGGGCGTTCTCGACCACCCAGGCATCGTCGAAGTAGGCGGAAGTTTCGTTGATGTTCGAGACACTGAGGTCTGCGGCTGTCGATGGGTCGGCCGTCGCGTTCTTGTTCGTCGGCCCGTAGGGGATGTACTTGGAGGGCGCCGCGTTGTTCTCCTTGCACGAGGCCCACGCGATGAAGTCCATCGCTGCATCCTTGTTCGGGGTGCCCTTCGGCACGACGAAGTAGTCGGCGGTGACGATCTGTCCGTTCCATTGGATCTCGACCGGTTTGTTGTCGATGTGCTTGGCGCTGTAGGCGCGGCCGTTCCAGATCATCGCCATCGCCACCTCGCCCTTGCCGAGCAGGTCCTGCGATTCGGCGCCCGAGGCCCAGAACACGATGTCGTCCTTGATCGTGTCGAGCTTGGCTGTTGCACGATCCAGATCGAGCGGGTAGAGGTCAGCCGGGGCCACGCCGTCGGCGAGGAGGGCGAACTCGAAGATGCCGCCTGCGGAGTAATCCCAGAACCCGCGCTTGCCGGGGAACTTGGACGTATCGAAGAAGTCGGCCCAGCCCTCGGGCACGCCGGCCGTCTTCTCGGTGTTGTAGCCGAGGACGACGCCGTACGTGATGTCGGCTACGCGATACGTACCGGCGAAGCCGTCGAGGATCTCGTCCTTGGGGATCTTCGTGTAGTCGAGCGGCTCGAGAAGATCAGCGTGGGCATCGAGCCCGAAGTCGTTACCGACATCGACAATGTCCCAGGTGACTTGGCCCCCTTCGACCTGCGCCTTGATCGTCGCGTTCGAGGAGTCCTCGCTCTCCTGGAATGTCACGCCGGTGAGAGCCGCGTACGGCTCGAGCCAGCCCTTGCGCTGGGCTTCTTGGTACGCACCGCCGTACGAGGAAAAGGTCAGGGTCGTGCCGTCCGCTTTCGGCGGGTTCGAGCAGACGTCGGCGACGGGCTCGATCGAGGGGGTCTCGCTCCCGGGCGCCGTCGATGCGGGTGGCGCAGAGCTTGGCGAGGGACTGGCACCACCGCCGCATGCCGCAACCAGCAGCGTGCCTGCGGCAACAAGGGGAAGAAGGCGTCGCCAGGATGTCATCGATCGATCCTCCTCCACGCCCGCGGCCGAGCTCCGTGGCCGGACGGGCCGGAGTCGCACGCACGGAGCGTCGCGGGACCGCGCCATCTTAGTCGGCTCGTATGCCTGGCGATAGTCCCCGGCCAGATCGGCCATGGATATCTCAGGTGAGCCGCCGCGGTCCGCGGCCGCGGGCCTTGACATCGCGAAGAACCTCGCGGGCCGCGTTGTGGCCGGGCACGCCGTAGACCCCTCCGCCCGGATGCGTCCCCGAGCCGCACAGGTAGAGCCCCCGGATCGGAGTCCGGTAATCGCCATAGCCGGGGATCGGCCGCAGGAAGAAGAGCTGGTCGATCGACAGCTCACCGTGGAAGATGTGGCCCTGCGGCAGCGCGTAGATGCGCTCGAGATCCGGCGGCATCAGGATCTGGCGGTCGATGATGGCGTCGCGGATGCCGGGGGCGAACGCGGCGATGGTGTCGACGACCCGATCGGCGAACGACTCGCGCTCGTCGTCCCAGGTCGAGCCGGCCAGGGTGTACGGGGCGTGGCCGCCGAAGACGTTGAGGATGTGCTTGCCCTCGGGCGCCAGGGCCGGGTCGGCGAGCGTCGGCACGACCGGCGACAGGAACGGGCGGGTCGAGGGTCGGCCGTACTTGGCGTCGTCATACGCCCGCTCGAGGTACTCGACGGTCGGTCCCAGGTGGGCATAGGTCGGATAGGCGATGCCCATCGCCTCCCTGTCGAACGCCGTGTAGTCGGGCAGCCGATCGAGCGCGAAGTTGATCTTGAAGGCGGTGCTGAAGGTCTTGTAGGACTCGACCTCGGCGACCGTCTCGGCGTCGAGGTGCTGGGCGCCGACGAGGCGCAGGTAGGTCGTCCGCGGGTCGGCGTTCGAGACGACCACCTTAGCCGGGTATGCGTCGCCGTTCACCAGCTCCACGCCGACCGCCCGGCCGTTGCGGATGACCACCCGGGCGATCTCCGCGTCGGTCAGGATCGTGGTGCCGAGGGATCTTGCGCACGCCGCCAGCGCCTGGGTCAGGCCGCCCATCCCTCCGCGCACGAAGCCCCACCCGCCGGCACCCCTGTGCTCGCCCATCAGGTGATGGAGCAGGACGTAGGCGCTGCCCGGAGTCATCGGTCCCTTGAAGTTGCCGATCGAACCGTAGTAGGCAAGCGTTGCCTTGAGCTGATCCGACTCGAACCACTTGTCGAGGAACTCCACGATCGACCCGGTCATGAGGTCGATGAACCGGAAGGCGTCCCCGCCCATTCGGCGAAGCTTCCAGCCGAGCTCCAGCATGTCCCTCGCGCTCCGCAGGCCGAGCGCCGCCGGGGGCGTCTTCCAGATCAGCTCGCGGACGAACGCGCCCGCCTCATGCAGGAACCGGTTGTAGTCCGGGTAGCGCTCGGCGTCCTTCGGTGAGAATTTCGCGATCTCCGCGCATGTCCTCCGCTCGTCGTCCCAGAGGACCATGTACCGGCCGTCCTCGAACGGGACGAACAGGTTGTCGGTCGGGATCAGCTCGAAGCCGAACTCCGCGAGCCGGAGGTCCTCTATTATCCGACCCTGGAACATGCTGTTGACGTACGAGGTCGTCGAAACCCGGAAGCCCGGCCACACCTCCTCCGTCGCGCAGGCTCCGCCGACGATGCAGCGCCGCTCCAGGACGAGCGTCCGCAAGCCTGCGCGCGCCAGGTACGCGGCGGCGACGAGCCCGTTGTGGCCGGCCCCGATGACGATCGCGTCGTATGAGCTCGCGCTCCCCATCGCCACCACCTCCCGTGGATTCCGATCGAATCGGGACGTGATCCCATGGTAGGCCCGCATTGGAAGCCCGCCGCGCCCGGAAGCCGCTCCTCCGCCGCCACCCTCCTGCAACGCCGGCGCATCCCGGGGGCCACGGGGCACCGCGCGCCGACGTGGGCTACGCTTCGACGGTGAACCTGAGCGTCGACGAGCGCCACCGGCTGGCGCAGGCCGAGGAAGTGAGAATCGAGACGACGTCGCCGACCGGGATCGTGCATCGGACGATCATCTGGATCGTCGTCGACGGCGAGGACGTCTTCGTTCGGTCGGTTAACGGCGAGGGCGCCCGCTGGTATCGCGAGGCGGTGGCGCGGCCTGACGTCGCGTTCGATGTCGGCGGCCGGCGGATCGCGAGCCGCGTCGTCGCGGCCGCCGACCCCGAGTCGGTCGGCCGCTGCAGCGCCGCGCTGAAGGGGAAGTACGCCGCTGATCCCGCCCTCCGGCTGATGCTCCGCCCCCACACCCTGCCGACCACGCTCCGCGTCCTCGCGAGTGCCTGACCCCCGTCCACGGAGCCCCGAAGCATCGATGTACCTCGACGAGTTCAAGCACCAGCTTCCCGACATCGACGAGCGCGAGACGAGCGACTGGATCGAATCGCTGGACGACGTCCTCGACCAGGAGGGTGAGACCCGCGCCCGGTTCCTCCTGTTCAAGCTCCTCAAGCGCGCCCGCCAGCGCCAGGTCGGCCTGCCGCCGCTGACCAACACCCGCTACATCAACACCATCAGCCCCGAGCAGGAGCCGTTCTTTCCGGGCGACGAGCAGCTCGAGCGACGGATCCGCCGGCTCATCCGCTGGAACGCCGTGGCGATGGTCCTGCGGGCCAACAACCGCTTCGCGGGGATCGGCGGCCACCTCGCCACGTATGCCTCGGCGGCGACACTGTACGAGGTCGGCTTCAACCACTTCTTCAAGGGCAAGGACGGCGACGGCGCCGGCGATCAGGTCTTCTACCAGGGCCACGCCGCGCCGGGGATCTACGCCCGGGCCTTCCTCGAGGGCCGCCTGTCCGAGGACCAGCTCGACCACTTCCGGCGCGAGACGCCGCCCCAGGACGGCCTGTCGTCGTACCCGCACCCGCGGCTCATGCCCGACTTCTGGGAGTTTCCGACTGTCTCGATGGGCCTCGGCCCGATCTCGGCGATCTACCAGGCCCGGTTCAACCGGTACCTCCAGAACCGCGGCCTCCTGGACACATCGGGATCGCGCGTCTGGGCCTTCCTGGGCGACGGCGAGACGGACGAGCCGGAGGCCCTCGGGGCCCTCCACGTCGCAGCCCGCGAGGGCCTCGACAACCTGACCTTCGTCGTCAACTGCAACCTCCAGCGCCTCGATGGCCCGGTTCGCGGCAACGGCAAGATCATCCAGGAGCTCGAGGCCGTCTTCCGGGGCTCCGGCTGGAACGTCATCAAGGTCATCTGGGGCCGGGAGTGGGACGAGCTCCTGGCCCGCGACGTCGACGGCGTCCTGGTCGAGAAGATGAACACGACCGTCGATGGCGAGTTCCAGAAGTTCTCGGTCGCCGGCGGCGCCTACATCCGGGAGCACTTCTTCGGCCCCGACCCGCGCCTGCGGCGGCTCGTCGAGCACCTGACCGACGACGACCTCGCCAAGCTCCGCCGGGGCGGCCACGACTACCGCAAGGTCTACGCGGCCTACAAGGAGGCGACGGAGTTCCGCGGTGTGCCCACGGTGATCCTGGCCAAGACCGTCAAGGGCTGGACCCTGGGGCCTGGTGTCGAGGCCCGCAACATCACCCACCAGGCCAAGAAGCTCTCGGAGCAGGAGCTCCGGGTCTTCCGCGATCGCCTGGAGCTCCCGATCCCCGACGCGAAGCTCAAGGACGCCCCGTACTACCACCCCGGGCCCGACTCCGAGGAGGTCCAGTACCTCAAGGAACGGCGACGCCAGCTCGGCGGCGAGCTCCCGAAGCGGGTGGTCCGGGGAGCGCCGCTGCCTGCTCCGAATCCGACCTTCGACGCCGAGTTCGCGGCCGGCAGCTCCACCGCGGTCTCGACGACGATGGCCTACACCCGAATGCTCCGGAACCTCATCCGCGATCCCGAGCTCGGGCCGCGGATCGTGCCGATCATCCCCGACGAAGCACGGACATTCGGGATGGACCCGCTCTTCAACGAGGTCGGCATCTACGCCTCGGGCGGCCAGCGCTACGACCCGGTCGATTCGGAGCTCGTCCTGAAGTACCGCGAGGCGAAGGACGGCCAGGTCCTCGAGGAGGGGATCACGGAGGCCGGCTCGATGGCCAGCTTCAGCGCGGCCGCCACGTCGTACGCGACGAACCGCCTGCCTGTGATCCCGTTCTACATCTTCTACTCGATGTTCGGCTTCCAGCGGACCGGCGACCAGATGTGGGCCGCCGCCGACGCCCGGGCCCGGGGCTTCCTCATGGGCGCGACCGCCGGCCGGACGACCCTCGCCGGCGAGGGCCTCCAGCACGACGACGGCCACACCCACGTCCTGGCCTCGACCGTCCCGAACCTCCGTCAGTACGACCCGGCCTACGCTTACGAGCTCGCCGTGATCATCCGCGAGGGGATCGAGCGGATGTACGTCCGGGGCGAGGACGTCTTCTACTACGTCACGCTCTACAACGAGAACTATCCCCAGGCCCCGAAGCCCGAGGGCGTCGACGAGGGCATCCTCCGGGGCATCTACCGCTTCGCGGCGGCGCCGGACGCGGGCAGGGAGGCTCACGCCGTCCGGCTCGTGGGCTCGGGGGCGATCCTCGGGCAGGTCCTCGAGGCCCAGCACATCCTGGCCGAGCGGTTCGGCGTCGCTGCGGAGGTCTACTCGGCGCCGTCGTTCCCGCTCCTCCGGCGCGACGCGCTCGAGGTGGATCGCTGGAACCGCCTTCACCCCGCCGCGACGGCCCGGGTTCCGTACGTCGCCGGGGTGCTCGGGGCTGACGGCGGTCCGATCGTCGCGGCGAGCGACTGGATGAAGGTCATCCCGCAGATGGTCGCCCCGTGGGTGCCCGCGACGTTCGTCGCCCTGGGCACGGACGGCTTCGGACGGAGCGACACTCGGGAGAGCCTGCGGGCGTTCTTCGAGATCGACGCCGCCAGCATCGCGGCGGCAGCGATGGCGGCCCTGGCTCGCGACGGGTACGTCACGCCCAAGGCGGCCGCAGCGGCGATCAAGGACCTCGGCATCGACCCCGACAAGGTGGACCCAGCGGCAACCTGACGGTTGCCGGCGGCCGTCTGAACCCCGTGCGGGGGAGAGGTCAGGTGACCCTGCGAACGTGATGCAAGGACCCTTGCGTAAACCCGAGTGAGCCACTAGGATTTGCCGCGTCGCCAGCCCCGGCGCCAGCGTCCTCCGACAGCCAGGAGCTCAACCCGTGGATTTCGGCAACCTCACCACCGGCTTCCTCATCGGCCTTCGCGAGGGCGTCGAAGCGGCGCTCATCGTCGCCATCGTCCTGGCCTACGTGGTCCGGACCGGCAACGGCCGCCACATTCCGAAGATCTGGCTGGGCTCCGGCGCCGCGATCATCCTCAGCGTCGCCCTCGGGCTCGTCATCTTCAACACGGTCGGGGCGTTCGAGGAGCCGTACGAGCAGCTCTTCGAGGGCTCGGCGATGCTCCTCGCCGCGGTGGTCGTGACCTGGATGCTGTTCTGGATGCGCCGCCAGTCGATGAACCTGCGGGGCGAGCTCCAGGCGGCCATCGACCGGGTCCTGTCCGAGGGCACGGCATGGGGCCTGGCGGTCCTGGCCTTCACCGCGGTCATCCGCGAGGGGGTGGAGACCGCGCTCTTCCTGGCCGGCCAGGCAACCTCGGCGGCGACCGGTGCCGGCAGCGTTCTGGTGGGGGCGATCGTTGGCCTCGGGGCCGCCGTGCTCATCGGCTGGGGCTTCTACCATGGCAGCCGCGCCATCGACCTGCGGCTCTTCTTCCGCTGGACCGGGATCGCCCTGGTCTTCATCGCGGCCGGCCTCCTGTCCCACGCCGTCCACGAGTTCATCGAAGTCGCCGAGATCGCGGGAATCGCCGTCATCGGCAGCCAGACCGCGTTCGACATCAGCGGCATCCTGTCGCACGACGACGGGATCGGGCAGTTCCTGCGGGCGATCTTCGGCTACAGCGCTCGCCCCGAGGTCCTGACCCTCGTCGTCCACCTGACGTACGTCGTCGCGGTCCTGGCCCTGTACCTCCGGCCGGTCCGACCGGCCCCACCGGCCCGCCGCGCAGACCCGGTGGGCGCGGATTGATCCTTCG
>Ga0209751_10003265_pt1 | contig 15777 bp, 10 predicted proteins | sample RifCSP13_1_FD_184019 | JGI IMG/M metagenome (GOLD analysis project Ga0209751, IMG submission 184019) | Soil microbial communities from Rifle, Colorado - Rifle CSP2_sed 13_1 (SPAdes) (version 2) | ecosystem: Environmental > Terrestrial > Deep subsurface > Rock core/Sediment | place: Rifle... | reverse complement strand
AAAACAAATACATTTAATACGTTATATCTTTTTTAAAACTTTGGTATGAAAATCCGGGTAGTTTTTTATACATTATAAGGGTGTCATTGCCGGATAAAAAGCAATATACAGCTGCTCAATTCCTTATCTGGCCGGGTTAATAACTCTTTGGGAATGTTAATAAAAACGATAGAACTGATTTTGTCTACGATTGTTAGTCTTACTAACTTGCAGTACTATCTGACTTATGCCTGAAAACATATTTTCAGGCAAGTTTCCAACGATTTAAAAATTTACCCAGATGCAGGCTGAAGACACCAAAATTAAGAACTTGACCTTGAAACCGATCGAAAGCAAAGAGCAAGTGAAAAAAGTTGCACCCATTAAAAGCGACGGCACTTACACCTATGAGGAAGCCTACAAGAATACCCTGGAATATTTCAAAGGTGACGAACTGGCAGCTACCGTTTGGATCAATAAATATGCGCTAAAAGATTCCTTCGGTAAAATATACGAAAGAGATCCCGACATGATGCACTGGAGAATTGCAAGGGAAATTGCCCGTATCGAGCAAAAATACCCTAATCCGCTGAATCTCGAGGAGATCTATTCACTTTTGAAGGATTTTCGCTATATCGTTCCACAGGGTAGCCCGATGACGGGTATAGGCAACAATTTTCAGATTGCTTCATTGTCCAATTGCTTTGTAATCGGTAATCCTGGCGTATCCGATTCCTATGGCGGAATTATGAAGATTGACCAGGAACAGGTACAACTAATGAAACGTCGCGGTGGTGTGGGTCACGACCTTTCCCACATTCGCCCGAAAGGAACTCCCGTGCTGAACAGCGCCCTGACCTCTACCGGAGTGGTCCCCTTCATGGAGAGATACTCCAACTCCACCCGTGAGGTTGCCCAGGATGGCCGTCGCGGTGCCCTGATGCTCAGCATATCTATTAAACACCCCGATTCGGAGCAGTTCATTGATGCCAAGCTTGAGCGGGGCAAGGTTACCGGTGCAAACATATCGGTGAGGATCAATGATGAATTCATGAAGGCCGTTGTTAATAACGATGTTTATGAACAACATTACCCGGTTGATTCGAGCAATCCGGTATTTAAAAAACAGATCGAAGCCCGCAAGCTCTGGGAAAAGATCGTGCACAATGCCTGGAAATCGGCTGAACCCGGTATCTTATTCTGGGACACAATTACCCGTGAATCGGTTCCCGATTGTTATGCCGATTACGGTTACCGCACTGTTTCCACCAACCCGTGCGGTGAAATACCCCTGTGTCCTTATGACTCGTGCAGACTGCTGGCCATTAACCTGTACAGTTACGTAAAAGAACCTTTCACAAACAAGGCAGTTTTTGATTTCGACCTGTTCAAAAAACATGTTCATTATGCCCAACGCATTATGGATGATATCATTGACCTGGAACTGGAGAAAATCGATGCCATCATGGATAAGATTAACAGGGATCCTGAAGACGTGGAACTGAAACGGGTTGAAAAGAAACTCTGGGAAAATATCCGTATCAAGGCCGAAGAAGGCCGTCGCACCGGGATAGGCATTACAGCCGAAGGTGACATGCTTGCAGGTCTTGGCCTGCGCTATGGCAGCGATGATGCCATTGATTTTTCGGTGGAAGTGCAGAAAACACTCGCTATTGAAGCATACCGTTCATCCGTTGAAGTGGCCAGGGACCGCGGACCTTTTACCATTTACGATGCGCACCTCGAAAAAGACAATCCCTTTATTATGCGCCTTAAAGCCGAGGATGAGCAAATGTATCACGATATGGTGAAATACGGTCGCAGAAATATTGCCCTTCTCACGATCGCACCTACCGGTACCACAAGCCTGATGACGCAGACCACCTCCGGCATCGAACCGGTATTTCTGCCGGTTTACAAACGGAGAAGAAAGGTAAATCCAAACGATTCAAATATCAATGTAACCTTTACGGATGAGGTGGGTGACAAATGGGAGGAATTCAACGTTTTCCACCACAAATTCCTTACCTGGCTCGAAGTTAATGGGTACAACGTTCAGGAAGTAATGAAATATGAGGATGCTAAACTTCAGGAAATAGTTGCAAAATCACCTTACTACAAAGCCACTTCCAACGATGTCGACTGGATGAACAAGGTGAGGATGCAGGGTGAGGTTCAGAAATGGGTGGATCATTCCATAAGTGTCACCATTAACCTGCCCACACACGCATCCGAAGAACTTGTCGGTCAGCTCTATGTTACCGCTTGGCAAAGCGGATGCAAGGGAGTTACTGTTTACCGCGACGGCTCCCGTTCGGGTGTGCTGCTGAACAATAAGGACAAGGAAGGTGATGAGACCGACGGGCAGAAATTCAAAAGACCACGCGTGCTGGATGCCGAGATCATCCGTTTCAGCAACAATGAGGAAAAATGGATCGCCTTCATCGGACTTAAGGATAATAAGCCTTATGAAATATTCACCGGTATCGTGGATGATGAGATGTTCCCCATCCCCAAATCCATTGTAAAGGGAAAGATTATCAAGAACAGGGATGAAAATGGCAGATCGCGGTACGATTTCCAGTATATTGACAAATATGGTTATAACAATACGCTCGGCGGTCTGTCCCATATGTTTAACAAGGAATACTGGAATTATGCCAAGCTGTTCTCCAGTGTTCTCCGACATGGAATGCCTATTGCCGATGTGGTAAACCTTATTTCTTCGCTGCAGCTCGACAGTGCTACCATCAATACCTGGAAGAACGGTGTGGAAAGAGCCCTGAGGAAATATATTCCCAACGACACCCGGGCTAAGAGGGGCAAGACCTGTTCGGAATGCGGTTCCGAAAACCTCATCTACCAGGAAGGTTGCCTGAAATGCACAGCATGCGGATCATCTAAATGCGGATGATATTTGACAGTCTTCTTACTATTCTTCCTTTTCTTCCGCTTCATAAGCTTTAAGCAGCTCTTCCTGGATGTTGCCCGGTACCTGCTCGTAGTCGATGAATTTCATGGAATAGATAGCCCGGCCTCCGGTAAGTGAACTGAGGGCCGTGGAATATTTGTTCATCTCGGCAAGCGGAACCTTGGCAGTAATTTTCTGAAATCCCATCTCGCTGCTCATGCCCTGCACAATAGCACGGCGTCCCTGCAGATCGCTCATCACATCACCCATCCGTTCACTGGGCACCAGCACGTCAACCTGGTAAACAGGCTCCAGGATCTTCGGTGCTGCTTTTTTGAATGCTATGCTAAAGGCATTCCTGCCGGCAAGCCTGAAAGAAATTTCATTTGAATCAACGGGGTGCATTTTACCATCATACACATATACCCTGATATCACGGGCATACGAACCGGTTAACGGACCTTCCTCGATCTTTTCCATGATCCCTTTGAGAATGGCAGGCAAAAAGCGGGCGTCAATCGAACCTCCGACAATACAATTGTAATAAATCAATTTACCACCCCATGCCAGCGGGATCTCTTCCCTGTCCCTGAGTGACATTTTCTGGTCCTTGCCATCGATTTTGAACATTTCGGTGTCGGGGGTACCTTCCTTGTGCGGTTCAATCACCATATGAACCTCACCAAACTGGCCGGCTCCTCCCGATTGTTTTTTATGCCTGTATTCTGCTTCGGCAAACTTGGTAATGGTTTCCCGGTATGGGATCTTGGGAGTCAGGAACTCGGTCCCAATTTTATATATATTGTCGAGATGCCACTTGAGAATGTTCAGATGATACTCACCCTGGCCCGATAAAATAATTTGTTTGAGCTCCTTTGAGTATTCAACCTGAATGGTGGGATCTTCGAAATACATGCGTTGCAGTGCTTCACCCAGCTTTTCATCATCACCTTCGCTGAGCGGTCTGATGGCTGTACGGTATTTGGGTTCGGGAAATTCAATAGACGGAAATTTAAGATTGCCGTCAAGCGACAGCGTATGATTTGTTCTGGTAGCTTTAAGCTTTACCGTGGCTCCGAGATCGCCGGCCAGCATATTGGGCACTTTGGTCCTTATTTTGCCTGCAACTGCGAATATCTGGGCAATCCTTTCCTTGTTATGCGTGGAATTATTGGTAAGATCGATGCCTTCCTTGATCTCACCCGACATTACCTTGAAGTAGTTGATCTCACCGATATGGGTTTCAACAGCTGATTTGAAAACAAACAACGTTGCCTGTCCCGCAGGATCGCACTTTACTTCCTTACTCCCGGCCATCGGAGCCGGTAAATCATTGGGACTTGGCGCAACCTGTGAAATGAATTCCAGCAACCGGCCAACACCCATATTTCGTTTGGCGGAAACGCAAAAAATCGGGAATAGTCCGCGTTGCACAAGGCCGGCCTTTATTCCCTTCTGCAACTCATCCGGAGTAAGGGTATCATTGGCAAAGAATTGCTCCATCAATGATTCATCACTTTCAGCAGCTTTCTCAACGAGCACAGCGTGAAGTTCCTCTGCCTGCTCCATATGATCTGCAGGAATATCCAAAATCTGAGGTTTGCCACCCTCTTTCGGGAACTTGTACATTTTCATCGTCAGCACATCAATCACGGAATCAAATCCGGTGCCCGGATTAACCGGATACTGCACTACAACCGAATTATTCCCGAATTTCTCCTTTACCGATTCAATGGTCTTTTCCCAATTTACCTTTTCGTGGTCAATATGATTGATGACAAATATGAAGGGCTTGTTGTCCTTCGCGAGGTAACGGCCATGAATTTCGGCTCCCACCTCAATGCCGTTCTGCGCATTGATCATCATCAGGGCGCAATCGGTTACAGTTAGGGCTGAAACCAGACCGTTGACGAAATCATCCAGACCGGGAGTATCAATAAGGTTTATCTTGTGATCATTGTGCAAGGTGTATAAGAGTGTTGAAAAAACCGAACAGGTATTGTTCTGCTCAATTTCCTTGAAATCGGATACGGTATTCTTGCTTTCAACATCACCGCGCCGTTCAATCACTCCTCCTTCAAAAAGCATAGCCTCTGCAAGCGTGGTTTTTCCTGATCCCGAATTTCCAACAATTACTAGGTTTTTAATTTGGCTCGTTGAATATGTCTTCATTTCATAAAATATTTACTATTAATACCTTATTGATTACCCCATGGCAGGAGCATTGCAAAAATAACAATTTTTTACTTAGAAGCAACAAACAGCAAGGATTTCATGGGGTTAGCCATTTCTTTATGAATCATACATTTATAAAAAAAATCCTTTCCCGAAATTTCAGGAAAGGATTTCACCTCTAATCCAAACACTATTAACCAAACTGCATTTTACATACCCATATCCATTCCTCCGCCGTCGTCACCACCCTGGTCGTCGCCATTTCTGCGGGCTGCCTGACGGTAATTGTTGATCCTGTAAGTAAGGTTCAGCATTACAACCGGTGCTTCACGCCTGAACTTGTTATAGGTATAAAAATTCTCACCGCCGGAGGTAAATGTATTATAACCGGTAGCGAATATATCCCGTGCATTGACGGAAACACTCAGTTGTCTTTTCAGTAGTTCTTTCCGAACGGCTACATTTGCCATGAAAAATCCGCTACGTTCTCCCTGAAGGGTTTTTGACGGTCCATTGTACATTCCTGTCAATTGAAGCCGCAAATCCCATTTCAGTTTAAAACTGCTGTTTAAATTGGTACGCCAGCTGGTGGAAACCCTCGATACATCTTTTCCCCCAACTTCGCCGTTTAACTGGTACCTGAAGAGATTTCCCGTAAGGCTGATCTGCCACCATTTATTCAGATCAAGATTGGTCATCAGTTCCATTCCCAGGGAATGATCTTCATCTGCGTTCGTGACAGTGTTTACGAATACCTGCCGTCCTGAAAGCGAATCTATCCCATTGATCCATGTAATCTTGTCGGTTGTTTTCCGGTAATATGTTTCAAGTGATACGGTACCCTTTTTAAAAGAATACTGGTAATTCAGCTCGTAAGCATTGCTAAACTCGGGCGTTAACGAAGGATTCCCGTAATATATGTTGTTGGAGCCCCTGAATTCCTTGAAAGGGTTCAGATTCCACATACTGGGACGCTGAATCCTTGTAGAAAAGGTGAACTGAAACTGGTGTTTATCCGAAAGCTTACGCAATACATAGAACGACGGGAAAAAATGCATTTTCTCATAGGTGTAAGACTCGGAACTGGTTTTTTGCTTAAGGGTCCGGTTATCATATTCCGCCCTCACACCGAGCTGGTATTCGAACTTTCCAAGGGGCGCCGAGTATATACCATATACCGATTGCAATGCATCCCGGTAATCCAGGGAATTGCTGATGGAGTCGTTGACCATCCATTCTCCGCCAAGCGGCTGATAGTCCTCAAAAATATAATTCCCTTCCTGATTGTCCATTCTGCTTTGCAGACCGGCTTCCAGCTTACCGCTTCCAACCGGTCTTGTATAATCCAATTCTATCCGGATATCGGATTCGGGATTCCGCATCCTCGAACGTGAACTTTTCGGATCTGTTCCCAGTATTTCATAGTTGCTGTCGGTATGCCTTACAATCTCTTCTTCAGTTTCAACTTCCGTAGCAGCGGAATAGTATACCGAAGCCTGCAACGCATGACCGTTATCATCAAACTTTTTCTGGAAGTCGAGATTCAGGTTGTAAAACTTGTCTTCATCCGTGCTGCTGCTTTCATCGGTGTAAAACGAATCCACACTTGCAGGCAAAGTAAGCCAATGGTTGAGCGACGTGAAATCGCGGTTTGAATTCCGTCTCCCGAAGGCCCCGGAAAGCGATAATGTGGAATTGTCATCGATATAATAATCAAATCCCGATTTCAGATTGTATGAATTCCTTGCAAAAACTCCTTTTACATCGCCAAAATTGGATGTAGTGGTGTCGTTAATAAACGTACTCCGTTCGTTTTCTCCCTTCATATGAAAATCCCTGTCACTGTATTCACCGCCAATGAAGTAATTTAATTTCTGTCTTTTAAAATTAAGGAGGAAATCCGCCGTATATTTTTGCCTTGTTCCAACCGAAACATTGGCAACACCCCCGATACCGGTATTCTTCTGTTTCTTCATAATGATGTTGATAATCCCCGCAGCACCATCGGGATCATATTTGGCGGAAGGACTGGTGATAATCTCAAGACTTTGCACGGCACTGGCAGGTATCTGCTGCAACCCCTCACTACCCTGCACCACACTGGGTTTGCCATCGATCAGCAATTGAAAATTTCCGCTTCCTCTGAGGCTTACATTACCTTCGATATCTACCTCTACCGAAGGGGTGTTCTCCAGCACGTTCACGAGCGATCCCCCTGCCGCAGAAATGTCCTGGCTGATATTAACCACCTTTTTGTCGATCCTGTATTCCACCTGCTTGCTCTGGGCAACAATTTCCACATCAGCAATCTGGGTTATATCCGGATACAACACAATGACTCCAAAATCAACGGTAGAAACCTGCGGAGTAATGTTTACCGATGATAAAATCTTTTTTGTATACCCGATAAAACTGGCTTCGAGATAATAACTGTCATAAGCCAGGTTCCTGAATGCAAAAGCACCTGTTGAACCGGTAACCACACCATTTACCAGTGAAGAATCACCCTGCCGGTACAGGCCCACAGTGGCATATTCTATGGCTCCGTTGGTGGTTGAATCATGTATTACGCCCCTTACTACGCCTGTCCGCATACCCGCGGCAGGATCAACGGTGCGCTGGGGGCTTTGGGCTATAGTGGAAGTTTGTGCCATTCCAGCAGCCAAAAGCAATATCAGAAGTTTTTTCATTTTCATTTTTTTGTTGTAACGTTTGCAAAATATCATCATCTCTCTTTATTATTCATCTTACAAAGCAACAAACAAATCAGCAATATGCTCATTGACATAGCCAACAAATCGACAAATGACAATTATTTAAAGACAAACGAGTATTATTTTCCGATTTTAAAACCTCAGGGATAATTGAAGTTTTACCTCACTGCGTGAAGAGGATGAAATCTCATCCAATCCGGTGCCGAAAGAAGTTTTATTGCTGTAACAGGTTTGCGCAAACCTTACACGGATGGATGCCCTGTCATGTATGTCATACCGTGCCATCAGATAGGTCCGGTACCCCACATCATACATCGGTGAAAAGGAAAAGCCGGATATAAGATCCTGCTCATAGGCATAAATTCGCGATTCATACGAGCCCGTATTGAACCAGGCAATCCGGAAATGGAGGACCAAAGGCAACCGGACAGGTTTGTATGCTGCATCCTGGTAAATCATGATACCATTGTTATACCGGCCGTTTGCAGCTTCCACACCGGTGAACTCTATCCGGTTCTGAATTTCAAATTTCGTGTTGATCCTCCAGGAAATATGATATCTCAATCCACTGCGTATAACATCACCCACTACCGGTAACGGCAAGGAATCGATCCTTTCATTTTCAGGTTCCCTTTCAATCCGCAGGCGCAAAAACATGGCAACCTTACTGTCCGGGGAATAATCAACCTGCAGCAGGTAATCATTTCCCCCGGACGGAGCACTCACCTGGTACTTCAACCAGGGAAAACGGTAAAAATCGGCATAGGCCGAAATCTTCCAGTTTTTTCGCGGATGGATAACCGTGCCCGCATACAAACCTTCCTCATTGCTGTTTGAAGAAGCTTCGGAAAATGCTCCCGAATGCATGCTGTAATATCCTGCAGGAAAATAACGGTAAAGCAGTGAAAACGAAGCATACTTGCCGGCATTGAGCAAGGCTCCGTTCAGTGTTGCCCAATACCTGTTGCCATAAGATGCTTCACCAAAAAGCTGTATCCTGTCCAGCGTGATCAGGTAGTCTGTTCCCCAGTTGAGCAGGGCGGTGCCATGGAAATCATACAGGTCCTTCGGATCATCTCCGGCTTGCAGGTATTTATCCAGATGGTAATACACCAGTGTGGTTCCCAGCTTAAGCCAGTTATTGCGGAAACCGATATTTCCACCTGCAGCGGTCTTATGTAAGGAATTTTCATCGGCAGTCTCAGCCGGTGTCCGGTGATATCCGCTTTCCTGAAAAGAGGAAAAGCATATCTCCCCCGATTCCAGGGTATCTGTGATGTTGGCATCCTGTCCGGTTAATGAATAAAAACCGGTGAGGATAAATTTCCCTATGGTACCGCTAGCAGCCAGGCCCCTGAAATAATCATTCTCATCGGTGGAGGTGAACGGTCTTATAGCATCCTGGTGCTTAACAATATTGAGCGTAAGCGATGATTTCCCGGTTGCAAGCCCATTCCACAGGGTAAGACCCTGGCCGAAATGAAGACGGTAATCTCCTGCCAGCAAAGTCTTCACCGGTCCGGTATTGCTGATCATCACATAACCGGAATAAAAATCAAATCCGTGCGGATTGGTGCCCCTGAAAAACTCCTCACCATGATCCTTTTCCAGAGTTATCCCTGCAGAAACACGGTTCCCGGAAGTATATCCGTACCGTGCATAATAAACCCAGGGATTCCCGGGATATTTTGTGGTGCCTGCAATACTGTCGTATTTGCGGTAACCTTCCGCTTTCTGCAGGATGCGCTGCATCCTGAGGTTAATTTCATGATGGCCGGCTCTGAGAATTTCTCCCGGCCTGAAATCAACTGCCTTATCACCAGGTGCCACAGTGACAAAGGGAAGCATCAGCCGGATAACCTCCCCGGTATATCCATAAACCATAGCCAGTTCATAGATGCTGAGCAGGTTTCCGTTAAGACTGCGATAAGCTAACAGACTGCTGATTTGAAAATCGGTAAGAAAGGGTAATTTTTGCAGATCTTCCCTGCCGGCGGTATTGATATTGAGTGGCACTTTCTGGAACTGCGCCAGCTCTGATAGCACTGATTCATAATCGGTCGACACATCACCGGAAGATTCAACCGACTCAACCAGGGTTTCCATGATCTGTCCGGGTATTCCGGATTGGGCAAGGGAAAGGCCAGGTAAAACACATCCTGCAAAAACAAGCAGCATGCAACGGGGTTTCATTGGCTAACGGTTTACTGATGCAATGTAGCAAAATTATAGCAGGAAATCAATGGAATTTTGTCAATACGGCAACAAATCCCCCGTTGGGTGCAACATCGAATTTCAGTTCCATGCCCCCGGTCACCGGCATCACTTTCCGGGTGAGTTTTCTCGGGCTTTTGTCAGCATCCGGCGCATCACACCAGGTAACTGCCTGATAACCTGCATCTGTAAGAAAATCCGTTTTAATACTAAATCTCCTTTTAGCGGTACTCATACCTCCGATGTACCAGGTGTCGCCCGACCTGCGTGCAACGGCAATATATTCTCCCGGCATGCCTTCCAGTACTTTTGTATCATCCCAGGTGGCAGGTATTCCCTTCAGAAAATCACTTCCCGGTTGATTCCGGACATTATCTGGTGATTCGCAGAATACCTGGAAAGCGCTTTCATACACCACCATCATGGCTAGCTGGAAACAGCGTGTACCCATAACATGGGGTGCCGGGCTGTCTCCACCCACAACCCTGAACTGGTCCGGTTGGTCATTCAGAAAGCCCCCCGGCGTGAAATCCATTTCTCCTGCAAGTCCCCGGGTAAATGGCAGTGTAAGGCAATGTTCCGGCGTTATGCGATCGCTCCATTTGTTATATTCGTTTCCCAACACACCTTCACGCGTGATCAGGTTGGGATAGGTGCGGCTGAAGCCATCCGGAACATAGGCTCCGTGAAAATCAACCACCAGATGGTGCTTTGCAGCCGTTTTCGCAACACGGTGATAAAAGTCCACCATTTCCTGGTCATTCCTGTCCATGAAGTCGATCTTTACTCCGGCCACTCCCCATTTTTCATAAAGGGCAAAAGCATCCTCCATCTGCCTGTCGGCATTGGGCCAAAGCAGCCAGAGTATGATCTTAATATTTTTCCTGTCTGCATAGGCTACCACTTCGGGAATATCAATTCCGGGAATCATTCTTGTAATATCGGCATCCGTATTAAAGGAACCATCTTCCTTGAAAGGAGGACCGTACCATTGCCAGTCAACAATCTGATATTGCCAGTGGTTTTCAGCCGCAAAATCAATAAAATACTTCATGGTTTCCGTATTCGGCCCCAGCTTAAAACCGGCACCGGGTGCATATGAGCCGCACCACCACCAATCCCAGGCTGAAACACCGGGTTTTATCCACGAAACATCTTCGAGCACACAGGGCTCATTCAGATTCTGGATCATGTCCGATTCGATTAAACCTGCCGGTTTATCAGCTATCATCATTACTTTCCAGGGCGATAATCGCTGTTCCGCAGTGCGCACCAATATGGTGGTGTCACCGGGCAACCAGGACGGCTGCGAAACAAGTGTATTGGGATGACCGGTATCCGCAGTAAATCCTGAACAGGTCCAGTTGGTTATATTGGCCTCCAGTAATGCAACCCAGGCATGGTTACCGGCTTTTATCAGCAGGGGTGTTCCGATAATGTTCCCGGGCTTGATATCACTGAGCAATACCTTGTCGAATTCCTTTTCCTGCGACAGGTGGAATGTGTTCCAGAATGTCGCCCACGCAGTATGATCCTGCGGAAAACTGAAAGCGATTTTTTCCCGTGTCAGCACAATGGTGTCCATTCCCTTTTGTACGGGCAATTCATACCGTATGGCAACGCCATCGTTGTAAACCCTGAAGTATACATTAATGAGCCTCCCGGGGTTAACAGTTTCCTGCAGTTCCAGCACAAGCTGATTATAATGGTTGGTGACGGTCTTTCTTTTTCCCCATACCCTGTCCCAGGTTTCATTTACCGGTTCATTCCGGACATTTGTTATCTTCAGGTTGCCCTGTAATGGTTCCATGTTCCTGAACCCAAGTTCGATACCTGAGGGACGTATGATCTCTTCCCTGTTGAAAAAGACCGAATATAGCAGTCGATCCGCCAGGGAATCACTGATTACACATTTTACCTGCAGGGAGCTGTCAGGCGAGAACACGGTTGCTTCGCTTACCTTTTGCAATTTATTGCATGAAATACCAAGCATGGGACCTGCCAGGATAATCAGGCAGAACCTGAACAGCGGATTCAAATGTTTCATGATTAACCATAATTTTATCCATTAAAGTTAATCAAAGAAGTCAATTTACCTGTCCCGTTACTTTATTTTATGCTTTCTAATATCCGCAAAGCTTCATCAACGTGCATGGTGGCCTGTCCCTGCGATTTAAAAACATGCAGCACGGTTCCGGATTTGTCGGCGATATAAGTAACCCGGCCCGGTAAAATACCAAACAGGTTGGTGGGTGCACCGAATAGATGCCTGACCTTATTCCCCTCATCACTCAACAGGGTGTAGGATAACCTGTACTTCTCTGCAAATTTTTTATGGCTTTCAACCGATTGCCCGCTGATTCCGATGATCAGGGCATCAGCCTGGTTAAAAACCTCAAACTGGTCGCGGAAGTAACAGGCTTCTTTGGTGCAACCCGGACTGTCATCCCTGGGATAAAAGAATATGACCAGGTTTTTCTTACCGGTCACCGTAGCAATATCAAACAAATTACCATGCTGATCAGGTAGTGTAAAGGAAGGAAGCTTACTTCCTGTTTCGATTTTAGTCATTTTGCTGTTGTTGGTGCTTTGGGATGTTGCGGGCATAGAAAAATATAAAACGAATAATAGCAAATAAACTACGGCTTCATAGATATATCGTACCGATCTCCTGACGCTTTCGGCAAACTCCAGAAAGGAATAATACAACCTCCGTCCATTCATATGCAGGACCTGATTTGAAAAATGTTCCATTCTGTTCGATTAGGGTAATTAAACAGCCAGGTGTATTATTTGTTCAATAAATAAACAAATTTGTTAAACAGAATGTCAGAAATTCACACTGTCATACACTATCACCTTGCTGCACAATTCATCCGCAACTTTGCGGAACATGTCGTGCACCGGATGCACCTGATATTCATCCTGAGCAGCCTTATCATTGAAAATGGTGAGCAGGGAGTACTGGTAACTGCTGTCGATAACTTCGCGCCGTGTTTCTGCCGGTTTCCCAAGTTGATAACTCTTAATGGCTCCGATGGTTACCAGTTCTTTCAATGCTTTTTCAAAACGTGAAGCCTGCAAGGCATTACCGGGTTCTTTAAGCCAGAAAAATACATGATGTACAAACACATTTTCCAGGGAGTCCCTGTTTTGTCCGATTCCTGCGGTCAACATGAGTGCGCCTGCAGCCAGAGTGGCTTTCCCGCCTTTTTCGAAAAAATTCCGCCGATTTATTGCTCGCATGGTTATCTTTATTTAATTATGACTTTCATTCCGGTCGAATTCAATAACATATTCCGACATGTACTCACTCCTTTCGGGCTGGATGTTCTTAACAAACAACCTCGCCCTCCGGCCAAGCGTTTTGCCTTGCCTGCGTGCTTGTCGAGGTTGCTTAGGCTGATCCTTGCCACGATGATACATTGTCCGCTCCATTCGTATCCGGGATCATAGGTATCCTCGTCATAGATCCCGGGGTAACTATCCTCCAAACCGAAGTTATTATTAAAAAATTAAAAGTAAGATATATTGCAGATGAAATCATTTGTGGTTTGAAACTACATTCGAATGCCGGTGTTGCCTTACGATGTACCGGCCAATCCGTATGCCCTACAGGCAACGGATGGTTAATAATTGATTTACTTAAATGATTATTCCGGCATGGTTATAGTTTTACAGGTTATTTCCTATATTTACTTACAACAAATCCCTGAAAATGAAATCACGTCGTCAGTTTATTAAAACCGCAGGCACAGGTATCCTGGCAGCGGGAGTTACCGGTGTATATGGCAATGGAAATGCATTCGCCCCGGCCAAAATCACCGGAGATGCCTTTACATTAGGGATGGCAGGTTATACTTTCAGAGAGTTCACCGTGGAGCAAACCATTGACATGATGAAAAGAACCGGTGTCTCAAACCTCTCGCTGAAAGATTTCCACCTGCCCTATGACAGCACTCAGGAACAGATCAATGAGGTGTTGCAGAAATTTAAAAATGCCGGGATCACCGTATATACCCTGGGTGTTATTTACATGAAAACCCGGGAGTCAGTTGACCAGGCCTTTGAATATGCAAAAATGGCCGGGGTTGATATGATAGTTGGTGCTCCCGATTACGAACTGCTTTCCTATGTAGAGAAAAAGGTAAAAACCTATGCCATCAGGCTGGCAATCCATAACCATGGTCCGGATAACCCGCTATATCCCAATGCCACCGACATTTGGAATCATATCAAAGACCTGGACCCAGGGATGGGGATCTGCATCGATATCGGACATACCACCCGGGATGGTGAGGATCCTTCTGTGGATATTGAGAAATACAGTTCCCGCATCTATGATATGCACATTAAAGATGTGGACAAACCTGCAAAAGAAGGAACAACCGTGGAGATTGGCAGGGGAATCATCGACATTCCCCGGGTAATTGCCACCCTGCGTAAAATAAATTACAGCGGGAAATGCAGTCTCGAATTTGAAAAGGATATGAAAGATCCCCTCGCCGGTATCGCCGAGTCACTGGGATACTGGAAGGGAGTTGCGGCTGTAGGATATAGGCTGTAGGCTATAGGCTGTAGGCTGTAGGCTAATACTTCTTCAACAATTCCAACAGCCTGCTGTCGAGTTTATGACCGTACCAATCGGTATAGTTAACATCTTCCCGTCCCGAATCAAGGATGCCGAAATCACCCCGGAAATTCCACAACGCATATCCAATATCATTTTTTGTAAGGATATCGATCACATCACCAAACCAGGCCAGGAAAATGTCATGGGGTGTTTTCCGCCAGCATCCGCATTCACCGCAATGAACCCCAACTCCTTTGCTCACCGCCTCAATCCAGGGCTTGTAGTACTCTTCCAGATTTGCCCTGCTGAAATACTTACCATCGATGGTTCCCGGCCATACAGGCGCTGGTGCCTGTGAAGGATCCTTCCATACCCAGCTTGCCTGGTAGTGTGAAATATAGTGGGGGTAATAACCCCGGCAGCTCTGGCCCATATCCAGGTCGAACAGTTCGGGTGTCACATCGTTTCCTACGTTGTTGCCATCGGCAATGATCAGATGATCCGGATTGGCTTCCCTGATAGCATCTGCGGCTCCCTTTGCCACGGATCTGTAGAGTTCACCGGGCAGGGCACTGCTTTTAGAGAACTGGTCGTTCATATCCTCCCTGTAGGCCGGTTCATTCAACAGGTCGAAGCTTATCTTTTCGCGGGGCACATTTTTAAACCGCTTCGCCCACATACCCCAGTGGTAGTTAAAAGCATCCTGTGCCTCTTTGTCCTTCCACAAATTGAAAGGCTCAAAAAAGCCGGCATTGATACAATAGCCGGGCGCCCGGTGCAGGTTAATGCTTACATGCAATCCCTGCCTGTGCGCCATATAAACCAGCTTCTCAACCTCATCCACAATTTTTGTGTCGATGTTGTAGAAATCATCTTTGGTGATCTGCTTCGACCGGTCAATTGTCAGATATCGCGGATAAGCCATTGGTATCCTTACAAAATCAAAACCCCAGTCAGCCATCCATCGAAGATCATCTTCCGTGGTCTTATTGGCTTCAGCGTTCCTCCCCGGGGATGGGGAGAAATAATCCAACAGGTTAAATCCCTTCCACCGCGGCAAGAGGTTCTTTGCAGGTACTGATTTTCCATAGACAAATGCTGCATTTCCCGTCAATGCCACAGCGGCAGCAACCGTACCGGTGTTTTTTAAGAATGCCCTGCGATCAATTTTTCGTGATTTCATAGCGCTGATTCTCGATTTATCTTTAAAA
>Ga0209751_10003261_pt1 | contig 15782 bp, 12 predicted proteins | sample RifCSP13_1_FD_184019 | JGI IMG/M metagenome (GOLD analysis project Ga0209751, IMG submission 184019) | Soil microbial communities from Rifle, Colorado - Rifle CSP2_sed 13_1 (SPAdes) (version 2) | ecosystem: Environmental > Terrestrial > Deep subsurface > Rock core/Sediment | place: Rifle... | reverse complement strand
CCGCAGGCGGTCGTCCACGCTCAGGGCGGAGTAGTCGATGGTGGGTTTCGGCATGGCTGCAAGTTGCGCTCGGCGGCGCCGAGCGAGCAAGGGCGGCGTAATGCGGGTGTGATCGAATCGTGGCGACGCTCTGAATCCAACTCCGCCCCGTCTTGTCCATCTCCTGCAGCCCCCACTTGAGCATTGGCCCGTCGTGCTCGCGCAGCACGTCGGCGCGGATGTGGACACGGCAGTCGGGGTCGAGGATCGTTGGTGGGACTGATGCCGACATCTGGGCGCGGCTGGGGCCCGAGTGCCGGGCGCTCGAGGTAGAACGGCACGGATTGGAGCATTCTGCACTATCTGCATCCGCCGTCAGGGAGTGACCACTATCTTGTAGTACGGCCCCCGCGACCGCGGTGGCCGGCATGCAGAGGACGGCGAGAGCACCGGCTCCGTGACCCGTCCGCCAGACCGTGGCCCTGCCTCCTTCCCGAGGAGGCATACGGTGGCCCAGCCGGCCGACCCTCGGGTCGGACCCATGCGCATGTGGAGAGATTCATCCTCATGAAAGGGTCTCGCCATGCTCAAGCTCACGAATTGCAGCCGGATCTCCCCGGACGACGTGTCACTGCCGCCCGGTCTGGCGCTCCCTCGTCTCAAGCGCTCGGCGTCGCGCAAGGAGGTCGCGGCCGCGTTCCGGATTGCGGCGGCCATCCTCCGGCGCGACGGATCCATCATGCTCAGCGCGTGCATGCTCAACGCGGGACCGGCCACCTTCGAGAGCGGACGGGCGCTCGACAAGTACGCCGCGCTGCTCGAGGCGATCGACCGGCAGGCGCGTGGTGGACGGCTCGTTCACGTGCGGCGCGGCGGGGTGATGGTCGCCAGCGACGCGATCAACAAGCTGCGAAAGTTTGCGTCGTTCGTGCGGTGGACGCGGAGCGTGGTGTCGGGATATGTGCGGGCGATCAAGCGCGAGCGGGCGGTTGGGGCGCTGCTCTGCACTGGGTCGAGTCGTGACACGAGGCGTCGCGCTCGAGCCTTGATCCTCAGTTCGATAGCGTCCAGGCACTTTCCTACCCGCGGTGGAACATGACGATGCGGTGCACGCACGCGGAGTCGGCGACGCAGAGCGGTTGGGGAGGTGATGGACGTGAGCGGACCCGCGTCCCGCCGCATCTATCAACTTCGCGTGAATCCGATCCTCGGGCGCTCCGCCGGGACGGGCTCCAGGATCTGGCGAAGCGCGTCGAAGACGGCGGAGAACTGCCCGTCGTACCGCCGCTCAAGCTCATCCACCTTGCGTGCCAGTTCGGCTTGACCGGCCACCGCGTGGCGGAGCCGAACGAAGGCGCGAACGACAGCTACGCTCACCGCGACGGCCCGACTGCTCCGGAGTACGGCGGAAAGCATCGTGACGCCGTGCTCCGTAAAGGCGTACGGGCGGAATCTCGCGTTTCGGCGCGCTGGCGATGCGGTCACAATTTGGGACCGCATCTGCTCAAGCTCCTCTCCAGTGAGGCGAAAGAGAAAGTCTTCGGGGAATCGACCGATGTTGCGGCGAACCTGCTGGTTCAGCTGCTTTGTCGGCACGCCGTACAACCGGGCGAGGTCGAGGTCCAGCATCACCTTGCGCCCACGAATGAGAAAGATGCGACTCTCGATGTCGAGGTCGAGAGCCGGAGCTCCGAGGAGCGCGGGTTTGCGTCGTGGCTTGAGCATTCCACACGGTAGCCACGTTCGGAGCCTGGACCGTCACCAAACGGGCGCCGCTCGAACCGTTCGAGCGCATGCCCTCGCGGACGCTCGGTGGCTACGCGGCCCTGAACCTGTCAAACCGCTCTGCGAGGAACTCCCGATTGGGCAGCTGCTCCTTCCTGTCCGGCAGCCAGAGCCCCGCCTTGTCCATCTCCTGCAGCCCCCATTTCAGCATCGGCCCGTCGTGCTCTCGCAGCACGTCCGAGCGAATGTGCACCCGGTAGTCGGGGCTGACGCCCAGGATGTTCACGTCGTACGCCGAGTGGTGGATCTTGCAGAGGGCGAGGCCGTTGGGGACCTCGGGGAGTCCGCGTTCGTGGCGGTCCTCGAGGATGTGCGCGGCGTCGAGGAGATTCTCGTGCTGGAGGCGGCACACGGCGCGGCGCGTGCGGTACGCGCGCACGACGAGCTGGCGGAATCGGTGCTGGTGGAGGCGCCGCTTGGCGGTGACGGTGGCGTACTCGCGCGCGGGGGCGCGCTCGGCGACGTCGGCGTGGGAGGGGTCGAACACCCACGACTCGGCGTCGGCCTCGACGCGGAAAGTGAGCGCGTCGGGTGAGTCGCCGGTGACGTACACGGGATGGACGACCTGGTAGAGGCCCTTGTCCAAGCCAATCAGGTAGATGAGCGGGCGATGGAGTTCCATCGCGCGGCGGACGGCGCGGTTGGAGGCGAGCTGACGGTCGGTGCGCTCGTAGCGGTAGGAGTAGAAGCCGCTGGCTTCGTCTACGTGGTCGTCGTACGGCGCGGGACGGCCGGGGTGCGGCGGCGCCGTGACGATGGTGAGGGCGGCGTCGGCCTGGCGCGGTTTCCAGATGCCCTGGCGTGGCGGCGAGAGGCGGATGCGTTCGCTCTCGAACTCGAAGCCCTCGGCGAGCTCGGCGGCGGTGGCGATGTCGGCGCCGTGGCGCTCGCGGAGGGCGCGGAGGCGGGCGAAGGCGGCGAGGCGGAGGCGCCAGTCGAGGTCGACTGAGTCCGTGGCGGTCATTCTGTTCGCACGCTGAGCTCCGAACCGGAGACAGCGCGGCTGTCGGTTTGCACTCTCAGGCTTGGGTGGTGTGCCACTTGAAGTAGCGTGAGCGTTGAACAGACCACGCCATGCACTTCCGCCTCGTGAGCGTGCTGACTGCCCTTCGCACGGTAACTGTCGCGGCGACGCGTGATCCCCGGATGATGCGGCCATTGCGAACTTCGACGTAGTGCTTCTCGAACAAGTCGTCACAACCGAACACACATGCCAGCATGGTATTGGCGCTCCACGCTCTTCGCTCTTTGTCCGTACACAGAGCCCGTGGCTTGATGTGCGCGGCGACGAGAAGATCAGACGGCATTTCACGATCGCACAGGGCGCACTTCGCGGTCGTTCGTCCAGCCAGAAGAAGCTCTCGAATGTGAGGCTGCTCGGCTCGCCGACGCGCTGAGGCGGGAATATCAAGTGCATCGATCTCAGTCAGTCGCTTCTCGATCTCAGCGAGTTGAGTCACATTGTCAGCGATCGATCTACCCAGCTGGGCGTTCGAGCCGCGGGCGTGCCTGCCTGGCGCTCGATGGCGTGTCGACCTCCTCGATCGCGCGCGCCTAACGGAACGCTTCAAATCAGACGGCCTCGCGGCTTCACAGTGGGCTGCCACCAAGGACGTCATCCGGAACATGTTCACCTGTGCCCTGCCGCCGAACACGGCGCGGAGCCTGTCGTCGGCATTGATCATGCGACGGTCCTTCTTGTCCTGAAGAACGTTGCGCTTGATATAGCCCCAGAGCCTCTTTGTGAGCTCGATTCGAGTGAGCGGCGTGGAACCCACGATCGGAGAGAGCACTCTGTCTGCGACGACCAGCTGAGCGAACGGCTCATTGTTGCGGCGTGATGTCGTTGTCGACGTGCGCACCCGCCTCGGGGCGCTTGCGACGAGGCGATGTCGGCGCTTGTCGAACACCTTGAAGTCACGGCCGAGGAAGTGGTCTCGTGCCTCTATCGCGTTGAATCGTGTTGAGGACCACTCGCGGCCGGACGCGAACTTCGAGGCGAGCGAGACCACAAGCTTGGGCGGGTATCTTTTGCCGTTGATCACGACCTCGTATCGTGTGGACGCACGACGGCTAGGCACGCCGTGTCGGTCGATCTCCTTCACAGCGTTGCGGTAGTCTTGTCTCGTGAGATTCTTCGGAATCACGTCGCTAGCTCCGGGTTTCTACTCCCCTCCCTCCTCGATCACTTCGGGTACGTACACGCGCCTGAGAGGTAGCAACCCCTTGTACCGTGAGTCGAAGTGTTCGTAATGCTGAAAGATCAGCGCCACCAGTTCTTCGCCATCGATCAACCTCAGGTTGCTCTTTGACTTCGCGAAGTTGATGGCCGGCGTGGTGAACGATCCGAGAGTCACGAATAGCCCGAACTCCGTGGGGCCGATCTTGCCGTAGAGCGCCGAAACCGCCGGGTCGCCGACGCTCCCCTCCCCGCTCTTCACCTGCACCTTGATTATCGGAGGTTCGAATCCCAGTTCGTCCTTGTGGGCGACGATGTCGATGCCCCCATCCGGGCCCTCGGGCGATATGCGCGTGCGATAGCCCATCGTACCAAGTAGCTGTGCGACGAACGCGGCGAACGGGTGCCCCTTCACCTCCTGCGCGAGTCGTTTGAGCACGAAGTCTCTTGTGGTCTCCTCGATGTCCTCGGCGACCGCAGCGACCGACTCGTCCTGGGCGACTATCGGTGGGGCAACCGTTCCCTCAATCGCTGCGCGGAACTCGTCCGCGTAGTTTTTCACGAGGAAGAGACTCAGTGCCGATCCGATCTCGTACAACGCGCCCTGTGTGAAGTTCGAGCGTGCGACAGCCCGCAGCCACTTCACCGCCCTCACATGCGGATAGCCTGGTTCGGTCTTCGGGTCATACTGGTAGTCGCCTTCCACTCTCCCAAAGTGGACGAGCCTATCCCGCTTGGAAGGATACGCGAGGAGATCGCCTCGCTTCATCTCGTGCACGAAACGAAAGAGCTGCCCGGCGTTGTTGGGGATCGCGCCCGGCTTCTTCTCGGGGTACGCAACGGCAAGTGCTGCCTTGAAGGCCTCGCGATCGGCGGTGAGCTTGCCGAGATCGCCCATTCTGGTCCAGCCAACGGCGATGCAGTGGTGTTTCAGGAACAAGGTCTCGGCGTCGCCAGTGCGCCCTGCGTGGATTCCCCAAAGATTCTGTTCCTTCGCGGTCATAGGCCCCGGCTCCCGGGCGAAGTGGGGAGTTGAACGTTCTCGGAATGTACAACGCAATTGGTAGGGACACTCGTAGTCGGCAGCGCGATTGACGCAACATGGTGCAATTCGGCCACCTGCCCTGCGCGCACTGGAGCGAGAGTTCCGAAACCCGGCAGGTCGAAGCCAGAAAGTCGCTCGCTGACGTCGCGGTTTAGTCGAGTTCACTCGTCAGCCAGCGACCTCGACCTCACGCCTTCGGAAAGCGCGTCCGCACGTACTCCGCCGCGCTCTCCGGCGGCAGCGCGACCGTCCCCGGCCCGCTCCGCACGAAGAAGTCGCCCTCCGGCCGCTTCTCGACCCCCTTCCACCTGAGATAGACCGGCTCCGGACTCCGCTGGCAGCTCACCACGCAGACCGTCTTCCCCTGCACGATCTGCACCTTGGGGTCGATGCAGGTCCCTGCCCGATCGCCGAGGCCGTTTCGCACGACCTGCGACAGGTGCAGCATGAACTTGTCGTCGGTCTCCAGCTGGTCGCGCTCGATGCCGACAATCGACCCGTCATCCTCCACGCCGATCAGCAAGTCCCCTCCCTCAGTGTTCAGAAACGCGGCGATAGTCTTCAAGACCGCGTGCGTAACGAACTTGTCGTCCTGCCGGTCTTCCTCGAGGCCCCAGCGCAGAGTGCTCTTGAACTCGAGCGTCTTCGACTCGCCCCGCTTGATCAGTTCCTCGGCCTGCCGATGGGCGCGCACGTACTGGTCGAACAGCAAGTTCTTGATGACCTCGCCGAACGCGCGGTCATCGGTTATTCGCCTGTAGAGCTCGAAGTTCGAGTCAACGATCTCCTGGATCACGTGCTCGACCTTCTGGTCGAAGGTGAGTCGCACGTTCTCGCGCGTGTTGACGCGCGCACTGGCGTCGAGGCCCGCATCGGCGTCGAGCCGCTCCATCATCTGACCCAGCGTCACCCGATGTTCGGGGCCCAGGTTGAGACCGAAACGCTCGTTCAGCTCGGTGATGATCCGTGAGAGCGCCTCGAGCTCCTCTGGCGCGCTGGCGTGACTCCCCTTCGTCCCCACCGGGCTCAGCACGCCGGGCTTCCGATCCAGCGTGATCTTGCCGCTGCCGGTCTGCTGAATCCGATACGACTCCATGTCGATGTTCTGCTGCACTTCGCGCGGCAGCTCTTCGCGTCCCGCCGGCAGGTAGCGTCTGAGCAGACGTGCGAACACGTAGAGTTTTTCCAGATCGGCGTCGGCAAAGGTCAGGATCTGCGACAGGAACGCGTAGAGCCGGATGTAGTCCGTGAGCTGGCCCCTGAACTGCTGCTGTTCCTCCTTGTTGATCTCCCGGAATCGCTCCACCACCGGCGCAAGCAGCGCGTAGAGCTGATCTTGAGTCGCTTTCGGGTCGAAGTACACCTTGGCGAAGCGGTCAACTTCAACCTGCGTGTATACCGGGAACGCGGCGAGCCGGCTCTGTACCTCATAGAGAAGATTCGGGTCCGTCGCCTCCGACAGCAGCGTGGTCTCATAGTAGTCGCTGAACGCCCCCTTGATCTCATCCGCCTCGTTGGCGAAGTCGAGCACCATCGTGCCCTTCTTCTCCGGCGGGAGCGTCCGATTCAGCCGCGAGAGCGTCTGCACTGCGTTCACGCCGCCGAGCTTCTTGTCGACGTACATCGTGTGGAGCAGCGGCGCGTCGAATCCCGTCTGAAACTTGTTCGCGACGATCAGGAACCGGTTCTCGGGCCGCTCGAACGCCTTCGCCGTTTGGGTCTCCAGAAACCCGTTCAACCCGGCCTCCGTATAGGACTTCCCGCCATCGTCCACCTTCCCCGAGAATGCGACCAGCGCCTTGAACGGGAGCCCCCGCTCCGCGAGGTACTTGTCCACCGTCAGCTTGTATCGCACCGCATGCAAGCGCGATCGCGTGACGATCATCGCCTTGGCCGTTCCACCGATCTCGTTCTGAACCTGCGTGGCGAAATGGTCGACCATGATCCGCGTCTTCTCGCCTATCGCGTGCGGGTGCAGTTCCACGAACGATTTGAGCAGGTACTCGGCCTTCTTCCTGTCGTATCGCGGATCGTTCTCGACCTTCTTCAGCAGCCGCCAGTACGCGGTATAGGTGGTGTAGTTGGCGAGCACGTCGAGGATGAAGCCCTCCTCGATCGCCTGCCGCATGCTGTAGAGATGGAACGGCAGGAACTTCCCGTCCGCGCTCTTGGTGCCGAACAGTTCGAGCGTCTTGGACTTGGGCGTGGCCGTGAATGCGAAGGTCGAGAGGTTGGGCAGCCGTCCGCGTTTCTCGATCTCGGCCAGTATGGTGCTCTCGAGCTCCTCTTCGGGCGACTCGGCGCCGGCCTCCTCTCGCTCGGCCTCTTCCAGCGACCTCGAGGCGAGCACCGACTTGAGGCTCTTGGTGCTCTCGCCGGACTGCGACGAGTGCGCTTCGTCGATGATGAGCGCGAACCGCTCCCCCGGGAGCTCGCCGATCTCCTTCGCGATCACGGGGAACTTCTGGAGCGTGGTAACGATGATCGTCTTCCCCGCTTCGAGCGCGTCCTTGAGCTGGCGTGAGGTGGTGTCGATGTTCTCGACTACTCCGGGCGTCTGCTCGAACTGATGCATCGTGCGCTGGAGCTGCCGGTCGAGGATGCGCCGGTCAGTGATGACGACGATCGAGTCGAAGACGCGGTGGTCGCTTGCGTCGTGGAGCGTGGCGAGCTGGTGGGCGAGCCAGGCAATGGTGAAGCTCTTGCCGCTCCCCGCGGAGTGCTGGATGAGGTAGCGCTTGCCCGCCCCGGTTGACCGCGCGTGCGTGACGAGCTTCCGCACAGCGTCGAGCTGCTGGTAGCGGGGGAAGATCAGCGACCGCTTCCCGGTCTTGCGCCCCTTGTCGTCCTCCTCCTCTACCTCGTGGATGAACTGACGGATGAGGTCGAGCACGCTGTCGCGCGCCCACGTCTCCTCCCAGAGGTAGCCGGTGGCGTAGCCCTTCTGCGTCGGGGGGACGGGCGGGTTGCCCGCTGCGCCGAACCGTCCCTTGTTGAAGGGAAGGAGTCGCGTGGCGGCGCCGGCAAGCTGTGCGGTAACGAACACGAGGTCCGGGTCCACGGCGAAGTGCGCGAGGCAGCGGCCGGGGGCGAAAAGTGGCTCGCGTGGGTCGCGCGTGGTCTTGTACTGCTTGATTGCATCCTCGACGTCTTGGCCGGTAAGCGGGTTCTTGAGCTCGGCAGTGAAGATCGGGATGCCGTTCAGTGTTAGCGCGAGGTCGATGCTCGGGCCGTCCTTCTTTCCGGGCTCGGAAGGGTGGAAGTAGAGCTGCCGCACCACGGCGAAGATGTTGGCCGCGTGCAGCCGCCGAGTCTCCTCGTTGAGGCCGCTGGCGGGGCGGAAGTAGGCGAGGCGGAACTTACACCCCGAGTCCTTGATGCCGTTGCGGAGGACGTCGAGCGCGCTGCGGCGCTCGATCTCGGAGGCGAGGCGCTTCAGGAACTGTTCCTTGACCGCGGTGCCGTGATGTTGAGCGAGCTTCTGCCACTCTTTGGGCTGAGTGCCAAGCACGAAATCCACCACGTCGCGCGACACCAGACAGAGGGCCGTGTCGTAATCCGTCGTACGGCGCCGGTAGTAGCCGCCTGGCGGGGTGTCGCCAAAGGCAGGCATCGTCTCACTGACGGCGGTGGCATCACCGGCGCAGGCGTCGGGCCCGTGCGCCAACAGCGCGCACTCGATCGCGTCCTCGAACGAGCGCTCGGAGATCTCGGGACTCACGAAACGGCCTCGCGGACATCGATCTGGCCCGTCACGGCAGCAGAGATAAGGGCGATTCGGAGTTCCTTGAGGCGCTCGATAGCGTCGCGGACCTTGGCGACGAGGGCGTCAATCCGCTCCGTCTCTTGGTCGAGGAAGGCGGCGACGGCCTGTTGCTCGGACTCGGGCGGGACTGGAACCGTCACGGACCGCCACTGGTCCATGCGGATAGCTCTCGTACCGTGCGCAGCCTCCTCGACGATGGCCGCCAGCAGACTCTTGCCGACCCCCTCGAACAACCAAGCCATGAAGGCTGGATCGATACCATGTCGAAAACTGAGTGCCTTCATGTCTTGGTTGATCGTGACCGGGACCGTCGTGATCGCTACCGGGAAACTGTGCGCGAGGATCATTCCCCTGACCACGATAAGGACAACCGGCGGTGCAATCAGCTTGATCCCCGTCTCACTGATTGCGCGCTCTGTAATCGCATCCTCCGCGGAGTCGATGAACCTCCGCTTCATATCCTTCGGCGAAACCCAAGGTATGTCGCCTTCCCAGTATCCCCGCTCTTCCTTGGTGGGCGTGCCACCACTGACCGCCCTGCTGATCCGCCACATCTTGGCGCCTTCCCAACGCACCGGAATCTCCCCCAGCCACTCGACGCCCGAGTCCTTCATCGGCACGTTCGGGTCGAGGCCCTTGGTCACGGCCCGGGTGATGAGCGCGGTGCGCTTTTCTTGGAGCAGCTCGACCAGCCGCTCCTTCTTCGCCACCAGCGCGTCGGTCCGCACCGTCTCGCGGTCGAGGAATGCCGCAACCGCGCGCTGTTCCTCCAACGGCGGCGTGGCGAAGACGCCGGCCTGAATCGCATCACCACTAAGGCCGAACCGCGTGATGCCGTTCGCCGCCACCTGAAACTGGTCTCGTATTCCGACGGAGGAGAACGCACGCGCGAGAAACGGACCATGGCAGTCCGAGGTCGGCCGGACGAGCGCGAGATGGTACCCGCACAGAACGCTGGGAAGGTCCAAGGTGACCACCGCCGGCACCACGATATCTGTCCAGGACTCGGAATCCTTGGTGATCAGCACGTCGCCGGCACTCAGGGAGAAGCGCCGCACCTGTTCGCGTGTCGCAGTGGCCGCCATGAAGTCGAGATCGGGCGTGATGTGGTCGTTGTAGTACACGTCCACGTAGTTGCAGAGCCTGACGGACTCCTCGCCCTCCACCGACTTCTTGTCGACGTTGCTGAGGCGTACGGATGCGATCGTCTTGAGCCGCCGAAGCTCCCAATGCACCGGAATCTCTCCAAGCCACTCCACAGCGGAGGCCTTGTATACCGGGTATCGCTTGAACCGGCGCACCTCCGGTGCGTTCACCCGGGTACTCATGACGTCGCCTCCCACGGCCCACCCGGGGGCCACGCCTGCTCGAACGACGCGCCGCTTGCGAGGGTGTTGTACACTGGGCCGAGGAAGCCGCCGATAACCTCGCCTACCGCGCCGAAATCGTCAGGAGCGCCGGGCAGACTGTCGCGCATGAGATACCGCGTCCATTCCGCCGCCCGCTGCGGATCAGCATAGAACGCGGCCGTGAACGCTGCCGGTTGCGCCTCCGACGCCGATGTGCCGCGTTGCGCGAACGTGGTGGCGATGGCCCGCGATAGGGTAGGGCCAGAAAACGAAAAGTGCCTCGCCAGCACGAACACATCGTAGAAGTCCTTCATGCGACTATTCGCCATGCCGTGGATGACCATGGCGTGCACCTTCTCCGCGATCGTCGCCTCCCGCGGGTACGCGCGCACGCGCGGTGCCGGACCCCCAATCAGCACCGGATACTCCGCCCATCGCGCCGGTGGATGGATGGCGTTTGCGAAGCCAACATCAATCTGCAGATCGAGCCTGGCGCGCCCCAGCATCGCGCGAAGGGTCACTCGCAGCCCCCGATACTCGCTGTTGTCGCGAATGGGCTCCGCGCGGACCGTCGAGGGCATGAACGTCAGTCCGTCATCGGGACACGGCACGACGCAGATCTCTCGAACAGCACCCGTAATCGTGTCCTGGTCGTTCTCGAGGTAGCCGGTGAAGTCCAGGTCTCGCGTGGCGCGGTAGAACGACCCGCCCCACAGCGCGAACAGCATCGCCCCCTTGAGCACGAACTGCTCCTTGCGCGGCGACTCGCCCAGCCTGAACAGGAAACGCTCTGCGACGTACCGCTTAAGCGTTAGGTTGAAATCCTCCCCGCGCTCGCGAGCGCCCCGGAGGAGTCGCGCGTGAACCGACGCAGCGACGTTTCTGGGCTCGCTCACCCGACAAGTGCCTCCAGGTAGGGAGCGACTACCGTCTCCGCGCGGCAGACCTCCGCCACACGGCCAATCTCGTCCACCGTCGCCTTGCGCGTGCGGAGCACTTCCCGGAGCGCTTCGAGTGCGACGTCCAAGCCGATCTTGCGGCGGTACCGAAAGCAGTCCACGACCGTGCGCGCCGAGGACGTGATGCGCACGGGTACGCCGAGCACCTCGCGGGTCTCAATCGCGTAACCCAGCATCGGGCCAGAGAAGCGCACTACTCTCACGGGAAGACCTGCGACTCGCGGCTTGCGCGCTTTGGTGCCTATCGCTATCCAGACGTCGCGTGGCGCCTGCGTGCCGATGCCGTGCACGTGAAGCGCCGTCAGCAGGCAGACGATCGCTCCGGGGATTCGCTTGCTGACCGCGGCGATCGTTTCGAGCTCACTTATGGGCGCGTCTCGCAGCCGGTAGAGCCCCCGTGCGACACGCTCGATTTCTGCGCGTCGGAGCATTCCGCGAAGTCGTGTCCGTGGGATTCCCCGCTCCTCGAGGTCCCGCGCCCTGAGGAGGCCCGGGAGTGCCCTTTTCGTCGGAGAGACCCTGGTCAGGGAGCGTTCGGTCACAGGGTGTATGGTACAAAACGTCGGTACTTGGCCGCAAGTGCAGACGTTTTGTCAGTCGTTCCCTCCCGTCACCTCCGCCAGCATCCGCATGATGTCCTGCTCGATCCCACGGATGTCGGCTTCGATCTCCTCCAGCGGGCGAGGTGGCACATACCTGTAGAAGTAGCGGTTGAAGTTGATCTCGTACCCGACGAGACCAACCTTGCCGTCCTTCGGGTCGCGCTTCCCCGTGTCGATCCAGGCGTCCGGGACGTGCGGTCTCACATCCCGGTCAAAGAACGTCTCGACGCTCTCCGACAGGGGTACGCTCTCCGTATCCCGAAGCTCCGGATCGGGCTCCGGACTACCGTCCGCGCCGCGGCAGGTCGCCGCTGCTTCATCGCGCTCAGAGAGCGCCGAGAGGATCGCTTTCTCGACAGGCGCGGAGAGCTTCAGTCCAGCCTTCTTCGCGGCCGCTCCAAGCGCACGCGCGAACTGTTCCCGCTCCTTGAACAGCTTGCCCGGGAGCGTCGCGACGAACTTGCGAACCGTCTCCTGTTCGGCACGCCCAGCGGCCTGTTCTTTCGCTCCGGCGGCGCCCTTCTTCTTCGACTGAACGAGCGCCTGAAAGCCCCGCTCTTCCTCGAGGCGCGCGACGCGCTCCGTGGTCGCCTGGAAGTTGAGCCGGAGCGGACGCTCGACGGTGATCTTCCGGAATCCGAAGTGCGTCGTCGGGAAGATGCGGCTCACCACAACCTCTTCCTTCTTCCCATCCGTTTCGACCGCGCGTGTTTCGCCGTCCCTGAACGCGGCGAGCAGCCTCACGATGTCCTGCGCTCGATCGAGCGGAATCTCACGGCGCTTGTCGCCAAGGCTCTTGCGCATCGGCGTCCAGAAGGATGTCGCGTCGATGAGCTGCACCTTGCCGCGCCGCGCCGGCGCTTTCCGGTTGGTTACCACCCACACGTAGGTCGCGATGCCCGTGTTGTAGAAAAGCTGTTCGGGCAGCGCGATCAACGCTTCGAGCAGGTCGTGCTCGAGGATGTACCGGCGGATCTCGCTTTCGCCGCTCCCTGCGTCACCCGTGAAGAGCGGAGACCCGTTCATGATGATGGCGATACGCGAGCCGCCTTCCTTCGCCTCTTTCGCGTGCGCCAACATGTGCAGGAGGAACAGGAGCTGTCCGTCGCTGATGCGCGGCAGCCCCGCGGCGAATCGGCCGACCGCGCCGCGCTCATGCTCCGCCCGCACTACGTCCTCGTCGCGTTTCCAGTCCTTCCCGTACGGCGGATTCGCAATCAGGTAGTCGAAGCTCTTCCCCGCGTGCCGATCGCTCGAGAGGGTGCTGCCATACGTGATGTTGTCGGCGTCACGGCCCGTCGGGTCCTTCATGAAGAGGTCCGACTTCGAGACTGCCCACGTTTCCGGATTGACCTCCTGGCCGAACAGGTGGATCTCGGCGTCGAGACTGACAGGCGGGCGAAAGATCGTTCCGTTCCTGCGCAGTCCCTTGGTGATGTGGTCCTTCGTGATCGTGAGCATTCCGCCAGAGCCGCAGCACGGGTCGTACACGGTGCGCACGGTTCCTTTGGCGCGGATCCGTGATTCGTCGCCCGCGAGCATCAGGTCCGCCATCAGGTGCACGACGTCACGAGGCGTGAAGTGTTCGCCGGGATTCTCGTTCAGCGCCTCGTTGAACTTCCGGATCAGCTCCTCGAAGATCGTTCCCATCGTGGCGTTGTCGATCTTCTCGGGGTGCAGATTCACGGCCTTGAATCGCTCGAGCACCTGGAAAAGCAGCCCGGCTTCGTCGAGCTTGCTGATCGTGTTGTCGAAATCGAACTTCTCCAGTACCTCGCGCATGTTGGGACTGAAGTGCGCGATGTAGTGTCGCAGGTTGGCCGCGACGTGCGGCGCGTCGCCGACGAGTTTGTCGAAGTCGTACTTCGAGGTGTTGTAGAACGCGAAGCCGGACGCTTTGCGCAGCTGCGCGTCGAGGTTTTCGAGTTTCTTGTCGCGCAGTTCTGCTTGCTTGCCGAGCACCTTCTGTTTTGTCGCCGCCAGCACGCAATCGAGCCGGCGGAGGACGGTGAGCGGGAGAATCACGTCTTGGTACTTGCCGCGCTTGAAAGTATCGCGGATCAGGTCGGCGACGCCCCAGAGCCAGCTGACAATCTCAGAGTGATTCAAGGACCTTGTCCCCGCCGAATGACCGACGAAAGTGTGATCGCTTGTCACGCATGCCAACGAACAAAGTGAACGGTCACCGTCGTGCACGCCTACCAGATGGCTTGTGAAGCGCCCAGACCTTATCCATGTCCACCGCACGAAGCGCGTCGTGCATCGCGTGCAGTGCTTTCTCACTGTAGCGTTTGAACACGATGGTTCCGATCCGAATCACTTGAAGGAATCGATCTTGGATTGCAGTTCGAGATGCCGCACCAAGGCAAGCGCTCGACTCTGAGTCAGGTGCGTCTTTTCCGCAAGGTCCTTGAGTCCAAGCGAATAGTAGTCAAGCTCGTTGACACGCTTGACCGAGACTACCATTGCGCCGGGCGTGCCTTCGGGAACCAGGTGAACCGCCTCACCCTCACGTTTCGAGATTCGAATTGCGACTGGAATACCGTCTGGCGATTCGGTAGCGAGCTCAAGAGTCGCCACCCCCGGGAACACCTCGCGCCAGTCGATTCCTCCGCGAACTCTGCGCAGCAGTTTGTCCAGCTCGCGCTCGCCGGGTTGAGAACGGATTCCGTTGACGGAAGCCTCCACAACGGCGAGCGCCCGAATCTTCGCCCTCGCTTGAAGCATCTTGCGTGCCTTCGGCGCCACCAGCTTGCGAATGTCGTCGAACTCTGCCTCAACGAGCGCGTGCAAACCCTTCGGCGCAGACGTGCACACGGGAAGTACGCGATCTGGTACGTGATCGCGCAATGAGGAGCCGAAGATGGTTTTCAGCAAGTCGGAGTAGAGAGTCACGCCAGCTTGCGCGTAGACATAGAGTTGCTGCTCAGACACGTCGAGCATGTAGTGCTGCGCCGCGTCGCGCAGGCTGTTTACGACTTGGATAGTGAGAGCCTGCTCGCTCGTGAGGCACCTAAGTGTTCCTTCCGACAGGCAGACTCGAACGCACTTGTCATGGCCGAGTGTCTCTTTGTCTCCAGGCTCTCGAATGCGCCCGCCGCGATGGAGAATCGCGGCCTTGAGAAGAAGTTCGAACGCGCGATCGAGCAGTAAGAGCATGACCTCCTGACGGCCGCGGTCCCAAGGGCTGTTGTAGCGCTCCACCGCGAGAACGAGCGAGTCAAGGGAGCGCCGGAGGAGCATGCGCGGCTCCTTCTTCATGTTTGCCAACTCCTCCATTCAGTCTTGTCTTTGTGAACGGCCCCTTCCTCAACGGGACCGATTGAAGCAGACCGGAGAGCTTAGAAGATCTCCTGGACGCTGCACACCCTGGCAGCCGACGTCAGCAGCTGCCGCCGCATCCGCCGCCGCGCCTACGGCTTCTGCCGCTTCCCGCTGAAACTCCCCGTTGCCATCCCCCCCAGATCCACATTCCCCTTCATCCCATCCACCCCCTCCATCACCCCCGAAAAACTCATCGTGAACTGCTGCCCCTCCACGTCCGCACTGAACGCGAACACGATCTTCCCGTCCTTGAACGTCCCCTTGAAATCGCGCTCGCCGAGCACCTGCGACGAGTAGTGCCCCGAGATCGAGTCGCCTTGCTGCTTGAACGTCACCGTCGGCGTGCCGGATCCGGCGTCGGTATTCACGGTGAAGGCCCACTTCCCGGTGATGTCGGGCGCCGGCGCGGACGGGGTCTGGGCGGTGAGGGAGGTGGCGGCCAGGAGGGCGAGCAGGAGGGGGCGGGGGAATCGCATAGGGCGTGGATTCGTGAAGTCGTCGATTCGTCGATTCGAAGCTGCAAATGCCAACGGAGGGGTTAATCGTCCGGTAATGGGCCGGTAGGCGCAAGGCAACCTTGAGAGGGTACGGTCTCGGGAGACACTCTCTCCGGAGGCCGCGATGTTCACGCAACTCCTCGCGTCAGGGCCCATCCGCTGGAAGTCGCCGCGAATTCATAAAGTAAGTGCAACAGATGCCCGAACGAGAAAGGTGACCTGGGATACGGTACGCTTCGATTCTCCGCCAAGAGAAGGAAGCCACCCATGACGTATCACCAGATCACCTTCGCCGAA
>Ga0209751_10003260_pt1 | contig 15782 bp, 10 predicted proteins | sample RifCSP13_1_FD_184019 | JGI IMG/M metagenome (GOLD analysis project Ga0209751, IMG submission 184019) | Soil microbial communities from Rifle, Colorado - Rifle CSP2_sed 13_1 (SPAdes) (version 2) | ecosystem: Environmental > Terrestrial > Deep subsurface > Rock core/Sediment | place: Rifle... | reverse complement strand
TGCGCGGTGCGGGTACGCGGATCAAAGCCATCTGTGCCGCGAGTTCGTCGAGTTCGGCGGCGGCTCACCCGAGCAACTGCGGCTCTCGATGGCGCCCGCGGCCGATGACTGATTTCTTCAAGATCCCGGGACAAGACGGCGTCATCATGCGGGCCTGAAACCACAGGGACGCGACCCTGTCTGGCTGGAGGCGGATCATGAGCTTCATTCTTGGGGTCACGCTGGCGAGCGTCGTGTTCTTCATCTGGAGCGCGATTTCGTGGATGGTCCTGCCGTGGCAGCGCGGGGTCTTCCGGGAGTTTCACGACGAGGAGGCGATGACGCGGATCCTGAAGGAGCAGGCTCCCGGGTCGGGCATCTACGGTCTTCCCGCGGAGCCCAAGTACCCGGCCGGCGCGACCAAGGAGCAGCGCGACGCCATCGATCGAACGGCGATGGCCAGGCTCCAGCAGGGGCCGGTGGTCTTCGCCGTTGTCTCTCGCGGCAGCTTCGGCACGTTTCCCAGGCTGCTGGCCGTGGCCTTTGTGGGCAACGTGGTCGTGTCACTGCTGTTCGGCTGGATGCTCGCGCAGACCGCGGGTCTCGGCTACGGCCAGCGCGTGGCGTTCCTCGTTGCCGCCAGCGTGGCCGCGGGGATCGCCTGCCGCGTTCCCGATTGGAACTGGCACAAGTTCCCGGTGAACCATACGCTGGTCAACATCGCGAGCCTCGCGATCGGGTGGCTGCTGTCGGGGCTGGTGCTTGCCTGGTTCGTGCCGGGACGTCCCTGACGGCGTCTAGCTCGTCCTCGGTCGGCGCCAGCGGCCCGTACTCTGGCAGCGCCGTACCTCCGTGGAACATCGGTGTCTTGCCGCATTGCGCAGCAATCCTGACGACGACTTTGAAAACGGCATAATTGTTGGCAGTCTTGCTCGAGAACTCCAACCCCTTCACCACCGCCTTGACGTGAACGTCAGGTTTGGCGAAATTCAGGAACCCGAGCTCCTTCACAAAGTCGCAGGCGAGTGCGAAGCCGAAGCCGTCTATCTCTTGACTCAGGAGCACCGGAAGCGCCGCGCGCTTACGATCATCGGCGTCGAATACTCTCACCCAATCGATGAACTCTGGACCCGAGGCGAACTGGCTGAGGAAGTGCGCACCGGAAAGCGCCGCTTTCGCGTAAAGAGGCCACAGGCTGCCACGCCCACGGCGGAACTTGCCGACCGGCGGCAGTTTCAACTTGAGCATCCAGCAGGTCGTCCGGCGAGCCAAAGCGCTCAATCGTGCTCGTGAGAGAATCCACCGAGCAAACCGTCTAGGGGTGGTTATGTCACCGGAACAACCCCTTAATACGGCCTATCGACGAGTGCGGCGATGCCAGCGCCTGCCTGTTGAGTTGACGCACTCCGCTGACGACGAGCGGCTCACCATTCACTTAATCAGGATGCATGCCGTCTGATTCGCGCTGAATTCCGCGCAAATTAACCGAAACCGTCCAGCGGGGCGCAGGTGGTACAAGCAGGGGACAGGGTGTCCGCCGGAGCTTCTCGAGCGTCGAGTCAGCGAGGCCGCGGCAACTTCTGGAGAAACGTCATCGCGCGGGCGAGGTCCGCGTCACCGATCACGGACTTCTGCACCACGATGTCGGGCTCGACCCCCTGGCCTTCGACGCGCTGACCAGACGCCGTCCGAAAATCCGCTTCGGGATATCGAAGCGTCCAGCCGCCGACGACCGGCACTTCGACCGACGACAGCATGGCGCCAGCGGTGCGGCGCCCGATGAGCGTCGCGGCGTGCGTTTCCTTGACCATGCTGGCGAACCCTTCCGTCGTGCTGCCGCACCGCTCGTCAATGAGGAGCACGACGCGTCCCCGATACGCGGCCGCTCGTCCGCCCGTCGTCAGCATCACCGCGCCGGAGCGCGTCAGCTCACGGCGGAAATCGACGACGCTGTAGCCCGAATAGACCGCCAATCTGTCGAGCGGGATTTGCTCGGCCGACTGCACCTTGAAGCGCGCGAGCCCGGCTCGCGTCACAAAGTAGCCGGCCGGCCGCGTGGCCGGGAACAGGTAATCGCCCAGTCTCATCGCCGCGCTCAGCGTGCCGCCGGGATTGCCGCGGACGTCGATGATAAGCGACGGCAGATCGCCGAGTTCAGTAAACACGCGATCCACAAGCCCGAGGATCTCAGGACTCTCCTCGAACTGCGTGATCTGCAGATAGCCGATCGCCGGCGAAAGATTTCGCCAGACAATCGGCGCCGCGGTGGCGCTGGTGCCGGTCGCCGGCGTGGCGACAAACGCTTTGTCGAGCGGCAAGGCCGACAACTCGAGATGCGACGAGTGCAGGTCGGCGAACATCTTTCGGATGACGGTGACGAGCTGGCCGTCCGTGCGTGCGGCGTCGGAGTTCGGCCGGTACCGCGCGCGCATAGCGCGCCAATCGACGCCGTTGAACTGTGGATCGTAGTACTGCCGATTGAGCGTGTCCCAGACGGCGTCGAAAACCGCGCGCGGCCGCACACCGGAGCGTATATCCGGCATTCGCGATCCGCGAACGGCCCCGCTGATCATCGCGACCTGCCATTTGCCGGTCATCGCGGTGCCGGCGATGGCCGTCGTGATCCCGACCGGGCCGTACGGCGACGTGCCTTTGAGTGACAGCGTGCCGTCGGTGAAATGACCTTCGGTCACCGTCAGCAGGGGGTAAACAAGATTCGTCGTCGTAACCGTGCCGTCGCTCGAGACCGCAAATTCGAGAATCGCGCGGTATTGCTGCGAGGGGATGTCGAACGTCACATCCCAACGGCCATCGAGCGGTGTATTGGAGGGCGTCAGGCAGACGGCCAAACAACAGGTGCCGATCACTCTGTTCACGCGCCCTCCGTGGCTGACGACAGGAAGCGATCTCGCCGCCGCCTCATTGGCGCCGATTATGGCACCGGCCGGGGGATTGTCAATGTAGGCAAATCACCGCGCCACGGACGCCGTGTTCACTGAAACGGGTTTCTGACGCGCACACCCTGCAGCAGCTGATTGTCCGTGAGATCCTCCGCCCAGAGCGTCGTGCAGCCCAGTTGATGCGCGGCTTCAACGATCATCGCGTCCCAGAAGCCCAGCTTGCTGCGTTGTTGCAGCGTCTGCTCTATTGCTCGCACGCCGCCGATCGAACCGCCAATCACTGATGGCATCATGCCCCGATTCTGGGCGGACTCGAGCAGACGCTTGAACACGTCAGCCGTCGTGTTCGGCGTCTCTCGATTACTTGGCGGATTGAGGTAGTGCTGTAGCACCTCCTCGGTGACCCCGGCCGACTGAAGACCGAGGAGACATCGGCGAGCAAGGTCGTAGGTCTTGCGATCTCGGTCAGTCGTGTTTGTCGGTGCCTTCATCGTTCTTCCTGACGGAATAACGTCAGGCATCAGCCGCGGCGCGCACGATCGCGACAGCGCCGACGGCTCCATTCGGGTGTTAGCGGCCCACGCGATGTGATCGCGATTCGTCACGCGAGAAACTGTGGGGCACGGTCCACCGCAGATACAATCACGAGCCTCCGGGGACCGAGGCCGAACCGGCACTGGTGCTCAGCAGCCCGAGTGTTAGCGTGGTCCGGGGATTCGCGGCATCGTCATTGGTGACACGCCGGGCAATCGGCGTGATCCCGTTTAGGAGATTGCCCCTCATCCGCATCCCTGTTCCCGGAGGCTGCCCAAAAGTGTAAAGGAGCCTCTGAGGAAACGCTATCGTCGTCGTCCGTCCCCGAAGCCGCTCACCTCGCCGGATGCGCTGGAACGTCTGCATCCGCACGCCGCCGGCATCGACTGTGGCTCGGCAGAACACTTCGTCGCCGTGCCACCCGATCGCGACGCGACCCCCATTCGCTCCTTTGCGACCTTCACCGGGGATCTGCACCGCCTCGCCGCCTGGCTCACCGCGTGTCGGGTGACGCACGTGGCGATGGAGGCCACCGGCGTATATTGGATCCCTCTCCACGAGATCCTCGAGACCCGCGGCTTTCAGGTAATGCTCGTCAATGCGCGCCACACGAAGAACCTCCCGGGTCGCAAGAGTGATGTCTCCGATTGCGAATGGCTCCGAGATCTGCACATCCTCGGGTTGCTCCGCGGGCGTTTCCGCCCCGTCGATGGGATCGTCGCGTTGCGCGGCTATCTCCGGCACCGCGCGACCCTCATCGAGAACGCGGGCGCTCTGGTCCAGCGCATGCAGAAAGCGTTGGTCCAGATGAACGTCCAACTCCCGCTGGTCGTGAGCGACATCACCGGCGTGACCGGCCTCCGGATTCTGCGCGACATCGTCGCCGGCCACCGGGATCCGCAGCAGCTCGCCCAGCATCGTGACTACCGGTGCCACGCGTCCGAAGCCGAGATTGTCGCCGCCCTGACCGGCAACTACCGCGCCGAGCACCTCTTCGTGCTCCAGCAGACCCTCGAACTCTTCGACAGGTATCAGCAGCAGCTCACCGCCTGCGATGGCGCAATCGAGGCCCACCTCGCTCACCTCACCGCCACCGCCGTGCCGTCGGCCACCCCGTTGCCGCCCGCTCGCCGCCGGCAGAAGCCCCGTGAGAACGAACCCCGCTTCGACGTCCGGACGCCGTTGCATCAACTGACCGGCGCCGACCTCTCCCAGATTGACGGCATCGGACCCTATAATGCGCTTCGCCTGATCGCCGAGATCGGAACGGACATGACACGCTGGCCGACCGACAAACACTTCACGTCCTGGCTCACGCTCGCGCCCCAGAACAAGGTGTCCGGCGGCCGCCTCTTGAGCAGCCGCACGCAACCATCCGCCAACCGCGCGGCCGCGACCTTGCGGCTGGCCGCCATGAATCTCGGTCGGACGCAGACGGCGCTCGGCGCGTTCTATCGCCGGCTTGCGTACCGTGTCGGCAAAGCCAAGGCCGTGACCGCCACCGCCCGGAAGCTCGCGATCCTCGTGTACCACACGCTCAAAGGCGACCTGACCTATCAGGATCCCGGTGCGGATGCCTACGACGCACAGGATCGCGCCCGCACCATCCGCCGTCTACGTCAACGCGCTGACCACCTAGGCTTTGCGCTCGTCGATCTCAAGACCGGCGAGCTCTCCGAGGGAACAGTTTCTTAGGAGACCGGAGACACGCCCTATGCATCCTCGAGTCGGACTCCACGACCTTCATGGAGTGCTGCCCGCGCCTCGGCAATACGACGCACAAACTCAGGATGATGCTCAAGGCGGTAGTCGAACCAGTCGTCTTCAGAGCCGAACCCGATCAACACGCCCGCTGCACGGCCGTGACGAGTGATCACGATCTCTTCGTCTTCCGCCAGGCGAAGGTACTTCGAAAGATCATCCTTGATTTCAGCGAGAGCCACCGCCCGACCTCGGCGTGCCTTCTCCATCGAGCCAGCCTTGCGCTTCGGCCTTCCCGATGATGGCGAGGACCTCGACCGTCGCTTCTGTAACGTCATAAAACACCCTGATGTCGCCGACCCTCAACCGGAACTGCGGTTGGCTCAAACCCCGCAGCCGTTTGATCCGGCTCTTGCTGACCTTCGTCGGTTCATGTCTCAGGTGCACTTCGAGAGCGTCCTTGACCTCGGCACCGATGTGCGCGGGGAGCTTGCGCAACGACTTCACTGCTTCGGGCGCGAGGACGATCGCGAACGGCATTCTGGCTACATCATAGCCAGATCTTGAATGCCCCGCAAGCCAAGCGGGTGTGTCTGCCGCGGTCTAACGTCTCGCGCTGAGCCGCGGCGCCCAGCGTCAGTCCCGGCGCCGACGGCTCCAGCGCGATGTTAGACTTCGTATCCGTTCAGCGACAAACAAAGATCGCACGCGCTCCGACGTTGTCCGGTCATTTGAAGCATACCGGCCGACCGGTGACCGGTCTGAGACGAATAGCTGTCGATCAAGTCAAGCAAGTCGGTGTTCAACTACTCTGGACCCGGACAGGTTGCATTTTGGGCAAACGTATCGAACGCCCATGAAGCCGCCGCCTTGTGTCACGCAGTCGCCGCAGAGGACTGAGTGACAACAGGGGCATTGGTAGAATGGGCTGCCAGGGCCCTGTCCTTGGATGACATTCACGGGTTTGACGGACCCGCACTGCATGCATTTCGGAACGTGCATCATGACTCCTCCCATTTCGGTCTCCGAGACCCTGCGTCTATACTTGACGGCAGGGGTCCAGATGTGTCCATCGCGCGAAGCCGCGGTCCACTACACCAGCCATTGCGGAACGCATCGCCCGCTCGTGAAACGACAAGGTTGCTGTCGTTTCGCTTAGAAGCCTACTAACTGGTCTTGGAGTAGACCGCGAACCCTACGCTCGCAGCCATACACCCATGACGAAAGAGCCGGGGCACCCGTCAAAGCCTTGAATGCCGGCATCCTAGCACGAGCGGCAGAATTCCTCGGAACGCGGTTACGCGTAACCTTCCGTGGAGCAGCGGTCGGCGTAACGCGGTTCCCGGCCGAGGCTCACGCCGGCAACCGTCGTGGGGGCAGCAGTTTTCGGGACCGCGATCCGAAACGGTGCAGCGGATACGCGCCTAGCCCCGCAGCTAACCACACTCAGAGCCGATCGAGCGGGCTTCTCACGCCCAGCGGTCCGTTGGCGAGCACATGTGTGTAGATCATCGTGGTGTTCAGATCCGCGTGTCCCAACAGTTCCTGCAACGTCCGGATGTCGTAACCGTCCTCGAGCGTGTGCGTCGCAAACGAATGCTCTGCCTCATGCCGACTGTCGGATTATGCCGAGGCCGCGCTCGGGGGGTGCGGTTCTGCGACGAGTGGAAGGCGCAGCGTCTGTTGTGAACGCGGCATAATCGGGCTCTTCTCTCCTGAGCCAGCCTTGGCGAAGAAGGGAGAGAGGACATGCTCGATCAAGTCTTGAACGACGGCGCCGCTGTGCAGCGCATGCGCGCGTCGACACTGGGGTCACAGCTCGATTCGTTCGCTGCGCGTCTGTCCCAGCTTGGATATGCGCGATCGTCCATCCGTGATCGGCTCTGGACACTCGCGGCGCTGGGGAAGTGGCTGAAGCGCCGCGGGCTCGCGGCCACTGATCTCCGACGCGACATCATCGCCGCCTTTCTGACGCGTCGAACACCGAGAAGATGCATTCGTCGTGGCGATGCGGGCCACGCTCCGTCTCTTCCTCGATCATCTTGAGGCGAACGACGTCATTCGGGCGGCGCCACCGAGTAACCCGACGCCAATCGCTCAACTGAAAGCGCGGTACGAGGCGCACCTGCAACACGATCGCGGCCTCTCGCCGGTCACGGGGCCCCGCCATTGGTTTCTGCTCGGGCGCTTTCTGCACGAGCGTTTCGGCGATGGCCCGATCGACCTGCGCGTCCTGACTGCAGACGACGTGACGCGCTCCGTCCTCGCGCAGATTCCCACCCGCTCACCAGCCAGCGCGCAACTCCACGCGTCGACGCTGCGGTCGTTTCTCCGGTTTCTCTGGCAGGCCGGGGAGATCCCGTGCGATCTGGCAGCGGCCATTCCGCCGGTCCGGCGGTGGCGCTTGGTCGACGTGCCGAAGTATCTGACGCCCGCCGACGTCACCCGTCTGCTAAACGCGCGACCGCGCGCTGCTGCTGCTCGCCATCCAAACCGGGCTTCGCGTGTCCGAGCTCATTCACTTGCGATGTGGAGACGTGGCGCTGGGTACCGGCGCGCACATCCGCTGCGAAGGGAAGGGCCGGAAGCAACGGTGCACGCCGCTCCAGCGTGAAACAGTCGTGCTGATCGCCGCGTGGCTCCGCGAGCGCAACGGCCAGCCCGCTGACGCTGTCTTCGCGACTCTGCGTGGTCACACCCTGAGCCGCGATGCGGTCGAACGGTTAGTCGCGCGTCATGCAAAGGCCGCCCAGCGTGCATGTCCGTCGCTCGCACGCAAGCACGTGAGCCCGCATGTCCTGCGACACACCGCGGCCATGGAACTCCTGGGGCACGGCGTGGATCGCGCGGTCATTGCCCTCTGGCTCGGTCATGAATCGGTGGAGACGACACAGATGTATCTCCATGCCGACATGCGACTCAACGAGCAGGCGCTGGCGCGCACGACACCCACGGACGTGAAGCCCGGTCGCTACCGGCCGACCGATCAACTGCTCGCGTTTCTCGAACGCCTTTGATCATGCCGACTACGCAGTTTGGAAACGCGCGATCTCCGCCGTCAGCAAGCGAAGAGCGAGCCCCAGTCCGCATAATCCGGCAGTCGGCATGATGGCGAAGGCTGTGGCAACTCGCCCGCTTGGCCAGTCCCGCAGCGCGGACCGCGGCGGTCACGGCCATCTGCACGACGGACTCGTGCAGATGGACACGGGACGGCGGGCCGTACGCGGGATTCGTGCAGATCCGCGCCGCCGGAAACACGAACTGCCATCGCCACTCCGCCGCGGCGTTCGGATACTTGCGGTCCAGGGCCTCGGGCAACACCACGCGGCCGACCCCGGCGCGCAGGTCCCGCTCATGCTGGCGCCGCACGCCGTCGAGGTGAAGCCGCAGCGACTCCACCAGGGGCGTCGAGCTCGCAGCCCTCGCGGTCCGCGGCGGCCGCACGCTTCATCCGATCGATGAGCTCGCGGTTTTCGCTCTGGAAGTACTGTTCCTCGGCCTTGCGCTTGTGCCTCGCTCTAGCGCCGCTTGCCCGCTCCCCAGAGCGCGCGGCCCGGCTTGGCCCCGGTGTGTTCGCCGTCCTTCAGCACCTGGGTGCCGTTGACGAAGACGTGCTTCACGCCGGTCGCGTACTGATGCGGGTTCTCGAACGTGGCACGGTCGGCGATGGTTGCGGGATCGAAGACAACGACGTCGGCGAACATGCCCTCTTTCAGGAAGCCGCGTCGATCGAGCTCGAGATTGCTCGCCGGCAGGCCGCTCAGCCGGCGGACGGCCTCCTCCAGCGGAATGACCTTCTCCTCGCGCACGTATTTTCCGAGCAGACGCGCGAAGTTGCCGTACGCCCGCGGGTGCGCCGACGATTTCGTGAACGGCGGCTCCGGGGCCATGGACGCGGCATCCGAGCCGAACGACACCCACGGCAGCTTGATCTGCTTGCGGATGTTGTCCTCGGAGATCATGAAATAGACCGTGCCCACCCGGGACCGATCCTCGACGACGAGGTCCATGATCGTTTCGATCGGATCCTTGCCGCGCATCTTCGCGACTTCCGCGAGCGTCTTCCCGGTCAGCGGCTTCAGCGCGTCCGACTTGAACTCGACGAGCAGCACCCGGCCCGGCGATCCCGCGGCCAGGTACAGGTTCTCCCACGTGTCGCTCGGCGTGCCGATCTCCGCCGCGATCTTCTTGCGCATCGCGGGATCCGACAGCCGCGTGTACGCCGCGTCGTAGCCGCCGTCGAGGACCCACGGCGGCATCGCCGCGTCGAGCCCGGTCGCCCCTGCGGTATAGGTGTACATGTCGGCGGTGATCTTCAACCCCTGCGTGCGCGCGGCTTCGATCTTCGCGATGGCCTGGTCCATCTTCGGGTAGTTCTTCTGACCGGCCGCCTTCAGGTGGTAGATCTCGGCCGGGATGTTCGCCTCGCGGCTGATGCGGATCAACTCGTCGATCGCTTCGAGCAGCCGGTTCCCCTCGCTGCGCATGTGCGAGATGTACTTGCCGCGGTACTGCGCGGCGACCTTGCACATCTCGACCAGCTCCTCGGTCGACGCATAGAACGCCGGCGCATAGATCAACGACGACCCGATGCCGAGCGCGCCGGCTTCCATCTCCTGCCGCACGAGCGCGCGCATTTCGTCGAGCTGCGCCGCTGTCGGCTTCTTGTCTTCGAGCCCGATGACGTGCTCGCGGACCGTCGTGGCGCCGATGAACGACGCCACGTTCGGCGACACGCCGCGATCCTCCAGTCCCCGCAGGTACTCCGACAGTGTGGTCCAGGTAATCTCGTACCTGATGTCGCCCATCTGCTCGACGGCGCGCTTCTTCATCTCGCCGGTGAGCGGGCCCATCGAGCTGCCCTCGCCGAAGATCTCGGTCGTTACGCCCTGGCGTATGTCCCCCTGCGACCTGCCGTCCGCGATGAGCGAGTCGGTCGACCAGGAGAGCATGTTGATGAAGCCTGGCGCGACGGCAAGGCCCTTGGCGTCGACGACCTTTGACGCCGTCGCGCCGGTCAGGTCGCCGACCGCGGCGATGAGATCGCCCTTGATCCCGACGTCGGCTGTCCGGCCCGGCACGCCAGTGCCGTCGTACGCCGTGCCACCGCGCACGATGACATCGAACGTCGGCTGCTGCTGGGTGATCGCACGTTGCGGGTACAGCGCGACCGCGAGAAGGAGTGCAGTGACTGAGAGCCTGGAGAGGCGCATGCGGGGATTATATGGGTTCGCAGCTTCCGCCGTAGCGCGTGAGCGCGAAGCCGGCTGGCTCGTGGCTCGCAGCTCGTGGCTCGGAGGCCGCGGGCGGCAGCTCGTCTGCCGAGCTGCGACCCGCGACCTCTGAGCCACGAATTCTGGAGGCCGCGCCTATTGCGCGCGGAGCGCCGCGACCGGGTCGACGCGGCTCGCGCGGCGGGCCGGCACCCAGCACGCAACGGCCGCGACCGCGGTCAGGATGATGACCGCGGAAACAAGCGTCACCGGATCCCTGGCGGGCAAGCCGTACAGCAGGCTCGTCAGCAGGCGCCCGAGCGCAATGGCCCCCGCAAACCCGGCGGCGATGCCGACCGACGCGAGCGCCATGCCTCTCCGGACCACGCTCGTCACGAGCTGACCGGGCGATGCGCCGAGCGCCGCACGCACGCCGAATTCACGGGTCCGGCTAGCGACCGCATAGGCGTTGACGCCGTAGACGCCCACCGCCGCCATCAGCACGGCGACCAGCGCGAACGACGCGATGAGCAGCATGTTGAAGCGCGGGCTCACCAGCTGGCGCGCGAACTGTTGCTCGATCGTCTGGAACAGGTTCAGGTGGATGTCGGGATTGATGGCAGCGACCCGCGCCTTGATCGACTGCTCGATCCCTGGAATGCCGGGCGCGGTCCGCACGACGAGGTGAGCCGCGCCGCGCCGATACTGCTGGATCGGCCAGTAGATCTGCGGCGGCACGATTTCGTCGGGACGCCACGGTCTCACGTCCGCCGCGACGCCGACGATCTCGGCGGGGTGACTTTGGACGGTGACGCGCCTGCCGATCGGGTCCTCGCCCGGGAAGAACCGGCGCGCGAGCGCCTCGTTGATCACCGCCACGTGCGGGGACCCGAACTGGTCCGAGTCGCTGAACCCGCGGCCCTTCACGAGCCGGACGCCCAGCGTTTCGAAGTAGTGCGGATCCATGTCGAACCACTCGACGGTCGGCATCTTGTCGGGCGGCAACGTGGGCTGCCCCTCGATGGCGATGGTATCGGTGTCCCCGCCGCCCAATAGGGATCCGGATCCGCCGGATGTGAGCGCGACCGCCTCGACGCCCGGCAGCGTGGCCACCTCGTCGCGTACCTGCTGCATCAGGGACACGATCGCCCCCCCGCCTGGCAGCCTGGGCGGCACCATGAACGTGGTCACGATGCTGCTGCGATTGAAGCCCGGATCCCACTGCATGAACCGCGCATAGCTGCGCGTGAGCAGCCCGGCGCCTGCGAGGAGGACGAGCGCGAGCGACAACTGGACGACCGCGAAGACGGACCGCAGCCGGGTATCTGTCCCACCGCCGCCGCGCGTACCTTTGAGGGCGGTATTGAGATCGGTCTTCCACGCGCGGCGCGCCGGGGCGATGCCGAAGATCATGGCCGTGGCCGTCGCGAGCAGGAGCGCGAACACCATGACGCGGGCATCGACGCTGACCTCATCCAGGCGCGGAATGTTCGCAGGCGCGACCGCGACGAAAGCTGCCGTCGCCCAGACGGCGAGCAACAGGCCGAACGCGCCACCGGCCAGCGAGAGGACGAAACTTTCGGTCATGAGCTGTTGCACGAGGCGCCGCCGTCCGGCACCGAGCGACGCGCGCAGGGCGAACTCCGCCGCTCGCCCGGTGGCCCTCACGAGCAGGAGGCCGGCTACGTTCGCGCAGGCGATGAGCAGCACGAACGCCGCTGTGCCAAGGAAGATCCAGAGCGTCGTGCTGGTGTCGCCCACCGTTTTTTCGCGCAGCCCCAGGATCTTGAGTCCCCAGTCCTTGTTGGCTTCCGGATAGGCGCTCGCGAGCTGTGAGCGGACGACGGTGAGTTCGGCAAACAACTTCGACTGTGTGACACCAGCGGCCATGCGGCCGACCGCCTGGAATCCGCGCCAGTTCCGGTTGGCCACGCTCTCGGGACTGGCGGTCAGCGGCTTCCAGAGCAGCGCGTCCATGTACGGGTCCGGCATCCACACGCCAGCCGGGAGGACGCCGATGATCGTGAACGGGGAGCCATCGAGCATGATCGAATGACCCACGATGGACGAATCGCTCCCGAGCCGGCGCTGCCAGAATTCCTGGCTCACCAGTGCCACGTGGTTCGAGCCCTTCGGGAGGTCGCCTTCTTCGATCAATCGTCCGAGCATCGGCCTGACGCCGAGCGCCTTGAAGAACCCCGGAGTGACAATCCCTCCCATGCCGCCGTACTTTTCGGTGCCGCTCTGCGCGCTGAAGGACTCGGTGCGCGCGACGCCGGCGCTGTCGAGCGCGCTCGTCATGTGCGCCCAGTCCCACACGTTCATCGGCGACGCACCGCACCAGCCCGCGGGGACCGCGGCATTGGTCTCGCAGAGCGCAACGACCCGTTCGGACTCGGGGAACGGCAGCGGCCGCAGGAGGATGTTGTCCACGACCGCGAAGATGGCGGTGGTCGAGCCGACGGCGAGCGCGATGGTCGCGACAACGGCGGCAGTAAAGGTCGGTGACTTGAAGAGCGTTCGAAACGCGAAACGGATGTCGCCGAGCACCCTGTCAATCATGGCGGGCTTGCCTCACTCGGATGTTATGACTGGAAATACAGACCCGCTGGTGGCAAGTCGGATGCCAAGGAAAACCCTGGAGAATAGCGCGCCGCGGAGACCGACGTGCCTCAGACTGTCCGCCTGTGGGACGAGGACGTCCGGGGCTGAACGGAGTCACCTCCGGATCGGCACCTTCGCCCTCAACTCCTCAAACCAGTTTAGGAGGATGCTGACTTCCGTGACGACCGACGGCCACTGCGGCGTCAGACGTTTCACGCCGTAGAACCGCTGGCCGTCGCGCGAGACGTCGTAGCACCTCATCGGGAGGCAAGGGAGCGCAAGCTCGGTTACATTGAACTCGAAGAGCGGCCTCGGGCGGCCAGGCGGCGATCCGGGCTCGAATGCAGCCGCCATCATCCAGCTCCTGCCGGTCTTCAAATCCGGCTCGGTCACGAAAAACAACTCCGTCCCCTTCGGATGCCAAGCGGGAGTAATGCCGCCCTCGATGGAAACCAGCTGAGCTGAGCCCGGGCCGGGGAATGGCCGAACATAGATCTCGGGCCGGCCCGATTCGTAAGACCCGTACGCCAGCCAGCGGCCGTCAGGGGACAGCTCCGGCCACTGCTCGACAGCTGGAGTGGCGATGACCTGCCGCACAGCGCGCTGTCCATTCGCGAGCGTCACCATCACGATGTCGCCATCTCGTACGGCGGCCACCTGCTGTCCATCGGGCGTGAATGAACCAGGAAACAAGTTGCCGTTGACGAGCACCTGCGGTGGCGTCGTCTTGTCAACGCGCTGCATCGCGAGCGACCACCGCCCCCCCGTGAGCCATCGTGATACGAGCTGGTCGCCATCCGGCGACCAACTCAGATTCGGCGCCTCCCCGGTCAGGTTCAGAGGTGAGAGGTTTGTGCGGTCAAGGTCGTAGAGCCAGACGCCCGCCTCTCTCACGTTCCTGATGACGATCGCAAGACGGCGGCCCTTCGGAGACACTTTCACCATCCAGTGGTATTGCCGCACCGGTGCGCCAATCGACGTTACGCGGCCCCCGCGGTCCACCGTGACCAATTCTGCCTCGGCATAGTCCACCACCGGCCCCGGTACCCATGCAAGCGTCCCTGTCGGTGCAACGGCGAACTGCCCCGCACCCGTCTGGTTTAGAGGTGGTGTCAGTGACTGCGCTACTGTGTGATCGAGGACCGGGAGTTCCTTCCCCACTTCGAAACGCTCGGGATCGAATGGCACCGCGTACAACTGGCCCACGCGCATGAACAAGAGGTGGCCGGTGGGCACGTAGCGCGCGTCCGACGCATTCGTCAGAAGGACTTTCCGGTCCCCGGTCGTAAGCATCTGCGCCACGATCTGCTCGTCTCCCCACGACCAGGCTCGTTTGCGCACCGTATAGAGAAAAGAACGTCCGCCGGGCAGCGGCCACGGCAGGAAGTGTCTCAGCTCGGTCTCGACCCTCTTTGTGACAGCCGTCGGCGCGCCCCCGTCCGGAATCCGCCAGATGCGCCCGTCGCTGTTGTTTCCAAAGAACAGGTCGCCGCGATCGTCCCAGACCAGGCCTACGGGGGGATCCTTGATGCCGGGCGCAAGATCCGCCACGGCGCCACCGGCAAGCGGCATTCTACGAATTGCGCCTTTGGACCAGAATGCCAGCCACCGCCCGTCCGGTGACACCGCCGGGACCTGTGCGTCCTCGGTGCCCTTCAGTGGCTGTGCCTCTTCGGCTTCGGCGTCCAGCGAGCGGGCGTAAAGCTGCTGAACACCGCCGCGACGGCCGACGAAGATCAGTGTCTTGCCGTCCGGGGCCCACGCCAACGCCGTGCGCGAACCCCCCGGTGTCGACGGAGGATAAGCGCCGGGGACACCGCCGGAGTTCAGGTCCTCGGCGGGTTTGACGCTCAGGCTGACGTGCGCCGGGAACGGGCTCGGACTCGCAGGCCTCAGCGACCACATCACGCCGGCCCCGATCCCGGCCATGGCCACACTACCGGCGACCAGCAGCGCGGTGCGCACTTTCTGTCGTTCCCGGTCGTGAACGCCTGTCACGGGGCGGATGCGGCTCGTCTGGGTCGGGCCGAGCTCCTGCGGAATGTCCTCCTTCCGTAGATCAACCGCCGGCCCCACTGACAGCTCCCTCAGCGCGAATGCCAGATCGCTGGCGGTCTGAAACCGGGCCGCTGGCGCCTTCGCGAGGCACCGGTCGACGATGCGCGAGAGCACGGGGGGAATCGGCCGATCGCCGCGCGCCTCGAGCGGCGCGGGCGCCTCGCGCAGGATCGCGGTGAGGGTGTCAAGCGTCGTCGCCCCGCTGAACGCCCGCGTGCCACCGAGGAGTTCGTAGAGCACGCACCCGAAGGCGAAGAGATCGGCCCGCTGATCGACCGGCTCGCCGCGCACCTGTTCGGGCGCAACGTAACCGGGGGTGCCGACCACGACAGATGTCGGCGTGGCGTTCACAGCGCGCGTCGGTGCAAGGGTCGCGGATGCCGCGTCCCTCGCGACCTCCGCGGTTTTCGCCAGACCGAAGTCCAGGATCTTCACGCGGTCCTCGGCGGTGACGAACAGGTTTTCGGGCTTCAGGTCGCGATGAACGATCCCGTGCGCGTGGGCGGCGGCGAGCCCGTCGGCGATCTGGATGGCGTAATCGAGCGCGCGCGCGAGTGGCACGGTAGCTGGCGCGCCAGCCGCGCCTGCGACGGCGAGGTAGGCCGGCGATGTGGCACCCTCGGCCGCGGCGTTGTCGATGACGTCCCGGAGCGTCCGCCCTTCGAGCAGTTCGGTGACAAGGTACGCCGTCTCGTGCTCACGGCCAACATCGAACACCGACAAGATGTTCGGGTGATTGAGCGCGGCGGCGGCGCGCGCCTCGCCTTCGAAGCGCTGGAGGCGCTCGGGATCA
>Ga0209751_10003259_pt1 | contig 15785 bp, 18 predicted proteins | sample RifCSP13_1_FD_184019 | JGI IMG/M metagenome (GOLD analysis project Ga0209751, IMG submission 184019) | Soil microbial communities from Rifle, Colorado - Rifle CSP2_sed 13_1 (SPAdes) (version 2) | ecosystem: Environmental > Terrestrial > Deep subsurface > Rock core/Sediment | place: Rifle... | reverse complement strand
AAGTCACGCTTTGGCCAGTCGTCCAGCCATGATTAGCGTCCGTCGTAAACTCGACCGCAGCCGCATTCGTGGCGGCGTCAATTGACCTGGTATCTCCAGAAAATGGTGTCTCGATGAAACCAAGATAATAGCGGCCCTGCGCAATCAGATTGTCCGGGTTGGTCGTCGCCAAATAACTGACAGCACCGCCGGCAAAGGTCGGATCATCGGCATAGACGTAATAGGTCGTCTCCGGCGTCAAACCAGCGATCGAGCCGGAGTTGTAAGCGACGCTGCCGAAGTCGAACTTGACCGAATGCGCAGCGACGGCAATCGTCGAATTGGCGCCCCCAGAAGTCGCCGTCAGTATCGTAGCGGCACTTTGGACGCTGTTGCGATTGGCCGCTGTGATCGGCCACAGAAACCGCTGCGAGGCCGCCCTGCCGGCGTCGCCGATGTAGGTGAACAACGCCGGCACACCCACCGTCCGGCCGCTGGGAAGTGCCTGCGCGCCCAATGTGACACCGGTAGTGGTTGCGACCAGCCCGGACGAAAACACTGTCTCGGCATTGCGGATATCGAATTCCGCTAGGATCTCACGCTGCCAGACGCCGAGAATGCTCGCCAAGTCTTCCCACCGCACTGGCCCAGACGGAAACCGAAACGGTATATCCTTGACGGATTTCACGGCGTTCCCGGCTCGACCTCGAGCTGCGTGTCGATGATCGACAGCTTGATCGGATCACTCACCCAGCAGCGATAGACGCGATCGCGACTACGACCGAGCCGATTCCAGAAGACGCGATGTTTATAATCTCCAATCGCGCCCATACTTCGCCCAGCCGCTGTCGTCCAGGTCCGGCCGCCGTCATCGCTATACTCGAGTACGATACCGGGATCGGAGCCCTGCCCGCTGATGAGTCCAACACCCGTCTGACAGACAACTTCGAAACGGCTGTGGAACAGCCAGCGGTTACCGTCATAGACATTCGGATAGGTCCACTCAGAGCGTAAAATTGCACCCCACTCGCTATAGGTGTCTGGATCAAGTGTCCCAACGGCGCCGGTCGTGCGGTCCTGGACGTAAATCGTGCCGTCGATGACTGCAATCGAGCAAGCCCGCCAAGTCGCGACTGGATAACTCTCGCGTTCGTGCCACTCGTTAGTGGTGGCGTCATACGCCCAGGTAGCTTCGTCGTACTTGAGCACATAGACGAGATGGCCTTCGAGCGAATAAGCGAAGCCGCGCGGCGTCGAGGTGTAACCACGCAGGGCTTCCTCGACGGCATGCGTCGAGATACGGGCTGGCGTACTGCCGACCAGGCGGCGGACGGTGAGATCGTTCGCTACCCAGAAAACGCTGTTGTCCTGTTTCGCCGCCCCACCGAGCGCGCCGATTTCTATGAAGCCGTTCGAAATGCGTGAAAACGGGAAATTTGGTGTATCGCTATTCCACCATGCTTCCGTCGACTGCGTACCGAATAGGATGATCTGCCTGTGATCGACCAGATGATCGACCAAATTGTCTGGCGTACCCTCGGCGGTGGCAAACTTGAGCGCATCAAAGTTGGTCGAGTACAGGTCGCTGCAGCCGAACCGGCCACTGCCGGCTTCGACATAGGTGAAATAGCCATCGACGAAACCCCAGGACTGCACGCTTGGAAGGTCAGGATCGGTGATTTGCGCGACATTCACGCCGTTGTAGCGGTAACTATCCGGGTTCGTCCCAACCACCAGAGTTGAGCCATTCTCCGCCATCGATACCAACCCGCTGCCAGGAATGCTGCCGAGATTGCTTACTGACCCGCCAACCGTAAAGAGCGCATTGCCGGAGACCGCGTACAACTGGTTGCCCATGACCTTGAGCCCGCGGCCAGGGCCGGTGCCGACCGACTGCCAGCTCTTCACACCAGGCGACCGCAGCAGCGAATACGGTCCCTTGGCATCCTTCGGGTTGGCCTCAGCGAAAACATTGACCAGTCGCGCTGCAGCGTTCGGGACGTTGCGACGGTAACTGTGAAAAGGAAGATGTCGCATGTAACGGTAACTCAGGCGTCAGTCAGGATATTGTAGCGTTTGCCACGCCCGGCCCAGTGGCCGGCGCCGAGCGATAAATGCGACATATCGACGCCCTTGAGACGGAGATTCATGAGCGTGCGTAGGATCAGTTCGTAGCCGTCTTGCGCGATCTTCAAGCCTGCTGCTGTTACAACAGCATGAAACTGCGGTGCTAAATCGAGCGCAAGCTGGCCGTAAACACCCTTCTCCGCCCAGTCTGGGATAGGACAGGTCGCAGCCGGATCACTCTGCGCGAAATAGCCGAGCGTGATGTTGTCGATCTCCCAGGTCGCCAACAATTGATTGAGCATGCGCAAACAGTCGGCCGCCTGCTCTGCAGTTGGTGTCGCGCCTTCTGCCAGCACGCCGAGCAGCCGGAGCGAATCGGTAATGATTTCGGTATTGGTTGACATGATCCCTCAGTAGCTACATCTCGCACAGGGCGAGCGTTCATCCAGGACCTTGCGGCTGAGTAACTTGTCGCGGCGTTCCCGCCAGAACGGCGCGTTGTAGATTTCGAGTAGCGTTTGCGTCTTGACGTTGCCAATCGGAAATCTCGCTTCGGCGTCCATGCAGCAGTGCGACACGACTCCCGTAGCCGTAATCGACAGTTCGAACCACCGCCCGCAAGCCGTATCCGGCACCAGTGCTTGTGATGGCAGGTAATCTATCCAGGCGTCACGTTTGATGGCGACACTATCGAACTTCGGCCAACGCCCGAAGCAGTAGTGACGGAATGCTTCGTTCGGATAACCGACACATGACAGCATGACCGGATGCGGAAAGTCACTGGTGTGCAGGTAGTCGATCCGCTTGACGGTCTTATCAAAGTCGAGGCCCATCAATCGCTCATATTCGACTGGATCATGCGAATTTAGCGAAATCCACAGGTGCGCCAATCGCTGCAGACCAGCAATCGAGTCGATTGCCCGAGGCGTCAACGCCTGACCGTTGGTGAACAGCCGCAACAGCGCAGTAGGTACTTCACGGTTGATATGTTCACACAGCGGCAAGACCCGTGCGTCAAGCAGCGGTTCGTTCAACTTGAACGGCGAAACATAAAATGGCACTTCAAACGCCGCTAATTGTTCAACGATTCGCTCGATCAGCTCATCCGGCATTCGCGTCCCGAGCCGTTCGAGCGTCGGATATGGACAGAACGTGCAACGTGCATTGCAGAGCGTCTGTGTTTCAAAACTGACCTCGTGCGGCTGATCTAGATAACGCCGCCACAAATCCTCCAAATAGTTCATCGACGCTGCAATACGAAACCGAAAATATCCGAGTCTTCCTGCACGCCGATGGTGCGAAAGTCGCCGCGCCACCAGCGCCGATAATCCGTCATCGAAGTTCGGCCGAGCTGCGCATATTCTTCCTGGTTGAGAAAGATCAGCGACTGCTTGCTGATGATCCTGGTATGACCTGGATCGCCCCATGCCCAGGGCGCATCCCACATCGGCACGGTGGCAACGAAATAGCCGCCCGGTTGCAGAATCCGGTAGAACTCTGCGAACTGGTTGAAAAAGAAAAACCAGTCGCCCTGCCGCCCACAATGTTCGAGCACTTCGTAGGCGTGAATCTCGGTAAACTTGCCATCCGCAAACGGATATGGCAGCACATTCAGATCGTGAACGACATCCGGCAACACGGCTGGGTCCATATCGAGCGTCGTCAGCGCCGTCCAGTCTGTCGGCACTTCTGGAAAAGTTACCTTCTTGTCACGATTGGTCCCGCAACCGATCAGTAGTTCACTCACGCGACGGCGCTCACTGCTGCTTGTCGCACTTGTTTGGCAGCCGTTTCTTCCTCAATCCGTTTGGTCAAGTAACTATGGAAATTACCCTTGTAGCCACCGTGCACAAAGTCGAAGTCTGGCCACACTGGGATCGGCTGGCCATAGCGCGCGCGGTAGTCATCGCAAAAAGCGAAGTCCTCGCCAACGAAGCGGTTCTCTGCATCAACCTTAGTGTAGAACAACCTTGGCACCGGCCCATCCTGACCGTGAATCTGTAATTGGACGGCATCTTTTGCCATCGTTTCGATCACCGGCCGCGAGATGCACAGGAAGCCTGTCGGGACACGATTGCACATCAACCAATCGTTTTCAACCCACAGGCCGCCGTCCTTGTGTTCTGTCCACTGTGCCGGGTAGTCCTCAGGCTCCTGCCGGCGCCGATAGACGCCCGCGCAGATCGGATGACCGCTCTTGACCAGACCGATGAAGGCTCGCGCCTCGAACTTCAGGTCAGCGTCGATGAACACCAGATGCGTGCATTCCTTGAAGTCCTCGAGGAACTTCTTGACGAAGATGTTGCGGGCGAGATCGATGAAAGCGCCATTGCCCATTACACCGGCGGTCAGATGTACGCCATACAGCGGGCAGCAGAAAGCAGTTTCCGCCAACGACTGAGAATAATTGCATTCGACTTTGCCGTCATAGGCGGGTGTCGCGATGTAGGCGTGCACGCTCTGCGACTTTTGTCCAAGTCGCCGTTCTATCATGTGAATACTCCGAAGGGGAGCGGCAGCGGGCCCGCTCCCCATAGCAGTTACACCAGCGATGCGGTGTACATGTGGCGGTTGGCGAGTTCTGGGTAGAGCCCGCCGAAGCCCCACAGCACGTCGAGACGACACGGCAGCGTGTCGCTCGAGATCGCGTACTGCTTCGCGATCCGCATGGAGATGCCATCCATTGTCTGGCGAGCACCCCAAGCGCCGTACTGCGACACGTCGATCAGATCGGCTGTTGCGAAGACAAAGGCGTCCTTGTGGAACTGTAGATCCTGCCCGAATGCGGTCGAAGCGGCGCCGATGCGAGTGACCGTCAGGCCATCCGAATCAGAAACCCCAGACAAGACGCAGTTCTGGTAGGCATTGCCGACGCCGTAAATCATCCCCGGCTTGACTACCACGTCATAGGCAGTGGCACTGGTCGTCATTGTCACATTCGCCTGACAGACGAATGTCTTGAGCTTGCCGGTATTGACCTTAGTTTCTGGATGAACGGCATACACGCCCGACAGCGTGATGATTTCTCCGGCCTTGACAGTCCCCGTCGAGGTTGCGCCATCGACGCTAAGTGTCGTCTGCGACACCCACGAGTTGGCGGTCGTCGACGTGCCCAGGGCTGCACCGTTCGTTAGCGGTGAACCCGCCATCGAACCAGTGGTGTGTCCAGGCGTCAGGGTCGACTCACCGACTTCAAAGCCGCCGGTCCGCAGCAGCATGCCCTCACGGAATTGCTCCGCAAGGTTCGATGATGCGTGGAACAGCGCCTTGGTGGCGTCGAAGAATTCGACCGAAGAAGCCGGACTCAGTAATGCCGTGCGGTCGCCAACTGGCGCCAGATTGTCCGTCAATCGCGCGCCGCCCTGGTGGAAGTACTTGTACGTCAGTACCGCGTTGGTGGTGGCGTTGGTGTAGTTACTCACCAACTTGTAGGCTTCCGCCATGCAGTCGCCGTCGATCTTGGCCGCGAGCTGCGCCATGGCCGGCTGAATGATGCGCTTGGAAAAGTCGTCCAAACTCATCGTCAGCTCGACGCTGGTAAAGCTCACATCGACACCGTATTGCGTCGAAACGCTGAGCGGGGTCGAACGCTCAATGTGATCCTGTGCAGTGAGCGTAGCACCAGTCCTAACTGTATACTTTGACGGCATGCGGATGTTGAGAGTAGTACCGATCTTGGCACCCTCTTGGGCGAATCTATCGTCATATTGACGATTGATCGAGCCGATGAAGAGCGCCTTCTGATGCAAGACTCGTAATGCCTCGCGCGTGATCTGCGTCGGGGTAAGGATTGAATTGGCCATCACTAGCTACCTTTTCGTCGAAGTTGTTTCTCCCGCCATTTACGCCATTCCTCGACGCTCATCTCGTCCTGATCTTTGGTGATCGCGGGTTCGACGGCTTCGATTTTCGGCGGCGGCGGCGGGGCATTGCTGACGACAGGACGTGGCGGTGCTGGCGTTGCCAGCCGCGCCTCAATACGACCCAGTTCGCGGGCTGCGAGCATGGGCGGTAGACGGGCGATGTCGTGCGAAACCTCTGGATGCTCGGCGAGATAATAGGCAAGTTCAGGGCCATTTTCACTGACCTTGATGACCTGCGCCATTTCCTTCGTGATCGTCGGGCCGCCGTCGGCCGGCTGCCTTTCGATCCTGGCCACGGCGTCGGGCTTGAGTTTGACAAAGCCCGCCAACCGTTCCTGCCACGACGTTTCTACCCGCGTCTGTTCGGCTACCGCCCGCTCTGATTCGATCAGCGCGCTGGCTGCCTCACGCCCGGCAGTCCGGGCGATTTCGCTCGTCTGCTCGCGCAATGCCGCGTTGTAGGCTTCCGTGTCGTAGGCAAAATCCTCGAGTTTCAATACCTTTGCTGGAACCGGTTCGGCCGGCTTAGGTGCCTGCCGTTCGGCTTGTTCGCGCCAGTATTTCGCATCCGCCTCAGCGGCTTCCCGAGCGCGCCGTTCCATATATTTGTCCCGTGTCAGTTCGTCCACACGCTTCTGAAAGCCATCCTCTGGCTTTCTGGCTTCGCCCTGTGGCTGGGCGGCAGGTGCCGGTTCTGCTCCCTGCACAACTTCTGGTTCGCCCTCCGGCTCGCCTTGTGGTAGTGCATTCGTTGCGGCAATAGCAGGCGCAACGGCCTGATCGGTCGGTTCTGGCATGGTCGCTCTCGCGGATTTTTACCCCGTCAACCGGACGGGTACGGATTCATTGCATCATCTGTCCAGATGGGGCAGACGACGCCATTTCCTGCATGTCTTCGTAGATGGGTTCGGCGATCAGTTCGCCATTCACCCGTCGACTCTTCATCATCTTGATGCGCGGACGCATGGCGGCGTGATGGGCGAGCTGCGCAGTCAGACCGGCTTGCTCACCGGCCTGCTGGTTGAGCGTCTGCAACGCCACCGCTGCGGCCTGCATGAATTCCTGCGCGGCCTGTTGGATGGCGGCAATCGCCTGAGTGAATTCGCTTTCCTTGGTCTCAACTTCCATCTGCGCGCCAGCCTGCGCTTCGGCCACCTGCAGGCGCGCCTCGTGGCTCGTGAGCTGGGCATCCTTGGTGGTGAGCGCGGCCATCTGCTTGGCGACTTCAGCCTCGAATTGCGCTTGCTGCGCCTTGAGGTTAGCGAGTGCAGTCTGCACTTCCGCCTTGCCTTGCTGCACACCTGCCTGTTCTTTTTGCAGTTCGGCACCGGCTTGCTGCAACGCCTGCGCCTGCTGTTCGACCATCTGCATCGCCTGTTTGACCTGCGCCATCATCGCTTGCGCTTCCGGCGGCACTTGTTTGCCTTCGGTCAGCTGCTGCTGGATCTGCGGCGGCAACATGACGCGGATGCGTTCGGCGATTTCCTCCGAATACGGCAGATCCATCGCTTTGAACATTAGATCGCCAGCAATCGCCTTGAGCGAGCCGTCCTGGTCCATCGAAGTGTAGACCTCGGCCGCCTCCATCCGCTTGGTCGCCCACGACGGGCCGACGGTAATAGCCACATCGTAACGGCCGACCGACAAATCATTGACCTTGATCGACTTGCCGTTGGCAGGATCAGTGACGAACTGGTTGACGGTGACGTAATCCTCGGCGCCATCAGCACCGAGAATGCGCAATTCGCGTTCAGTATCGTAAACCTTCGGGATCAGATCAATCAGGATTTCCCAGGTACGGCGAATGCCCTTCCCCATGTTATCCATGAAATGAAAATTCGCGATTTCGCCCTGCTGCTGCCGGGCGTTGATCGCCCGACCGCTGGTTTCATTCGAACGAATTCCGAGCGAAGCATCGAAAATCCCGGTGACGGCCTTGATCTCTTCCGAGGCGAGCTGCGATTCCTGGATCAGCGCTATCGGCACATCGGCTGCGCCCATCCGCTGCGGCGAGCCAGGGCTTTTCTGGTCTGGATTGTAGAGCAGGAACGGGAAGTTCTTGCGATGCGCTTCCGCCCAAGTCCCTTCATGGCCCTTGGCCTGTTCGACGCTAGCCCACCACTTCGCTTGCGGCGCCATCGCAACCGTTTCGGCAATGGCCGTGCGGGCGATGTTGTAAGAGCGCTGCGCATCCTTGGCCGGCCGCACCAGTCCGGACCACAAATTCTTGCCGTCGATGACGACCGATTCACCGTAGACCATCACGAACGGCAGATTCGCCCCCACCCAGTCGGCGCGTTCGAGAATGGCGTCGCCGGATGCAATACACATCCTGATCCGGCAGCCCATATTTTGGCGCTTGCGCTTGATGAGTTCCGGCGGAATCAGTGCAGCTTCGTCGGATTCTGCATCTATCACCTTGCCATCAGTGAGCTGCCACAATTCTTTACTATGCGGTTCCTTGTACCAGTATTCGACGATCCTGACCGTCTCGTCGTCCTGCCAATCTGCTTCGTCATCGAATTCGGTTGCTTCCCAGTCGACAGTTTCGGCCTTCGGCCAGCGTTTTTCGTAAGCCTTCTTGCTGATCCGGTCGGTCAGGATGAAATCGATGGCATCACGCTTGAGTATGTCCTTGCTGGCCGGATCAGCGTACAGGCAGAACGGGTTCTGAATCGCTTCGACGACGATATCCTGATCGAAAGCGTCGTCACAGACGTACTTGGTATTGATCCGCCAAGCGCCGAGGCCGCCTTCAACCTGGTATTTCGCCGCTTGGTCGATGATCGTATCGCCATCCGATGAGTTCCAGACGTTACGGATCAGCCCCTCAAAGATTTCGGCAGTCTCCTTGTCGCCGCCCTCGACACCGCGAACCTTACCGGCCGGCCGGTTCGACCGCATATCGTTGATGACGCGCTTGCAGGTGATCGCGAGCTTGTTGAATTCATAACACGGCCGGTCGCCGCGTTCACGCTTCATCAACGTGTCCCATTGCTCGCCAGGCACATTGACAAACTTCATATCCAAGAGAGCGGCACGGCGGTTATCATCGTCCGCCTCTACCATCCGCTTGAAACGCTCGCGGATGTGCGTCAGCAGTTCCTTATCGGACATGCTGCCGAGCGGTTTGCCTTTGGCTTCGTTCATTTACGCCTGCCTGCGAAAGGCCGAATAGGGGTCGTAGTTCGTTTGCGCCGGATTGACCGCGCTGGCAAAAGTCAGCGCCAACGCATCAGCTTCATCAGGTGACGCTAGTCCGCGCCGCTTGATGTCGGCCTTGTCCTCTAGTTGTAAGCGCGAATTCGAGTCGAACTTATAGCCTGGCGCCATCAGATCGGCGTGTAGACTGTCGCTATCTGGGATGCGCGCAGGCGATTCCGTCAGCCAAGCTTTCATTTGGCCCCAGCACTCTGCCCGCTTGTTGCGATATTTGTCCGGTTCAAGCGCCTTTTCTCCGAAGTTGACCGCCTCAACGGTGTCGCCGTAACCCAATTCGCGCAGCCTGTCGACGACGCCGGCACCGAGCCCGCCGACATCAATAAACACTCGCGCCGGCTGTTCCTTGAGAATTATTCTCACCACCATACCGGCGACTTCCATCGTGTCCTTCTTGCTGTGCGATTCGAGTTCGCGCGCTACCCGCCCGCGACGGCGGATGATCGAAGTGCGGTCGTCGCCAAAGCGGGCAGGATCGACCCCGATCAACAGCGGACCCTGCTCAGCCGCCGTCTTGTCCTTGCGGGCTCGCAGAATGATGTCGGGCGCAATCAGCGAATCAGTGCCGGAGGTCTGGAATGCCTCTATGGCATTCGCCGGATACTCCTGCTGAAATCGCGTCTCGCCTATTTCGATCAGTTTGAAGTGTCGCCACGCTAGCTGCTCGTCCCTGAGCTGATAAGCCGACTGGTAATCGCGATCTTCGACCGACGGCGAAAACTCCTCGACCGGCCTGGCGTATTCGTCCTGCCAGTACCACGGCACGAAGATCGCGCGGTATTCGGACTCACCACGAGTAGCCAACTGCCACTGCTCATGGAAAAAATTACCGATACCGTTGGCGGTCGATTCCAGTATCACTTCGGTACCAGGATCATTCGGTACCGTCTGCAGCACTCCGGCGGCATGTTCCTGAGCATTCGGCCAGAACGCGACTTCCGAGCCATGAAAGAGCTGCACCGTCGCCGACCGACCGACCGACTTGTTGCCGGCCGTGCCGACCTTGTAGCCGCTATCCAGCGCCTCGAACAGTAATTCCTTGGCGTTCTGGGCGTTCACCGACGGTCGCAGTTCGGGCGGTAGATGATGCAGGAACCGCTGCACCATCTCGAACAGGTTGGCGGTGGCGACGTCCTCATGCGTCAGAATGAAAGTCCGCACACCCTGCGCCCACACCGTCCGCCAGAAGAACCGTGCCTCGACATAAGTCGAGCAGCCCTGTTGCCGGCCTTTGAGGACAAGCGCGCGGATCTTGCCGGTGAGCGTTCGTTGCTGCTCAAGTTGACCGTGCACGTAGCGTTGTGCGCGATTGAGATTTAGCGGCAGGATCGCGCCAGACTTGCTCCTTAGCTTGAGCGCCGCGCGAGCATACAGCTCGAATTCAGTGCGCAGTCTGTTCAGGGCTTCTAATGTGGCCGGCTGCAATACCTGGTTCATCCTGGACTTCCATCGCGCCCTTCAATAATTCCAGCACGACTGCATCGTAATTCACGTTCAGCGTGCCACTGTGTTCGACCGCCTTCAGGTCTGGAACCGCCTTTCTGAGCAGGATCTCGGCCGCTTTTACCTGGGTAGCCGACATTTTGACCAGACCTCGGACGTGCTCATGCAATCTAGTGATGAGTTCAGCAACGCGGATACGCAGGCGTACCTCTTCGCTGCGAATGAATCTGTGGGGAGTAGGCATCAGGTAATTCCCTGCAAGTTCTCCACCCGCCAGATGGCGGTTTCGTGTACCCGCGTATCAAGGCCATGATCGGCGGCAACCGTCAATTGCTTCACTTCCTGCAGGTTGCCCTGATCCTGAATGGCGTTGTGCGTGCCGGTGACGCTGATCGAAACCGACGCTGCAGGAGTTACGTCTGTCCAGTCCGCCACCACTTTGCCGGTCGTAAGGCAGTCGAGCCGGTACTTGACGTTGGTCGGAGTAGATTCCTCAGCGGTCGAACGGGTACGGAAATAAGCCGTCGCTGTGAACGCAGACCCCTCCCGGTAGATCGGCCGCGGAATGACGATGGCTACCTGATCGACCACAATATACCTCTCAGCTTGTCAGTTCGATGGCCAGCAGTGTGGCCCGCAGCAGAAACAGTTCTTCCTCTTGGGCGCGACGCGCCTCGCGCATGAATGCCTCGACGGCACTGAAATTACCGTGTTCGGCCGCGCGTGTCATTGCCTTCGCAACTCGCTCGCCGAATAGCTCGGCCGACCGATCGCTCGCATAGTGTTTGGCCAACGCCTGCAGCCGCCCGCGCTCTGCGCGTTCGCCGTCCAACCGTTCCTGTTCACGCAGTAGCAGGGCGATCTCGCGATCGAGCTGGTCCTTGATAGCCTGCGCTTGGGCTTCCGCCTCATCGGCGTCCTGCAGGCGCTTCTTGCGCCGCGCCTGAACGGCCTCGACGGCATACCAGAAGCCGCCGGCAACTTCCTCCGCAGATGTCGGGCTAACAAGACTGGCCGCGCCGTTGATGGCGAGACTTCCGCTCGCCGCCAGCGTTCCTGTCGCATCCAGGTCGGCAGCGCCAGTTATCGACAGCGCGCCGGCGGCGGCGATGTCGTGAATGCTGCTGCTGGTTAGGTCCGCAGCGCCCGTGATCGAGAGGTCGCCCGCTGCGGCGAGTGTTCCGGTGGCGTCAAGATCGGCTGCGCCAGTGATCGAAAGACTTCCAGCCGCCGCAATGTCGTGAACGGCCCCGCCGGTAAGGTCTGCTGCGCCGTTGATGGCGACAGAGCCCGCCGCGAGCAGGTTCCCTGTGGCGTCTAGGTCGGCAAGGCCCGTGATGCTTGCAGAGCCTACCGCAACGAGTTGCCCGATCGCGTCGAGGTCGGCCGTCCCAGTAATGCTGGCAGAACCAGCCGCCTCGAGCGAGCCCGACCCTTTGAGGTCTGCCGCACCGCTGATCGAAACTGCGCCAGCCGCAAGCAGCGCGCCGGTCGCAACAAGCGCCGCCAATCCAGAGATGGAAAGCGAGCCAGCGGCGGTTATATCGCCGCCCACAACCGCAGCCGGTAAAATAATGACGCGCCTGCTTGGCATCCACAACAGCGGCGGCTCGTCGCCGTTCGCCGTCGTGCCGCTGGCGGTCAGATTATAGCCGCCGATCACGTCAATATCGGCCGTATCGCGGCCCATGTGCTGCCAATACGCGACCAGACTCTGCGGCCGCACCATCAGCGGATGCACGCGATCCGTACCGAGCATAGCGATCTCGGCGTCGTCCAGCGCGACATTCCAGATCGCGGCGTGCGCTATCAGGCCGTTGAGATCGGATGTGCCGTCCGCCCGCTCGCCGATCAGGAATTTATTGATGCCGACGGGCGTCAGGTCGGTAGTGTTGGTGACTTTGTTGGCGCCATCGAGATAGACGCTGCGGCTATTGGTAGCCGGGAACACTCCGGCCACGTGATGCCAGGTCGTCGTCTCGGCCACAGTCGCCGTCGTCGTCGCGAGGCCGGAACTCGTCGTTCTGGTGACGGCAACCAGCGCGTCGGATGCGTTCCATTGCAGATTGAACCGATGATTATCGCTGGTGCCGGTAAATAGGCCCATCAGCCCATGAGCCGCACCTGTTGCCCCACGCTTGGTCCAGCACGCCTGCGTGATCGGAACGGCAGTCAGGATGCCGTTGGCGTTGCTGAGAACATCGTTGGTGCCGTCAAAACTGCGCGACACCGCTCATTCCTCAGGCGTCACTATATTCGATCTGAATTCCGACAATATGAGCATCGCCAGTCATATCGTCGCTGCCGTCAGCGACGTTCCGGGTGATGCGCAGCATGCACCAGTCGCCGGCCGCGACAGAATCCAGATTACTGACCGTGATGGTTAGCTCGTGCACGCGCTGGCCGGTGGTGCCGAGATGCGTATCGGCAGTCGTGCTTTCCGCCGCGTAGGCGTCGGTCTCGATATCCTGGGTGTCGGTGTTCGGAGTGATCGCTGCAATGGCGGCCGCCAGTACGATGCCGCCGGTCGACGCGGTATCCGCATACCACTGGATGCGGACGGTGAGATTGCCTGAGCCGTAATTCAGTGCGCGCCAGGTCCAATGCGCGGTCTCGGCGGTGCTGGCGTCGTAAGCCAGCGAAGGCACCGGAAAATTGGTTCCCGCCACCGTCCTGAACTGCGGGTAGGCCGTCGCCGGTAGAATCGCCTCAAGGACGTTGATATCCTGTTTGACGGTCGCCATTAGATCACCCTCGCCCGCTTCAGCGCGATCAACCCGACCAAGATAGTCTTCTGACGCGCAGTGAGTTGGTTACGTGCTGGCTGCGGGATCTGTAAATTCGCTTCGCTTGCCTGTGATTCAAGCCAAGCGTCGAGCGCGTTGATGGCCGCGCGTAAGCCATCCTTTGTGCAGGCGAAACGGTCCGCCCCAAGCGGCTCATCGCGCATCGCTTCGGCCCACAGACTCCATCGCTGTTGCTCAGTCAGAACGGCCATGGTTCCCCTGCCTATGTTTCTTACCGGATTTCCCGCGCAGCATCCTCAGACGTGTGATCGGTGCATTACTCCAATCCACCACATGATTTTCGGCTAAGACGTTCCTTAGATGCGCCACTATAGCGCGCTGTGCCGCCAATGGCGGCAATGCGGGCCAGTCGGCGTTGCGTTCACTGACGCGCATCATCCTACCGGCGCACACGGTGCCGCCACCTGCGTTGTCGTGACCGCCCACCAGCGCACATCAGCAGGCGCCACCGCATAGAAGTCCGCACCACGATAGCCTGCCAGCCGCACGTCACCGCAAGATTTACCAAGATCGATGAAGCCCATCAACGTGGATACGCGGCCATTATTGGTAACCGAGTAAACCGGGGCGATTGTGATGCCGATCACCACCGCGACGGTCACGTTGCCGGGTGGCGACGGCACCAGCGGCGGAAATAACTTACAAGCCGGCGGTGACGAGTAGGGCCCAGGCCCGGCGGCTACCAGCGTGCGACCCTCAACGCAGGCAGTGCCGCCCGCGACCGGCACAGTCACCACCATCACGCCTCCTAGCGCCGTGCCCTGCAGCGCCAACGGCACGCAGCTCACACCTGTAGTCGTGCCTGTCCCGCAGCGGAACTCGTAGCCGGTGATCGCGTTCGCCGGCAGCGGCGTGCCGTCCGTGTACGTCGTCGGCGCCGAGTAACTGATCGGCGCATCAACCGCGACGGCGATCTCGCCGAGCAGCGAGGCGATCAGTAGTAGGATCACTCTAATTACCACGGCTCCTCCTATCGCAGTAGGGCATATGCTGCGGTTGCATCCCGCGTCTTCTGCGCCTTGTGTTCGTCCAGAACCGCATCCGTCAGATTAGCAAACCCGATCACCTTGACGGATACGTCCCCGGCGTTGCGCTTGGCGATCCTGCCGTTGCCGCGAAGCAGCACCGCCAGCCGGTTCGCCGTGTCGTAGTCGAGACTGACGCTGCGATTGCCAAGCGTGAGCACGACATGCACGCCATCCACACGCACGCTGATCGGGGCACCTCGAGAGAGTTGTTCGATCACGCAAAAACCCAGTCGAGCGCGCCAATTGCGAACTGCGGGTTCACGCCGTTGTTTATGACCAGATCAGCGGTCAGGTCCTGATGCAATCGCAGCACGTCGCCGGTGGCGAGGAAACCGAGTCCGAGATGCACGACCGTATCTGGACCGCCGGCGGTCATCTCGCCGAACTGGACTAGCGCCGCGTTGCTCGCGGTGTCGGCAGTTACCGTCCAGCCTGCTGAACTTCGCGCCTGCGTTGGTCTCGCGTAGCCTGTGTAGGCCACCTCGTCCGCCGTCAGCAGCGTGTCGGCATCGATATATGCGACCGTCGCGAGCGCCAGCTGGGTACTGCCAGCCGAGGTCGAGCCCACCAGCCCGGTCGCGTCGCCGATATTCGCGATAGTTGTGTTGTTGAACAGTAGCAGCGCGAGCACATTTTCAAACCCATCGGTCATTGAAGACATCTAGCGGCCCTCATTCTGAGTTCCTCCAAAAACAAAAACCCCGCTCAGCGGCGGGGACAGCTATCGACTTTGCGGACGGTAGTACGAGCTTATCTGATTGTCAAGCCAACCCATTGATTCACCGATCGTCCAAGCGCGCCACAGCGCACGCTCGAGCCTCAGCGCACCAGCTGTCCAACTGCCGCCGGACCTCGTTGTATTTTTCCGCCACCCTGTGCTCCCACAGGTCTGCGTCCATGCCGATCAGCAGCGGCCACGCCCTCGTCTGCCGGATCGCCCACCAGTGATGCTCCTCGCACAGAGCCAGCCAGACTAACCGATCGAGGTACGGCAGCCCGCGCATCCGCGTCGGCCAGCCCCGCAACTGCGCCAGCCTCACCGTCGCCAGTCGCAGGTGACGTGTGAGTGCGACCAGCGCGGCCCTGTCACGGGCCCAGCGCCAGGCGATCGCGCAGTACGCCGGCTCGCTGACACCGCCCAGCATGAGCCCGACGTCAGCCACGACCGCACTGATCCGCCCGGTCGGCGGCATCGCCGGCAGTTCGGGCGCTGCCGGAGCGAGCGCACGGGTGACGGATTGCTCTATGGACGAATTGTGATTCACGAATTGCGATTCACGAAGTTTCGTTCGTATTTACAGCGCGCAGAATACCATCAGATTATCGGTCCTGGTATAGGTTTTGATTTGGCGCTCCGGTTACCCTGCCTAGTGCTGCGT
>Ga0209751_10003256_pt1 | contig 15788 bp, 18 predicted proteins | sample RifCSP13_1_FD_184019 | JGI IMG/M metagenome (GOLD analysis project Ga0209751, IMG submission 184019) | Soil microbial communities from Rifle, Colorado - Rifle CSP2_sed 13_1 (SPAdes) (version 2) | ecosystem: Environmental > Terrestrial > Deep subsurface > Rock core/Sediment | place: Rifle... | reverse complement strand
CTACTGATACTGTTGCTAATCGAGGTAATACACTTTATGAGGCTTTGAACTATAAAAAGGATATCATTGTGTTTCAGGCAAGTGACGGAGCAGGTGCACACTGCGAGGCGGGTGCAACTGGCCTATTCGAGCAAATGGTCTTTGATTGTATAGATAAGATTGTGAAAAATTAAATTGTTTTTTTAATTTGAAACATCTTTCCTGGAAGCTGAGCAACTAGGCCACTAAGTTCTAAAGATAAAAGTATCGTAAGTGCCTTTGAAGAAGCTATTCCAGTTAATTTAGTAATCTCATCAATGTGAAGGGGTTCATTCTTTAGCTCTGTATAAATCAATCTTTCTTCATGAGATAGCTCAGGAAGAAAAGCACTTCTATCATTTATTTCCTTTTCCTTTAACCTTCTAAGCTCCTCTATCTCACTTAATACGTCGTCTACTGACTCAACCAATTTTGCTCCTTCTTTTATTAGCCTATTAGTTCCCTTACTGAGCTTGCTTCCAATATTTCCTGGCACGGCAAAAACCTCTCTATTCTGCTCAAGTGCGAGAGAGGCTGTAATAAGTGAACCGCTTTTATCAGAAGCCTGGACTATAATAACACCAAGTGAGAGACCGCTTATGACCCTATTTCTTTTAGGAAAGTTTCCGGACTCAGGGAGAGTACCGAGAAGAAATTCGGAGATAACTGCACCTTGGTTTGAAATATCATCGTAGAGTTTTTTATTTTCAGACGGATATATAACATCCAAACCAGATCCTAAAACTGCAATTGTTCTTCCTCTACTTTTTAAGGCAGTGATATGAGCAATTGAATCTATACCTCGTGCCATTCCACTCACAATATTAACACCTCTAACGGCAAGCTCTTCCGCAAGCCTCTCCGTAACAAATCTTCCGTAACGGTCTGGAATTCTAGTACCAACAATCGCAACTGCAGTATTGTCTTGAGGAAGAATATCACCTTTGATGTAAAGAAAAGGAGGAGGGTTGTACGTATTAAAAAGATTTCTTGGATAGTTTGAATCCTTAAGAAGCAATAATTTGAAACCAAACTTTTTAATCTTTCTAACCTCTTCATCAGCCTTGTTCCAATCTTTGAAGCCCTTTATTTCCTTAGCTATTTTTTCTCCGATTCCTTCTACCCTTTCAAGTTCGCTTAATTTGGCTTCAAATATACTTTTAGGGCTAGGAAATTTAGCTAGAAGATTTCTAAATAGAACCTCTCCTACACCCTGAACCATTTTGAGTGCAATCCAGTATTTCCATTCTTCCATGACGGTATTAAGTTTTAACCCCTGATTTTGAGTAAAGTCAAGAACATCTATCGTTATCTAAGCTTTATCTCTAAACTTTCCATCTTTCCCTCCATCGTGTAGGGTTTGTCTCTTCTGTCGCTAATTCTAAGAATCGTGCTTATTCTCTGAACACCTTTTTGGTAAAGCCCTTCATGGCATCTTTTGATAAGAGGCATAATCTCATCCCATTCGCCTTCGATGTTTGTCCCCATTGAGTGCGATTCATATTTCAATCTGCTTTCCTGAATAATCTTCATAGCCACTGCTACGTACTCTGAAAGTGAGGTTCCAACACCTATTGGGATTATGCTGAGTTCAACAATCATAGTTTTTTCCTCCCATAAATTCAATAATAAACACATAGAGTCCATTCTCTCTTAGAATCACTACATAATAAACTGATGTATATGCTTTAGGCAGAACGGATTCTCAGGTATAAGATTGTTCTTTAAATAATCTTCCTTGATAGGTATCTCTTCTTTCAAGCTCCATATCAATCCCACGAAGAATCTCAGTATGAGTTTTATTCCATCTGGGAGCTATTAGAAGATCCTGTGGAGTGTCAGTAAAGAGCCTTTCTATTACGATGTTAGGAGCTAACCTTTCGAGGAAGCATGTAATGAAATCAAGATACTCTTGATAGTTAAATAAGTGGAAGGGGTCTTTTGCATACATTCTAGCAAGAGGTGTGTTTTTTACAATGTGTAGGTTGTGAACCTTTAGAAAATCTTGATAGTTAAATAAGTGGAAGGGGTCTTTTGCATACATTCTAGCAAGAGGTGTGTTTTTTACAATGTGTAGGTTGTGAACCTTTAGAAAATCTATATTTAATCTTGATACCTCGTCGGCCATCTGAAGCATTTCCTCTTTGGCCTCGGTAGGAAATCCGACGATTATATGCGCCCCGATATGTATTCCCCTCTCCTTCGTAATCCGAATTGCATCTATGATGGATTTATAGTTATGTCCTCTATTCATATACTCCAATGTCTTATCATAAATTGATTCAATCCCATACTCTATTGAGACAAACCAGTCCTTAGCCAAGTCATCAAATAATTTAATCTTTTCCTCGTCAACACAGTCTGACCTTGTACCTATAGCAAGCCCAACGACGTTTTCACTATCTAGAGCCTCTCTATAGAGTTTTTCTAATTTCTCAATTTTGTCATAAGTGTTAGTATAGGCTTGAAAATAGATTATGAATTTTTCAGCCTTGAATCTCTTCTTTTGATATTCCATTCCGGTTCTAATCTGGTCTTGCAGAGAAACGCGTGATTTGGCATAAGAAGGAACAAAGCTGTCATTATTACAATAGATGCATCCCCCAATAGCCACGTTACCGTCTCTATTTGGACATGTAAATCCAACGTCAACCGAAACCTTGTGAACTCGGCATCCAAATTTTTCTTTTAGGTAACTGTTATAATTATTGTAACGTCTATCCATTTAGTTTAGCAGTCTTAAAAATCTTGTGATTTGATAAGCTCGCTTAACTTTTAACTATGTAATACGTTTTATCAACCCATCCTTACAACTCAGCAGAGGGGCAGATATGGTTAATCTTACAGCTTGGACATAGAGGTCTTCTTGCATTGCATATCTTACGACCATGATCGCTAAGGGCATGAGAAAAGTATATCCATTCCTCTTTAGAGACTAACTCCATAAGGTCAGCCTCTATTCTATCGGGGTCGGATTTTGAGGAGAGGCCGATCCTTTTTGCAAGCCTCTTTACATGTGTATCTACTACGATTCCAGGGATTCCAAATGCATTTCCCAGAACAACATTAGCTGTTTTTCTTCCCACTCCATCAAGCTCTGTTAATCTTTCCATTGATGCAGGTACCTTACCATCATATCTCTCAATTAATGTCTTGCAGCAGTTTATAACCGCCTTTGCTTTATTTCTGTAGAACCCAGTTGAACGAATATCATTTTCAAACTCATCTTCATTTGCATCTGCATAATCTTTAACTGTTTTATATTTCCTGAAAAGCTCCTTTGTAACTTGATTGACCCTCTTGTCTGTGCACTGAGCAGAGAGAATTGTGGCTACAAGAAGCTCTAGTGGGGTTTTGAAATTCAAATGACATTTAGGATTTAGATATTCCTTGCGGAATATCGAAATTATGTTCTTTACCCTCTTCTTTTTAGAATTTAAATTCTCATCCTGAAGATTTATTTGTTCTTGTTTCAATACCCATACTCCGTTTTAGTTGCTTATCTAAAACTGTAGAGCTTAACCAAAATACATAGCTTAATATATTGCTTATACGGAATTTTATAAGTAATTATAATACTATTTGAAGATTCTTGGTAGATACTTGGATAAGTGAGTTGACAAATAAAAAAGGGATATGTCTCAACAAACATATCCCTTACCAAATATTGTTAATTTAACTGGATTAAACCTAACTATTTTAAATCAAAAGATTGGTACTAAGAAAGTAATAAAATTCTTATAAATCTAACCTTTACGCTGTGCCGGAGTAAGTCCAGTTTTACCTAGAAAATAGCTCTTATTCTTTTCTATAAAGCTTTTCCATTTATCTGGAAGCTCATCTTCATGAAATATAGCATCTACAGGACAGGGATCAACGCATGCGCCACAGTCTATACATTCATCTGGATGTATAAGAAGTTGATCTTCTACTTCATATATACAATCTACAGGGCAAGCATCAACGCAGGATCTATCCTTAACGCCTACACATGGCTCTGCAATAATATATGCCATTAACTTTACCTCCTTTATCTCTAAGTCAATTATATATAACTAGTCCCAAATATGTCAAGTTATAGGGGAGTTCTTAATTGTTCGTTACTGTACTCTCTGACTTGCCTTTTCGATAATTGGTTGCAGCTTTTGAGCTAACGATGGCTCAATTTCTATTGCTTGATTAAACTCATCTATTGCTTTTTTGAAGTATTCTTTAGCTCCCCTAAAATCGCTAGTCGCTCCCATACCTGACGGGTGCTCAACCTTAACCTCTCTGCCAGCTCCTATTGTATATAATGCCTCTCCCATAGCGGTGTGAGCCTCTGGTGAATTTGGATTTATCCTAACGGCCTCTTCTAGCTCTCTAATTGCCCCCTCATAAAAACCGCTTCTTACATATAGCCTCCCCAAACTAATGTGAGCATTAAGAAAAGCTGGATCTATTTTTATGGCTTCTTGATGCTCATTCATAGCCTCTTCCATTGTTTCAAAATCGTCTTCGCCATGGATTTTGGATTCATGAATCTTTCCAAGATAATAATGTGCCTCTACGTGCTTAGGGTGTAGATTCAAAACATGTCTAAATTCAAACTCTGCTTTCTCATAATTTCCATCGTTGTAAAACCGGACACCTGATTTCAATAAAGAATCAGCATCTTCAACTGGCTTTGTTTTTGCTGCCTCATTTCCTTTTTCCTCTTTTTTCTTACTGAATACTGAGTCAAGTATGCCCATTCCGGCAGCCTCCTAGCTTACAAAAATATTACTTATTTATTACTACCGGGTCCTCCTCGAGGTTGCGGTTCTGACTGAGGCGACGATAGTTCATTACCCTGAGATTGAGTGGTTTGTTGTTGAGATTCTGGATTAATAGTAGACTCTTTTTCAGGTTTAGTTGGGGATTGACCTTCTGGTGGAATCACCATCCCCTCTTCTTTAGGTAATGATCTTGATTCATTTACCACTGATGACTTTATACTCTTCGCTGAGAAATATCCTAAGGACAGTGAGGTAATTATGAAAAGTACAGCCAGAATCCTAGTTACCTTCGTAAGAAATGGAACCGCACCACTCGCACCAAAGATTGATTGACTTGATCCACCGAATATCGTACCTAGATCGTCACCCTTCCCTGGCTGAAGTAGCACAGTGATTATAAGTAGAATGCTTACAATTATGTGGAAAATTGTTACAGGCGTTATGATTATGTCCAATTTTGGATGCCCCCTATTATCTTCACTATTTTTGCAAAAGACTCAGCCCTAAGGCTAGCTCCACCAACCAACGCTCCGTCTATGCCTGGCGGTGAAATTAAATCCTTTATATTTTCAGGCGTTACGCTACCACCGTAGAGAATCCTCATTTTATCAGCAATACCAATAAAAATCTTGCTTAATATTTCTCGAATAAGGCCGTGAACTTCCTCAGCCTCTTCAGGTGTAGCGTTTTTTCCTGTGCCAATTGCCCAAACCGGTTCATATGCGATTTCAATACTGTCAGGGTTGTTGATATTAACGTCGTTAAGTCCATTTTTAATCTGGGTTTTTATCACCTTCATCGTATTTCCCCTCTCTCTTTCCTCAAGGGTTTCACCAACGCAGAGGATAGGAATAAGCCCTGCTTTAATTGAGGCCTTGATCTTTCTCTGCGCCATAGTATCGCTCTCGCCTAAAATGCCTCTCCTCTCCGAATGTCCAATAATTACCCATCTACACCCAGAATCTCTAAGCATATACGGAGAAACCTCTCCTGTAAATGCTCCAGATGGCTCCCAGAAAACATTTTGAGCTGCGAGCTTTATATTAGTCTTACGAATAACTTGATATACGATATCAAGCGAGGTATAGGGCGGTGCTATTACAATGTCCACCTCGTTTAAATCTCCGAGGAGTTCAGATAGCTCTTGTGCAAGCTCTAACGCCTCTTTCCTTAGCATATTCATCTTCCAGTTTCCAACAATCAATTTTTTTCTCATCTTAGCCTTTTCTTTAGTGCTTCAAGTCCCGGTAGGTTTTTTCCTTGAATGAATTCTAGAGTTGCCTTGCCGCCAGTGGAAAAATAAATATTACCAGTCGTAAAATTTCCCCTTTTAATTGCTATAACTGTATCCCAACCTGCAGCGACACTAAAGGCATTCGAATGAGCTATGGCTTTAGCTATTTCTATAGTCCCTTTTCTAAAATCCTCAGCCTCGTAAACACCTAACGGTCCGTTCCATAAAATGGTTTTTGCCCTCGATATACTTGAGGCAAAATCGTTGATCGCTTGGGGTCCTATATCAACTGAAGTAGCGTCCTTGGGGAATGACCCAGTAGAGCTTATAAATGAATTAGAGTAGTTATTCAAATCGCCTTTTATAAGTACAGCGTCTTCAGAAAGAACGACTTGAACATCACGCACGTTAGCTGAGGAAATGAGTTTTGCTGCACTATATAGAGCAATCTGATCCACTACTGACTTTCCCACTTCTCTTCCAAAGGCTTTGAGAAATGTATTTGAGACACCTCCCCCGATTAATATCGTATCAACTTTATCCAAAAGGCTTTCCATAATTTGAATCTTCTCTGAGGCGCTACGACCACCAAAAATCGCCACAAATGGATGTTCAGGATTCTCAATCAGTCGGTTTAAATTTTCCATCTCCTTTTGGAACCTAAGCCCGATGCAAGCGGTATCGATATAATCCAATATTCCGACAACTGAAGCATGTAATCTATGAGATACAGAGAATGCCTCGTTCACATATATATCGGCAATTTCTGCAAGTCTCTTTGCAAACCTAGGATCGTTTTCTTCCTCTCCTTTATGGAACCTAAGATTCTCAAGAAGCATAACGCCTCCAGGAGAAAGGTCACCGGATAATTTCCTAACTGCATCTCCAATACAGTCTTTGGGAAAGATTATTTCACATCTTAGAATTTCTGAGAGTTTTCTTCCCACCGGATCAAGCGTAAGCTTTGGGTTTATTTTTCCGCCAGGTCTTGCTAGGTGAGAGGCAATAATTACCCTTGCTTTTTCCCTAAGCGCATATTCTATAGTGGGCAGTGCTGCAAGGATTCTCGTATCATCCGCGACCTCGCCGTCTTTAGTGAGTGGTGTGTTGAAATCCACCCTGATAAGAACCCTTTTGTCCTTTATATCTATTTCATCAATTGAAACTAAATTCATGACGCTTAAAGATTAACTAACAGGTATCGAGGAATAAATAAAAACGATTTTTCAGTAATAGACTAAACAACAAATAAATTGTTACGATTCAATTAATTCTTTATGCGCGTTAATTTTTCCTTTAATATATTCTCCAAGCCTTTTAATTCCCTCTTCTATATCATCAAGCGATGTTGTGTAAGAGAATCTAAGGTATCCCTCTCCTCCGTAACCAAAGTCAATCCCTGGTGTTACAGCTACATGAGATTTCTCAAGTATATCAAATGCCAATTCCTGTGATCTATCATTTAAACTTTTTGCATTAACAAATACGTAAAACGCACCTTTAGGTTCAGAACGAATCACAAACCCCAAACCTCTAAGCCCTTCAATCATCTTCTTTCTTCTTTCGCTAAAGATTTGAACCATCTCTTTTGCTTCCCGCTTAGCTTTCCTTATGGCTGCAACCCCCGCCCTCTGAACGAATGGATTTGGTGAAATAAAGAGGTTTTGTTGAAGCTTCTGAATAGGGCGAATGAAATCATCGGGGGCAATAAAATACCCAAGTCGCCATCCCGTCATTGAATAAAGCTTAGAAAACCCATTAACAGAAAACGCTTTATCTGTAAATTCAAGAATAGTGTGTGCCTTTCCCTCGTAAACAAGCCCGTGATAGATTTCATCAGAGATTATGTAAAGCCCAAGCTCTGATATTTCCTTTATCACATTCGGTTCTAGAACTACTCCAGTAGGATTTGATGGCGAGTTTATAACTATTGCTTTTGTTTTGCTGGAGATCGTTTTTTTTAGGCTATCAATATCGATCTGAAAACCATCTTCTTCATAAATTCTCACACGCTTCGGTAGTCCTCCCGCAACCTTTATAATTTGTGGATAGCAAGAATAATGTGGATCCGTAATTATAACCTCATCCCCATGTTCGAGAAGTGAAAGCATAGAGAGGAAGAGGGCAGGGGAGCTACCGGAGGTAATAACAACTCTACCAGGAGTTATATTAACCCCGTATTTTTCCTTGTAATCTTCCGCTATAGCTTCTCTTAGCTCTGGAATTCCGAGGCTAGGAGTATATTTAGTATCTCCAATTCTAATGGCTTCAATAGCTTCGTCACAGATGATATTTGGAGTAGGAAGGTCTGGCTCTCCGATTTCAAAGTGGATAACCCTTTTCCCTTGGGCTTCAATTTCCTTAGCCCGCTCCAAAACATCCATAACAAAGAACGGGGCAATTTCTTCTGAGAGCTTTGAAGGCATTATATCTATTCTATGGGAAAAGGGTTAGGTTGTCTAGGAACTGAAACAAAGTTGACAGTAAAATAATTTATGATTATGATAATTATACCCCCTCCCACTATGGGGGGGGGAATAAGGGGGGGTAATATGAAAGATAAAGATAAGATAATTAAAAGATTAAAGAGCATAGAGGGGCATATTCGCGGCATCCAAAGAATGATAGAAGAGGATAAATACTGCATTGATGTTATAAAACAAGCACTTGCTGTAAAGAGCGCGGTAGATAAGGTAAACGCTCTTATACTCGAAAGCCATCTCAAAAGCTGTGTGACAACTGCAATAAGGTCAAGTAAGCTGGTTGAAAGAGAGCGGGTAATAGCGGAACTTCTTGATGTTTTTGAGACATCAGGAAAGATTTGATTTAAGAGTCATACACCTTCTGGCTTTTTATCCTAAGCATATTTAGGAGACGTCGAGATGAAAATTATAAAAATTGCAAGCACTCAGATGGTGAAAGATCCCGTATGTGGTATGGACGTAGATCCGGAATCTGCTGCTGGCTCGTATGAGTACCAGGGAGAAACATACTTCTTTTGCAATCAATTCTGCCTAGAGAAATTTAAGGCTGAGCCTGCTAAATACCTGACTCACGCACCGGCTATTACTCACGAAGAATCAGAACCTCGATTGGGCGCTAAGGACAACGTATACATTTGTCCTATGGATCCGGAGGTTCGTCAGCAAGGGCCAGGCTCATGCCCAAAATGTGGCATGGTCCTCGAGCCCATATCCCCGGTAATGCCGACAACGAGAATAAAATACACCTGTCCTATGCATCCAGAGATCGTACGTGACGTGCCAGGCTTTTGTCCCATTTGTGGGATGGCTTTGGAGCCCAGAACAGTCTCAGGTGAAGAAACAAACGAAGAACTGGTAGACATGACCCGCCGATTCAAGATTGGCCTTGTTCTCACGATTCCGCTTGTTTTTCTTGCTATGTCAGACCTGATTCCTGGCCAGCCCGTGCAGCAAGTTATCTCGACTCGCATTCTTAAGTATATTCAACTTGCATTTGCAACTCCTGTGGTACTCTGGGGCGGATGGCCTTTCTTCAAACGCGGTTGGGTATCAATCGTCAACCGCAGTCTTAACATGTTCACCCTTATTGCCATCGGTACAGGGGTGGCTTTCTGGTATAGCATAGTTGCAACCTTTTTCCCGAATATATTTCCAGCTTCGTTCCGTAGCCACGGTAACGAGGTGGGTATCTATTTCGAAGTCTCTTCGGTAATTGTAGTGCTTGTGCTGTTGGGGCAAGTCCTTGAACTGCGCGCACGTAGCCAGACTACCAGTGCCATTAAGGCGCTTCTGGGACTGGCTCCGAAGACTGCCAGAGTGATACGCGATGATGGGACGGAGGAAGAAATCCTACTTGATAACATCAAGCCTGGTGATCGGCTCCGAGTTCGCCCTGGAGAGAAGGTACCTGTTGATGGAATCGTCATAGAGGGTGAAAGCTTTGTAGACGAATCTATGATTTCAGGTGAACCTATTCCGGTGGAAAAGAGGAAGGGAGATAAGGTAGTGGGGGGTACAGTGAACAGTACCGGTGGCTTTGTGATGCAAGCAGAGAGGGTGGGGAGCGAAACGCTTTTAGCCCAGATCGTTCGAATGGTAAGCGAGGCTCAGCGGAGCCGCGCCCCCATTCAGCGCCTTGCCGATATTGTCTCTTCTTATTTTGTCCCTGCCGTTATACTAATCGCCGTGGTTACATTCATCGTATGGAGTCTTGTTGGTCCAGAGCCACGCCTGGCTCATGCCATAGTCAATGCTGTGGCTGTTCTCATAATTGCCTGCCCTTGCGCGCTTGGACTTGCTACCCCGATGTCTATCATGGTCGGGACCGGTCGTGGAGCTATAGCAGGTGTGCTCATCAAGAACGCAGAGGCCCTTGAGGTTATGGAGAAGGTTGACACCCTCGTTGTGGACAAAACTGGCACACTCACCGAAGGAAAGCCGCGCCTTAGTTCAGTAGTGCCGTTGCCAGAATGGAATGAATCGGAGCTATTGCGCTTGGCTGCGAGCATCGAGAGAAGTAGCGAGCATCCTCTGGCCGCGGCAATTGTGGCTGGCGCTCAGGGTAAAAACTTGAAGCTTTCCGAGGCCGAGGAGTTTGAGTCAATCACGGGAGAAGGTGTTGTCGGAAAGGTAGATGGCCGTCTTGTTGCTCTGGGCAATAGTAGGCTATTAGAGCAATTGAATATCGAGGTTGGTGGTATGCTTGAACGAGCGGAGGCTTTGCGCAAAGAGGGTGAAACTGTGATGTTTATCGCTGTTGATGGCAAACCGGCAGGGCTTATGGGGGTATCTGACCCAATCAAGGAGTCAACACCTGAAGCGCTCCGGATGCTTCACGATGACGGTATACGAATCCTCATGCTTACGGGGGATAATAGATGACCCAATAAAGGAGTCAACTCCTGAAGCACTTCGGATGCTTCACGAAGACGGCATACGAATCCTCATGCTTACGGGAGATAATAGGATCACTGCTGAGGCTGTGGCTAGAAAGTTGGGTATTGATGAAGTTCAGGCTGATGTGCTGCCTGAGCAGAAAGGCGAGATAGTAAAGCGCCTTCAGGCACAGGGTCGTATGGTAGCTATGGCGGGGGATGGCATTAATGATGCCCCGGCTCTTGCCCAGGCTCAGGTAGGCATAGCAATGGGAACCGGTACAGATGTAGCTATAGAGAGTGCCGGAGTAACCCTCTTGAAAGGAGACTTGCGTGGCATAGCACGGGCCCGCAGGCTCAGTCGAGCTACAATGCGTAATATCCGTCAAAATCTCTTTTTTGCATTCATTTACAACGCGCTAGGAGTACCTATTGCCGCAGGAATACTCTATCCCGTTTTTGGGTTACTGCTTAGTCCAATAATCGCCAGCGCAGCCATGAGCTTTAGCTCTGTATCTGTTATAGGTAATGCCCTGCGATTACGCAAAGTGGAGCTATAGTGAGTGCCAGTAAAACTGTAATTAAACCATCTAACGTTTGAATTAAGCGGCCTGCTATTAGCAGGTCCGCTTGAATGAATGGTTATGCCAGTGGTTCTTGTTGTGTGGTGCAGTGTATTCCACCACCGCCAGCTGCAATTGCATCAATATTGATTTGCACAATATCCCGATCAGGGAAAAGTCGTTTTAATGTTTCTTTTGCCTGAGTGTCGGCCTTAGCATCACCAAATTCTGGAGCAATCACCGCGCCATTAATCACGTAGAAGTTGATGTAGCCTGCAGCAAAGTCGTCACTTCCGTACTCGGCTCTGATGATTTTTGGTCCTTCAATAACCACAACTTCCAGTTTGCGTCCATCGGCATCTGTTGCAGATCGAAGTATCTCTAGATGCTTTTTCGTGACAGCGTGATCAAACGATTCTGGATCAGAATCACAACCTGCGACAACGACGCTAGGGCGCACAAAGCGTGCATAAAAGTCGGTATGCCCATCAGTAATATCTTTGCCAGCGATACCAGGAAGCCAGATAAACTTGCGTAACCCGAGCAACTTTTTAAGCTCTGCTTCGCACTTTGCTTTGCTTACTCTAGAATTGCGATTTGAGTTTAAGACACAACTTTCGGTGATAACTGCTGTACCATGTCCGTCGACTTCGATGCTGCCACCTTCTAATACAAGATCCGTATTAATCAGCTTTACTTTAGATTGTTGCGTCACAAAACTCGCTACTAGCGCATCACGGGCATAATCTTGTTTTTCACCCCAACCATTAAAATTGAAGTCGATACCCGCGGTTTCACCCTGTTTATTGACCACAAAGACAGGGCCGGTATCTCGCATCCATAGATCATCTATGGGGAAGACAATCAACTCCACATCTGTACCGCATAATTTGGCCGCAATCTCATAATCTTCTTTCCGAACCAACACTTTGACAGGTTCGTACTTGGCAATCGTGCGCGCAATCGTGGCCAGATTCTCCTGTACGCTAGGTAGGAGGTCATCGCCCCATATTTTCTCACTTGCGCCAAAAGCCATCCATGTGCGGCGATGAGGAGCCGATTCGTCGGGCATAACCCACGAGTTGCTTAGAGTCCTCATCCGTTTAGCTTTACCCCTTCCTCTACAAGCAACAAGTGTATTTTCTATAAGCGTATATCCCGAAAAAGCAGCGATTTTCTGTAAAAATAATTGTCTAGAAATCATGGACTCCCATTGGCCTAACGCCCAAGCTCAGCCGCGGCACTGCCGAAGCGGAGCGGAGGCAGGGACGTCGGCTGGAGCGCCTTGTTAGACCGCAGCACCTAGCAGCTCAAGGGTGGCGGGCTGAGATGTGACCCAACTGATAAAGAGTGGCACAGCGGTTGAGCGAGGCGAAGCTACTATCCGACCTTCCGCTGCGGTGACACCCATCACGTTGCCAAAGTGAATGAAGTCCTGCCAGCTCTGCTCATCTGCGGCGCGATTGAAAGACTGCACGATTAGCAAGGCATACCTTGCCGCAAAACGTTCCGCTTCTTTAAGCGCTGATGCTGTGCGATGAAGCAACTGGTATCGAATCGTTGAAACATCGGCGCCAGCGATCCCAAGACGTCGCTGCAAGTCAGCAAGTTTTTCAGGTTTGTTGCTTCGCTCCGAGGACTTTTTGGTGAGCCAGACGCTAACGAGATCGTCGAGCTTTTCACCTGCCTTTGCTTCTATTGCCATTGAGATGAAGTTGTCTCCAACTCGTAGGAGTGCCCACAGATCATTCTGCGATGGATGTCCTCCACCCTCAAATTGGACCTTGTGCTCTGGCAGTCCAATTATCAGGGAAGCACCGCGTAGTTCCGGAGCTGTGTCGATCGCCTCGCCGATCTCCGGAGGCAGACCTCGAACTGAAGCCCGGGCCCCTTCCCAACAGACCGCCATCTCAAGGGCCGACTGAAAGCGCTTCCACTGAGTGTCCGGGTCAGCCAGTAACCGCCGCCAATCAGTGGGGCCAAGCGTCGGTACATACAGGCGATTCACACAATTCTCCTCTGCGGTCTAACTATTGATTATACGGAATTATTTCCGCATAATCACCCCAATATAAGGTGTTATACGGAAATCCTTGCATATTTTTTCATTTCTTAGGAGTATAATTTAACGTGTTTCCCTAAGTCAATAGCTACGGGAAAAATTATGGAACAACGTCCCAAGAAATTACTTGATCGGGTTCATGAGACCATAAGACGCAAGCACTATTCTTGTATGATACATTTTATTTATCATGGAAATTATCAAAAGTAGGGTAGCCCACCAGTCCCTGCCCTGAGCAGGGTCGAAGGGTTGCCGGTTGATAAATAGACAAATCGTTTTCTAATTGTAGGGGCAACCCTTGCGGTTGCCCAAAAAGGGCAGGTGCAAGACCTGCCCCTACATGTATGTAAATGATTTAGCAACGGGCAGACCTGTCCCGAGCTTCGTCGAGGGAACTCGTTCCCTACCCAGTTAGGTTATTCTATTATCTGATTAATAATCGAAAGACTATAAATATATTTCATTTAGAAATGGTATAAGATTTTAGAAGGAGGTAACACAAAATGGCAAAAGACCCTGTATGTGGGATGGATGTAGATGAATAGAAGGCTGTGGCAACGTCCGAGTACAAAGGTAAAACATATTATTTTTGTGCAAAAGATTCCCTAAAGCCCCTCCCTTCCTTCAGCTATACTCAGGACAGGCTTGATAGCTACCCTAGAACCCAGGGTTGCAAAATCGCTTTTGATAAGAACCCAGAGAAGCATCTAGGAAAAGAGAAAGAAAGAGAAAATAAGCACTGATTAGGGACCGGGATTTCGGAAAAAAACAATTGCCATTCTTGATTTTTTGGCCGGTTTTGCAAATACTGTAATTATGAAGAGTAAAATTATTAGTGCATCCCCTGACGTGATGGGGGGAACACCAGTGTTTACGGGGACGCGGGTGCCCGTCCAAACTCTACTCGATTATCTAGAAGGAGGAGAGTCCATAGATGATTTTCTGGAAGGGTTCCCCACCGTCACAAGAGAGCAGGTAATTGCTTTTCTGGAAGAAGCTAAAGAACAAATAGTCGCCAGCGTGAAGTAAGTTGAAAATTCTTCTCGATGAGTGTATAGACTGGCGGTTTGCCAAGGAACTGTCAGGCTATTTCGTGGAAACTGTGTCTCAGATGGGCTGGGCGGGTTCAAAAAATGGTGATCTGTTGATGCTGGCAGAAAAACAGTTTGATATCTTCATTACGGTCGATCGCAACTTATCGTTCCAACAGAACTTACCCCAATTCAACATCGCTGTCTTAATTTTGCACGCCCCAACAAATCGGCTCGCGGATTTAAAATTACTAGTTCCTAATGTCCTTGCCACGCTTCCTACACTGAAGGTCGGACAGATAGTGACTATAGCCACCTAACGTCGGTTTTAAGCGGCCGCGCAGTAAAGTATCTACTTTCTCTGCCTGCGTCACTCTCCTTGGCACCTCGATAATGATATGTCTAGTGGTCATCTTTAGACTATCGGTTGTCGAGTTCTAGAAAGAGTTCCTCAGCACTCAAAACAAGCTCTTTATCCGAGAGCGGCGGCAAGTCGAAATTTATCGAACGTCGAATGATCTCAGAAGCCACTTCCTTTTTTTCCTCCTCAGACAGGAGATCAAAAGATTTGAGAAAATTTTGGATTGATGCACTCATGTTATTAACTCACGATCAACATCACGATCAAGCTAATCGAAACCATCATTAATAATTGACAGAATATTTTTACGGAAAGTTATGCATTAACTATAATTATACAGAATTTTTCCGTGTAATCATCCCAGATAAGGTTTTATACGAAATTCTTGTAATATCCCTCATTGGAGATACCATAAACTAAAAATGTGCTTGAAAATCAACCTGACAAGAGGAGGTAACACAAAATGGCAAAAGATCCTGTATGTGGGAGGGATGTAGATGAATAGAAGGCTGTGGCAACGTCCGAGTACAAAGGTAAAACATATTATTTTTGTGTAAAAGGTTCCCTAAAGTCCCTCCCTTCCTTCGGCTATACTCAGGACAGGCTTGATTGCTACTACAGAACCCAGGGATGCAAAATCGCATTTGCTAAGAACCCGGAGAAGTATTTGGGAAAAGAGAAAGAAGGTAACAAACATTGACTACAATTCGATGAAAGTGTCATTCCCGCAGGTTCCCCACTAAAGGCATGTGGATACAAGCTTAAGCGGGAATCCACATTTAGCCGTTTATTTATGGATGCCCGATTAATGCTTTCGGGCATGACATATTGGCTTGAAATGACTTACATTAGTGGGTATATTGAATTCACTCATTTGATAAAGAAGGATTCTTAAATGGCACAG
>Ga0209751_10003254_pt1 | contig 15793 bp, 23 predicted proteins | sample RifCSP13_1_FD_184019 | JGI IMG/M metagenome (GOLD analysis project Ga0209751, IMG submission 184019) | Soil microbial communities from Rifle, Colorado - Rifle CSP2_sed 13_1 (SPAdes) (version 2) | ecosystem: Environmental > Terrestrial > Deep subsurface > Rock core/Sediment | place: Rifle... | reverse complement strand
TGCTGCTCGACGTGGTCTAGCGCGGCGTCGATGATGTCGGCGGCGGCGGCGTGGTCGCGGACGAACGGGCCGGCGCCGAAGAGGCCGGCGGCGGTGAGGCGGAGGACGAGCGGCACGAGGCGGGGGTTTGATTGAACCGGCGGTGTTGTTGTTGTGGCGGTAGGGAAATGGAGGAGGGTCGGGTCTGTGTCTGTGGCGCGTAGGTCGGGCACCACCCAGGCGAGGCGGCGTTTGATTGAACCGAGGCCTTCCTTGACGTAGGGCAGGAGCTGGCGGCGGACGTCGACCGGAAGTTGGGCGAGGGCGGCGGAGACGCGGCGGGTGTCGGGGTCGCCGGAGTAGCGCCCGTGGAGCATGCGGTTCTTGTTGCCGCGCGGCGCGCCCGCTCCTGGTCTGCGTCCTCCCCGGCCGCTCACCTGTTTATCTGCTCTCGGTACTGGCCGCGGGCGCTTGGGCTTCGGCGGCGACGGTCCGTTGGCGGTGGCGGCGGGAGGCGATCTCGGACGCAACAGCGGCCGGCCTTGCGGCTCTGCCAAGGGCAAGTGCAGCCGGGGTGCGGGTTGCGCCGGCGGTAGGCGGCGAGGATTTGGGCCTCCTGGCCTGGATACCACTGGAGCAAGTTCTGGAGGGCGGCGTCGTTCGAGATAGCCTCGGATTCTTCGAACGTGGGTTGAATCGAGGGCGTCGGCATGGGAACAATCAAACGCGGTGCAGGTCCAGCACCACCAGCGGATAGCGTGGGCCGGGTGGCGTTCCAGGTGCTCGCGGACGTGGATGGGTAGGAAGAAGGGGAGGAAGGGGGGCAGGTGGTGGCTGCGTGGGCAGTCCAGGCAGATCAGGCCGGGGCCGTCGTAGCCGGCGGCCTTGGCGAGCTGGCGGAGTAGCTGGAGTTGGAGGTGGTCCCCCGCGTACAATGTGGCAGCGGCCCGATTCTACGACGGCCGCGCCCGAAGCGCCAGGTTCTGGGGGTGAACATATATAGTGCGAACCTGACTGGCGACCGCCTTCTTCCCTCGCTGATCCGGTGCTGGGCGCGATTATACCACTGCTGTCGGGGGCCGGTGCGTTGGTGCTCTGCATCCGTCCTCTCCCTGGTGCCTGCTGCCTGTCCGGCGGCCCCGCGCCGTTAGGCCAGGGGCTCGGTCTGTCGGGGCCGCCGGCGGCGGTCGCAAAGCACCGCCCAGACTCTAACGCTGGGGCGTGTGACTGTCAATAGGTGTACGCGGCTGCGCGGTTGCCGCCCTTCGGACGTTACAGGGAAGCGCCGAACGCGCCGGCTGGCCGGCGGTCAGGGCGGGGTGCGGCGGGCGGGGGAGCCCCTTGTGGGCTTGACCGTCGGGCAGCGGCGCCGATAATTGTGGACGGTCGAAGGGCGGCGTTCGGGTGCCTAAAAAGGGGGGCCGCCCTTTAGGGCGGCCCCTTGGTGGATGGGTAGTTGGTGACGGTGGTGGGCGATGGTCATATTCCTTTCGGGATGTCGCCGGTGGGTGTGTCGGAGGCGATGGCTGTGGCGTGGCGGAGGCGTAGGTAGGCTTGGTAGATGGGGTAGCTGAGGTTCGGGCGGTGGGTGTTGTGGGCCTCGATGAGGAGGGTGTAGAGGGCGTTGGCGAGTTGCGTGGCGTCGGTTTGGATGGCGTTTGTGGGGCGTGTTGGTTGGGTCATGGTGTCCTTTCGGGGAGTTAGGGGAGTCTTTCGATGCGCTTGAGGAACAGGGCGACGAGAGCCTGGGCGGCGTGGGCCTTGTTTCGGGCTGTGGTGAGGCGGCCGTGAAGGCGAGCGCTCTCGGCGGATTGAAGGATGGCGATGGCGGCGATGAGGGGGGAAGGTTTGGGTGTTGGTTGGTGGATGGGTTTCACGCGGCTTGTCCTTTCGGGAATAGGGCTTGCTGGATTCCGCCGTCGGCGGCGCAGTCGTGGGGTTCGGTGAGTAGTTGCAGCTGGGGCTGCCCGTTGGCGCCGCAGGTGGCACAGGTGGTCCAGGTGTAACCGCAGGACGGGCATCGGCGGTTGGTGGGCCGGATGGTTTTGGCGCAGTAGGGGCAGCGCATGTTGGGCTCCTTTCATGGTGGCCCGCCGGACGGGAGGGGTCCGCCCGGCGGGCCGGTGGTCGTTGGTGTTAGGCGGCGACCCTCTGGTCGCAGTATTCGCCGCCTTCGACCTTGGCGGAGCAGTACCAGTCCTGGTCGCCGAACTTGGAGCGGAGCATCTTGCGGGCGTGGACGGCGCACTGGGGGGCGATGCGGGCGGTGGCGGCGCGGACGTTGGCGGCCGCTGTGGCGGCGGCTTCGGTGGCCGCGAGGGGGTTGATAGGCGTGGGAGTAGCGGGTATGACGACGTTCTCGGTGACGCTGAATCCGGCGTAGGGGAAGATGTTGGAGGCTTCGTTGAGGCGGGACTGGAAGGTTTCGATGTTCTGACCGCGGATGGTGACGAGGTGCTCGGTGCCGTGGTCGTCGATGAACTTGCTGGAGACGCTGAAGGGGTAGTCAGTGGAGGCCACTGCGTGTTCCTTTCTGGGGCGACCCTTGCGGGCCGCCCCTGCTAAGCGTTTGCGAGTGCGGGTGGCGACGTGTTACGCCGCGGTGGTCCTGGCAGGGCACTCCTTTCTGATGAGGGATGGTGGGAAGTAGGTGACGACGGTGTCTGGGTGGCAGTGGGTACACCAGCGGAAGTCACAGCCGATGCAGGTGACGATGTCAGTGGCGGTCTGGATCCACTGATGCTCGTGGCAGGAGGGGCAGGTGACGGCGAGTTCCCAGTGGTGGCCGTGTACGTAGGGCATCAGGAGCTCCTTTCTTCGTTGAGCATGAGGGTGTCGTGGCCGTCGGGGCCGAGGATGCGGAGTAGCTGGAAGCGGATGCCGCAGTTGGCGCAGGCGAGGCGGAAGGTGGTTGCTGGGAGTTGGCGCGGTGCGGTGGGTGCGGATAGGTTGGTGCCGTAGAGGGAGATGTGGGTGGTGTTGACGGTGATGGCGAGTTCCAGGTGCGGGCAGGGGTCAGACATCAGGGTCTCCTTTCTGGGGGCTTGCGGGTTTGGATTGGGCAGGAGGGGGTGCAGTAGCGCCAGGTGCTGGCGCAATGCGGGCAGGGAGGGAACGGGCCGATCATGACGAGGCCGAATTGTTGGGGGTCTGGGGGCCGCGGGCCCCCAGCCTGCGGAGCAAACGTGAACGGTGCTGAAGCGCAAGGCGCTGGAGGCCGCAGGGGGTACAGAGGCGGTATAGGCCGAGGTACGAGGAGAAGCTACAGGCGCAGTGAGAACAGGGGACCGTGACCCACCAGCGCCAACCGTCACGACGAACCGAGCCGAGCACGAGACACCTCCGATGTGAAAAGCGAGGGCGTTGTGCGCCCCAGCTGCTGCCTGACGGCGACTAAGGAACCCGGCTGCGAGGGGCACGAAGCCGGCGGCGGCCCGGGCACGATTGGGTGGATGGGTGGGGGGAGATGGTGGATAGACGGTGGGCGTAAGCTACGCCAGCGCCGCCGGGGGTGTAGCGACTAAGCCAATTTCCGACAAACTTCTAGAGTCCTTTCCACTGTTCCTGTTTGATCTGCAAAATGGCGTGGCGCCACCCTGACGGCCCCTGGCCGTTACGAGTGCCGCGAGAGACGGGTTACGATTAGGAGCCCAGGCAAAATAAAGGGGGGTGGAAGGCGAGCACGGCGCCAATACCGCTTGACGGCGCCGCGCCGGCAGCGCCAGCGCAGCCGTGGGGGTGCTGCGGGCGGTGCTTTTCTGGAAAACGACTCGGGTTGCGGTGAATGGGAGTCGTTGGCGTGGCGGTAGCGCGTGAAGGGGGCGGCGACGGCGGAGCGGGTGGTGTTGCCGCCACCGCGGCGGGGGTGGTGCGGAGCCGTGGCCGAGGGGCCGCCATGCGCGCTCCGCGAAGGCGCTAGCCTGCGTCTCGCAGGCGCGCCCCGTCCCCGGAGGGCGCGGTGCGCGCAGGCTGGGGGCCTACGTGAGCGCGAGGAGGGCGTAGGTGATGCCGGTAGCGATGCCGATGAGGTAGATGGCGATGATGGTCAGCAGGACGCGGGTTACGATGGGTGGCAGGTTGCGCATGGTGCTTGTGTCCGTGGGGCTACTCGTCGTTGGGGGGGCGTGTCGAACCGGACCAGAGGGACCAGCGGCGAACGGTGCGGATGATGTAGGCGGCGGTGAACGCGAAGGCGGCGAGGGCGGTGGCGACGCCGACGAGCGCGGCGGTTTGGACGGCGGTGGCGGCGGTCTGGCAGTCGGTGAAGAAGGCGTCCATTTGCTAGTCCTCCCGTGGGCGGCCCAACGTGCGTTCGATGTCCTCGAGGACGGAGCGGGTGGCGTCGGTGAGGCGGTTGGTGTCGGACTGGCTGAGATGGTAGTGGGTGGCGACCATGCGTGTCAACCGGCCGAGGGCGGGGATCAGGAGGTCGAGTCGGTCTTGCTGGGCGTCTTCTTCGGCTTTGATGAGGAGCTGGATGCGCTCTTTGAGCAGGGCGATCGCGTCGGTCAGGTCGAGGGGGTCGAGGCCGAGGGCGATCTCGTACTGGATGCGGCGGGCGGCCGGTAGGGCGCGGGCAAAGAAGCCGGTCTTGACGGCGTTGGTGTTGCCGGGCTGTGCCCCCGGCTTACGTTTGGGCGGGCGTGACGTTGGCGCGCTCCTGGTCGGCGATGGTCTCGAGGCCGGCGCAGATGATGCAGAGGGCGGCGACGTGGTACTGCTGGGTGGCGAGGGCGACGGGAAGCAGGGGTGCGATGGTGATGATCTTGGTGGTGGTGACGACGCGGGTTTTGTTGGTCATCAGGGGAGCCTCAGGACTTGGCCGGTGTGGATGACGTAGGGCTTGGGGATCCCGTTTAGGCTGGCGATCTCGGGCCAGCGGGCGGCGTTGCCGAGCTGGCGCATGGCGATGCCGGATAGGCCGTCGGCGCCGTCGCTGGCGCGGACGGTGTATGTCCTGCCGGCAGGCGGTGGCGATGGCGGCGGTGGTGGTGGCGCTGTGGCTGCGTGGCTGTGGGCCTGGGCCTCGACGGCGCGTAGGCGGGTCTCTTGCTCAGGGGTCATGCCCATGTCGTCCTCCTGGTTTGTGATGAAGGTGGCGATGTTGGTGAGTGTGGGAACCCAGGCTCGCCATTGTTCGCCTGGGCAGGTGGTGCCGCCCCAGTGGCGGTGTGGCTTGTCGGGTACGGTGCGTTTGAGGTAGCGGCGGCCGGCGGCGATGAGGTGTGCGAGGGCGGTCTGGAGTGCTAGCGGGGGAGGGACGGTGGTGTAGGTGCCGGCGGCGGCGTAGCCGTGGATGTGGTTGTTCTCGTCGGCGACGTTGGCGCCCCACTGGTCGAAGGGGACGACGAGGTAGGGGCGGCCGCTGGGGAAGGCGATGCCGTGGTAGCCGAAGCCGGCGAAGCCGCGGCGGATGTGGTACTGGTGGATGACTGCGATCTGGTTGATCTCGTCGGTGGGGGTGGCGTTGGGCGAGAGGTAGAGGGTGGCGGTGTGGTGGATGGCGTTGGTGTCGATGTCGGCGGGAGCGCTGGTTTGGCGGGGCGAGGCGCGGGCGATGGGGAAGCGGGGGGTGAGGTCAGTTATCACGGGGCCATTGTAGGACGTGTGTAGGCGTGTTAGCAATCGCGTCAGGCGGGCTGTGCGGCGATTCTGACGGGGGTCTGCCTTGGCGTGGTGGTGGAGACCTGGGAGTGGCGATGGTGAGGGCGTGGGCGAGGCGGTGGGCGCAGGTGAGGGCCGCGCAGAGGAGGGCGGTGGCGTAGGCGGCGGCGATGGCGTAGAGGGCGATCATAGGTCGGCTAGGAGCTGGTCGCGGGTGGTCTTGACGGCGGTCTCCAGCGACGCCTGGGCGTCGGTCTCGGCCTGCTTGCGGAGCTGGTCGATGGCGGCGGTAAACTGGGCGGCGATGGCGATCTCCTGCAGGTGGAGGGTGATCCACTGCTGCACGGTGAGGGCCGTGCCCTGGTTCTCGTTGGTGCGGTCGACCTCGGCCTTGAGGGCGGCTACGGCCTTGTCCGTGAGGTCGATGGTGAAGGTTGGCATGGTGGTGTCTCCTTTCGTTAGACGGCCACGAGGATCTTGTCGGCGGCGGCCATGTGGCCGGTGGCGTCGGGGTTCTTCCACTGGACGCGGCGCAGGCTGACGACGCCGTTCTCGTTGAATGATAGCAGGAGCTGGGAGCGGCCGAGGCCAGCGCCGGGGTTGGACGGGGCGCCGGCTTCCAGGCGAAGGTTGGGTGTGGCCGGGCCAGCCTCGATGAGGCGGCGGGTGCCGGCGCCGGTCTGGTCGCCGATGATGAGGCCGGTGGCGGTGGCGACGGCGGCGAGGCCGGCGCCGAAGTCGCCGATGCGGACGCCGATGGAGTTGGTGATGATGGGGGCGCCGCCGAAGATGGAGGGCAGGACGAGGTCGAGGCCGATCATGTTGGTGATGGTGCCGGTGAAGAGGAAGGCGGCGCAACGAGCCCAGATGGCGGTGATAGCGGTGACGGTAGTGCCGGCGCCGCCACCCGTGAAGCCGCCGACGAAGTTGAGGCCGGTGGCGTTCATGCCGGTGACGCCGGAGGCGAGGGTGGCGATGGCGCTGGCGTTAAGGCCAAGTATGTTTTTGGTGTTGGTGTTGAGGGTGAGGCTGGCCAACACCATGTCGATGAAGGCGTAGCTTTCGGCGATGGAGCCCTCGTTGGCCTCGATGTAGAGTTTCTTGCGGGTGGGCGTGGTGGTTGGGTCGGCGCCGATGGCGTTGTAGAGGCCAAGGCGGGTGTTGCCGTCGATGGTGACGTGTGGGCTGGCGGTGGCAAGGAGGATGCGGCCGGTGCCGCCGGAGTCCTGTATCTGCTGGGCGGCGGCGAGTTTGAGGCCGGCGCTGAAGGTCTGGAGGGCGGCCCAGGTGTTGGCGATGCCGGTGCCGCCGAATCCGGTGTGGGCGGCGCTGGCGTAGGCGAGGTTGGTGAGGGCGGCGTGGTCGGTGGTGCCGCCGCCACCGCCGGAGGGCAGGGCGCCCTGGATGGTGAGGACGACGGCGTCGTCGTGGTTGGAGGGGTCGAGGAAGAGGACGGTGCACTGGCGGCCGGCGACGACGTCGTCGGCGGGGATGTTGGTGGCGACGCGGAGGGCGGAGAGGAGGGTGGGGTGGGATCCCACGAGCTGCACGTCGGCCTTGTGGGTGCCGGCGGTGTAGGTCTTGATGATGGCCTTGGCGATGATGCGGCTGCCTGGGATGCTCTGGGGGTCGTCGCCGAAGCGCTGGGTCATGGCGCGCCTAGCTCGATCTGGTGGTCGTAGCGGGCCTTGCCGCCGGGGCCGCGCCGGTAGAGGGTGCGGAGGCTGAGGACGCGGCGCTTGGCGGCGCTGAGGCCGTGGCGGGTGTCGGTGACGGCGATGACGTCGTTGACCTCGAGGCCGCAGTGGACGGGGGCGGTGATGAGGTCGCCGCGTGTGGTGTCGATGGTCTGCTTCCGCTGCTCGGCGGCGGCGCGGGCGGTGGCGTCGGCGCCGGCGGTGAGGTAGGGGTCGGCGCGCTGGCGGGGCGCGGAGTAGAGGAGGGCCGTCTCGGCGTAGTCCACGTCCTCGGCGACGATGGTGGCGTCGGCGCCGGCGAAGACCTGGGCGTGGTTGGCGTCCTTTAGGGCGTCGGCGTACTCGGCGGCGGCGATGGCCTGGTCTTCGGTGGTGAGGGGTCGGCCGTAGGTGGCGTTGGCGGCGTCTGCGGCGAGGGGCTGGTTGAGGAACAGGAACTCACCGCGGGCGTACATGCGGTCGGGGACGCGGTCAAGTACGCGCCTGAGCGCGGTGAGGGCGGAGGTGCCGGGCGGCAGGGCGAGCGGCGGGTAGAGGTTGGCGCTGGCGGAGCTGGCGCCGCTGGATGACAGCTCGTAGCCGACGCGGGCGGCGATGTGCTGGAGCTGGCCGAAGATGTTCTTGGCGGCGGCGGCGAACTCGACGGCGCGGGGGAAGCGATGGCGGGCGAGGTGCGCCCAGGCGGGTCCGAGGGTGACCTTGAGTAGGGCGCGGCCGCCCTCGTAGACGTGACGGAACCCCTCGACGTAGTAGGCGGGGCCGGAGGAGAACTCGTTGCCGGTGGTGGTGGCGTAGCCGGGACTGATGGTGATCCAGGCGCCCTTGGTGAGGGCGGCGGCGGCGCCGCTGCCGGGGGTGGTGTAGGCGCCGTCGGCGTTGTCGAGGACCAGCTCGGAGAGGGTGGGCGCGCCGCTGGTCTCGTGGAGGTTGGCGCTGATGACGCGGTCGGTGATGTCGGTGGCGCCGTCGGCGAGGGAGGCCTGGTAGACGTAGCGGGCGGTTGTTAGGAATACCTGGGTGGCGTCGTAGGAGATGGCGACGCCGAAGGGGCCGACGATGTTCAGGGGGATGGGCTCGCGCCAGAGGGCGTCAGCGAAGGCGGCGGTGGCGGGCTGGTTGGTCTGGTGGGTGCGGTCGTAGGCGACGGTGCCGGTGAATTGCTGGCGGAAGGTGGCGCGGGCGACGTCGGGCCTGGCGGCGTAGGGGGAGCGGAGGAGGAGGCTGGCGGCGGTGATGGCGGACTGGAGGACGACGCCGGCGCTCCAGGTGTTGAGGGCCTGGCTGGAGCCGTCGCCGAAGAGGTACTGCCGCAGCTCCTGGACGGGGACGGCGGCGAGGGTGTCCTCGGCGGTGGCTATGACGTTCCAGTCGCCGGAGTGGAAGACGGCGACGCCGCTGAAGGAGGGTTGGGTTGGCCCGGCGTAGGTGGTCCAGGTGCTGCCGTTCCAGCGGTGGGCGTCGAGGTCGCTGGTGGTGCTGTCAAGGGTGATGACGACGACGTTGCCGTCGGACTTGCCGGCGGCGGCGAGGCCGTTGAGGGTAGAGGTGTGGGTGATGACGAGGGCGAAGGCGCTCCAGGTGGTGCCGTTGTCGGTGGATGTGGAGGCGTGGACCTGGGTCTGGGTGGCGTTATTGACGACGAACGCCCAGAGGGTGGAGCCGGCCTTGGCGAAGGCGATGATGTTGGCCTTGGCGGTGATCGGGGCGAACCATTCCGTCCAGTTGTTGTAGTCGGAACCTGCGCCCGGTGTGGTGACTCGTGAGCGGTAGAGGGTGATGCCGTCGAAGCGGGCGCGGATTAGGGAGCCGTCGGCGGCGACGACGGCGGCGTGGCCGTTATCGGCTTCGCCGCCGGCGTACCACTGTGCCCAGCGCAGGCGGCGGATGCCGGCGTGGCGGTCGCTGACGATGACGCGGAGGTAGGGGCGGCGGATCGCGGCCTTCTGGGCGGTGGCGAGGGCGCCGGAGATGGACCGCACGGGACTACGGTCCGGGGTCGGTGTTCTGTGTGGGTGTGGGCTCGGCGGGGGCGTAGAGGCGCTTGTGGCGGATGCCGCGCCGCGGGGTGACGCGCTCCTCGTAGCGGGCGCGGAAGTGGGCGGCGAGGCGCCGCCAGTCGGAGGTGGAGCCGGGGCCGCCGGTGGGTAGGGTGTTGGTGGTGTCGGCGGCCTGCTGGTCGCAGGCGCGGGCGGCGGCGGCGTGGACTAGGGCGTCGTCGTAGTCCTCGGGCAGGGTGTCGGTGCCGTTGATGCTGTGGAGGCTCTGCCAATAGATGGTGCAGTTGGAGCCGTCGGGGACGGAGACGCTTTCGATGCGGAGGGTGTCGGTCCATTCGGAGAAGTCGACGAACGACCTGGGGTCGTTGCCGGTGGGCCATTCGACGGCGATGAGGCGGACGCGCTCTGTGAGCGTGGTCAGGGCCACGGCGCGGCTGCCGGCGGTGGTGGCGATGGTGGTCGTGCGCTCGCGGGGGATGCGGTGAGAGAGGTCGCGGAGGGCGTCCTGGATGTGCTGGTCGAGCTCGCCGGTGGTCCAGACGGCGGCGGCGGCGTCGTCAAGGACGGTCTGGAGGCGGCCCCGGATGGTGGCGAGGGTGGTCGGCACCTAGCGGCGCTCCGTTAGTCCGCGGGTTTGGTGGTGGGTTTCCTGGGGCGTGGGCCGCGTGGTGGTGGTGGCGGCGGCGTGGGCGCGGCGATGACGAGTTTGCGGCCGCAGTTGGAACAGCTCTGGTCGTCCTGCTCTAGGAGGGTTCTGGTCTGGCAGCGGGGGCACCATATGCCCGCCATGGTTAGTTCGTCCAGTCGCCGGAGCTGATGCCGTCGATGCGGCCGATGGCCTGGCTGGCTTTGACGCAGAGGGCGGTGTACGCCTTGAGGCGGGTGCGGCGGGCGTCCTGGGTCTCCAGGGCGCCGACTTCCTCGACCTGGATGATGCGCTCGAGGTCGTCCTGGGCGTTGGGGTCGTCGGCGGAGATGCCGAAGAGGCCGTCCTCGGCGAGCCGGCAGGCGAAGATGGTGGAGGCGGTGCCGCCGGTCTTGGCGAGGAAGGCGCCGGAGGTGATGGTCTCGGTGTCGGTGATGAAGTCGCAGGCGAGGATGGGTACTTCGTTGAAGGTCTGGACCTGGCGGTCGATGCCGGCGATGGTGGTGAGGGCGAGGTCCCAGCCCTGGGAGACGGCAAGCTTCTGGATGCCGCGTCGGGTGCGGCGGCTCATGATGAGGACGGTGGGTCGGGGGCGGACGAGGTCAACGAGCTCGCGTAGGAGGGTGAAGGTGCCGACGCCGGGCACGGTGGTGGCGCCGGCGTGGAGCTGCTGGGCTGTGACGTCGTCCTGGATGATCTGGTGGAGGCCGTCGAACTCGGCGGCGGCGGCGTCGATGCTGCCGTAGATGGCGGCGTCTCCCCAGGTGTCGGCGAAGTTCCGGGCCTTGATGGCGAGCAGCTCGGCGCGTAGGTCCTGGTCCTTGGAGCGGGTGACGCGGAGGAAGTTGTCGATGTCCGCGTCGCCGATGAGGATCTTCAGGGCGGTGGTGATGAGGCTGGTGGTGGGTACGCCCTCGGTGACGGTGCCGCCGGCGGCGATGAATGTGGGGGCGCTGGCGGCGAGCTCACGCTGGTACTGGAGGGCGTTGCCCCTGATGGGGGTGAACGGCAGGAGGCCGAGGAGGGGGTTCTGGTCCATGGTGATCTCGGCGACGCCGACGAGGACCTGGTTGGTGCTGTACTTGTCGGCTTCGGCGAGGGTCAGGGCCATTGGTTAGCTCCTCTGGGCGAGGCCGAACTTGATGCGGTCGATTCCCTTGACGCCTTCGGGGGGGCCGGGTGGTTGGCGGGTGGTGCCGGCGCCTGTGGCGGCGGCGGCGGCGGCGACGATGGCGGCGGCGGTGGCGGCGTTGGTGGCGCCGTTCTTGGCGGCTTCGATGGTCTGTCGGGTGTGGTCGGCGACGGCGCGGGCGGTGGTGACGGTGGCCTGGATGGCGGCGAGGTCGGCGCCCTCGAAGGCGGCGTCCGGGAGGTCGGGGTTGGCGGTGTGTAGGGCGGCGACCTCCAGCTCAAGGTTGCGGGCCTGGGCCTGGGTGAGCTGTTCCTGGAGGGCGGCGGCGTCGGCCTGGTGCTGGCGGGCGGCGGCGATGGTGGCGGCGGCCTCTTCGGCTGTGGGGTTGCCGTCTGCGTCGGGCATTTCGATAAGCAGCTTAAGCGGGTTTCGCGTTGCGTGTCAAGGGGCGTTGGTGAGGGCTTGCCATATCGCCTGCCAGGTTCCGGGCCGGGTGACTGGGGTGGACCAGCGCCAAGCTGTGCCGATGGCGGGTGCCGCTGGGGCTGCTGCTGGTGCGGCTGGTGGGAGTAGGAAGGGGAGGAGGAGGGCGGCGCCGTAGATGAAGAGGAAGGCCGGACCGGCCGCGGGGTGTGCGCCCTGTCAGGTGCCGGTGATGGGGACGGGGGACCAGGCGCCGGTTGGCTGGCAGGCGTGGAGGGGGTCCAGGGGGTCTACGCCTTTGCAGCCGAGGGGGGCGCAGGCTGACGACTGAGCGGTGAAGCCGAGGGTTTGGAGTAGGTGAGCGGTGTTATGCATTAGACGGTGGCTGGGCGGGTAGGCTGGTGGGCTGTAGGGACTGAGCGAGGGCGCCGAGGCGCTTGGCCTCGTCGATGACGCGCGTGAGCTCGGTTTCGGGGTCGGGGTCGCCGAGGTTAGAGAGGGCGGTCTGACGGCTGCGGATGCCGGCGCCGACGAGGGCGACCTCGCGGCCGGCGTCGAGGGCCTGGTCGGGGGGTGTGATTGTGGCCCATTGGGCGGTGAGGCCGGCGATGGAGTCGGTGTAAGTGGTGTTGGCGAAGGCGTCGGAAAGGCGGAGGGCGAGGGCGGCACGGAGGCGGTAGGCGTCGCTGCGAATGAGGCGCTTGCGCTCGACCTTCTGTAGGAGGGGCTGCATCTCGACCTGGAGGGCGACGCCGCTGAGGTCGCGGTCGGTGCCGCCGAAGGCTGTACGGGGGGTCTCGCTGAGGTCGTGGAGGGCGCGCAACAGGTGGTCGGTGTAGTCCAGGTGGAGGCGGACGCCGCCGCCCTGGAGGAGGTCCAGGAGGTAGGCCTTGGCGTGTTCGGGTAGTTCCCAGACGGCGCCGGGCTGGGCGGCGATGTCTGTGGCCTCGTCGACGTTTTCGAGGACGGCGATCGGGAAGCCGGAAAGCTCCATGATGTTGCTGACGCGGGTCATCTGGCGGTTGAATTCCTGGGCGATCTCCTTGAGGGGTAGGACGTCGGATTCGCCCCACCAGCGCTTTGGAACCTGGGCGTTGGGGTAGATGATGAAGGGGATGAGGGCGTAGGGGTTGGTTTGGCTGAGTCTGGGGGCCGGGCCGCCGTCTATCCAGATGTCCAGGGTCTTGTCTGTCCAGTCCTCGATGATCTCGGCGGTCTTGTCGTGTGGGGCGATGCCCCACAAGGCGATGACGTCCTCGCGGGGGAGGGTGTAGCGGTGGGCGACGCGGGTGAAGCGTGTAGGGTCGGTGGGATGCGGCCAGGGGAAGAGACCGCGGACGTCGGGGGCGGTGATGGCGACGCGCTGCTCGGTTGTGTCCCAGGTGGCCTTGTAGGCGGCGTCGCCGAGGACGGCGGCGTCGACCTCGGTTACGAGGTCCAGGCGGGCCAGGCCGTTGGCGTCGGTGAGGTTGGCGAGGTAGGCTTCGACGGCGGCGGCGGCGGTGACGTGCTCCTGGCTTTCGGAGTGTGGGATGGCGTTGATGGTGGCGCCCTGCATGACGTAGGTGGAGGTCTTGTTGATGATGGTCTTGACGTAGTTGAGGGTGAGGTGGCGGGAACTACGGGTGCGGGGGTCGGCGGCGGGCCACTGCTTGCCGTCGTAGAAGGCGAGGGCGTCGGTGTATTGCTGGAGGCGTTGGCGGTCGCGGCTGTTTAGGAGCTGGGGGAGCGGCGGGCCGTTGGTCATGGCGCTGTGGGGATTCTACCACGGGCGGGTTTTGCTAGAATTATGAGGCCTGCCTTCGTGGTCCCGCATCTTGTCCAGCCCGCCATTTTGAAACAGTAGCCCGGATTTGGGGAGCTTACCGCATTGGCGTTAACGTAGGTGTACAGGCGCTGGGCGGGCCACCGGGCGGCTGCCCACTGCTCGGCGTCGAGTATTAGGTCGCTGGAGAGCTGACGTCCTTCGTTGCGGAACACGGCGCAGTTGACGCCTTCCTGGCCGCTGTGATCTATGAACTTGCGCCAGACGAATAGGGCGTCGCAGCGGAGGGTGAGGAGGACGATGTGTTGGCCCGGCCCGACAAACTGGCGCTGCTTCGGGTTGGGGTTCTTGGTGGCGGAGTAGTGGCGTCTGTAGATAGCGTAAGCCCGGTGGTCGCCGTCCTTTACGGGGAGCCAGGCCGTGTTCATGGGGTGCGTCCTCTGGCGGTGCGGGGCTGCGCCTTGGTGGCCGCCTCGACGGCCAGGGCGGCGGCGGCGACGTAGTCGTCGTGGCCCTGGGCGGGGTCGACGTGCCAGCGGACGGTGCGGTTGGGCCGGTATTCGGCGCGGCAGAGGCGGAGCTGGCGGGTGGCCTCGTTGTGCTCGGCGCTGCCGTCCGCCTTCCAGAGGCGGAGGGCGCGGGTGTTGGCGGCGGCCTGGAGCTGGTAGCCCAGATGGGACTTGCTCTGCTCGGTGAACTTGTAAGCTGTCACCCTGTGGCCGCCGAGTGAGCGGGCCAGGAGGATAGCCGTGGCTTCGCCGGCGGCGGTGGCGTCGACGGCGATGTGTGTGATCCGCCAGACTTCGGTTAGCAGGCGGTGGAGGTGGGCGTAGAGGGCGTCGTGGCCGGTGCCCTGCCATGTGTAGATGGCGACGGTCTCCGAGAGGGGGAGTTGGTGTTTGGGTCCGGGCGTGACGCGGGCGATCCAGAGGACGTTATGGTCGCGGTCGCGGGGTGACAGGGGGTCGGTCTCCTCGCCGGCCACGTCCAGGCCGGCGGCGTAGGTGTCGCCGGGTTTGGCGAAGTGGCGGCGGTGGTGGGTGCCGAGGATGTTGGCGAGTTGGGCGGGCGATAGCAGCCGGCCGGTGCCTGGTAGTGGTGTGAGGTCGTACTGGCTGGTGAAGAGGGGGTGCGTGGGCCCGAGGCGTAGGCGCTCGGCGGCCACGTAGCGGGCGTAGGCGGGGAGGTGGCGGGCGACCTCGGGCCAGGGGTACTCGAAGTGGCGGCGGAGGCCGTCCTTGCGCTGGCGTTGCTTGTTCTCGGCGACGGTGGCTAGTAGCAGGTCGTCCTCGGCCCAGGGGGTGCCGTAGAGGACGGTGGTGGCGGCGGTGCTGGCGGCCATGGGCCGGAAATCCTTGGTGAAGCGGTCGCGGTCGATGTCCTGGGCCTCGTCGGCCTCCAGCAGCAGGCCGGCGGTGGCGCCCAGGACGGAGGCGCCCGGCGAGGCGCTGAGGAAGTTCCAGGCGGCGGCGCCCAGGGTGAGTAGGTGGCCCTCCTCCAGGGCGTAGGAGCCATGGAAACCGGCGGCGTCCAGGTGGGCGCGGAGCCGGCGTATGCTGTTGCGGAGCTGCGGCGTCAGGGTGGGGGCGGTCTTGACGCCGACGGCTTGGGGGTTCGCCATGTTGGCGACGAGGAGGACCTTCTCGATCCAGGCGCTGAGCTCGTTCTTGCCGGCCTGGCGGCTCATGACGACGGTGAAGGTGTTGCCGCCGCCCAGGCGGGCGTCGCGGAGGATGGCGCGGGCGGGCTCGGTCTGGTAGGGGCGGAGGCGGATGGTCATTCGGGTTCGGGTAGGTGCGCCTGAACGGCGTCGATGGTGATTGTGATAGGGAGGCGGCCTTCCGTCATGTCGCGTAGAATGGCGAGGCCGGTGGCGTATCTGGGGATGGTGATCTGGAGGCGGAGGGGGAGGGGTGCGCCGGTCTTGCTGTCGGTGGCGATGGTGCAACGGTCCAGGCGGGCGGTGTAGATGGGCTTTGTCATGGGACGAGCTGGGCGGACCAGATGGCGAAGGCTAGTAGGAGGATGAGGAAGAGCATGACGTAGGGCCAGGTCCAGCCTTCCGGGTCGCGGTCGCCGTTCATGAGAGCGTGGCCTTAATGGCGCTGAGCTCGCGCAGGGCGTCGATGGTGCGGGCTTCAACGGCGGCCAGCTCCCGGTCGGCGGTCTGGAGTTTGCGGCGGCGGTCGCGGATGCGGTGGAGTAGGCCGGCGCCGTTGGCGGTCCAGGTGTTTATCTCGTCGTCCAGGTTGGTGTCGTCGGGCTCGATCATGAGGTGTGCTCCTGTCTCCGGTGGCGATCTGTCCACCGGCAGTACGGGCAGCGGAGGCCTGCGCCGTCCGGCTCGGCGACCTCCTGGTGGACGAGATACCGGATGATTGCGCCTGGGTTGTGGATGCCTTCCGGGTGCTGCTCGACGTGGTCTAGCGCGGCGTCGATGATGTCGGCGGCGGCGGCGTGGTCGCGGACGAACGGGCCGGCGCCGAAGAGGCCGGCGGCGGTGAGGCGGAGGACGAGCGGCACGAGGCGGGGGGTTGATTGAACCGGCGG
>Ga0209751_10003250_pt1 | contig 15811 bp, 9 predicted proteins | sample RifCSP13_1_FD_184019 | JGI IMG/M metagenome (GOLD analysis project Ga0209751, IMG submission 184019) | Soil microbial communities from Rifle, Colorado - Rifle CSP2_sed 13_1 (SPAdes) (version 2) | ecosystem: Environmental > Terrestrial > Deep subsurface > Rock core/Sediment | place: Rifle... | reverse complement strand
ACTCAATCCAGTGACTTTACGCCATGAGGTTGATAGAAATGTAGCTGGATTATGGAAACTCGTTCGGTAACTTTTTCATTTGAAGCAACGATACCCTATAGTAACATTTTATTTTGAGGCACTACGCCGGGGTGACCCGCAAGTATGAGCCAAACTTAGAGAGAGCGAAGCTGCATCAGGAAAAACTAGAAAAATATCGCCATTCAATTTCTGCACTATTAACGATGTAACCATCCACAGTCATATTGATAGTTTTATCGCCTCAGGTGACATCACAGAAGAATTCTCTCCTTATTTAAAAACGAAAAGGGCTGCCCTTTCTATCCGGACAGCCCTGATAAGATGATTTTGGTGGCGAACCCCTATGAGTAGGTGTAATTTAATTACCCGACTGGCAGCAGCCTGAGGTCGCTTGCAATTGTGGGATGTCTACTTCCACTAATTCGATCCGGCCTGTTCCTGCTCCTCGTTTTCCACACTGGCTAATTCCAGGTCTTTTTCTGCTGATAAAAGGCTATCAACCGAACCTGACGACTCTCGCACGGGCTTTCGTCTTTTGGAAACGGCTGATGAGGGACCTCCAACCCCATCCGACGTTCCTCGTGCAGGCTTACGTCTTTTGGAAACGGCTGATGAGGGGCCCTCAACCCCATCCGACGTTCCTCGCACGGGCTTTCGTCTTTTGGAAACGGCTGATGAGGGACCTCCAACCCCATCCGACGTTCCTCGTGCAGGCTTACGTCTTTTGGAAACGGCTGATGAGGGGCCCTCAACCCCATCCGACGTCTCTCGCGCCGGCTTACGCCCTTTGGAAACGGCTGAAGAAGGGCTTTCAACCAAATCTATCGACTCTTGCGCCGGCTCAGGTCTTTCAGGAACGGCTGGTGAGGGGCTTTCAACCAAATCCGACGTCTCTCGCGCCGGTTTACGTCTTTTGGAAACGGCTGATGAGGGACCTCCAACCCCATCCGACGTCTCTCGCGCCGGCTTACGTCTTTTGGAAACGGCTGAAGAAGGGCTTTCAACCAAATCTATCGACTCTTGCGCCGGCTCAGGTCTTTCAGGAACGGCTGGTGAGGAGCTTTCAACCAAATCCGACGTCCCTCGCGCCGGCTTACGTCTTTTGGAAATGGCTGGTGAGGAGCTGTCAACCACACCGGCTGACTCGCGCGCAGGCTTACGCCCTTTGGAAACGGCTGAAGAAGGGCTTTCAACCAAATCTATCGACTCTTGCACCGGCTCCCGTCTTTCGGGAACGGCTGATGAGGGGTCTTCAACCAAATCCGTCGACTCTTGCGCCGGCTTACGTCTTTCGGGAACGGCTGATGAGGGGTTTTCAACCAAATCCGTCAACTCTTGCGCCGGCTCAGGTCTTTCAGGAACGGCTGGTGAGGGGCTTTCAACTAAATCCGACGTCTCTCGCGCCGGCTTACGCCCTTTGGAAACGGCTGAAGAAGGGTTTTCAACCAAATCCGTCAACTCTTGCGCCGGCTCAGGTCTTTCAGGAACGGCTGGTGAGGGGCTTTCAACCAAATCCGACGTCTCTCGCGCCGGCTTATGTCCATTGAAAATGACTGATGAGGGGCTTTCGACCAAATCCGATGTCTCTCGCGCCGGCTTACGTCGTTTGAAAATGGCTGATGAAAGGCTGTCAACCACACCGGCTGACTCGCGCGCAGGCTTATGCCCATTGGAAATTACTGATGAAAGGCTGTCGACCAAACCGGCTGACTCGCGCGGATACTTATATTTTTCGTAAACGGCGAAGGTAGTGGTTTTCGGGACCTGATTGATAATACTTCCGAGCAAATTAGCATTCGATTTTTGAAAGTCAAAAAGGGTTCGTCTGACAGCGCTCCACTTCGATTTTCCAGATTGGATCACTAAAACAACTCCATCTATCTGAGTGGATAAAACCATTGCATCGGCGACTAGCAACGCGGGTGGGCTGTCAAAGATGATCACATCAGCAATTTTCTCTAGACCTTTTAATATCTGTTGCATACGCTCTGACCCAAATCGCTCTGGTGGATCTTGAAGCAAGGTCCCACTAGTCAATAATTTCAGACCAGTAACCGAAGTATTTTTCAAATATTTATTAAACCTGGTTTCCTTGGAATTGAGTAAATCCGCAAGGCCAGTTTCATTTTCCACATTAAAGACTTGGTGAAGCACGGGATTCCTTAGATCTGCATCTACGATGATCGTTTTAATGCTGGCTTGAGCTAAAGCAATTCCTAGATTCGCAACGGTGAGGCTTTTACCCTCACCTGGCATCGGACTGGTCACCATAATGGATTTCATCGAACGTTCGATAAATGATAAGCGGATCTTACTGCGCACCTTACGATACGATTCGATCACCGGAGAAAAGGATTCTAGATGCGTTATTAATTTCTCTGAATTATTATTACCTTTAATTATCCCAATAACACCCAGGATATTCAATTCCTCAGACTGATATAAATCATCAAATAATTTAAAGGTATCATCAAGATATTCTAAAAGGAATATTAGGCTCAACGCCAAAATCATGCCTAAGCCACCACCCAGAACCGTATTCAAGAGAACACGCGGTCGAATTGCGCGGTTACTGGCCTGTGCTGACTCAACGACAGATAAAGAATTCGACATCCGACTTGGTTCGATAAAAGCTAACAACTCCACATAAGTTTTTCCCCACTCAGTCATTAATCCTTCTAGGGTATTTTTTTCGTTTTGTAGTTGAGCCAATTCCTCCTCCAGAGCTGAATTATCTGTTCCCTGAAAACTCTGGATTCGTTCCTGCAGGTCGGCAATATCCGAATCAATAACTTTAACTCTTTCTTTTCCGCTGTTTATCCTTTCTTCCAAATCTAGGACCTGCTGGTGGATAAAACTTTGACCGCTATCAGTCTCTCCACCTTCCCCATTAGCTGACCTCAACAATATCAATTGGTTGGCAACTTCATCCGCGATTCTTCGGGCCACCTCTGGCGAATCCGCTTCCACCCTTACCTGTAACAATTGCGTGCCGGTTATGGACTCAACTTGTACTCGCTTTCTTAAACTTTGCCAAGTTACGTTTAAACCGAGCGTCTCAACTACCTCTTGCAATACCAGTTGACGATGAGCGATATCAGCATAGGTTTGTGCCAATGCTTCACTCGTTTGGATATCTGCTCTATCTGGGCTGGTCGATTGGAATATTTGACCGATTAACATGGTCGCCGTCGCCTGATAAACTGGCGTTTGCATTCGACTGATTGTATAACCCATCGCCGCAGCGAGTGCAGTCATCAGGAATATCAACCACCACCTTTTGAAGGCAATGGCTATTACACGTCGCAATTCAATAAAATCGTTCATTTTATCTCCCACCGGTGGGCATTGTCGATATCATCTTATGCAGTGGACAAGCCCTAAAGCCGAGCCGATCACGCTAATTCAATAATTATAACCTAATCAATCTACTTTGCCAGTCTGAGGGCGCAATTCTCAGATTCCTTTTAGCTGAAGCATAACCCCAACCGTCCGGAACAATATATACAGGTCCCGCCAGATTGACCAGTAACGCACATAATATAAGTCGTATTGCAGCTTAACCCGCGCATGATCAACCGTGTTTCCATATTCATAATTGATCTGGGCCCAGCCAGTGATGCCTGGCTTGACCAAAAAGCGCATGCGATAAAATCGGACTTCCTCTTCCAGCTGTTCCACGAATTCGGGACGTTCCGGCCTTGGACCAACCATGCTCATATCACCGCGCAATACATTGAACAGTTGTGGCAATTCATCCAACCGGCATTTACGCAAGAAATGACCCACTCGAGTAATTCGCGGATCGTCATCCGACGCCCAACGGGCTTTGCCGTCATTTTCCGCATCTGTAACCATTGTGCGAAACTTATAAATCGAGTATAAACCCCCAGCACGGCCGCACCGTACTTGACGATAAATTACCGGACCTTTCGACTCAAGCTTGATAGCCAGGGCAATCGGTAGAAGTAGTAAAAGTAAAACCGGCAGGGCGATCAGCGTCAGTATCAGATCTAATAACCGCTTGAGGGCCAGTTCGAGTCGGTTGAAGGCGGGCCGGTTCTGCATCATGAAGAGCGCCCAACTTGGATTGACTTGTTCCATGGGCACCATTTGGTATAGACGTTCGTAAAATTCTGGCACCCAATTCACCCGTATACCTATTGCCTGACATTCAACCAGGCGGTCAAATAGCTTGTTCTTCAATCTGCCGTTGCTTGTTACCACTATTTCGTTGATCCTATGCCTTTCAATCACGGATAGAAGCTGGCGTGGCTGACCCAGGTATTGCAGCTTGACAGATTTGGTTTTTGGTTCGGTCTCGTGGACATAGCCCACAAAATCGTAGTTCACCCACTCACATTTCTGAATGTCGCGCATAGTTGCCCGGACGCGAGAACTGTTACCGACTAGCAATACCCGCTGCCGGAACGCAGTCCGTTTAAAAACAACAGCATAAAACCAGCGCCAGGACGTGACCAGAGGCACCAGCGTAAGGGCTAATAGAAACTGGTCGGCACGCGGATGAAAATCAGAAAAGAGGAAAAACATTCCCGCATAAATTAACATGGACAGAATAGTCGTTTTAGCAATGCGGTACAGTGCAACAGATTTGTCGTATGAAGATGGGATGTGGTAGAGATCATTCAACCAGGCTAAAGAGAACCAGATGGCTAGTTTGGATGGAAACAGAAACCAGGAGGTTGCAATCTGATCAAAAGTCGCGTTCAGCCCTAAATATATACTCTTGTTCCACAACAGAATGATCAAGACTTGAGCAATGAAAATGCTAGCTACATCCCCTAGACCTAGTAAGAGCCGGCGCTCCGAGAAGGGCGCCTGGAAACGGCTATACCGCTGAGCGATTCGACCTAAAAGATTGAGTTTCGGTGTATCGAAACCAACCGGAGTAATCTCAAAGCCCCTACCCGCGATCCAACGGAGGAAGCGCCTTAGCGGAGCCGCACTCTGCTGGGAAGCGGAATGTATTTCTTTATATAGGGTTTCAACTTTCCCAACCATCCTATCCAACGAATACTCATCCGAGCGTTGCCGAGCAACGCGCTCCATCTTATTCCGGAGCGTTTCGTTACTAAGTAAAGTCAGAATACGTTCCGCCATTTCCTGGGGTTGGTGGGGAGTGACGAGAAAGCCGGTTTCACCATTTACAACAACGTCGCTCGCTCCATCTATATCGTTTGCAACAATTGGCTTACCAGCACTCATCGCCTCAATAAACGCAAGGGGCAAACCTTCCCAAAGCGAACTCATTGCTGTCATCGTTAGGATAGGCAAGATTCTGGCAACGTCATTTCTGAATCCGAGTAGGATAAACTGATCTTTCAGGTTAAGCTCATTGATTAATCTCTCACAGTCAGGACGCAATGAACCATCCCCAATAATTAGAAACTGCACCTTTGAGTAGTTCTTGGCTACTATCGCGGCGGCTCTAATGAAATCTAACGGATTCTTCTGTTCATCCAAACGACCAATCATACCCACAAGTTTAGAGTCAGGATCTAAACCTAATTCCGAGCGCACCTGTTGATCATCGATAACTTGTCGAAATTTTTCCAGGTCAATGCCATTGTAGATCAAGGAAAACTTATCTTTATCACCGATCGCTTGGATCAGCCCTTTCTGAATATCTGGTTCTGACACAGCGATTATGCGGTCAGTAAATTTGGCACAAAACCGCTCCAAGGTTAGATATAACTTGCGAGTCCATCCTGGCATACTATCGTTTAATCCCCAACCATGAACGTGATGGATGATCACCGGAATACCTGCGGTGAGTGCTGCAAGCCTTCCAACCACCCCGGCTACTGAGGAATGAGTATGAACGATATCATATTTTCCCTGAACCATAATCCGCCGAATGTCTGCAATAGCCTTCAGATTTGCGATTGGGTTTATACGATTAACCAAACTCGGTATGAGTTGGGTAGGTATGCCTCGTTCGTATGCTAAATACGTCACATCATTTCTACCTGGGGGAACCGGACCGGTTATGAGCTGCACATCAAAGTCGGGACGGTTATTGAAATGGTTTGCGATGTCTAAGACAACGTTGGTGGCACCACCTGTGGCCAACCCCGTGATGATTAGCAACACGCGGATGTTTCGGGAGGTCACGAGTGACGCATCCTGATAATAGGCACTCTGAATTGCCTCACTAATAACGGCCATTTTTTCCTCCTATTGGCTTATCAATAATCTATCGATAGATTTCGGTTAGGAACTTTTCAACGTGGGATCATCGCCGCCCGCCAGCGCTTCGATCTAATCCGCCAAGCCACCCCTATAAGACAAGTCGAAGCTGCACCCAGCTGTATTATCGCAAGCGGTTTAATGTACGCAGGACTGATTATGGCAGAACGAGAGCTTTAACCTATTAGGAGTTACGCAGATGTGGGAATTGGGGGGGTGTTTGGGCGGGCGTTGCCCACCCAAACACCCCCCCATCCTCATTCCAACTGCGTAAGTCCTACCTATAATATATTCCAAATAGCTTTTTTGACCTCAAGAACTGTGTTTTCAAAGGGTTGGTTTGTATTTATCTTATACACGGATGTCTTCTCAAATTCCAGGTTGGAGCTTTTGGCATGCCGCATACGGACATAATCCTCTGGTTCCGTTTTGCCGCGGGTCCTGTTTCTCAAAATGGCGACATCCAGGGGAACACTCAGCGCAATAACCAGATCGGGTGGTGGTATTTCCCGGTATAGCCGTTGCTCGATCCGGGCTAACAGGCGTTTAATTGGATATTGATCTGGACTATCGAGTAATTTTAATAGTTGAGGGCCATCTGGTGTTCCAGCGGACAATAATGGATAACGATCACATAACACAATCGTCCCATTAGCAGCCCGACCAAATGCCCGGGTAAGTAAAGCCCGGCGATCGTGGGCAAGAAGGACAGAACGAACGGCGAAGATTAGCGGGAAAACTGCGCGTGGTTTTTCCAATTTCTCATCAAAGACAGATTGAGCTTCTACCTGGCTTGATCTAAAGGCCGGAAGCGCAACGCGTAAGGTTGGCACTAGATAATTAGGGACAACAGTAAGGAGAGTGGATTTAGGTTTACCTGCATGGATTTGTTCAACAGCAAAGTGCTCGCCGAGCCAGCGTCTCATTTCAGCCAGGAGCGTGGATTTACCGGTTGCTTCTGGGCCAACAAAAGCAAGCACCGCGCCACCAGACAAGGGGATCATCCCCTTTTGTGATCGCGCCCGGCTTCGAAACAACATTGCCGTAAACTTCTCCACCCCGACCAGCCAGGCTCGAATCGCCGAATGCCTGGCATAAATTCTAAGCTGGGAACGGAGTTGGCGTGCTAAGAACATCCGGCGAACAAGGGGCGCTGGAGCTTCTAACGCAGCGACACATTCAGAAAATAGATCGGCGTCAAGCGAAGGTAACCAACACCTGATCAAACTTAATGCCTCGTTTAGAGAATCGTTTTCCAATAGCCACTTGATCTCCTGCTTCACCTGTTTCCAATATCTGGCAAGCAGGACAAGTTCTACCAGGGAGGTATGTTTCAACATTATCCGCAACGTAAAAACGATTAGTTCTGCGCCTTTGGTTGGTACCCGAACAGACTCCGCTTGCCTCGTATTCTGTAATAACATTTCTTCGACAGGGAACCGGTAATTTTTGGACAGACTCTCACCGGTGATCACCCGAAAATAGGCATGGACATGGATCAGAACACCGCTTTCTTCGTCGAGCGCATAATAATGTTCCATCGATGGGAAAGACTCACCGTCTTTGCTCACCGCGGGTCGGAAACACAGTTGATTTAAGATAGTTCTGACAAAGCTGGCATCTTCTCGATGAATAAGCAAATCAATATCCGTTTGGCCCGAGAGAGACTTTGCAAGTGCTCGGTTGCTTTTCCAGTGACAATACCTTAAGCCGTTTTTATTTAATTCTTCAATGAGTCTTTGAATTTTAGTCAAAATGATCCTTAACGAATCTGCAGAATCTTGTGTGCTGCATTAATTTTTAGAATTTTTCTTGTCCAAAACAAAATCCGTTATCCGATCTACAACTGTGTCATACCCCTGCTTGATGAAATCATGGTATTCTACAATTATTAGACGGCATTGAATGTTCTCGGCTTTGACAAGCTGATCAAACATTGAGGCTGCACGAACGATATATTTCTCTATCTGCGTTCGATTTTTCGATTTTATTTCTCTGGGAGGATCAGTTCGTTGAAGCGACCGTTGAACCAAGACATCCACGGGCGCCTTGATATAGACAATTGTATCCGGCAATGGAACCAGGCTTGCAAACCTGGCAATTTCTTCAGGCGTATAAATCGCACTGGTGTAAACAAACACATTGTGGGCTGTGAGAACCGTCCCTTCATCAACCAATATGATCCGTTCATGGTTCATTCGTCTGATCATCTCATAAGCAGCGATCTTCCGCTCAAGGCTCCTTAGATTGTTGATCGTGAAAAATGTGAAATTCGCCTGGCGCGCCAACATTCTCAAGGTAAAAACAACAAATTCTTTATGCTGATTCAACGCCCGAAGAAAAAATGGGAGACCAACAAGTTCTTGGATTAAATGTTGAGCTGATAGGTTTGTGACACCTCGTACACCCAACCGTTCCGCAACAAGGTCAAAAGGGGTCGCCACCGCCACTTTTTTTGCTAAGCTGTGCCGAACTTCTTCTATCAGTGTGGTTTTCCCCGCCCCGGTGCTGCCAATGAATTCGACGATCAACTGTTAGGCTCCATTGAGCCAGATCGACATGTCGCGGTCGAGCAGCGACTCCAGCTTGAAGATGTCTTCACGGTAAAGGTTCAGCAATTCAGCCCGCAGGCCTGCGGGTAACTTTGGGGCAGGCTTAAGGTTCTGCTGTTGAATTCCTTTCGCTAATACCTGGACCCTCTCAGGAAGCATCGCCTTGGTTACGCGGATCAAGGTCGGATCGTAAAACAAGCGATTTAACAACCTGTTCTTCGGAATCGCCGCAGGATTGTGCTTGATGGAAGTATCTGGCATGAAATTCGCGCCCACGCCCAGGAAATCAAACAAATCCAGAAGAATCCTGGCTGGATCTTTCTTGAATTCCTCAAAAATATAAACCTTGATCTGATGTTTTGGGAAAATATCAAAATATCTTTTCAGCCGGCGATAGTAAAAGCTTTCCTTCACATGACTCGATTCATGCGTCAATTCTTCATTGAAGCCCTTCACCACCTCGCCTCTGCGGGTACGCATCAGAAAGCCAGAAAACGCACGGTCAGCCGGGTTCCGCAAGCTCACCACTAGCATCACATCCGGAATGGAATCGTGGATTCGCTGTGCTGCGGTAGGACAACGGAAATACTGGGGGGAAATCTCTCCGATAGCAATTTCATCCGAGGCTCCCGCAAAGCACGCTTCATACGCCTCGATGGTTTTCACCTGAAAGTGCTGAAGCAAGGGAGGAGCACCTTCATCAGTCCACTTCCACGCACGCGCATCTTCGTATCCAAAAAAGTTGGTCCCCTTATCCGGGCACATAAAGACCTGAGGATGTTGATCCAGGTAGTGGTAGAGGGAGGTCGTCCCCGCTTTGGCCACGCCAATAATCATAAAGTTGGGTAAGGTCATATGCTGCTACTCTTATATATATGAAATGAATTCAATGATCATCTGATCGTCTCTAAGATTAAGGGGGCGCGGTCGCCCGTAATTTGAGCATAGACTTCCGCGTAACCTGCATGCATAACTGGCAGGCTAAATCGCTTCTCAACAAGCGCTCTGCACTTCTGCCCAATTTCTGCTCTCTCTGAGACTGACATTTCTCTAAACTTCTTGATTTCCCGGGCGAATCCGACGATATCATCCGGGTTGATCAGTGGAATAAAGTCTGTACCTTCAGCGATCTCACGGTGCGGCGGAATATCGGATAGTACTACCGGGCGACGACAAGCCATCGCTTCGAGGACAGCAACAGGTAGCCCCTCCCCTCGTGAGGCAGAAATAAACAAATCCGCTTGCATAAAATATTCGAATACGCTGTCTCTTTCAATCATGCCTGTCATTTTTACTTTGTTTTGCAAACCTGACTTTTTGACCTGCTCAGCGATCATGGGTCTTAAGATACCTTCACCCAGGAACACCAGTTGGCTGGCTTGATCATGACCTTGTCGAAAGGCTTCCAAAACAGTCAATGGGTTCTTTATATTGATTATTCCCACTGTTGCGGTGGTGAACTGATCAGAATGAGAACCTTGTTTAACTTTCGTTATCCGGTCAATGCGATCGAGATCTACCGCGTTTTGAACGATGTGCATTCGGTCACCGCCTAACCACTTCAAAAAAACGGGGAAACTCTCATAACTCGCATTACTACAAAAAACCAGCCGGCGAAAAAAAGCAAAGCTCGGGATAAATAACAGTTTATTCCGTAATTTAAAGTTTTGGTACGAATTTTGGACTGTATGCACGGTTGACGGGATAAGTTTTCTGAACAGCCCAGTGAGTAGTAGCGTTATCAACAGTAAGACCCCAGCATGGGGAGTATGGACATGAATAACATCATACTCTCTCTCTTCAAGGGCAGCCCGCAACACACGATAGAAACCTTGCAAAGAATTATCACCGTCATACAGGGTTATCCCGGATGGGGGCGTTATTTCAGATTTAAAATAGGTACAGATCGTGATTTCGCGCTGATTAAGCATTGGCAAACAATGCTCGTTATATTGGCCGTTGGTCGGTTTTAACGCCAGTATGAGGTGTAAAATGCGTAGCGGGTGATTTGACCTGGACATATGGCTAATTCCCCAAAAGTAAACCGGTGTATTGGCTCACCACAGTCTCCAGCTCATAGGGTTTCCAACTTTCAGAGGGCGGCTTTGGCGTTTTACCTGCAAGGGTCCGTTCAATGGCCCGGGCTAGAGCATCTGCTTCACCGACCGGCACCAATTGACCGTATTGGCCATCTCTCAGTATCTCTCGCGGTCCGCTTGGACAGTCCGTCGAAACTACCGGAGAGCCGCAATACAACGCTTCGATTAAGACAGTGGGAAGTCCTTCCCAGCGGGACGAAAGGACAAAGAGCGAGGCTCGCGACATATAGGCATAGGGATTTGTAACGAAACCTGGTAGGCTCACATCATGCTCCACGCCAAGCTGGTTCACCAGCGCCTCCAGCGACGAACGGTCCGGGCCTTCGCCCAAGATTATCAGCCGGGCTGGCCAGGTCTGTCTTACTTGAGCAAAAGCTTGCAAGAGCACGGGAAAGTCCTTCTGCCTTGTCAAGCGGCCGACTGCCAACAGGACTGGTGGTTGACCAGCTTCAAACCAGGGGTGATTCAACGGCGCGCGCGCCTTCTCACGCGCCTCTGGCGTCATGACAGGGTTGTAAAGGATGTGAATTCGCTTGCGAGGCAGCCCTGTCACCTTAACCAGGTCATCAGCCACACCTTGGGAGTTACCGATAATATAATCGGCCCAGGGGTAGAAGCGCTTGACCAGGGGCAGAACCATTCTTTGACGCCGTCTGGCAGAATTGGGTGCGGAACGTGAAATCGTGTTTTGTTCGTTGACCGCGACACGGCCGGGGGTTCCAGCCAGGCGGCGGGCCCAGAGGGCGACAACATTGGCATAATCTAGCGTTGAGAGCAATGCGCTAGGTCGTTCACGCCGCAAGTAGCGGGTTAGACCAGGCAGGCTTGACAACATCCGTGAAGCCTTTAGATCCACGAGCCGGATTGTCCCGTTGACATGGTTCAGATATGGCCCCTTCGCCTGGGCTAACACCAGGTCTACAGCATAGCCGCAGCTGGCAATACCATGAGCCAGATTGAGCATTGCATGTTCGGCGCCGCCCCCGCTCAAGGAAGGTAAAAAGATCGCCAATTTATTTGCCCCATTAGCTGTCATTTCTGATGATTCTCCATATAAACATACTATCCCATCTTTGCTTCGAGTTTAACTTTATCGAGTGCTGACACATTCTGTTTCTTCCAGCAACTCAAATCGATTTGCAGACACTGTTCCAATTGATCAAATTCATCCTCATATAACCGGCTAAGCTGTTCCTTCACTTCTTCACTAAGTGGCGGCATCGCGGTTCCCTTCGATAAGATTCGGTCGATTCCGCGCCGCTTCAGCAAATCAACAACCGGTTCTAAGTTCCGCTTACGGAGGCGGCGTCCAGTCTTTACAATAAAACCATAAAGGAATTGGTGTGTCGGCACGCTGCTTGCGTTAACTTTTCCGTTAATGGCAGCTGAAGGAAATTTCTCCACATCAAGGTTTAGAAATTCCGCGATGGTTTTCTTAGTTTTGAAGATATCTATGAAAACATCTTCAAATAACAGCGCTAAGATTTGGGTGCGATCAAAATAACGCAAGTAGTGCTTTAGATATCGACTATAAAATCCTTTTTCAAGCGCCTTGCTGCGGGTAGATAGAAAATCCTCAAACGAGCCTCGATAGTTCCTTCTCTGAACAACAAAACCATAATGCGAGTATGCCCGATCAACCGGATGCCTCAACATAATGATCAACTTGCTCTCGGGCAGTGTAGTGAAAATTCGCTCTGGACACTCCTCGCAATCATAATATTGCGTTGAGATCTCTCCGATAGCTCGATATCTATCCACCTGCTCTGGCGGACAGAAAAATGTCTCGTACCAGCTGAGACCACGTTCATAATACCGTTCGAAAAAGCGAATTTCTTTACGGCGGGTGGGCATGTACACCTCTGGATGGCTGGCCAGTAACGTATGCAGCCAGGTGGTGCCGCCCCGCGGTACTCCAATGCCTAAAAAGGTGGGTAATGTCATTTGGCTTTCCCGATTAGAAATAATAAAAGGCACCCTACCCCCACCACCTGGACTATGGCCCGATATAGGTCTGCCGCCGTGACTCGAACGCGTCGAAGTAATAGGTCCCGCGCGTGCCAGCGTCTATCCCCCCTACGGGTCCCAGCCGGGCGCGATCGATGCGCCGGGTGTCGTTGTCGATGCCGCTCAGGTTGGCTCTCTGGACACCATCGATCCACAACGTCAGCCCGCCATCGTTCGCCCCGGCTGCCGTCGCCGCCTGCCAGTCCAGCTCGACAAAGTGTGGCGCATCGCTGATGGTGAACCAACTGGTGTTGGTCCAGGTCGTGCTGTCGTTCCGCAGAGCCCCCCGCAGCTGATAGTTGCCATTACTGAAGCGAAATGGAACTCTCAACACAATGGTGGACGTGCCTGAATAACCGTAGAAGATGAAATGGCTTTCACCGCTGACCATCGGGATCGTGTTCGGGTCGAAGTAGAACCGGACATGGTAGCGCGGCTCGGCGATGGGGGTGTCGTCGGTCACATAGATGGCGATATTGTCATCTATCACTGCCTGCAGGCCGTTGCTGCCCACCAATGCCGCCGCAGCGCTCACGCTGAGATCGCCGCCGTCGGTTATGCTGGCTGACCAGGCCGAAAGGTCGCCGGACTCGAAGCCGTCAGCGAAGATCGGATCCCCCGAAGGCGGCGGAGGCGGCGGGGCGCTAGAGAGGTTGATTTCCCATACTTTCCCGTCGTTCTCGTTCGAGTTGCTGTTATTGTCAACACCGCGGCTGGCGATATAAATATTCTTGATGAGCGAGTCTTGACTGCCGGGAGCATAGCTCACATCCGAGCGGATATTGCCGGCGCTGCCCATTAAAGATAAATCATAGGCGTTGATCAGCGTCCCCGTCGCCGTCGTCTCCCCCAAATACCTATCAGTACCTTTAGTGCTGACGATGAAGAGTGTACTGGAATCAGAGTTAAAGCCAATCCCTTCGAGATCGGTAAAGCCAAGAGCGAGCGTATCAAAGTGGGTCATGAGACCATCGTCGCCTCCGCCCAACACACCATCCGCTCCGAGGGGTATGCCGTAGACCTCTGCATCAACCCCGCCAGCAACAAAGAGGGTGTTGTTCCCGTAAGCCACATCCTCAGCATCGGTTACACCATATAAACCGCCGACGTTAGTGATGGCGACGGTATCATCCGGTGTGCAATAGTTCCCATCCGATCCCAGGGTGACTTCGAAGACCTTGTCATTACTGCCAGTGTCATCTGAAAAAAAGATATGGTTATTGTTCGGATTGATCGCCACCCCCGTCGGCTCTTTCGAGTAAGCTGTCGTACTGCAAGTGCTAACCAATGTGCCTGAAGTCGTTGACTGGAATACATTCTTCCCCTGCCAGTAGGGCGGCATTTCCTCGACTTCGCTATCGCTGATCAGGAGTCTGCCTGTCAGGGGCCAGTAGTCAACCCCAGCCGGGTCCGGTGCGGAGGGGCTCCAGGCGGCATTTGAGGTATCGATGATATGCACCAGCGTGGTGGGCAACAAGGTTGTCCCGGATGGAAGCGCTGCGGGAGCCAGGAATGACAATTCCACGATCTGACCAGCGCTTTGGCTACCCGGAGCCAGTGTTGTATTGATGTTATCCGGGGTTGTGGTCAACTCCGGCAAGCCGTTGTCGGCCAGGTACAGGCTCAGCTGCGACGGATCATCCGTTTGATCACCACTGGGAGCAAAGACCAGGCCCTGAGGGTTAATGAGTCTAAAATCATCCGAGCTAGACAGGTCCCGAGTCGCGACGACTTGACCAGTTTCGGTGAGCTCGTAAAGCGCTTGCTTGGCCGGGCTCAAGACATAGAGATGCCCATCGGCGGGGTTGAAGGCGATGCCGCGCAGATCGACCAGGCCGGTCTGTCTCAGGTCCACCACGAAGATGCGACCGTCTCGAAGCGCGGCTGGACCGTCCAGGCTTTGGCCAGGGCCTGGATCGATGCGGACGATGCGGGGTCCGGCGCTGTCCAGGATGAAGAGGCGCCCGCTGGCTGGATCGACTGTCATACCCCGTGGATTTTGCAGGCCGAACGGCTGGGCGTCGAATCCGGTGATCAACCTGGGATCCAGCCGGCCGGTCGGCGTCGCCTGGATGGCACTCAGTCGCCCGTGGGCCACATCTAGAATCAGCAGGCGATTAGCTTTGCCGTCGAAAACCAGGTTCAGCGGGTCACTTACCGCAGCTGCCACGATCACCGAACCTGCGAAATCCTCAAGGTGGGTGATCATGAAGATGCCGGTGGTATCTGTTGCGGGTTGCTGCATGGCACGAGCCTGGACGACGAGGAAGGTGTTGGCCCTGGGTGAGAAAGCCAGGCCAGCGGGGTTGGGAACCCCCAAACCACCGGTTTCGATCGCCCGAACCAATCGCAGGTAAGGCGGAGCTTCTTGCGCCCGGCTGACCGAACTCGCTGCGAAGGCGATGAGCGGGATCAGCAGCACAAGAACTATCCAATACATTACGATCCTCTTTATCCATTTAGCGGTGGACATAGCGAGTTCCTTTCGTAGAATGTCTCATACGGGCTGGCGTACAGAATGGATGGTATTTGTTACCTTCGGCTTTACAGGATTCACACTTCAACAAGCGAAGCGGCCGAATTCACGGTCCATTTGGAGCTACGGCGTACAAGCAGACCCCCAAGACTCGCAGGAGCGGCCATTGAATACATGGTGACGAAAATTCCTGAATTTTCTGGACAGGCATGCTCATTGCCAAAGGCGCGGGCGTGTCTGTCGGCGGTGGCGGTGGTGTGTCCGTCGGTGGCGGTGGCGGCGGTGTGTCCGTCGGTGGCGGTGGCGGTGGCGTGTCTGTTGGCGGCTGTGGCGTGTCCGTCGGCGGCTGTGGCGTGTCCGTCGGCGGTTGGGGCGTGTCCGTCGGTGGCTGTGGCGTGTCTGTCGGTGGCTGTGGCGTGTCTGTCGGTGGCTGCGGCGTGTCTGTC
>Ga0209751_10003248_pt1 | contig 15815 bp, 10 predicted proteins | sample RifCSP13_1_FD_184019 | JGI IMG/M metagenome (GOLD analysis project Ga0209751, IMG submission 184019) | Soil microbial communities from Rifle, Colorado - Rifle CSP2_sed 13_1 (SPAdes) (version 2) | ecosystem: Environmental > Terrestrial > Deep subsurface > Rock core/Sediment | place: Rifle... | reverse complement strand
AGAGCAAGCAGCCAGAGCGATGGCAGAAGCAAGGGCAACGGAAGAAGCCGCTGCGACTGGACACGCTCAAGCCAAGGCGATCATGGAAAGCCGCGCGCTCGAAGAAGCCAAATTGCGCGCGGAAGCCGACATCAGGGCCGGTGAAGCCGCCAAGGCAAGAGCCGAAGCCGAGGCAGAAGCCAAGGCGATCGCTCTCGCGAGAGCCGAAGCCGAGACGGCAGCGACGGCAGAAGCCGATGCCAGGACCAAGGCGGAAGCTCACGCCATGGGCGAAGCCCGGTGTCGCGCGGCAACTGAAATCAAAGCGCGAGAAGCAGCATCCGCAAGAGCAAAAACACAGCAGGAAGCCACGCGCTTGCAACTGGAAAGGGTTCAGGCTGAGGCGGGTGCAATCGAAGCATCGCAGACCCGCGCCAAAGCGGAAGAAGAAGCTGCCGCCATGGCGCAAGCGCGGGCGCAGGCAGATGCCGAGGCTGCGGAAAAAGCGCAAGCCAGAATGAGCGCCGAAGCAGCGGCGCTTGAAGAAGCCCGATCCCGCGCGCAAGCGGAAGCCCAGGCCGAGCAAGCAGCACGAGCACGCGCCGAAGCCGAAGCAGAGGCCAAAGCGATCGCTCTCGCGAGAGCCGAAGCCGAAACGGCTGCGGCGGCGGAAGCAGATGCCAGGATCAAGGCCGAAGCCCAGGCGATGGATGAAGCGCGGTGTCGCGCAGCAGCTGAAATCAAAGCGCGACAAGCGGCAAAAGCACGCGCTGAAGCGGAGGCGAAAGCCAAAGAGATTGCTCTTGCGAGAGCCGAAGCCGAGACGGTCGCGGCGGCAAAGGCAAATGCCAGAATCAAGGTGGAAACTCAAGCCATGGACGAAGCCCGGTGTCGCGCAGCAGCAGAAATCAAAGCGCGAGAAGCGGCATCCGCAAGGGCAAAAACACAGCACGACGCCACGGACGCGCTACTGGCAAGGATTCAGGCAGAGGAAGCAGCCAGAGCGATGGCAGAAGCAAAGGTAACGGAGGAGGCCGCTGCGACTGGACAAGCTCAAGCCAAGGCGATCATGGAAAGCCGCGCGCTCGAGGAAGCCAGATTGCGCGCGGAAGCCGACAAAAGGGCCAGCGAAGCTGCGAAGGCAAGGGCCGAGGCTGAAGTCGAGGCCCAAGCGGTTGCTCTCGCGAGAGCCGAAGCTGAGACGGCTGCAGCGGCAGAGGCTGATGCCAGGATCAAAGCAGAAGCCCAGGCCGAACAAGCGGCAAAAGCACGCGCCGAAGCTGAGGCAGAAGCCAAAGCGATTGCTCTCGCGAGAACCGAAGCCGAGACCGTTGCAGCGGCAGAAGCGGATGCAAGGATCAAAGCCGAAACCCAGGCGATGGACGAAGCGCGGTGTCGCGCAGCAGCTGAAATGAACGCGAAACAAGCGGCATCCGCGAGGGCAAAAGCACAGCAGGAAGGCGCAGCCGCAGCAGCGAGAAGAGCTACAGCCGAAGCCGCCGCTACCGAAGCGATACACGCCAAAGTTAGAGCAGACGAAGAAGCCTGGGCTGTTGCGCGGGCCAAGGCAGAAGCTGAAACCGCGGCAGCGGAAGAAACGCAAGCCAGGATCAGGATGGAGGCTTATGCCACGGAACAAGCCCGGGCCCGCGCCGAGGCGGAAGCCGAAGCCAAGCGCGTAGCGCAGACCCGGGCCGAAGCGGAAGAAGAAGCTGCCGCCATGGCGCAAGCGCGGGCACAGGCAGATGCCGAGGCTGCGGAAAAAGCGCAAGCCAGAATAAGCGCCGAAGCAGCGGCGCTTGAAGAAGCGCAATCCCGCGCGCACGCCGAGGCCCACGCCGAACAGGCAGCACGTGCACGCGCCGAAGCTGAGGGCGAAGTTAAAGTAGTTGCTCTGGCGAGAGCCGAAGCTGAGACGGCTGCAGCGGCAGAAGCAGATGCCAGGATCAAGGCAGAAGCCCACGCCATGGACGAAGCCCGGTGTCGCGCAGCAGCTGAAATCAAAGCAAAAGAAGCGGCATCTGCAAGGGCAAAAGCACAGCAGGAAGGCGCGGCCGCCGCAGCGAGAAGAGCCGCGGCCGAAGCCGCCGCTACCGAAGCGATGCACGCCAAAGTCAGAGCAGACGAAGAAGCCCGGGCTGTTGCGCGGGCCAAGGCGGAAGCTGAGACTGCGGCGGCGGAAGAAACACAAGCCAGGGTCAGGACGGAGGCTCAGGCCACGAAGCAAGCGCGGGCGCGCGCTGAAGCGGAAGCCGAGGCCAAGCGTGTCGCGCAGACCCGGGCCAAAGCGGAAGAAGAAGCTGCCGCCATGGCGCAAGCACGGGCACAGGCAGATGCCCTGGCCGCGGAAACAGCACAAGCCAGAATGAGCGCCGAAGCAGGGGCGCTTGAAGAAGCGCAATCCCGCGCGCAGGCGGAAGCTCAGGCCGAACGGGCAGCACGTGCACGCGCCGAAGCTGAGGCCGAAGTTAAAGTAGTTGCTCTGGCGAGAGCCGAAGCCGAGGCGGCGGCAGTGGCGGAAGCGGATGCCCGGATCAAGGCCGAAGCCCAGGCCATGGACGAAGCGCGGTGTCGTGCGGCGGCTGAAATCAACGCGCGGCAAGCGGCATCCGCCAGGGAAAAAGCCCAGCAGGAAGGCACGGCCGCAGCGCTCAGAAGAGCGGCGGCCGAAGCCACCGCTACGGAAGCAATGCGCGCCAGAGTCAGGGCAGACGAAGAAGCATGGGTTGTTGCGCAGGCCAAGGCGGAAGCTGAAACCGCGGCCGCTGAAGAAGCCCAGGCCAGAGCCGAAGCGGACGCCGAAGCCAAACGGGCAGCGCAGACCCGGGCCAAAGCAGAAGAAGACGCTACGGCCGTCGCGCAAGCGCGAGCACAGGCCGATGTCGTGGCCGCGGAAAAAGCACAAGCCAGAATGAACGCCGAAGCCGAAGCGCTGGAAGAAGCTCAATCCCGCGCGCAGGCCGAAGTCCAGGCCGAATACGCGGCAAAAGCACGAGCCGAAGCTGAAGCCGAGGCCGAGCAAGCGGCAAAAGCACGAGCCGAAGCTGAAGCCGAGGCCGAGCAAGCGGCAAGAGCACGAGCCGAAGCTGCAACAGAAGCCAAAGCGTTCGCTTTCGCGAGAGCCGAAGCCGAGACCGTTGCAGCGGCAGAAGCGGATGCAAGGATCAAAGCCGAAACCCAGGCGATGGACGAAGCGCGGTGTCGTGCGGCGGCCGAAATCAATGCGCGACAAGCGGCAACTGCAAGATCAAAAGCACAACAGGAAGGCGCTGCTGCGGCGGAGAAAAGAGCGGTGGCTGAAGCGGCGGCTGCGGAAGCGCTGCACGCCAAATTGAGAGCCGACGAAGAAGCTTGGGCGATTGCACACGCCAAGGCGGAAGCTGAGACTGCGGCGGCGGAAGAAGCGCAGGCCCGAGCGAAGGCGGAGGCGCGCGCGACGGAGGAAATCCAGGCGCGCACCGAAGCGCAAGCCAGAGCCCGTGAAGCGGTAGAAGCGAATATCAAGGCTGAGCAGGCAGCAACGGCCATGGCCGAAGCTCGGGCGACAGCGGAAACCGCGGCCGCGCAGGCAGCCGAGGCGCGGATCCAGGCGGAAGCCCGCGCGCAAGACGAGGCCCAAACCCGCGCCGCTGCCGAGGCGAAGGCCGAGGCCGCAGCACTAGCCCGCGCCCAAGCCGAACAAGCGGCGGCACAAATGGCCGAACAGAATGCGGAGGCGGAAACCGCGGTCGCTGAAGAAACGCAAGCCAGGGTCAGAATAGAGACTCAGGCCACGGAACAAGCCCGGGCCCGAGCCGAGGTGGAAGTCGAGGCCAGACGGGTAGCGCAGACCCGAGCCCAAGCAGAAGAAGACGCGGCGGCCATGGCGCAAGCTCGAGCACAGGCCGATACCGTGGCGGCGGAAAAAGCACGAGCCAGAATGAGCGCCGAAGCAGAGGCGCTGGAAGAAGCGCAATCGCGCGCGCTGGCGGAAGCCGAGGCGGAAGACACGGCAAGAGCGCGAGCCGAAGCTGAGGCGCAGGCGAAAGCGATGGCTGTGGCGAGAGCGGAAGCCGAGGCGGCGGCAGCGGCGGAAGCGGATGCGAGGATCAAGGCCGAAGCGCAGGCGATGGACGAAGCGCGGTGTCGCGCGGTGGCTGAAATCAATGTGCGGCAAGCAGCACTCGCAAGGGAAAAAGCCCAGCAGGAAGGCGCTGCGGCGGCGGAGAAAAGAGCAGCGGCCGAAGCCGCCGCTACGGAAGCGATGTACGCCAAAGCCAAGGCAGACGAAGAAGCGCGGGCTGTTGCGCAGGCCAAGGCCGAGGCTGAGACTGCGGCAGCGCAAGAAGCCCAGGCCAGAGCAAAGGCGGAGGCGCGCGCCACGGAGGAAATCCGGGCACGCACTGAAGCGCAAGCCATAGCCCGGGAAGCGGTGGAAGCGAACATCAAGGCTGCGCAGGCAGCCAGGGCCATGGCCGAATCCCGGGCGGCAGCGGAAACCGCGGCCGCTGAAGAAACGCGAGCCAGGGTCGGGATGGAGACTCAGGCCACGGAACAAGCCCAGGCCCGAGCCGAGGCGGAAACCGAAGCCAAGCGGGTAGCGCAGATCCGGGCCCAAGCAGAAGAAGAAGCCATGGCTATGGCGGAAGCCCGGGCACGGGCAGATATCCTGGCCGCGGAAATAGCACAAGCCAGGATGAGCGCCGATGCAGGAGCGCTGGAAGAGGCCCAATTCCGCGCGCACGCCGAAGCCGAGGCGGAACAAGCGGCAAGAGCGCGGGCTGAAGCCGAGGCAGAGGCCAAAACGATCGCTCTCGCGAGAACCGAAGCCGAGACGGCTGCATCGACAGAGGCAGACGCGAGGATCAAGGCCGAAATCAACGCGAAACAAGCGGCATCCGCGCGGGCAAAAGCACAGCAGGAAGGCGCAGCCGCCGCAGTCAGAAGAGCGGCGGCCGACGCCGCTGCTGCGGAAGCGATACTCGCCCGAATTAGAGCAGACGAAAAAGCCTGGGCTATTGCACAGGCCAGAGTGGCAATTCACGCCGGGGCAATATTCGACACCAATGCGCCGGCAAACGCAAAGCCCCCGCGAGCAATAAACGCTGCGACCCCCACGGATGAAATGGCAAAGCCGGTGATTTCCGCGCAAGCACTGAATAAGCCAATGAAATCGGCCCGGTGGCTGACCGCCGCCGCCACGCCGGTAATTCTGATTACCGCGGTCGCCTCGAGCATGACTTACATTTATCCGCCGCGTCCTGATTTGCCGTCCGCAGACAGCGCCTCGATGCAGCGTACTCAACGTTCGGCAGCAGGGGAACCGCCGATCGCCCGCACCTCGGCCGCAGTGGTGGCAGCGCACGCTGACTCATACAACGGAGCGGGAAATATCGCCTGGAACGGCTGGAAGCTCTCTCGCGGGTTGTTAAGCGACCCGGAGAAAATCCGCCCGTAACCTGCGTCTCGACGAACTTCAACGACTGAAAACCAGTCGCAACGGACTATTTGACCTGAATGACTCCCCGGGCGACCCGCTGGGCGATGGGAACTGTGGATTCCACGCCCTCCCCGAATTCGAGGACAGTATATCCGGCGTAGCCGTTTTCCCTGACGATCTGCTCTGCCCGGCGGTAGAAAATTTGCGCGGCCTCTCCATCCCCGCCGGTGACAAAACGTTTTTTGCGCAGCGAGATCCTGAACCGGTTGTCCCCCATGCGGGCTTCCTCGATCTGCCAGTTGGGACTCAACGGATCCACCACAAAATAAATCGCCGCTCCCAGCGCCAGCGCCTCGGCGGGTATGGTCAACGACTTCGACAGCACAATTGATTCGTTTGGAATCAGGGGTCTGATGGTATTTCCCCTGCTGTCCGTGCCCAAGGTACCATTGCTACCGGAAGGACCGTTGGTCGCGATCCCGCAACCGGCAAAACCCAGCAGGATGAACAGAATGATGTTACGTTTCATCGTCGCACTTTCCCGTCAAATGTATTCGAACAGCGACAGGCCGGAAACTTTCATAAACGATTTCTGCGCCGCCTCGAGATACACCTGCTGCTGATTGAGCGTGGCGATCGCCTTCGCATAATCCACATCCTGCAATTGCGACAGGGTTTGTTGATATTGCACGGCAAGACCGTCGCCGGCGCTTTGCAAGGCATCCACTTCCTGCAAGCGCGTGCCGATCGCGGCGCGGATGCCGAGAATATTGTCGAGACCGTGGTCGAGATTCAGCAGCGCGGCATTCAGTCCGTTGATCAGCTTGGCGCTGCCGTTCTGGCCGCTCAGCGGCGCCGCCACCACGGCAATCAAATCACCGAGAGTCTTGAACAGGCTCCGGTTGGTGCTCGGCGCCACGGTAAACTGGTCGCCGTCAGCCGGCGTGCCCTGGATCTCCAATTGGAGCCCGTCGAAACTGATGCTGTTGCCACTGGCGTAAGGATTGGCGGTCGAAAGTGTGGTGGCAGTGGTGGTATCGACCACATTGTAGGTAATAGCGCCGGCCGCGACCGAGAAAGTGATCTGATAGTCGTGGCCGGTCAGGCTCGCGGGCGTGACGACAGTACCGGGACTGATCACCCCGCTGCCGGAATTCGCCGCGGCTGCCGTGGCCACAAACACGCCATTGCCGTTCTTGATGCGCTCAAAGACGTCGGTGCCGGAATCGCTTACCGCGATCTGGCGCGAGGCGGATGCCTGGATCAGGCGTTGCCCCTGGTCGCCGGAATACTGCACGCCCGCCGCGGTCTGGGCAAACGGCCTGGTGCGCCCCTGATAGCCAGAAAACAAATACTCCCCCGCGCCATCGACGCTGTTCGCCAGACCGATTAATTCGTCGAGCCTGCCGCGCAGATCGGTGGCGAGGCTCGCCCGGTCGCGATCGACGAGAGTCGGATTGCCGGCAGTGAGCGCCACTGCCCTCAAGTCATGAACCAGGCTTGTCACCGCCTGCAATACGCTATCCGCCAGACCGAGACTCGCTGTCGCGTGGTTGCGGTTTTCAGCGTACTGCGTGTTGAGCGATTCAGCCTGCGTAACGTCGAGCGCCCGCGCCGCCGCCACCGGGTCGTCCGCAGGCGTCAGAATGCGTCTGCCGGTCGAGACCTGCTGCTGGGTTTTGAGCAGTCCTTCCTGCTGCCGCAGGATGGAAGTCACGCCGAGTTCATATACGGTGTTGGTGCTGACGCGCATGGCATGGGGTCCTTATCTGTCGAGGTCGAGCAGGGTATCGAACAGCATATTTGCAATCTGAATCACCTTGCCGGCGGCCTGGTACGCCTGCTGATAACGCAACAGGTTAGCCGCCTCTTCATCGAGATTGACTCCTGACAGCGACTGCTGCGCTTGTTCGGTCTGCGCGACCAGGTTCGCCTGCGCCTTGCTGGTCACTTCCAGTTCGCGGGTCTTGTTACCGACCTGGCTCACCAGTTGCCCGTACGCCGACTGGTAAGTCGCGGTGCCGTCGGCAAGAGTGTTCTGAATCTGCAGACTACCCAGGAGCAGCGCGTTGCGGTTATCGGACACGCCATTGCTGTTGGGCCCGATGGTGAACGTGTCTCCCGCAGCCGGGCTGCCGCTGATCTGCACCGTCCAGCCATGGAAACTGATATCGGCACCCGCAGTGTAAGCCTGATTGTTTGCCGGCAAACCAGCGCCTGCGCCCGTCACGTCAAACTGGCCGTCGTACGGTACATGAAATGCAATCGTCACCGGTTGCTGCAGATCGATATCGACCGGCGGCGGTGAATTGACAGTGCCGGCGCTGATGGTCGCCGACCCGGAATTTGTCAGCGCGGCCGCAGTGCGGATCGGAGCGGCAGCAGCGATTTTCCCGGTATCGTTGATCGTCACGGTAATATCGCGCGCGCCGTTGCGCGTCGGCTGGATCACAAAGCTTTCGCCGGCATTGATGGTCGCCGCGGTGATGCTGATGCCATCGAGGCTCAGAGGTGCCGCTCCCGAAGGCAGCACGGCGGAACTGACCGAGGTATTGTCCGACAGCCTTGTCAACGTGTAGTTGGTGCCGTCAAAACCGAATTGATAATCGCTGGTGGTAAGCGCGCCTGAGTCGCTGATGCTCGCGGCAATGCTGGATGCCGGGTTGTTTCCGGCTACCGAAATCACGCCTGGAACCGCGGTGCTAAAAAAATTGCCGCCGATAGCGCCGCTCAGATCCTGCCCCAGGCGGTGCTGGTCGTTGAAGGTTTGCGCGAGACCGATCGCGACGCGTCCAAGTGCATTTTGCGCGCTATCCAGCGTGCCACTGCGGAACGCCAGAGCTCCGCCGAGGCTGCCTCCCTGCAAAGTGCTTTCCGGAATCGGGATGGTATTGCCGGCAGCAACAAAGCCGACCACCGTCTTTGCGGGGTCGGCAGACGAAGCCATGGTCTTGAGAGTGAGCGTCAGCGCACCCAGCACCAGCGCCTGGCCGTTGCCGACGAAAACATTGAAGGTGCCATCGCTTTGCCGCACCACGGCGATATTGATCACGCGGCCAAGCTCGGCCACCAGCGCATCACGCTGGTCGAGCAGGTCGTTTGCCGGTTGCCTGCTGTTCGCGTCCCCGGTGAGAGCGATGCTCTGGTTCAGGTTAGCAATCTGCTGCGCCAGCGAGTTGATCTCGGTCACACTGCCGGCGATCTGGCTGTTGACGCCGTCGCGGAATTCCGTAAAGCGCTGGTTCAGCTCCTGGAACCGTGTTGCCAGCGACTGCGCGCTGCCCAACAATGCCTGACGTGACGGCACCGATGCGGGATTGGCGGCGACATCCTGCAATCCGTTAAAGAAACTCTGCAGCGTCGGCGACAATCCGGCACTCGGGTCCCCAAGCATGTTATTGAGCAGCCTGATCTGGCTGTAATAGCTTTCGAGCTGGCTGCTCTGAGTCTGGGCCTGCGACACCTGACCGGCAAGGAACTGGCTGTAAACGCGCCTCACCGTCGAAACCTGTACCCCCTGCCCGAGGTAACCGGAACCGGTCAACTGGGGACTGTTGCTGCTCTGGACGGTTTGCTGCCGGTTATAGCCCGGTGTAGCGGCGTTGCTGATGTTGTGACCGGTCGTCAGCAGGCCTGCCTGCGCTGCATTGAGGCCCGAAATGCCGATGCCGAAGATGCCGTTTCCCATTTCAGACCCTCAGATTTCCAAGTACCTTTAACGGCAGAACAATCACCTTGTTAAACCGGGCCGGCAATGCAGAATCGACTGGTGCGAGGCGTTCATGTCGTGAGGCTTAGTCGCAGTGTGTTGCCTTGCAGAATCCGCATCAGCTTGTCCGCATACATCGGATCGGTAGCGTATCCCGCCTGCTGCAGGCCGCGCGCAAAACCGGCCGCGTCCTGCCGATCCAGCACCGCCGCGTAACGCGGGTTGCCGCGCAGCAGGTTCCCATAGTCGCGAAACGCTTCGGCATAGGAGTCATAGGCACGGAATTTTTCCACCGTCTTCTGCAGTGTGCCGTTTATGTGCTCGGTGGTGACCGTCTCAACCACGGGTCCTGACCAGTTGCGGCCGGCCTTGATGCCGAACAGGTTGAAGCTCGGGTTGCCGTCAGCGCGCCGGATCTCGTGTCTGCCCCACCCGGATTCCAGCGCCGCCTGGGCCACGACGAATTGCGCCGGGATCCCTATCGCCTGGCCTGCGTCCCTTGCATAGTTCCAAACCTTATTCACGAACTCCCGCGCCGCAGGCGGAATGAAAGCGCCACTTTGCGGCGCCGGAGCGGGATTTGCCGCGGGTGCCGGTGCCGCCGCCGGGGGTTGCGGCGCAACCGGGACAACCGCGCGGGTCAATTGCCTGATCATGATATCGGCAAGGCCGATCCCCTTCGCAGACAGGTTCTGCGCCAGTTGCTGATCCAGCAGCGAAGTGTAGAGCCGGGTTTGCTCGCTGTTGAACGGCCCGTCCTGGGGTGTCGCTTCCCGCATGCTTTTGAGCAGCATATTCATGAACAGCGCCTCGAACTGCCGCGCCGCGCCCTTCAGCGCCTGGTCCGGATCTTTCTTCGCCTGCAGGCGTAACCGGTCAACGCTCTGGGCGTCGACCGCCAGCGCCCCTGAGATGTCGAACGAATTAATCATGTCAAATGGTTTTTCAAATAATCTCCAGATCGGCGCGCAACGCGCCCGCCGCTTTGATCGCTTGCAGGATCGCAAGCAGGTCCTGGGGCGTGGCGCCGATCGCATTCAGCGCCTTCACCACGTCTTGCAGCGACACACTGTTCGGCACCATCACCAAGCCACCTTTGTCGGAGCGGATCTCGATCTGCGTGCGTTCCGTCTGAACGGTCTGGCCCAGGGGCGAGAACGGCGCCGGCTGGCTGATTACCGGCTCGCTGCTGATGATCACCGACAGGTTGCCGTGGGCCACGGCAACCGTATCCAAAGTGACGGACTGATTCATCGCCACCGATCCGGTACGGGCATTGATGATGACTTTCGCCATCGATTGTGCCGGTCTCACTTCGAGACTCTCGACCTGGGACAGAAATGCGACGCGCTGGTCGCTGCCGGCGGGTGCCTGGACCTGGATTACGCGGCCATCGAGAGCGGTGGCGATACCTTGACCCAAGTTGCCGTTGATGACGTCCACAATGCGCCGCCCCGTGGTGAAATCAGTCGTGCTCAATTCCAGGTGGATAAAGTCGCCTTGTCCCAGCGGCGTTGCCACTGCGCGCTCCACGGTTGCGCCGGCGGTGATGCGGCCCACGCTCAAGTGATTGACCTGGACGCTGCTGCTGCCGCTGGCGGAAGATGCGCCTACCCCGCCCACCAGCACATTGCCTTGGGCCATCGCATAGACCTGGCCGTTCGCTCCCTTCAGCGGAGTCATCAGCAACGTGCCGCCGCGCAAACTCTTGGCATTGCCCATGGATGACACGGTCACATCAATGGTTTGCCCCGGCTTCGCAAATGCCGGCAGGGTGGCAGTCACCATCACCGCGGCCACATTGCGCAATTGCAGGCTGGTGCCGGGTGGCAGATTCACGCCCAGTTGCCCCAGCATGCTGGTAATGCTCTGCACGGTGAACGGAGTCTGAGTGGTCTGGTCACCGCTGCCGTCGAGGCCCACGATCAGGCCGTAGCCGATCAACTGATTGCCACGAATGCCCTGGATCGTCACCAGGTCCTTGATGCGTTCGGCGCGGGCTTCGTTCGCGCCGAAGACGGAGAGGAAGGCAAGCACAAGCACCGCAAGATAGGCGATCCAAAACACGCCTGCGGCATTGGGAACCAGCTTGCGTAAGCCTGCGCTCCCTGCGACCGATACCGGATGGTTGCCCACCAGCCACTCCACCAGCCACGCCACTATCCGCTCCAATACTGCGATCATCGGTTCTCCTTGCCCCTCACTGCTCACCTCTCACGTTTCGCTCAAAACGGCAGAAACGACATAAAGAATCGCGACAGCCATCCCATCGTCTGGGCTTCGTCTATGTAACCGTTGGCGCGATACTCGAGGCGGGCGTCCGCCACCTGCACCGATGACACGGTGTTGTTGTTGACGATGGTGGTGGGGTTCACTACCCCGGAGAAGCGGATGAATTCCGAACCCTGGTTGATGCCCACCTGCTTTTCGCCGCTCACCAGCAGATTGCCGTTGGCCAACACCTCCATCACTGTGACGGTGATGGTGCCGGTAAAGTCGTTGTTGCTCGCGCTTTCACCCTTGCCATCAAACGTATTGGCCGAACTCGCTGCCAAGGTGGAATTCTGGAAGCTCTTGCCGGGCAGGCCGCTGATGGTTGGCGCCGAGAAGCTATTGCTGCCCGTGCGGCTGGCATTGCTGTTGGATTTCTTGCTGGCGTTGGTCTTTTCATTAATGGCAATGATCAACGTATCGCCGACGTTGCGCGCCCGGCGGTCTTCAAACAGCGGCGCGTAGCTGGCGCCGGCCTGGGTGCTGTGGGCCACCTGGTAGATGCCGCCGCTGGCTTCCGCCGGCGCAGGCTGAACCATCGGCCGCGCCGAGATCGGCTGGTGCACGTTGGTCGGCGGCGTGATGGCGCAGCCGGACAGCGCAAAAGTGGCGACGGCGGCCGCAAGTACGAGTTTGATACGGATGGGTTTCATCGTGCAGCGCTTACAGTTGCGCCAGTTTTTGCAGCATCTGGTCGGAAGTCTGGATCGCTTTGGAATTGATCTCGTAGGCGCGCTGCGTCTGGATCATGTTCACCAGCTCCTCCACCACGTTGACGTTGGAGGTTTCCACATAGCCCTGACTCAACAGGCCAAGGCCGTTGGTCCCCGGCGTATTGGGATTGGGCGTGCCGCTGGACGCCGTCTGCAGGTAAAGGTTTTCACCGAAGCCCTGCAGCCCCGCCGGATTGATAAAACTCACCAGTTGCATGCTGCCCACCTGGGTAGGGGTAGCCGCCCCCGGAACTACCACCGACACCGTGCCGTCCCGGGCAATGGTGATGCTCAAGGCGCCGGGCGGAATGGTGATGGCCGGCTGCAGGTGAAATCCGCTCGACGTAACGAGTTGCCCCTGGGCGTCGGATTGAAACGAACCATCGCGGGTATAAGCGGTGGTGCCATCAGGCAGCAGCACCTGTAAGAAACCATTGCCCTGAATCGCCACATCCCGCGTATTGCCGGTCTGTTGCAGGTTGCCCTGGGTGAAGATGCGTTCCGTCGCCACCGGCCGTACGCCGGTGCCGATCTGCAGGCCGGACGGCAACTGGGTCTGCTGCGAAGACTGGGCGCCGGGCTGGCGCAGGGTCTGATAGAGCAAGTCCTCGAACACCGCCCGCGCCCGCTTGAAACCGTTGGTGCTGACGTTCGCCAGATTGTTGGCGATGACGTCCATCTGGATCTGCTGCGCGTCCAGGCCGGTTTTCGATATCCATAGCGAACGAATCATCTTTTATCCCCTCAAATCCATTATCTGGCCAGCCTTGCTCGAATTGTTCTCGGCGCTCTGCAGCATTTTCATCTGCATGTCGAACTGGCGCGCGAGCGCGATCATGTTCACCATCTCATGCACGACATTGACATTACTGCCTTCCAGCGCGCCGTCGATCAGCGTCACGCCCGCATCCGCCGGCGCTTCTCCGCCGCCGCGCAGGCGAAACAAACCGTCGCTGCCTTTCACCAGCTGGCCGTCCGGGGGATTGACCAGCTTGATGCGGCCGACGGCCGCCACCGTGCTCGGTTTCAGCCCGCTCGGCACCACTGAAACCGTGCCATCCTTTGCGATCGTAATGTTGGAGTCGGGTGGAATCGAAATCGCGCCGCCATCGCCTTGCACGTTAAACCCGTTGCGGGTCTGCAGCACGCCGTTGGGGCTGATCTGCAGGCTGCCGTTGCGGGTGTAAGCCTCGCTGCCATTGGCCAGTTGCACCGCAATCCAACCCGATCCCTGCACCGCCACATCGAGGTCACGGTTCGTCTGCTGGATCGCGCCCGGACTAAAGTTCGCGCCCACCGTGGAATCCACCACGAAGGCGCGGGTCGGCGCGCCGGCGCCGAATACCGGCACCGCGCGGAAGGTGTTGGTTTCGGCGCGATATCCGGTCGTCGCGGCATTGGCCAGGTTTTGCGCCACGGTAGCCTGCTGGCTCAACGTGTGTGACGCTCCGGTCATCGCCGTGTAGATCAAACGGTCCATAGGTAAGCGCTCTCTCAGCGGTCAGCCGTCAGCTTTTCTGCGCCCCGGCATGACCCTTGCGGTTAAAGCCGGGCGCAGAGGCCTCACTGCTGTTATTTCAGGTTAACCAGCGTTTGCAGCACCTGGTCCTGGGTTTTGATGCTCTGGGCGTTGGCCTGATACACGCGCTGGGCTGTAATCATTGCCACCAGCTCGGCGGTGAGGTCAACGTTGGAATCCTCGAGGGCGGCCGACTGCAACGCTCCCAGACTGCCGCTGGTCGGCACGCCGACGATCGGCAACCCGGATCCCGTGCTTTCGCCCCATTGGTTCTGGCCCATGGGCTTGAGGCCTTGGGGATTATTGAAATTGGCCAGGACCACCTGCCCGAGCGTTTTGGTCTGGCCGTTGGAATAGTTCCCCTTCATGACCCCATTGCCAGACACCGAAAATGCCGACAGGCGTCCGGAGGTATAACCGTCCTGGGTCAGCGTGTTGACGCTGAAGCCGGTGCCGAACTGTGTGATACTGGTCAGATCGAGCGTGAAATCAAGTGGCGAAGTCGCGCTGTTTACCGTACCCAAAGCAGTGCCAATCGCGTCGAGGTCTGCCGACATCGCCACCGACGTCGCCGGCGAGGTCAACGCGCCGTCGTTGCTGAAAGTCAACGCCTGTGTCGCGCCACCTCCGAGGGTGACGCCGATCGGCGTGCCGCCGGCCGTGGCAGCGCCGTCAACGGTTGCATAGGTGTCCCAGGCGTTGGAGCCGGTCCGCAGGAAGTAGAGCGTGAATACGTGCGAATTTCCCAGGCTGTCGTAGACCGAACCTGATGTTGAACTGGTGTAAGTGGTGGGGCTCGCCACATTGAAGCTGGCGGAGGCCAGTACCGCGGAGCGCGCGTCAAGATTGAGGCCGCTGGTAAATTCGGTGGTGGATCTGGGTGCGATATCGGCAGTGGAAACCTGCAATGGCACCGGCGAAGTCGCCACAATGCTGCCGGCGGCGTCAACGGTGTAGCCGGTAAGGCGCAGATTGTCGCTGTTCACGATGAAGCCGGAGCTATCGGAATGAAACTGGCCGTTGCGGGTGTAGCTGATGTTGCCGGAGTCGCTCATGCGGAAAAACCCCGGGCCGTTGACCGCGATGTCGAGCGGGTTGCTGGTAACGGTGATACTGCCCTGGGAAAACTGCTGCGCTATGGTTTTCACCTGGGTCCCGATGCCGACTTGGGTGTCTCCTCCCGCCGAGCTCGCGAACACATCGCCAAACTGCGCCTGTGCGCCCTTGAAACCGACCACGTTCGCGTTCGCCACGTTATTGCCGATCACTTCCAGATTCTTGGCGGCTGCATTGAGCCCGCTCAGCCCCTGCTGAAAACTCATGGTGTTCTCCTTGCTACAAAATCTGTTTGATTGCGGATAAACTGATAATTCCCAACCCGCCCAAATCCAATGCCGGGCTCTGTCCCTGCACGCCGGGCGCCACGCCGTTGACACGCCCATAGGCAAGCGTGCCGGCGTCGATTTTCCTGTCGCCTTGCTGCGCGTTCACCGAAAAACTGTAATTCCCGGCAGCGGCGCTGGCACCGCTGTCGGTGACGCCGTCCCATTGGAATGCAATGACGCCCTGCGGTTGCGGCCCGAGGTCCATGTTGTGCACCACGATTCCCGAGCTGTCCTTGATGGTGACGACCAGCCGGTCCACCGTCTGCGGCAAGTCGACGCCGCCGGTGGCGGTACCGTTCGCCAGCGTCAGCGTCGAGCCGGCCGCGAGCACGCCGCGCCCGATCATGGCTGCGGCCTCGAGCGATTGATTCGCCGCAAAACCTGCCGCCAGGGTTTGCAGCGTGGCATTGAGTTTGTCGATGCCGCTCACGGTGCTGATCTGCGCCAATTGGCTCGTCACCTGGGCGTTATCGAGCGGGTTCAGCGGATCCTGGTTTTTCATTTGGGCCACCAGGAGCTTCAGAAACCGGTCCTGCTGATCGACGCTGCCCGCCGCCTTTGGCGCGGCAGCGCCGGCGGGCGCCGCCTTGGCGATGTTCTGCAAATCGCTCATTGACGTCTCCGTCTTGGCGGCCGGGGTCGATGCGCCGGAACCTTCGATAAACGACTTGATCGTGCCCACGGCACTGATGGCACTCAGTCCCATTCCTATCGCCTGCAATACTGGCAACATTCGCGTCTTCCTATTGTCCGATAGTCAGTGTTTTGAGCAGCAGCGTCTTCGCCGTATTCATCATCTCGACATTGGTCTGATACGAGC